>BNJT01000978.1_pt1 | contig 52535 bp, 77 predicted proteins | sample 8540491 | NCBI WGS metagenome assembly BNJT01 (sample SAMD00202455, study PRJDB9452) | human saliva metagenome | host: Homo sapiens | reverse complement strand
ACAGTAAACGAAAATAATGTACCAATGTACGAAAAGAGGTGATAAAGTGATGACAACATCAAATTTAAATAATCGAATTGATAAAGATATCAATGAGCAAAGAATCCTTCCTCTCTAAAATCGAGAAAGTATAATAAAAGCAACTGTCGCAGCAATTGAAGAAGGAAGAAAGAATGCTAAATATTCAAACGTAAAAAGGGGTGTCACACACAGTGGATGAACTGAAGAAAGCGTTGGAATCATGAAGTGTTAACGATATTAAATCAAAATTGAACAAACATGAGAAGCCGGGCGAGTACCTCGGTGTGTTATAAAGTATGGTTTTATCAATCTGAAAAATCAAAATTTAATATATAAAATGAAAGCGGTTATAAGTTATACCTATGAATTAGGAGGAAATTTTTCCAGGAATACAGAAAAGAGAATGGAATATGACTTATAAGACGGAAAATCTGAAAAGATAAATATAAGGACTTATTGCCTATTGATAATCAAGATTATAAAGATGCAAAAAGATTATTATGAAAAGTATCTACAAAATATTCGATGGAATAATTGATTGCAATGATGAAGAATCGTTAAATGATTTGAAAAGATAGAAAATAATAACATGGGAAAAATGCTTTAAATGACTCAAATCAATTTTGAGAAGTATTGCAGATTCTGATTTATCCATATTAGAACCATTAATTCAGGAAGAGATAAATAATTTTAAAGACAATATCTTTTAGTGAAAAAATGAGAGAGTCTTTTGAGTGACAGAAGCAAGTACAATATATAGTCAGTATGGTATGGGAGAAGAGGAATTTAATACTGCAATTAAAAAGAAAATCTAAGCTAAACCATTTTTCAAACAAATTTTAGTGACTTTGAACATGCTTTTGATGGTAACTGAAAATCCTAGAGTAATAATCCTAGGAATCAATCCTAGATTGAAGAACTTAAACACGAAAGTTATGAACTTACAAAAGTGTATGAAAAACCTTTTTGATAGTAAGAGAGACCCACATTATATATATAGTGAAAAGGACGTACGTTCAAAGGATGAATATTACTTTATTCCAAATGGTTTCTTTTTATGAAGAATAGTATACTACTCCCAATAAGATTAAAAGAAGATTTCTTACATCAAATTACTTCGAGAGAAGAATACTCCATATGCATTGTGGGAGTTCTTTCCTTATGCAACTAATAGTGAAATTGAGTGGTATGATGGGATTAAGTTATCAAAAGACATAACAAAGTATTTAGAGTTATATTACCTAGTCAAATCTGGCTATTGTGTCTTTTTAACTTATGCTCTTAAAAAGCTATTTTCTCAAGAAGAGAGATGTATCTTTTTCTTGACAAAAACAAATGAGAGTTTTAAAAATATTTTGAGAACTATCGGAAATTATTAAAGATTAATAATAATAGCAAGGTTAAAATATTAACAAAGAATAATAATCAAAACCGAAAATTTCATTGTAATAATATAAAAAGAATATAAAAGAGAAAATGAACTTTGTGTCAGTTGAGGACTTCTTTTGAAAAAATTAGAGTATACCTGAAAGAAAAAGAGTCCGAACAAAAGGTTAATTCACAGAGAATAGTTAAATCAAGAAAAGTTTAGTAGAAGGGGATAAATTATTATGGTGGTAAAAAGAACTAGTATCAGAACAAGATATAATGAGATTTTTGGATGGAAAGCGTACAAAAAGGTGCTCGACTGGAATTCCAAGAGTGAGGTCCGCCAGTGAAAACATTGGCTGAAGATTGTTTGAAAAACATAAAACAAAAAGAAGAAGCATGTAAAAAGCATGATGAAAAATCAAATCATCAAATGTACAACTTCAGGAGCGATTGCAGGATTTGGACTTATTGTCCCTGCCAGTGACTTTACCTGCAAATATCGCCAATGTATTGTATGTTCAGATGCGAATGATTGCCTGTACTGCGTATATGGCAGGTTATGAACTAAACAGTGATCGAACTCAGACTTTTGTTTATGCATGCTTAGCAGGTGTTGCAGTTAATCAACTAGTAAAAAGTTGGTATTAAAATAGGAGAAAAAGTTTTTGATAATTTTGATTAACAAAATTCCAGGAAAAAGTACTGAATGCTATTAATAAAAAGTAGGTATGCGTCTTCTTACTAAATATATGGAACTAAAAGGGCCATTAATTTGGGTAAACTAATACCTGGGGTAGGGGCTGCCGTTGGTGGAGGACTGATTTCCTTTGAAACAAAAATAATTGCAAACAGAGCGTAGAAATGGTTTTTCGAGAATAATTTAGAAATTAATGATGATACGGAAGAGGATATCATTATCGAAGCTGAGGCTAGATTGGACGATTAAATTATCAGAAAACATTATATTTGAATGGTGGTAGAGGGACACAGTGGAAAACGATAAAAATATTTAATTAACGTTAGTTCAGAAGAAGCTAGAGAATATGCAATCGTCTAATTATTTTTCTTTAAAATTGCCGAGTTACTTTGATGTGAACTATTTTATTAGAATATGCAGAATCACTTCTGGCTAATCGTAATTTTATCAGCTCAAAATTTTCTTTTTGAACAGAGTATTCTAAAATACTCTGATATTAATTATTTATTGATGCAAAATAAGAATAGCTTATCTTATAGACCATTTAAGTTAATTCATCCCTTGCTATATTTGGATTTTGTTAACTATATTACTAAGAAAAGACAATTGGGAAATAATTCAGAAAAGATTTAATGAATTAAGATTTAGAATAGGGTCCTAAGATAGAATGCAAAAAGTTATCAATATTTAAAAATACAAGTAATACAAATCTTAGTCTAGCACTAGAGTTCTGGAAAGAAATAGAACAGGTTTCTATAAAATTGAGTTTGAATTATAATTATTTTACTTCAAACTGATATTTCAGATTTTTACAGTAGAATTTATACTCACTACAATCCCGTGGGCAATGGCCAATGAAAAACAGCTAAATCTGATAAGTTAAACACTTTTAATAAGATTGAAACTATCAAAACAAAAACTCTACCTCTGGAGCATGATAAAAAGAATGAAGTATCTGATTTTTGATTATAGGAAATTATTTTCTTCAATCAAAAGAGGCTGTAGAAGCAAAATCACAATTGAAGAAAGTAACGGAATAATGATATCATGTTTGCTTGAAATTCAAGAAAAATGGAAAGTAGCCTATGTGTCGTAAACACGCCTAATAAAGAAAAAGCTGAAAATAGGAAATGCTTGTGACTCTAAATTTCAACAGATGAACTATAACGAAACTGTTGGTATACCTCAGGGAATGCTCTTTTCAGATGCAGAGATGTTACTTACGTATATCGATATGTTGTGAGTTCAAAAATTGCGACTCTTAAAACCAGATTTGGGTATAAAATTTTACGATATAGGATGATTATGAGAATATTTACATTAACGGAAGAGGATGCACATCTTATAAAAAGAGCTTGTGCTATTATTACAACGACATAAGCTTTCTATCAATGAAAAGAAAACAATTATAACTCTCGGACATTATTACAAAGTTCTATGAGGCCGAAAAATTTATTGGATTGAGAATGATCCAGTTATCCGTTCAAAACAATCTAAAAATAAATATTTATATAAAGTATCAGTCAGAAACATCTCACTGCTGAGTTAGAATATTTGCCGAAAAATATCCAAATAATGGACAACTAATTCGAGCGTTAAATGAATTTGCTGATAGAATTTGCTGGCTTAAAATACGACATGATTTTGAAAATAATGGTACAAAACATTACCGTTCTTAGTTACATATTGATTGATATTCTAAAGAAAATTCTAAGATGACAGACAGTATAGTAATTTTGTTATCTATATTGATAGAAAATAGACTATGAAGTTAAAATTGATGAACTACTAAAAATCATTTGAAAACAGGAATATAAATAATGAAGAATTAGATGACAAACAACATAAAAATAAATGTAGTTAATGCTCTCGATAAAAGAAGTTGACGAAAAATGAGAAAATAATTCGTACCTTGAAATATGGTTTGCAACATATAATCGTTAAGTTTATAAAAGACAATAATGCAGGCATTAATGAAAAATATAAAAAAGCAAAAGCACAGATGTTTTGGTAAGAGCGGTAAATGACATCATAGAAAAAGCCAAACAAATGAAATGATTTTTAATGAAGTCTAGGTTGAAAGAAAGAATATCGTGTGGATTTAAATACATTTATTAATCTAGATAAAATAGATGAATTAGACGATGTTGTGCAAAAGGAAGAAATTCAAAATATGGAGATATTTGTTGTAAAGATAACAATTCTAGAGATTAGAGTAAGATTAGTTTGGTTAGTAAATGTTTTAAAAGCTAGAAGATAAATAATGTAAAAGTATAGAAAAAGTATCCAGGATAAGAGTTATAAAAAGTAATAAGAAGCGACCGTTTTAGAAGATAACGTTAATTGCCAAAATGCCTTCGTTTTAAGCGAAAGGTGTGTTGATAATAAAACAACAAAACAGTAATAGAAAAGCAAAATTAACATATTTGTTAATTAACATATATATTAATTTTTAGAATAGGAGGTGGAGCATATGAGCATAAGTTTATAGCATCAAGAGAAACTTGGGATCGACTGAGATATTTATGAATATGACGAGATGTTGAAACTTGCTGCGGTTCTTAAGATATTGGAAAAAGATGGAGTAACAGCCGAGATGATTCAAAAGTGGGGACGCATTTTAAAGGGAAGAGTTATTTACAAATTACATTATGCAAGAAAAAGAGGAGGAAATTAAAGATGGGTACATACCTAACTTCAAAACTTGCGCAGGTTCTCATTGAAATACCAGAATTTTGACAGGATCTTGAAAGAACAATTTTACAAAGAGTAGCTTTTGAAATGGTGAAACTTCAGGAGATGAGGTGGCCTATCTTTAGATAATTTCTGCTCAGAAGGTTGACTTACCAAAATCTCATATATCAGATTGCAGAGTGGGGAACATAATCCGACAATACTAACCTTGTTAGATATGGCAGAAAAGATGTGGATGTGAAGTTGATATGAAAATTTAAATTCAAAAATAATTTATGGTGAAGTGTAAGGTGACAAGAATATTCTAATAGTTTTTATGTACATTGTAGGAATCTGAACAGTTATAAATATTAAGCACTCTCTTATAAGAATTATCTTATAAGGGGTGCTTATTATCGATCTAAGTAAAAATGACAATCTAAAGGAATAATTTAAATTGGTAATGATAATTGTCTCTGATTTTTAAAGTGTATGGTTAAAACATCTTTTAAATGGTTTTCATAGTATATTGGAAAAATCGATATCAGATGTATACTTATAACGAGAATATTTAAAATTAGGGATAAACAGGCTCTGAAATACCTTCAATATCATTTATTATAGTTTTACCTATTAGCTTCTACCTAATTTTATAGGGGACAGCATTTTCCAATTTGTCTATAAATCTCACCTAGCTTACCTCTAAACCTCCAATTATCAGGGGAAAACCTTGAATTCAGAGCGTATTCCTCTATTGATAATGGGCGTAACTGTGTTGGGTGAATTAAATCAGTTGCGGGCATAGTGGGAACCGTAACTAATGTTGGGCTAGGTTGATTAAAGAGTCTTCTAAAGAAACCTGTTTTTTCCACCAGGCATATAAAATTTTTCCCATAGCTGACTTTTTGATCTTCTAAGGAAAGAGATTTCCAATTTCCGCCTTCTGGAATTTTTATACCACTCTTTTCTATTTGGAGGGATTTCTAGATAATTCATCGGTTTTATTTTGAATATCATGAATAACCTCTCCTAGTGTAACCCATCTAGGAGATTATATTCATTAGACTCTAGATATGTAGGTGTTAAATAGGGGACTTTCTGACACCATATTTAGCAATTATCACAAATCTTTCTCTTTTTGTGGAGCTCCAAAATTAGCCGCATTATATAGCTCGAATGACACGGAATAGCCAGAAGATTGTAATGTGACATAGTGTAAAACGCCGTTACCGCTAATTCATTAGTTTCTTCTAATATTGCCTCAGTAGTTTGGAGCCCTCTGACATTCTCAATAACTGCATAAGTTGGTTTTAATTCGTCTATTATATCTAAATATTTAAGGAATACATCTCCTCTAGCGTCTTCAAAACCTTTTTCTGTTCCCGGCTGTTGAGAAAGCTTGGCAAGGAGAGTCGCCAAAAATGACATCTATTTTACTGATTATCTGGAAAGATTTGCATATTTATATATTTGTTCTTTTTGAACATTGCCATATATCTCAATCAAACCAATATCCTCATTATTTTCAATAATCGTTGCTCTAGCCTCTTTATTAATTTCACATGCTAAGAGAGGGGAATGCCAGCGTTTGTCATTCCGATATCTAACCCCATAGCACCACTGAAGAAGGAAAGTGCGGTAATTTTTGAATGTCACTGATTTCCTAATCTCATCTGGTGGATTGATAATAATATCACTATTCTTTAGGAAGTCAATTAAATCTTCCTCTGTTGTATAAAGAATATTATCAATGATTTAATTTTTCCCGTCTCTTAATAATTTTCTGGCGTATTGAGGGTGATATGCCTAATTTTTCAGATATTATTTCAAATTTAAATGTTTTACCATAATAGGGTCACATATCCTTTTCATGAAACATTTTTAGACCCTTTAATTATACCATAAACTCTAGAAAACGTTCAGTAATTTGTTATACTTTTTCTTAAGTTAGGGGGAATTAGATCTAAACAAAGTTTAAATTTAAATGATATTGCAAATAGATACAATTTTTTTCTGATGAAGAAATAGAAAGAATATTTTAACCATATTGAATAACTAGGTAGATTCCGATCATAGAAAAATGGAAGCTTTGTTTCTATTTGCTCTAAACAACAAAGAAATAACAACTAATATAAAAGTGTCGGAATCATTAGATAGAGAAGATGTATTATCTGAATATTTACAAAAATGGGTGGCTGGTTATTTCAATGATAGGCATAATGATAGATTATTGACACTCTTTAAAAATTATGGAGAATTTGATAATGCGTTAATATCAAGAGTGAAAAGCGTCTACTAATGCGAAGGAAGATAAATTACAATCATTTATGGAAGGGCATTTTCTTTTTATGAGTGCAGAAAATATGAATGGTGTAATTTCTTGAACAATATTTAGCAACTGTTTTTAGAACCCGAGGGATGGTTATGGTGTGCAGGCTCAATTTTTCAGAGCCATAGATTTTTGTTATATCGGTGATGATAGGTTGGTTTTATTACAAGTAAAAATAAGTATAATACTGAAAATAGTTCTAGTTCTGCTATTCGTAATGGAACAAATATAATTATGGAATAGATTAAAAATCTAGAAATAATTCTTATATACCATCGTCTAATTGGGAAAAATTACAAGACATTGTAAATATTCCTGAAATTAATGATTTGTTAACTGAGGAAAGTTATTTAGCATATATTGAAGAATCTTCAGTATCGATATCGAGACACTTGATTAGGGAGGAGAATTAATGTATGGAGTAATTAGTAAATTATCAGAATCTCGTTATGGAAAAGGGTAGAGTCACTACTCAGCAATAAATCGCTGGGAGAAATAGACATCTACGAACTACCCTAAAAATATTTCAATCGATAATACTGTTAAATTTAGAATAGAGTATAGCGACAATGGAATTGCTTATGGAATATTTGAAGAAATAGCTGATAGAAATAAGGCCATTTATAACACAGAGGATAAAAAGAAGTGGGTATAAACATGGTAGTGAAAAGGAATTACAGTTTATTGAAAATAATGGTACCACTTTTAGATGTAGATTTGCTAATCAATCCTCAAAAGAGATTAATCCAACGGTGATAGATTTTTGGATAATTCTAATAATCGACCCTGCAGATTTAAAGGTTCAAAAATACTCCTTTTTCAATGCTGATAAATATAATTATAAAGGAAAAACCTTATAATCCTACCTTTACGGTAACATTTAATGTAAAAGATTTTGAAAATTACAATCTTAATTATCCAAATTGTGATATTTTATTTTTAGACCATTGGAGAACAGCTAAATTACAAAAATAAATCTGTTCAGAAAATAAATGGTATTTGGCGAGCAAACTTTTTAAGATGAAAGAATACATTGAAAAAGGACTCGTTCAATCACACGTGTATCGATATAGAATTTATGATAATGAAAAATGCAAAGGAAGTTATCTATTTTTTTATTATCAGATTCTGATGTGTTTCAAAGGTTATTATAAAATTTAATAGATATTATTCTAGAATGATGCGCTGTTATAAACAGTGCATTTTTCTATACAAAAAGCAGCAATAAAAACATATTTTTCAGGGAACTTTTCCGTAGTCTAATTATAGAGATTAGCTAGTTTCTAATTCTATTTTAGGAGAAGAACTATGAAAAGCATGGATAGAAACTGAAGAAACAACAACTCAATCTTTTTCGATCAATTCGAAGGGGTTATTTATCACGTAATGAAAAAGCTCAATATCCAAAAAGAATAATTCTGAATACGATGATTTCTTACAAGAGGGACGATTGTTACTAATGGAATCCTATCAGGAAAGTCAATTGAATCCACTTAACTCTACGGATGCAGCTAAACAATTTAATACCTATCTACAACGGAAGTTATATTGGAAATTTCTTAATCGTATTACTAAGAAAAACATCGAAAACCGTAGAGTTTGATCAAAGTTGGATGCAGGAATCGGAAAAAGATCCTTACTGGTTCGAGGTGGAATCCAACTATCAAGAATTTTTCCGAAAGCTCACGAAAAATCTAAAATGAAAACATTGCAATATCTGATGCAAAGTGATGAATCTGTCACAGAATATGCAAAAAGAATAGGACGTACGCGTTCAGCAGTGCAGCAGGATATTTTTGTCAATTCGAAAAACTATTTTTAGATAAGCATAGCAAATTAGATTCCTAATTGGTTTATATAGATGTAGAAGTCATGACACTACAAAACAAAAATAAACCAAATAAGGAGGACATAAAAATGTCAGAAGTATTTAACAAAGCAACCTTGGAACTATTCTACCAAGATGCGGAAAAAGGAAAAAGTAAAGAAATTTAAGAGTATTCAAAACTTAAAGCAAGGGGCTACGCATGATGATGCGGTAATGACGGTCTCAGACGCAGTCGATACTCTTGCCAAAGAAGCGATGACATATTGATACAATCGTTCGTACACGACACGATAGAAATTAATAAATAAGGGAGGAAAATATCATGGCAAATGAAACAACTACAGTTAAAGAACTATATTTAGGGTTTACAGGGAGCGATGGCAAAACAAAACGCCTTGTTATTGCTCATCCAGAAGATAATCTAGATGAAGCAACAACACGTGCAGCAATGATTGCAGATGCCAACCTTTTCGAAAAAAACAAGGAGTTCAATTGTATACGAATGGGGAAAAGTGCTAACTATATGACTCGAATTAAAAATGCTGATGTTTTAACGACAAAAAGAAAATAAATGAAGGTTAAGGAGGTAAGCTGAGAAAGTTTTTAAGGATGAACTTCTAGCAGTGCATGGAGAATCATCTACAAGGGATGGTTCTCTAACCTTCTCGAAATGATGTAAGGGAGGAAAAATTTATGAAAAACATCATTTTGCTATTTACAAACCGGAATTTTTACCCTCGGAGCTCTATTGGGTGGGTTTCTCGGAGGGAAAGATGGCCTCCTCTATGCTCTGTTGGTTCTTATCATTCTGGATTACATAACAGAGTACTAAATGCTATTGATCAACGAGAGCTTTCAAAGTGCAGTTGGGTATAAGGGTATTGCTCGTAAGGTGCTTATTTTTTGTGCATAGGTAGGAACGGCAAATATTGTGGATGTTTATATTTTTAGGGAAAGCAGGAGTGCTAAGAGCAGCTGTTATCTTCTTCTATATTTCAAATGAGGGGAATCTCAATCCTCGAGAATGCGTCACATCTCGGATTGCCTGTTCCTCAAAAAGCTTCAAAGTGTGATAAGACAGCTACATCAAAAGGAGGAGAATTATAATGATTAAAATTTTTGAGAGATTTTTGTAATGAAGAATAGTGGATTTTTAGAAAGTTTTGACTTTGTAGTAATCCATAATGATGCGGGAAGAATGAAACCTCAACGATATATTTCTTTTCTAAGCGAATCGTGATAAATCCTTAGGTATCGTACATTTTCTATTGCAACTGAGACTACGATAGTTCAGGTTGTCCCAATTGAAAACATCGGATACCATACCGGAGATTGGTGGAGTAACTGTCGTTCCGTTGGATACGAGAGGTGTGTGAGGCCTATCCACAAGTGACGAGGAATTCCTACTGAATGAGGATATGACACTATTGAAAAGCAGCTGCCGACTGGTAGAAGCAGGGATGCCAATTTCACGAGACAGTCTGACTCCATCATGAATTTGTGCCTCACTAGCTTGTCCTCACCGAAGCATGGAGTTGCATGGAGGTACTACAGAGAGTGTGCGAGCATACTTTATTGAAAGAATGCAATATTTTGCTTCACTTGGAATAATCTTGTTGAAATTTTACATAAAATATTTTTCCAGAGGAAGAATTCCGAATGAAAAACATGGGAACGTTATAAAGTTTTCAATGATGATAATGAAGTTTGTTCGACAAGTTATTCGAGGCGAATGGGGAGTTGGTCAAGAACGCATGAAACAACTGACAGATGCCGGGTATGATGCTGAAAGAATCCAAGAAAAAGTAAATCTTGCATTACAAGGATGCACAAAAACGATACAAAAACGACGGATACTCTTGCCTGTGAAGTTATTCAAGGTGATTGGGGTAATGGAGAAGAAACGCAAAGAGCGACTCGAAAGCTGCTGGATATGACTATGATGAAGTGCGCAAAGCGGTCAATGAAATATTGGAATAAATGAGACCTACTAGATGAAAATGATCAGTAGGCTTTTTCATTTATAGGTAAATAGATTCGAAAATCACGAAAACATTTGTATAATGAAATTAAAAATTTAGTATCTTACTTATACAGTTTTTAAGAAGGATAAATGCCCATATTTAATTTTGCATCAATTATGATATTATGATAATAGCTTAATGGAATTAATCATGAGATTAAAAATAAAGTAGTGTTGTATAAATGGATATTATGAGGATTATGATTTTTAGGTGTGAAAAACGTATTAGAAAAATACAATATAGCAGGGAGAAAATAATTATGAATTTAAATTTGAAAAATGCTATACAGGAAACAAAGAATTTATATGGGGAGCTAAAATAGTACTTGAATACAAACATGCTGCATTAAAATAAAAACATTATATGAGCAATTCAAGAGTCTGAAGATATGGTGATTCAATATCTTAAAGTCCTGAATGTATTGTGTTGGAAGAAGAATATGAATGCGATGAAAGCAATGGAAGGAAGCAAGACGGGTATATGATAATCATCAATCCTCAGAGAATATTGCAGTAGAATACCTGACCCATCTCGTAAAACCTATGTTTGACACAAAAGGTAGAATCAATATCGAGATGAAACAATTAAAGGAAGCAAAACAAGTATATAAACATCATCAAACCTCAGAAGATGTAGCGACAGTATATCTAGATTTTCTGTCTCAGTTATCCTGGAAGCAAACAGAAAACGCTGTAATAAGATGCAGATGAAGCTAAAAGTATATATGATCGATTTCAAGCTTCAGAAGAAGCTGCTGTTAATTATCTTAAGATTTATATTGGTTTTGTTTGGTTACAAATTGAATTTTCTGAAATGATTGTAATGGAATTAAAAAGAGTATACGAGCAACATAAAAACTCAGATGATGTAACAAGAAAAATATAAATGTACTCTTAGTAGTTTGTCTTGGACACAAACAGAAGGATATTTCATATTGAGTATATATCAGAAGAAATAGAAAGAGTCTATAATCAAGTTCCATATTCGGATTTTATAGCAAGTGAATACCTGCTATAATTCTCTTAAAATTGGTAAAAATCATGAAGAAATATACAAGATAAAGAACACAAGCCCATTAGTAATGTTTTACAAAAGTATATTCAGTTAACATATATTGTCGAAGATATTATTGATTCATGGATATTTTCTGATGACAATGAAGAAAATGATATGGATGAATTTGTAAATGTTCTAATTGCCTTTACAAACAAAGATGAGACTCGCACCTTTATTAAGTCAAACAAAATACAGTATTTTTGTTGATTCATATAAGAAAATGTCAAATCAAGATGTGAAGAGGTTAATGAAATTTTTATTTGATCCATAAAAACAGTTAGTTATTAGAGACCCTTCGAAATGACGTTTTGGACATTATACTTCTGGGAAGGTGTTACAAATACTTCTACAACAAACGAAAAGTGAATTATTCAATTCAAAGTTATAGTAGGTTGAGCAATGTTAATTATAATGAATGATCGACTGAGGGTAAAAGTGTTAGACCAGTTCTTCACAGATGGATTCAACTTTTCAACAGTATCTTACTGAAACCGAGCCCATGGTTTTTAATGAGTTTAACCACGGCTATTGATAAACTGTCTATGTGGTCTCAATATGGAGAAGAGCAGAGGGTGTATGTTTTAGTACTAGATTCTTATGATTTTTCAACAGTTGAATTTTTCGTCAGATATTGAGATGGCTAACTTCATTAGAAAAATAGTAAAAATTCTAATAATGAGGAAGAAGTGATTTTACGAGAAACTACAGAAACTAATGATTTCTCGTTTATCAGTTGGTTATTTAAAGTATGCGATGATAAAGAGAGTGTATTGAAGTCGGAATATAACTCTTGTCTGAATCAAGGAAGAGATTACTGTAATTAATGAAGCGTTAAAAAGCGTTAAAAGAAAGTGTAGAGAAAGCTAGATATAGATAATGGGTCAATACTATATGAAAAGTGGATGAATGTCTAGAAGAAATCCGCTATTTATTCAAATCCGCTGATTATAGCTACGAATCTGAATTGAAAGTATTGAAATATATACCGTTAGAACCAGATAATCCTAAGATTAAAATCGATGATTCGGGTGATATTGCAAAGTTATATATAGAGCGTGAGAATCCAATCCAAATCGCAGAAAGTTGTTGGCACTAATTTCCAAATCCGAAAGTAACTCCTCTTCTTCATCTTTTGGATAAGAATATTAAATTTAGACAATCTAAAATACCATTTAAATAGATGTAGAATAACTTGAGTTTTGTAGATTAGAATTATCATCAAACTTTTCAAAGATTAAGCAGACACCCTCTGCTTAATTCTTTATCTCCATCACCACCTGTTCCTTTCCCCTAATACTATAATAAGCATGACATGAGAGGCTTTGCCACAGTTGGAGGAGAGAGAGGATGAATGGTTTTATTTAGTGATACCATTATTAATCATTCGATTTGGATGGTTATCCCTCTTGAATAAACAAAGCAGTTCAGCGAGCAGATATTATGCTCCCTGTTCAAGAGGAGAGGTTCTTCCTTCTTATATTTATCAAGTTTCCAATGTCGTTTTCTTTTTATATTTATTTGGTACTAAAAATAGAAGCAGATTTTTCCATTTACTTCTATGTAGGGGTTATTTGTTATTTTATAGGGATTATTTTGTGTATGATTACTACGATGAATTTTGCATTTCCTAATGCTGAGAGGCTTGAATACTAATGGTCTTTATCATTTTTCGCGCAATCCGATGTACATCGCTTATTTTGTTTATTTTCTTGGCACTTGTTTATTGACGCAATCTGGTATCTTATTTGTAATATTGGTATTTTTTCAAATTTCAGCTCATTGGATTATTCTTTCAGAAGAACGATGGTGTATAGAAAAATTTGGAGATTCTTACAAAGAATATAGGACAAAAGTTCCTCGCTATCTTTAGGAGATCCTTTCTATGCTATAATAAGCATAGAATAGAAGGCTTTTCATGATTGGAGAGAAGAGGATGAAAGGGAAACAATTACTAGCTTCAGCGCTTTGTGTGTTGGCGCTGGTGGCGTGCAACAAAAAGCCTGAAGAAGCGGTGACGACGACCGAGGCACCTACGACCGCTCAAGCGACAACCGTGAGCAGAGACGACGGTACAAGCAATTACAAGAGACGTATTTTGAACGAGTTGCACTTAGTATGATCTGAGTAGCTAGGATGCTTGATGCTCAGTCTGGCTTGCAAGCAGCTAAAGACGAGAGCCAGAAGCTGATCGCGCGCACCCCAGTGACAAGGCCATGATCGAGAAGCACTATAAGGACTTGGGAACGTCTCGCTCAACACAATTCAACGGGATTTGCCGAATTTATGCAGGAGTGGAACCAAAGAAGAGACCAGCACTACGAACCGCTTCAAGAAGCGCTGGATTTGATGGCGAAGGTGAACGGCGAGGCGACCTCTTGGAATATGATGGGGAAGGTGACGGCGAATGACTATCAGATTCTCATCGTGGATGCTTATATCGACAGCACCAACCAGCAGGCGTATCTCTTTGGCTACAAGGGCGATGAACCGATTTTTCTTACAGGCCGTTCTGTCTCGCGAGATACGCTGAAGGATGCGAACTTTGAAGAAGTGGAGAATGCGGATCTCGGGCGAGGCTTCCTCAACAATGTTGCTTGGAACCCCAAAGCGCCCCAAAGTAACCCATCGATTGCGGATGTGATGGCTGTTATGCCGCGTAAGAAGGGCGAGGTTTGCGAGCGCACGAGGTCCAACGACACAGCGGTTGTTCTATGATTTAGCCGTTCCAGACCAGCTCTTCCAATATGCGACGGTTGCTGGAATGAAGGCGAAGTTTACATGGGGAGAGCTTACATTTAAAACAAGGCGAGCGTCCCTTAGTGAAATCGTCGAGTGCTATGTCCGAATCCGGAACGACGGTGATGTATGTTTTGCCAAAGTCGGCAATGGCAAAGTGATTTTAATCGGACAGCAGCGCCAGAGACGGTGAAGAACGCGGATGGAACGATCGAGAGTCGAGCAGCGTGAACCTCCAGCCGTACAATAGCGAAACATTATCACGCGCAACGTGGTAAGAGGAGAATGGAACGATGACAGAAAAACAACAACTCGAACAATTAATCGAATGAGATGCTGCCAGGATTGCGGCTCTTTTGCTGAGGAGATATCAACCTGACGCCGAAGTGGCGTGTTACCGAGTCGGAGGTCGTTCGTAACCCCGCCTTTACCGATGCGACGTGTCGTGTTGGAGGAATGGTGACGACGCACCGCTATGGTATTCTATCGAACCATATGATGGATTTGTCTTATGCAGAACATGGAACCAACTGGGGACTCTGTATTGCCAACCGCGACAGCCACTTTAAGGTGCTGGACATTTACGAGCATGAAGGGCAAGACGACATGAATTCTGCTCTTGCATTTGCCGGATGATTATCGTTGAAATGGTTAGAAGATCTCGATACACCTTCCTGTAAACTTAGTGGAGGATTGTAGAAAGTCGTTTCTTGAATAAAGCATTTGGCGAACCGATTCGGAAGTGACGAGTGAGGATTGGATGGAACGATGTGGATTTTCCAAAGAGGGGTCGATATGGAAGGCAAGCTACTGTTTCCAAATGAAATCCGATTGCGCAACAAATGCGACCCGTCAAAGAGGCTTCGTTTGGGAAGTTTCTACCGCATGAACTCGTATGTATTCGCTGTGCAGCGCTGATCGAAGATGTGATGCCGAAGTGGCCCAGCCAGGAGACACAGGGCTCGTCCTCTATGGATATATCGACGTGGAGGGCTGGCGTGTCGTTCAACCGCTATGGATCGCTAAGAGAGTCGACGCTAGAACATGCCGCCTCATTCCCGAAAGACGATGTACCTCATTCGGATCTAGCGAACCTCGACGACTGCGAGTTCTGTTCGATGAAATGGATGGAAGTCGATTCTATATTGCAGACCGTGCAAAACGCGTCATTGCGGAAGTCTATGACACAAAAGAGCACGGAAAAAGAAGAAACACAGATACTTCAAGGCCTCGACCACTCCGACACCGCGCGCGACCCCGATGACTTTTGGCGTGGCCGTCTACTACGAAGACAAAACGAAGCAACCCGAACGCTTGTGGGTGCGCATCTCGCGCGTGGAAGGCAACCAGTGCTTTGGAACGGGCGATGGATTCGAAGCATCCAGACGGGCCGAAAAGAAGGCGACACTATGTTTAAAGGTCCTTCGGAACGAAAAAGGCGACTAGAGTGGTGTCGGTTCAAAAAACTGGCAAAAAGACCGAAGGCTTTTTTACCTTTTGGATGTCTTCATAGTAAAGGAAATAACTGTACCCGGCAGAGCTCAGGTCTCTTTGCCTACCGAACTTCAAAGGGCGTCAAGTGATCGCATCAACTGACGCCTAATTCATTTCGGTTACACTCGTTATTTCCATTACTATGATTCCAAAAGGTCTTAGAAGCCCTTTATTTTCACCGTAATTATGTTCTTAAAGGTTGAACTGCGCCTCAACCAGAGCCGCATTTTCTTTTCATATACGCATATTTTAGTGAGTTTGTTCCCCGCACTAGAGGTAGCTATTGAAAGCATCTTTCGATATGGGAATACTGAAAAGAGACAAAATCCCTCGGTTCTATAGTGTGAATAGTAAGGAAGAACACGCAATGTGAATGCGACTCCTGAGAAACCCGTAGGAGTCAGTTTGAGCTTGGGGCTGAGATTTAAGCTCGCAGGCCGGTGTCCTTCATCTCACTATGAAGATACCGAGGCATTGTGTCTCTTTCTATCTAAATTCTTGATTATGAAAAATAGGTGCATGCTATAGTGAAGGGCGTAGATAATAAATACTCCAGAGCATTGGATGCTTCAGCCCAATGCTCTATTGCTGATATGTGCGCCGTCGCAGTAGCTCGATGATGTTCTATCATTACAGTTTAACGCAGAGTCGCTATAGTCAGTTTACCAGCTGCGACAATCGATTTCTTTTTGTCACACGATTCATAAAAATCGATGTATCGCAAAGGCCGTTTTTCAGTGCCCTCGTCCGAGTTTCTAAGGTGGCTAAATTCATATCCGTATTCTGGATTGATGGTGATTTTACCTTCCTTTTCAAGCTCTTTGGAATTCAAACGGGTGGAGAACTTTATAGTAATTCCTCATCGGGTTGTTATGCCAGTCAGCATGCCCATGGTATATCCATGGTTCATAAAATCCGACCATTAACAAGCCACCTTTTTCAATACGCGAGCAGCATCTTTATACATGTTTTTCTAAATCTTCTATATATACATTTTGAAACTGGATTAAAAATAATATCAAACGTTTCATCTTCAAATGGAAATGGTTTTGTCATATCGCCTTGAACGAGTAGTGATGGTTAAAACCTTCTCTTTTAGCCACCATTTCATCTCTTTGTAATTGTGATGTGGAAAAATCCATATGAGATGACATCATAACCTTTTGCAGCAAAAACAGGACCCTGCTGTCCGCCACCACAAAGCTAACCCTATTATCTCCACTCGCTTTTTCAAACCCATTCTTGAGCTTTTTCCCCAATCGTTAATGCAACGAAAATGGGATGCTTTTCAGCTTCTTCTAATTCTTCATGTGTCGCTGGTTCAGTATAGGTATTTTTATACATTATTCATCTATCTTGATTTAATTTTATATAAGGATTCATCTTATCATCTCCGCTTTCTGTATTCTCAGTTCATTATACTATTGCTGGGAAAAAGTAGGGAGTATCTACTGCGTCAATTTTTCAGCACACATCAACTGTGTTTTTCCTCAGTTTGAAGCTTAGTCCGGTTTCAAAGGCATCAGATTAGAGAGTCACTATCCTCGCTTGCGCCAGCTTACTAAAAGAAGCATAAATGAAATAGAGGGCTTCCTGGGATACCGCGGATTCTATAGTAATGGAAATAACGAGTGTAATCGAAATGAATTAGGGGCGTCCGTTGATTTTATCAACATGACGCCCTTTGAAGTTCGATAGGCAAAGAGACTTCGGCTGCTCGGCTCCCTTTCTTCTAATATTATAAGGAGCCGAAATGCATGGGCGCTTCTTTGCAGCATCCCTCAAACTATGAAATGCTGAAAGAGACAAAAAATCCCTCGGTTCTATAGTGAATGGTGAGGGAGGAATAACCAATGTGAATTACTGAGTCTAGAAATTTGATTTCGTAGACTCAGTTTAAACTACTAGTAGGACTGAGATTTTAGCTCAGTCCGATATCTCCTGCATTTCAATACAGAAGCGCTTGAAACGGTCTGAGCTTTTTGCTCCATCCAATTAAAAGTATAAACATATAAACAGAGCTTCGGAATGCTCGCGGATTCTATAGTAATGGAAATAACGAGTGTAATCGAAATGAATTAGGGGCGTCAGTTGATATCAGCATGACGCCCTTTTGAAGTTCGATAGGCAAAGAGCTCGGCTCTTGCCGGTACAGTTATTCCATTACCTGAAAGATATCCGCGATTAGACTATGACTCAAAATATGCTAGCCTTACTTCTTTAATGAGCGGATGACGCAAGAAGGCGTGGGAAAGATGACGGCCATCCAGACCAAATGACTCGGCTCTGCAAAATCACCCGAGATAGCCCGCCTGCGGAATCACAAACACTACAAAAAGCACTTCCGTCAGCTCGATAAAACTCGACACGACGCGATCACCTTGCGCAAGCCCCTGCAGACTATTTCGCACAAATCAAAAGGGCGCTAACGGCACATAGAAGAGTGAGTGATGCGGTTATACAGCGCAGCATTATCCAGTAGAAGCGGGTCGCTCGATCCGAGAGACGAGTTCGTTTAGAAATGGACTCGCAGAAGTAAAATGATGCAGACCAAAATCGCCCATCAAACGCCAGCAGACTGCCTTGACGAATCCCTTTTGGCAATCCGGTGCACCCCTGTTGGCGAGGATGCGGAAAGTGAAGGTCGTCATTGCCGCTGCAATCGCCGCAAATGGCAGGTTGAACGCGTCCGTCTGGCAGAAGTTTGCGCACTGATGATGACCGGTGCAAGCGCGTTGATGGAGACTGGAGCATCGCAGATCCTGAGTGAGACGATGGATGACATGAGGTCCCATGGCTAATCCTGGCTGATGAGGTCTAAAACTGTTCGTCGTCGCGGACAAAATCACTTTGGCCGGAATAAGGGAAGCTGGCGCGTTTTTGATATAGATCAAAGCAGAGAACGGCCGATATGCCCTGAGCAGTAATCGTCGCAATGGCCGCAACTTCAACGCCCATGCTGAACGTTGTAATGGGTAAAATGTCGACGGGAAGATATTCCCATACCGCTGAGAAAATCAAGAAGTAAAGGGCGGCATGCTATCCCCCACAGCACGCAGCAACCCGCGCATAAATTATACCGCAAAACGTCATGCGATCCTGAGCACGATGATTGAGATATACGCATAGGACACTGATCGATAATACTAGCAGGGATGTTCGAAACAGAACAGTGGATACATTCCAAACGTTCCTCCAAGAGCTACGAGGAGACTGAGAACGGCACCGATGACGATGGTGGCCGAGACAGCGCGTTTCAAGAGACGATGGTTATTGAGCTCCGTAGTAGCGGGCGATGATACGCCCATCCGTTGCCGACGCCGGTGCGAATCCGACAATCAGTTCAAAGATGGCTGCGTCGCGCCCCAACAGCCGCCAGCGCATCCTGCCCAAGGAACCTCCTACAATCATAATATCGGCAGTGTTATAGGTTGCAGATATATTTGAAATAACGGTGGAATTACAAATGTAACAATGGTACATACAAAAATCGATACGTCTGTTAGAGATTAATAACATGGTCTTTTTCATAAAGGAAATTATACTCGCACGCTTGGGGAAATTCAAGAACGTTCCTTGTATAAATTTCCTGAGGACTTCATTTTTGAAAATCGAGAGGAATTTCGCTTGAAAAGAGAACATATGTTCGATGTTATAACTAAGGTAGTTCACATCAGATTCGGCACTAAAGACTAACAAAAGCTCCTTAGAAACGTTGATACAGAGGTTTCTGGGGTGGGCGTCCAAAAGTAAATCATTTTACAGCGCGCGTCGCAAGAAGGAAGCGTGTCATGAGTCTGGACTACAGTTTGGAACCGAAGCGACATTGCGTTTGATCGATATGAAGTCGTTCTATCCAGCCGTCGAGTGCATCGCCAGAGGACTCCATCCGCTCACAGGCGTCGCTGGAGCGATGATCGCGCGGATAATTGCAAAGGCTCATTCTGGCGTCTTCTCCCGTCTTCAAGAAAGTCTTCGGGCGCAAAAATGTCAGTCGAACCTACGATTTGCCGTTTGATATTCATACGCGTCGCTTTTTCCTATTATACGGCTGAGCGTCGAGGGCTCCCCACCGATGCAGCCTTCGTGCGTTTCATCGAGGCCTGCAGAGCGACCGTTATTGTCCCGCCAAGAATGTCCGAGTATATCGAATCAATATGCAGATTCAGCGTATTTTGCAAAATTTTGCACGACGAGTGAGATTTATCCGTATTCCATCGATGGAAAGGTTTTTGTCGACTTGACGACTTCTTTGATATTTCTTCCCGGATCCAGACGCTTTCTAGAAAGGAAAAATTAGACCTCTTGTCCGCGCAAATTCAGCGGCGATTTGGAAGGAAACGGGTCTCTATTCGACGGTAGGATGTCTAATGCGATCCGCTCCTTGCTAAACTCGCGCTGGATAATGAGGCTAAGAACGCGAAAATATGCGCGCTAACTGGTCGTACGAGGACGTGGAAACGAAGGTCTGGGGCGTTGAGAAGATGACGGATTTCTCGGGGATTGGCGGTCGCATGGAAGAAGCGGCTGAACGATAGATTTACACGATTAAGGAATTGGCGCATGCGGATGCCGATCCCATTGAAGAAGCATCTGGGGATTATGGGCGTGGGCTGTGGGTTTCACGCGAATGGCATCGATGAGGCAATGTCCATCATCCTACAAGGTGAAAATCACACGGTATCGGAACTCGCAAATTTTTGCCGAAAGATTACCCGTCGTGAGGGCGATATCGAGTTGATTTTGAGGAAAATGGCCGAACAGTATGGTGGCTGTTCGCCTGCGGGTTCGCAAGAAGACGACTTGTGTATCGATTCATGTGGGGATTCTCTAGAACGGAGGAGAAAATCAATTCAGGCGCAACGAAAAATGGGACCAACGGAGATCAAACAGAAGCCTCTGATGGAAGTGGTACTAGACTTATTTCGCCAGAAGTATACGAGTGGTGCGGTGCGTCAGTAGGGGTTTCCCTATCAAGGGCTCGTGGATGAGGCGATTACGGTAGTTTTTCATTGTTCTGACGATTACGAGCAGGTCGAAAAGGAAGAAAAATTGCAAAAGGCTGTCGATACGATTCGCGATGAATTCGGCTTCCACCTCGCTCTTGAAGGCGCGAACTCTCTATTGGAATCGTCCGCGCGCTGAAGAGAGAAGTCAGCTCGTCGGAGGGCATTCGGCGGGAGGGTTAGATGGATTGACATGAATATAGCGTATGTTGCGTATAAAGCAACTAGAGATACACAGACCGTGGCGTGGCGAAGTGGCAAGGGTTCTTCTTGTCCGAACATACGAGTGAAATCGCCAAGGAGAAGAGGATGGAGCATTACACGAGTCGCCTCACGAAAGAGGAAAAATGGACGCTTCTCACACAGCTCTACGTCACCGGCAGCTGTGTTTTCGCATGAAGAAAGGAAGGACATGAAATGGTGGTGGTGTGCCTGCCCATAGAATTGAGCGACGAGCCGTCTACGTGGAGTCTGAGCAGAAGCAAGGTGGCTGCCTTTAAGCGACCTCCAGGGAGCTCTATTTAGTGGAGACAGAAGAGGGAGCAGTGAGTAGGGAAGTCCTCATTTTACAAAGAAGTGGTATAATAAGGTACTTTGAGAAGTGATGAGACTGACAGATAGAAGGTAGAAGAGGATATGAAGACAAATGAATTTGGACAAGTGATTGGGGAAGCTGTTTCCTGGGTTTACTCAGGGGACTTCAACGGTGGCGAGCATTGAAGGAAAGATATACGCGCTTGAAAAGCTGAACGAGTCGCATAAAGAAGCCCTATATGCCGTCTATGGGCCTGGCCTCCTGCGCAAAATGTGGACGTATTTAGTGCAGAGTTCGCTTTTAATAAACCGAAGCCGATCGATTACTTGAGCGTTTGATGCGAGATTCTCCCAAATTTTATTATGTAATTTTGGATAAAAATACCCAAAAGGCGCTGGAACCTTCGCGTTAATGCGTCTGGATAAGCAAAATCGAGTGGTAAATCAGGATGCGGTGACCTATTTGCAGATCTACTTGGAACAGAATTGCCACCGAGGCGCAATATTTAATGGCACGGTATGTATTTGAAGAGATGGGGTATCGCCGTTATGAATGGAAATGTGATACGCTCAATGAACCTTCGAAGCGTGCCGCAGCGTCTAGGATTTACCTAGAAGGGAGATTCAGACAAGCCGTAGTTTATAAAGGGCGAAATAGAGATGCGATTGGTATTCGATCGATAATGAGTGGCCTAAAGCTAAAAGGAACGGTTCGAAAATGGTTTTGTATCCAGAGAACTTTAAATGAAGAGGGAGTACAATATCATTTCCTTTCTATCAGATACAGTGATGTATTGGATGAAGCGTTAGAAAGTAGAGTTGGTAAATACCGCTTTTTGTTAGGAATAGAATGAAAAGTAAAAGAATCTTTACGAACTGCCCTTTCTCTTTCTTTTCCTTGTACAATGAAGCTGTAGAGAGGACGGAACCATGTGGAAGAACGCCATTGAGATGCAGAGGCTGTGGAATCAGGAGATCTCCTCCGGTTGAATTAGTACAAGAAAAGTTTGAAAAATCCGTGCATTCAATCCCGAGTTGAATGCGGTTGTTTCCATCAGCGGAGCGGGACGCTAGAAGAGGCGAGGCGCGCTCGTTCTTGAGGAGCTTGCCGTTTGAGGCGTGCGCTTCTATAAAGACCTCGGGCAAAAATCAAAGCGGGGGAACCGTCCAGTTGCGGTAGTAAACTGTTAAAGGATATCGTGATGAAACGCACCCACAACTGTGAAGCGTCTGGAAGAGGCCGGGTTTATTATCGTGGGGCGGACGAATGATTCTTCCCGAGTTTGGATTTAAAATATGACGGAAGCTAAGCTCTGGGGGCCTGTGAATAATCCGTATGACCTGAAACACAATGCTGAGTGGATCCCAGCAGTGGTGCAGCGGCAGCCGTTGCAAGCGGCATGGTGCAGATGCAGCGGCAGTGATGGCGGCGGTTCGATTCGTATTCCCGCAAGTTTCAGGGACTATTGAGGCTTGAAGCCGAGTCGAGGGTCGAATTCCTGTCGATTACTAGTAGTTATCGTGTCGGGCTGGCAAGGGGCTCGCGGTGATGCGATGACGAAGAGTGTGCGCGATACGCGGAATTGTTGCGCGCTTTGCGAGTCGAGCAGAAGGATAGTCCGTTTTTGGCGCCACTATTCGCGAGTGGGAAGTCCGTCGAGCGTCCGCTTCGAGTGGGCGTCATTGAGAAATCCCCAATTGAGGCGTGGTCGCTCCAGAAGCCAAAGCCGCTGCGTAAAGGCGGTTCATTTTCTCGAAGACATCGGCTGTAGAAGTGGAACCCATCGGCTGGCCTGTCGACGGTGTGGAAGTGATGAAGAATTACTATTCGTGAATGCAATATCGAGACCGCAGCGATGATGCAAGGCTTGGAAGCTAGTCTTGGACGAGCGCTCACTAAGAGACGATATGGAACTGATGACATGGGGCATGTATCATCAATCCGGCATTTGCATTCTTGCCAAAGATTACAGTGTGGCTCTTGCCAAATGGGATACTTACGCGCATGCGATGGAGAAGGTGCATGAGGAGTTTGACCTGATTTTAACGCCGACCGTCAGTGATGTGGCGCCTCTTCAAACGCAATTTCCGATGGAGGAATCGGTTCGTCAGGCGCTCAACCAGATCGAAGAACTCAGCGTCCCTGAGCAACAAAGTGTGATTGGCGGATGTTTGATCGTACCTTGGCCTTGAGCGCCATTTACGCAATTATCGAATATTACAGGTGCGCCTGCGATTAGCTTACCGGTGTATCTTAGTGATAAAGGCCTACCAATCGGCGTGCAGTTCGTGGCAGCTCGTGGGCAAGGCACTGCTCTTGCAAGTAGCAGAGTGGTTTTGAAGAACAAGGGCAATTTGAAATGAGACAGTTCAGCTAGGAGTGAACAAGATGACTAAATCAGTAGCAATCGTAGGAGCTGGGATTGTCAGGGGCAACGGCGGCTACCAACTCAGTAAAAAGGAATCTGCCGTGACCGTTTTTGATGCGGGCGTCGGTCAAGCCACGACCGCAGCAGGGGATTATTTGTCCGTGGTTATCCAACGCCGTAATAAAGACTGGTACCAGCTCGTGTCGCATGGGGCAGCGTATCTATCCCACTTTTAATCGGGAACAATTACGTGCGGATGGAGTCACAGATTTGCCGTATGAACAAGTTGGGGCGTATGTTTTCAAACATACTGAAAACAACTCAAAAAGTGGAAGAAATGGCGATTGAGACGCCGAGTGGATGCGCCGATGATCGGGGAAGTAGAGGCGCTATCTAGAGAAGACGTCGCAAAGGTGATCGGGATGGGCGAATCCAGATGGGGCTTTGTGTTGTAGCGGTGGCGGTCGTGTGGATGGAGAAAAACTTGCAGCCCTCCTTCTAGAGCAAGCCGTAAAAACGCAGACTACCGTGAAGCGTCAAAGTTTCTTTTTATCAAAGAAGGCGAAGACATTCGAGTGGTAGCCGGTGAAGAGGTTCATTCTTTTTGATGCCGCTAATTCTCTCCAGTGGCGCTTGGGTCAAGGAGTATTAGAAGGACTCGACTACTATGTGGATGTGCGTCCGCAAAAGACGTTGATCGAATGGAACTAGAAACGGTAGAAGATACCTCAAAAATGGCCGGTGTGCATGCTTCATGGGGAGATTGATATCCTACACGTTTCCAGGTGGCAAGATTTTAGTTGGGGCGACGCATGAGAATACGAAAGAGTTCGAGTTTGACGCCAGATAGAAACCTTGTTAGACGGCATGTATGAAGAAGCCTGTGCAGGATTTGCCAGCGTTAAAAAGCCGCGAAACGAAGTGGGGTTCGTGTAGAACACGCGCGTATACTTCGATTTTCTACCATTTTTGGGAGAAGTTCCGGAAACTTCAGATGCCTTTGTGGCGAGTGGATTGGGTTCTGGTCTGACGAGTGGCGTATGGATTGGTGAATTATGCAGGCGCGGTTATCAGCAAAAGAAAGCGTTGATTTTGCCGTTGAAAACTATCTCCGAAAAAGTTTATATAAGAAAAACATGAAACATGACATAATGTATTTGAGGTTTTGAATCAAAATGGTATTCTATTAAAAAGTAATTATGTAACTTTTTATAAAGGAGGAAAAACAGATGTTAAAAGAGTTTAAAGAGTTTTGAATGCGTGGGAATATCGTTGAGATTAGCTGCACGTTAGTATCGGTGGTGCTTTTAAAGCAATCGTTGATTCATTAGTAAAAGACATTATCTCACCAATCATCGCAATGGTGGCTAACACTGGCGATATCGCAGCAGTTTCATTTAAATTAGGTTCTGCTCAAATCGGTATTGGAGCGTTCATCGCTGCAATCATCAACTTTGTAATCGTTGGAGCGGTATTATTCTTAATCGTTAAGGTATGAATAAAAGCTGCTGAATTGTAAAGGTAACAAACCTGCTGAAGAAGCTGCACCAGCTGCACCAACTGCGGAAGATTATTTAAAAGAAATCCGCGACTTATTAGCAAACAAATAATCATTCTGAAAAGCCGAGAAACCTCTCGGCTTTTTGTGTGCAAAAATTTTGTGTGTGCTTAGTTACATTAAATAGATATGTGAATAAGAGGGTAAAGCGAAGCTTTATTTCTCTGGATTTTTAGGGTTTTTGTGCTTGGGTGGATAAACGAGTTCAGAATCAGTTTGATGATTGGAAAGAGTTATAGTGGAGCACCGGTTCGAGCCTAGGTCTCTCACCTTTAAAGCCTCAAAAGACGGAGTAAGGAATGAATTCTAACTCCGTCTTTATTCGATTTCAATGCGTAGTCCACTATTCTTTCAATCCAACTGATTCTTTTCGTTATCCTGCAAAACTACTTTTCGCAGAATCAAAGAAAGTAAATACGTTCAGGACTTATCAATCTATTCAATGTAAATTTTACACGAGAGGTTTCGGTTTCAATGATTGAAAATTTGCTTCGTCGACCACTGCAGATGCCGAGTTTTTATAAGGTTTTCACTAGTATCGTGAGCTGAGATTTGACGTGCTGTCATTATTCCTTTCTTCGATTAGAAGATGCGATATCTTTTGTTTGTTCCCAATCGAAATTTTCTTTTAAATCGTTGCTACCATCGAAAATAGATTTAAACAAAAGTGTAGCGAAGATTGTCTCGCAAGTTCTTCTTGAAATTTTGCTAAATAGGAATCGAAAAATGAATTTGGTATCTATAATGATGATATGAATAAGTCTTTCCACGTAGTTTGTATAGATTCTTCATCTATAATATCAGTACTGAAACCTCTTCAAACGGTCTTTTTGTCAATGTTTCCCAGGCTTTTTCATTGGCTTAATCGCTTCTGCATCAGTTTTTCAGGAGCGCTGTATCCAAAAATTGTGAGCATATATGATTGGTCGATATAGTAATGTATGCTTTAACAAAATTATTATTTATCAGAAGAGGTAATTTTATGTTTACTGGGTATAATGATTTAGTGAGCGCTAATCTTAAAACATGTTTTGGACAGGGTACAGTCTAATGTTCCAAATTCAATATGTTCATTACAATATCCAACTGCAACGTTTCCATGCAAACAAAAGATTAATGAGTGAAATTACAGGTAATCTGTGAGCAACGAACATGAAGCTTGAGATTAATAAAGGATCCCAATTAAATGTGGCTATACAATCCTTTTGAGTTAGAACTTAGTATTAAAAATCGTAAGGGTTTATTTCGTCAGGTAATTCTAAAGATGAAGAAAATAACTTACACAGTCTATCTTCAAGTTCTTTAACAATTTTTGTGCAGTCTTCTCTTTCATATAGTTCTGAATAAATATCCTCTCAGTTATCACTTTTTGGTTTGCAACTCAATGTTGGCAGAGAAGTTCTTCTAAATTTAATTATTAATCATTCATTACAGAAGATTTTTGCCGTTTTATCGCCTTTGGAATTGCGGCAATAGTGGCTCCCGCTCCTAAAATAACAGTATGTGCTCTCTTAGTATCCTCTAAATTCTAATTATAGCACTAACTTTTTAAAGAAAATATATTCTATTGAAAGCTTAACGAATCTATTTTCAGATTTTAAATTGCTTTATAAATCATTCTTACTCAAAATTAGGTATAATGGTGGAAAGATGTAAACAAAGGGGTCTTTTCAAATGTGGATTGTGTTGCGTTGTTATCAGCTGTGTTTTGCGGCGTTGACGTCGATATTGCCAAAATAGGGATTGATGGAGTAGAATTCGAATTTGGCAACGGCAGTGCGGACGGTTGTGGTTGTTGTGATGTCGTGGTTGATGGTGTTTGTATCACAAATAATCAGTCAGGACTAAGCGCAAATTAGTAAAGAAAAGTTGGGTGTTTTCTCATTTTATCCGGGATTGCGACCGGGGCGTCATGGTTGTGCTATTACCGGGCGCTCCAACTAGGAAAAGGCGACTGAAGTAGCTGCGGTGGATAAACTGGGCATTATTTTCACTTGGTTTTAGCGTTTATGCACGATACATTTTACGGTGAAATCCTCATCGGTTGTGCTCATTGCAACAGGGACAATTTTGATGGTGTGGTAGATAGAAATAGCGTACGGAATTTTTCCCGTCCCGCAGCGTTTCTAAACGAACAGCATTTGTAGAAGAAGTTTCAAAGACTAACAAGACGGCTACCGTAGTGAAAATACGGATAATTTGACCGTATATTTTATCTTCGTGTGTTCTATCAACAGCAGACTGGCGATGAAACAACAGACCAGACCGATAGCCCAAAAGATCGTCCCCATTGGTTTAATGGGCATAAACATTAGACAGCGAGACAGGTGCTCGCCGATGCTCATTAAAAGTACCCTTGTGGCGATGTATCTTCTGAGAACATGTTTTACCCTTTCGAAACATTGAATATTCCGAAGAAAGAAAAGCGATAACTGCAAGACCTTGTAATATTACGATTAATCCCAGCATATAAAGTTCCTTTCTTTAAACAATTATAAATGACGTAAAAAATAGTGCAAATGTAATAATCATCACGCAATCAGTAAACTAAATAAATAAAAACAGCGGTGTAGTATCATCGTTTGCTTCGTGATTCATTTTAGCTCCGGCTATAATACAACACTATGGCGACAAACCAAAGCTGCTATCGCGAGAGGATAGTAAAGGAATAGCAATGGAATGGTACCAAGAGAAAAAGAATGTACCTATGTAAATATAGTTATTTCCAGGCGTATTCTTTTTCTATATGGGCTACTAAGCCAACTGTTAAGTTTAATAGAGAGTAACCGATAATCACGAATAGTACGTTATAAAAGAAATCAAATAAAAATGCGAACATCTAGAGAACCTCCTTATCATCTAAGAAAAGTACAATCATAAATACTGCAATGAGGCCGCCGAAAGTTAAATTAATAAAAGTAAAAACGTTGGATTGGAATCATCATTTGCTTCATGATTTGCTTTAGACCCGATGAAACAGCAACACCAGATCCGCCAATCAAGTCACTGATCGCGAGAGGGATAGAGAAACTGAAAGTAGCATTGGAAGGGTGATGAGAGAACGAGAAGTACGCTAAGGAAAATATCGTCGTTTCCTGGCGTGTTCTTTTATTCTGAAACAGCACTGCTCTGCGAATAAATTGAAGAAGAGTAAATAATGATACGACAGATAAGTAAAATAACTTCATTAATAAGCTAAATGCTTCTAACATAAAAAATCCTCCTTATAATGGTACCCTTTTTAAACAAGCGCCAGTCCGATCGTGAGAAGGACTGCAATGGTGATACGGATGGCGTGGTGCATGGTGATTGTTAGTTTCCTTTTTCTTTTCCGTTCATATAGGCTCCCACGCAGCAAAGCGCCGCCCCACAGATCCATGTAACGAAATGGGATTCCAGCGTACCATTGCTAGTAACGGGATTGCAGGAAGTGCGATGAGGTCTCCTGCAAAAAGCGAGGATGTTTCCTGTTGTTTTGTCGCCTTTTTAGAAGAGCGGCACCAGCTGCAAGTAGATGTGATGAGCGCAAATGTGACGATAAAAGAAACTAAGAATAAAGAGATAAGATGAATACATAGTCCCATATGAGGCCTCCTGTTAAGCGATAATCATTAAAAATTGTAATACAGTGCAATGATGGCACGAGTTTGTTTGAGGTCTTCGATTTTGTCAGAAACGGTTTCCATTGACAATAAGGACGAGAAAACTCAGCATTTGGCATTTTTCTGTTTTATGAGACTTTTTCGTGCTTAGTTATTCAGTAGGATGCGTATAACATGAGCGCCCATGCTACATCCAGAAGATATATCCAGTGACTGATTTTTGATAGATCAAACGGGCGGAATGGAGGCGTTGACCCTCCAAAAGAAAAGTAGAGAAGTTTGCGAGTGAATGTTTTGCGTTCCCAATAGTATAACTCAACGCTCAAAATGGTAATAGATAAAAATAGAGGCGATGGAATTAATGAAAAGTGTTAATCGTGGGCATAGAAATTCTCCTTTAAGGTTGATAGTAATCAGTATAAATTGCGTCTTGTGTTTTTGTCAAAAACAGGGGGTACGGTACACTAAGGAGGACAATGAACAAAGGAGTGTCAAGATGAAATTAATACTATCGCCTGCAAAGGAAATGAGTGTGATGCATTAGAGGGAACGCTGACTGGGAAGTGAGCCCGGCTGCTAGCAAAAGTGATGGAAGCTGTGAGTGCAGTGCCTGAAGGACCTCGCCGTGTGCTAGGGGTCGAAGGGAAAGTACTCGACGAAAAACAAAGCGTTCATCGAAGGATGGAAGGTGGCCAGGGCTGCTCTGCCATTGAACTCTACAACGGACTGGCGTTTCGCTGGTTGAAGCAAGTAGACGGGATGGAAGGAAGGCTAGACTATGGAAGCGAGCATGTGCGCATCATGTCTGCCTATGTATGGGGCTGTGGCGCCGGATGCTTATGTGAAGCCGTATCGCTTTGGATATGCTGAGACCATTGCGCGTGGACGGAAAGAGCTTGAAGCTTACTGGAAATCAGGGTGGGCCGAGTTGTTTCGAAGAAGGCGAAACGGTGGTCAACTGTGCGACGATGAGTTCAGTACGCTCTAGACCGCTCGCGTTACAACTGGATAGACGTGGAATTTTACGAGCGTAAAGACGGAAAGTTAAAACAACATTCTACGACGTCGAAAAAAGGGCGTGGGTTATTGGTTGGCTTTGCTATGCGCGAACAAGCAACAGACGTCAAGCAGTTGGAGGTTTTTAGTGAAGACGGATTTGTCTTATGATGCGGAACTATCAACACCAGAAAAAAGTTAGTATTTGTGAGATAAAAATAGAGGAGTAGGACAGCTGTCTTACTCCTCTTTTGCTGTTATTTTTACGATGCCTTCTGAACTAAATCCTAGTAAAGTCGCTTCGTATTTTTGAATTTCATCTGAATAATCTGCCCACTCGTTTAACCACTCCAGGCGGTTTTTCAAGTTCACAATAGATGAATAGAAGATTTGATGGAATCGATTCGGTAGATACGCGATATCGTATTCAAGGCCGCTTTGCATCCACGTAGTAAAGACGTTTAGAAGCCGTAGACACATTAATTCTTTGTGGCTTTGAGAGAATTTACCGAATAATACGGTGCTAGTCCTTCTTGATTGAATAAATCTAGTAGTGTCTCTAACTCTTCTGTTAAGTCTTCGATTTTTGACATCAGCGGAAGGTCGATATCCGCGAAGGCGTTCTTAACAAGATTGCAAAATAGAGTTGTGCTAACTTCGTATCTTGTATCGTACAAAAAGTTTCGATACGTACCACGTTCACTAATCAGAATAGAGTAGTGATTCGCTTCTGCACGAATGAATAAATAATATCCACGCCGTCATATGCTTGAACCCTATCAGGGTGGCTACCATCTCAAAATCACCTAAAAACTGTTTCAAGGTAGTGATATATTTTTGTTCAAACATTATAAGCTCCTTATATTTCCATGTTTAATCTTTGACAGAGTCAGGAAACCATCAATGTCTTTTCCTTCTAATGATATTAACTTTTAAGCCTTGGTCTTTGAAGATTCCCAATGGTTTTTCAATGATTTTAAGAGCTTCAATATCTTTTCGACCGATCCACCACTCTCGCTTTATCGTATACTTCAAATCCTAGCTACTCGATTAATGGGTACTTCTCAATACCAGCCCTTATCGCGAAACAATCTTCATCAATGACCATTCTTATCATCGCAGTCATCACGTCATACCCTCTGTATTGAATTTCGTAATCTATTTCATAAAGATAGTCTAATTCATGAATATCCACATCTTTCACACAAAATATCAGGACTCTTTTCACCAACGATATTAATATATTCTTCAAAACCTTCTTCTTTTTCGCTGCTAATAACCCGATAGAATGTAGATATTTTTTCGCAACTCTATATTTTTTCCTTTATAAAATCCGTACATAGATTAACTCTCCATTTTCCTTTTTAAATTTATTCTTCAATAGAAGCCAAAGAAATTCGTCGTGTCTTTTCCTTTAAAATTTTTAACTTTCAAGCCTTGGTCTTTGAAAATTCCCAATGGCTTTTCAATGATTTTGAGGAGCTTCGATATCTTTACGTCAATCCACCACTGTCGCTTTATCGTATACTTCAAACCTAGCTTCTCGGTTAATGGGTACTTCTCAATACCAGCGTTTAGCACGAAAAAGATCTTTTATCGATAGCTTTCTTTTTCATAACAGACATCACGTCAAAAAATGCCCTTTATATTGGATTTCATAACCTATTCTATAAAGATAATCCAATTCATGGATATCCATTTTTGGGAGAGTATCTGATTCTCTTCCCCACGGATCGACATGATTTTCAAACCCTTCATCCTTTTCATAACTATAAAGGGTAACATCTTTTCCTAATCTAAGTTCTGCATCATACTTCTTTTGTTTATAGATTGCGTACATTTGTTAGTCTCCTTAATGAACAACTGTATATTCATTTTTCTAAATCTAAATTATTTCATATATCCCCTGTGAGAGGAAGGACTGAACATCTTCGAACAATATGATTTGTTACTTGAATTATAGCATAAATCTTTTTAATGATTCTTTCTATTGAGCAGGGCAGATACCTAATAGGGGCTACCTCATTAGGGAATCATCAAGTAAACAAAAAGGATTAAACGGACGATAACCGTCTAATCCTTTTTAAAACCAATTTCTTAATTTATGAGTGACTGCAGAGTGGACTTATTTTTCTCTCTTGTGCGACATAGGCTTGGATTGCGTCGCAAGCGTATTCACCACACCTTTGCCATATTTATCAGTTCGTTCTGAACTCTTCGTTTTGAGCGTAGCCAAATCCGATGCTCGAGAAGACATCGATGGAGCAGTCGAATGCATAGAGCGCACATGTGTTGGTGGGTTGTTTTGCTAAGTCCACGTTTACAGCGTCTGTTGCTGGAAGGCCTTTTTCGATATTTTCCGCAAACGCGAACCAGATCTTGTTGAAGCCGTCTGCTATGATTTCTTCCTTGCCTTTTTTGTTTTTCTGCAGTCTCGTTCAACACTGTTTCACCGTACTTTTCAGTCGCAGCCTGTTTATATTTTTCGTTATCTTTAAAAGGTGAAGCCTTTGAATTTTTCTTCTGTTGTCATTGTCATTTTCCTTTCTTTTGACTCAATGGTCTTTTTCTAAAGTGTCGATTAATGTTAGAAGACGTTCTTTTTCTTTTTGCATTAAAAATCAACTGATGTTTTCAAGTGAGGCAAAGATGTTTCCTCTTCTTGTTTCATGAGATTTTTGATGTCTTTTAGTGAAAATCCTAAATACTTATAGTACAGGATGGTTTGAAGGAGGGACAGTTCCTCTTCACTATAGTAGTGGTATCCATTCTCATGTTTTTTGGGGGATAGTAAGCCAATTTCATCATAGTGATGCAAAGTGCGCACCGATACACCACTGATTTCGCTCACTTGTTTGATTAAATACATATTTTCAACTCCTAACAATTTGAAGTATAAGCTATAACGTTACGTAAGGGTCAAAGCCTTTTCTCTATTTTCTTACTATACAAAATGAAGAAGGAAGACACACCCGCTAAGAAGCGGGTATTCTGCCTTTCCGGCATAAGCCTCCTTCTTCGTCCATTTAGAAGCACGATAAAATTATAATTACGAAAGTTGGCGTTTCCGAAGAATCGGACGGATTCTATAGGAATCCTTCACAGTGCGAAAGGATTCGTAGTGGGGATCGCATTGAATGCGAATAAGAGGCGTAGGAGATTGATTCCGTACGCTCTCTTTGAAAGCTTTCAAGGTGAGAGACACAAGGCTCGAGACCGGTGCCTAATATCCCTTCTATGAAGAAATCCGTCTGGATTCGAAAGAAACGCAACTGGAGTAATCGTATTTATGAGAATACCTTCTAGATGATGCATTTCATGTTGGATGACTTGCGCCGTGAAGTCGGTGAACGTCCCCGTATGCTTCTTGCCGCTTGGGTCGGTGTACGTTGCTTCAATCGTTTGATAGCGCGTCGTCTTCTTCGTGCCCGTATGAAGCAGAACATCCTTCTTCCGTTTCATGAGGGATTCCTTGCTTCTTCGTAATGCGTGGGTTCAGCATCACTAAATCCATCAGATACAATCGCTACGATAATAATGTCTTCTTCACACCAATCATATTCGCAGCCATCCCACACAACGGTCGCGGTTAGCATGAAGCGTATCTTGTAGTCGCGGACTACCTGAGCATCGGCTTTCGGGTCGGCAGCACTTGATTTTTGGCTGAGGAAGAGTGGGTCTTTCATAATATGTTTTTGCATGAGTTTGCTCCTTTATACTGACATTCTGAGAAAAAGATTTTTGCGATTTCTTCGGGACTTTCCACGCCACCTTTTTGAATCCAGTGGAAGAAAATCGCGCTATTACTATAAATAAAAGACTTCTGCGGCATAGTCTTCCGGTAGCGGATAGACAGTCTTGATAGTCTCTTTAATCAGATGAGAATTTGTTTAGATAATTCCAGTAAGAAATTCCGGACTAGATGAGAAGTATAGTTAAACCGGTTGAGCGAAATCGCGTGAATAAAAGTCGAAATCTTCTTTTAAATACTCAAAGATTTTTAACGATGGGCGCAAAGGCTTCTTCTTTCGTTTTCGGCTGATCTTTTATTTAATAAGAAAATAATGTTTTTGTAAAAATCTCGTCAATCAGCTGATCGATCGTATCAAATTTATCGACATAATGAAGATAGAAGGTTCCGCAGTTGATTCCGGCTTCCTTTGCAATATCGCTCACGCTAATCGCTTCAGAAGTCCTTTTGTTTCAGTAGATCTTGTGAGCGCAGCCTTTAAATCGCTTTTTGTGGTGGTTTTTCGTTTTTGGGTCGTCATTTTTAAAACTCTTTTCTTAAATCAACACATTGTTGAGTATTGTGTATTGTTTTTCTCATGGGCCTATTATAAAGTATGAATGAAGGATAATCAACACGGTGTTCATTTAACTGCGTTGATAGAAATGAGGGATAGACATGGCTTATATCGAAATGAAGAATAGCTATAAAACGGTATCATGTCGGAGATACAGAGATTATCGCGAATAATGATGTGAATTTTGAAATTGAAAAAGGCGAATTAAAGTAATGATTTTAGGGGCCAGCGGTGCAGAAATCCACGGTTCTCAATATTTTTGGGAGGCATGGACACCAACGACGAAGGACAAGTCCTTATTGACGGCGTGGACATTTCAACTTTTGATGAAAAACAACTCACTTACTATAGAAGAGACGATGTTGGTTTTGTCTTCCAATTTTATAATCTAGTACCGAACTTAACGGCGAAGGAAAAATGTGGAACTAGCGGCTGAAATCGTAAAAAGACGCTCAAGATGCAGAGGAAGCCTTGAAGGCAGTGGGGCTTGAACACCGTATGAATAATTTCCCGTCGCAATTATCCGGTGAGGGAACAACAACGGGTCTCCATCGCACGTGCAGTTGCCAAGAACCCGAAACTCTTGCTGTGCGATGAACCAACTGGAGCCTTGGATTACAAGACTGGGAAACAAGTGCTTCAAATTTTACAAGATATGTCTGAAAACAGGGAGCAACGGTCATTATCGTAACGCACAACTCAGCTCTTGCGCCAATTGCCGACCGCGTGATCACATATGCATGACGCGCGCGTGAAGAAAAAATGGAACTCAATCCAAATCCACAAGATATTCAAACGCTTGAATATTAGAAGGGAGGCCATTGAAAAAGAAAAACATTAAATAAGGATATAGAGAATTCGCTTCGCCAGTCGAAGGGACGCTTCCTTTCTATTATGTTACTCATGATGCTCAGGGGCATTTGCTCTTGTGGGCCTAAAAGTATCGGGGCCGGATATTAACGATACGGTGCATGGCTATATGGAAGAGTTGAAGACAGCGGATTTGTTTGTGATTGCTGGTTGTAGGCTTGAGCGCAGGTGACCAAGCCGAAATCAAACGAAGAGAACGCCGAAGTGGAGTTCGGTTATTTTGTCGATACGGTGATTAAAAGATAGCGCGAGTGCGGATTCGTGTGTTCTCTCAGCCTAAAATATTTCTCCAGTTTGAACTTGTCGAGTGGACGTTTCCTTCCAAAAGAGGGATGAAGTGGCGTTAGATGCTACGCTTTCTAGCTCCTATAAAGATTGGGGATAAAGATTCATTTAAGCGAGTCAGGAAAACAGCTTTACTAAAAACAAGAAGAATTCACCATGAGGGATTTGTCCATTCGAGTGAACTTCTTTTTCAAGAATACAAAGGGTCTCTAGTGCTGGAAGCGGGGATGCGAGTGGATTTGCGGTGGTGCCAGAGAAGACTTTTCGATTCCGAAGTCTATACAATTGCCGTCTTCGTTATCGGATTTACGAAAATGGAAATACAATGAGCCGTGATTACTCAGATAGAGTGAGTGAACTGCAACAGGCTCTGGAAGCGAAAGTTAGCTGACAATGGGAAGGCACGCTTAGACACTTTACAAAAGGAAGACAAACGAGAAAAATCTCTGAAGGAGAAGAAAAAGATTTCCGGATGCCAAGACCCAACTCTCAGATGCCAAGAAGAAATTGGCAGACGGTAAGAGTGAAATCGAGCGAAAAGACGCTCGCAGATGGTCAAAAAGAAGTAGCTGATAATGAAGCAACGATTGCTTCAGGGAGATGCGCAAGTTAAACGAGGCTTGGAGCCAGCTACAAGCAAGCCGCGAACAACTCGAAAGTGCCCGGATGCAAATTGAACAAGCGCGTGACGACTTTAGCCGAAAGAGAAAGAGCAATTAGAGAATGCGAGTAGCCAGTTAACAGAAGCTCAAGCACAAATCGACGCGAAGAAAGAAGAACTCGCAAAGGGGGCAGGAGCAGCTTGAAGCCGGCAAGACGCAATTAGCGCAGGCTAAAGCGCAACTAGAAACGGCTAAGGCAGACCTTGAAACGAAGAAGATAGCCTTAGCACAAGGGAAGGCACTTCTAGCTAGTGACCCTGCTGCGGCTGCTGCGAAGGAATTACCAAAGAGGTCTTCAAGCGATGGAGACGGCTTTAATACAAAGCAGAAGCCCAAACTTACTCAAACAAGACGACACTGCATGCCAAAAAACAAGTGCTTACTAAAAGGAACAAGAACTCACAGCGGGTCAAACAGCCATTTCAAATGCTGAAGCCGAACTTGCATCAAAAAACAACAATTACTCGCAGAGGGCAAGAAGCGTACCGACAAGGCTTAGCGAAGTATTACGCTAGCTACAGCCAGTACGTCGATGGGCTAGAACAATACCGCCAAGGGTGGCAGCTTTTTGAAGCCAACGCTGGTACTTTAGAAGACGGCAAGGCGAAACTAGCCGAAAGCCAAAGAAAACGTTAGCGGACGGAGAAGCTAAACTCGCGGATGCCAAAATGCAGCTAAAAGAAAGCGAAGAAATGTACAACGAGAAGAAAGAGAACGCTGATAAAGAAATCCAGAAGGCGGAATCGAGATGGCGAAAAAGCGAAAGTGGACGTTTCAAAACTCACGAAACCGAAAGTATTCGGTCTATACTCGCTCAACGATGTTAGGAGTCAGGGTTTATGAATATGAAGACAGCCTCAGAAGGAGTTGAGCAGTAGGGAATCTATTCCCCATCGTCCTTTATGCAGTGGCTGCGCTCGTGACAATAACGACAATGACGCGTTTTGTGAATGAGGAACGAACCAATGCGGGAGTATTAAAAAGCCCTTGGATATGAGACAAAAAGACGTGATGAAGAAATTTTGCGGTGTATGGTTTTACCGCAGGAGTTACCGGAACGATACTAGGGATTTTAGAAGGAACGTATTTTTGCCGAGTGCGTGGGGCGACTCTGTTAAAAGGATACCATTCTGCCAAGTATTCAATTGAACTTTCATCCGTGGTTCCATTATTGCGATTCTTTGCTCCCTTGTTTGTAGTGTGCTTCCTCCATTATGGATTGCTCGTCGTGAATTAAAAGAACAAGCGTCAGCTTTACTTTTACCAAAAGCATCCAACAGCAGGGCAAAAATTTTCTTAGAACGAATTCCTTTTTATCTGGAATCGACTCAGTTTCACGGAAAAGTAACAGCACGAAATATTTTCCGTTATAAACAAAGAATGTTGATGACTATTATCGGAGTGGCAGGGTCAGTAGCGCTTCTCTTTGCTGGCCGTGGGAATTTTAACGTCGATTCATGGAATTGCGGATCGTCAATTCAAAGAGATTATTACTTATGATGCGATTGTGTCGAAGCAAGAGGTGTTAACGCCAACGGAAGAAACAGCCTTGCAACAATATTTAGACTCTTCAGCAGTTACTTCGTATACGGGGAGTTTATAGTGAATCGGTGGATAAAGAAATTAAGAGAGTCGATGATGCTCAATCGGTGACACTACTAGTAGGAGCATCAGGCTTTCTTCCTACATTCATTTTATTCAATGCGAAAAACGAAGCGGGAAAGGTCTCGCCTGAAGATGGAGTACTTGTGTCGGAAAAACTGGCTAAATTAATGCAAGTAGAAAGTAGGAGATACCTTCACACTTGAAAAATAAAGACAGGAAGAGATTTATTTAAAGGTTTCTGGAATCATCGAAATGTACGCTGGACACTTTGTTCTTATGAGCCCAAAAGTGTACGAGGCTTTTACAGGAACCAAGCAAAAGACAATGCCTTATTTATTCAGTTTGAGAAAAAGGATATTGCCAATGTCAGAGATGAGATCTGCCAAATTAATGGCCTTAGAAGGAGTGAACGCGGTCGTTCAAAAATACAGCGATGATAAAGCCGGATTGATACGATTGTGGGTTCTCTTGAACGGGTGATGTTGATTTTAACAGCCGTATCAATTTTTACTTGCGGTGGTCATCCTGTATAACTTAACAAATATCAACGTAGCCGAACGGATTCGCGAGCTCTCAACGATTAAGGTACTCGGGTTTCTTGAACAAAGAAGTGACGATGTATATTTACCGTGAAACGATTTTATTATCGGTGATCGGGATTGTTGTGGGATTGTTATTTGGGAGAGTACTGCATAGGGTGATTATTGAGACGGTGGCACCGGGGTTTGTTATGTTCAATCCCGCGGTCGGATGGTTTGTATATGTGTTGCCAAGTGTGATTGTGATTGTCATCTTGGTTGCGCTAGGGTATATGGTGAACCATCTCCTCCAACGCATCGATATGCTAGAAGCCCTCAAGTCTGTGGACTAGGGAAAGCTTTGCTTTTGTGACGAACGTCAAAAATCCTTGCGGATATTTCAATCATAGTAGTTAGTCGGGCATCGGATTGAGCCTATCGTCTCAATCCTACTAAGCCTCAAAGAGCCACAGGGCAATAAAATTGCCTTGTGGCTCTATTTCGCATTGGTTGCTTTTCCGTACAACTACTATGATTGATCCGAGTTTTTCTGTTCGTCGCCGCAAAAGCTCCACAGACTTTGGGGCTGGCAGGAAGTTCATATCCAAAAAAACGACATACAAACCGTCTTTTTGAAAGAGGGCGTAGGATGCTTCTTTTTCTGCCTCAGACTTGGGGTTCTACGTTTCGAGGAGTTCACCTATATCAACCAGGAGACATATACAAACCGTTCTTTTATAAGAGGAGAGTACACTAAAAAACGGAGCTGGAGGCTCCGTTTTTTTAATCGAATTCAAGTTGTTTTGGTTTTACAATGGCGGATGCGATGGTGAAGAGGATGGCGCCTGCGAAGGTTGGGGACAATCCACTCGAGTCCGTATGTGGCTAGTGGGAGGTGCCAATCCATGTAGCTGCGTCTCCGAGGAGGTTTCCGCCTAAAAGTTGTGAAAGGGTGTTGATTCCTTGTACGAGGACCAACGATTCCAGCTCAACAACCGCTCCAAGATACGTCCAGTCGTATGGGATGTACTGGTCGAAACGCTGAGAAGAGAATGAGTGCGATCACGATTGGGAAGATGAAGGTCAATACTGGAACGGCGAGGTTAATGAGTGAATCCACGCCGACAAGCGAGATGATGAATTCCACAGCTACCGTGACAAGAATAATTTTCTTGTATTGTAATTTTCCTTTAGAGACTTCTTCGAAAATACTGACCGCATGTGGTTGTTAGTCCGATTGCTGTTGTGAGGCAGGCAAAGCAGACAGCAAGTCCCATCGCCAGTTGATCCCCAAGATCCGAGTAAAGTTTTAACAATGGTTGTTAAAGCATAGCAGAACGTTGCTCAGTTGAGTCGATCGACCGTGCTCATGCTGGCTCCGCTGTATGCTAGTGTTGAGTATACGACAGCAAGTAGGGATGAACGCGACGATGCAACGCCCGAACATCATTCTGAATTGGTCTTTTTCGATTTAAATACCCACGGCGCGTAATATCTTTCATCACGACTCCGGCTAAGAGAGGAGCTCCGAGCACGTCCATGGTTTGATAGCCTTCTTTAAAACCTTGTGCGAAAATAGTCCACTTCCGTCTGTTGTGGGCAAATGTTGCATCTGGTTGAAGGATAGCTGCCCGACAAAAGATACAGAAGAGAATCACCAGTAGAATCGGTGTTAAGTATTTTTCCGATGGCATCCATGACGGAGTTTTCCTTGATATGTAATCCAGAGGACAATCCCGAAGAAGACAGAGCGAAGTGATCCATTGTGGTGCGCATTTGGGAAATACGATTGTACGAAAAATCTCGTGCGTTGATGCTCCGGTACGTGGAACCGCGAAAAATCGGTCCGATTAAAGGAGAACACAGATAGCATGCAAGACGCGCTAGCAAAAAAGTGGATGAATTCGTACGTCCAACATTTAGTGCACTTCCGCCAAGAGCCGCCACAACCATCACAGCAACAATCGGATAGCAGAGGATCGCTAATTAAAAAAATGCAAGGGTTGCAGTTTCCCCAGTTTTCTCCTGCAGTCACTGCCGAGGTAAGGTGGGAAAGATTAAATTTCCGCACTCGAAAGAAGATGGCAAACAGGGCAAAACCGATAATGATAATATCTATGAATTTCTTTTTCATTGAACCACTGCCTAACATTAAAAAAATAATTAGAAAACAGTTTAACATAAACTGCGAATCGAATGCACTCATCAAAACCAAACGTTAAATAAAATAGTTTCCTTTATCGTTCGTTTTTAGGTATAATAAAGCGTGCAAGAAAACCATTTTAAAGGAGCGTAACTCATAAATGCGTAAAGTTTATTTAAACCACGATGGTGGCGTGGATGATTTAGTATCATTATATTTACTATTAAAAATGGAAGACGTGGAATTAGTAGGGGTCGGCGTCATCGAAGCGGACTGCTATTTATTACCAGCGGTGGAAGCCAGCAAGAAGATTATTCATAAGTTCGGTTCTGAAAAAGACAAACAATTGAAAAGTGGCTTCTTCAGACTCACGCCCTGTGAACCCATTCCCGAAAAGAGTGGAGAATGCACGCCTTCACAGTAGATGCACTTCCAATCTTAAAACGAACATAAACCAATCACGGTGCAAGACTCACCATTAAAAAGCCCACGAAGATTTAATCCGTGCCTTAAAAAGAATCGAATGAGAAAGTGGATCTTGTATTCGTAGGACCATTAACAGACTTAGCTCGTGCGTTGGATCAAGACCCAACCATCGAAGAAAAACATCGGTAAAACTTTACTGGATGGGTGGAACCTTCCTTGATATGGGGAACGTGGAAGACCCTGAACACGACGGAACAGCAGAGTGGAACGTGTACTGGGATCCATTTGCGGCAAAAACGCGTTTGGGAATCAGGCATCCAAATCGAACTTGTGGCGCTTGAAAGTACAAACATGGTGCCATTATCTCTTGATGTCCGCGACCGTTGGGCAAAAGAACGTGCCATCGAAGGTGTTGACTTTTTTTAGGTCAATGTTACGCCATCGTGCCTCCTCTTACTCACTACGTAACGAACTCAACTTATTTCCTATGGGACGTGTTAACAACTGCTTCATTCGGGAAAAAGAAGACCTTGTCAAAACGTTCTGTGGTAAATAGTGACGTAATTGTTGCCGGTGCAAGCCGTGGCCGTACCGTCAAAGCCGAAAAATGGCCGCCCAGTTGACCTTGTCTACCACGTCGACCGCGATGCATTCTTCGACTACATCACTGAATTTGGCGAAAAAATAATGATGACAGTGCAGGAAAATTTTCCTGCACTTTTTCATTGACTTTCTACTGACAACCTTAGAAACTGATTATAATTTAAATATAGTTTTAGAATAATTCTAAATTAGAAACAGGAGGTAATAAATATGTCAAAAGAACAAACAAAAACAAGTATTAAAATCAATTAGTGGCTGATTTAAGCCAACAATCAGTAATCGTACACCAAGCTCACTGGTACATGCGTGGTGCAACTTTCATAACAATGCATCCATTAATGGATCAACACATGGAATTGTTAGACGCTCAATTAGATGAAATATCAGAACGTCTAATCACATTGGGTGGAGCACCTTATTCAACATTACGTGAATTTGCTGAAAACACTAAGATTGCCGATGCTAAAGGAAACTACAGCGACAGTATGGAAGACCGCATCCGTCATTTATTAGTAGGATACCGTTACTTTAATCGACCTTTACCAAAAAGGTATTGACGTAGCTGGCGAAGAAGGCGATGATGTTACACAAGATATCTTCACTGGTGCAAAAAGGTGCATTAGAAAAAATTAGTTTGGATGCTTTACAGCAACAATCAACGAAGCACCAGGATTATAATTTTTGAAAGACTCTAGGGCTGGGCAGTTTGTCCGGCCTTTTTCTTTTGTTCAAATTTTCTGAAAAATTATCATATATGATAATTACCATATATGATAATTTCACCAACGTAATGTTCCGAAGTGTAACCCCACCTAATCATTAAGCCGTTAGAAAGCACTCTTTCCCTTGGAATTCTTCTTATCATAACGAAGCATTTATAAGATTGGCTTTAACATACTTCGCAGCGCAGTGATATTTTCAGAAGAACCAAGATAAAAGGCCGTAAGCGTTCTGCGAAATATAAATTCACTGCACAGAGATTACGAAGAATCTTACGGATCCTATAATCGCAGTGGTGGGGGAATCGTATCAAATGCAAATTAGGAGGGAGTTAGGAATTTATTCCTTACTCCTCTTTGAGGCTTTGAAGGTGAGAGACTTCAGGCTCGAACCGGTACCCCACTACAGCGATTATGGAAACATCCGTAAGGATTCGTAGTAATCGAAATCTTTTTTATGAAATACTAACTTTATTTTTGCAGAAAAATATAACGACCTACGGTCTTTTATATGATTTTACAAGAAAATATCACAATACTAGCTGATGGGTATGCTATAATAAAGCCAATCTTATGAAAGGTGGAAGCATTTATGGAACAAAAGAAATACAGCGGAAAAGAGTTCACGATGAACGTCCTTAACGCACTTGCATTAGGCGTGGTCGTTACACTTATCCCTGGAGCACTACTGGGCGAATTAGTGAAGGCACTTCTTCCAGTATTCCCACAAGGCCAATTGATTATCCAAAGCAACACAAGTGGCCAATACATTAATGGGGGCAATCATCGGTTTGATGGTCGGTCAATTCTTCAAATTCACTCCAATTCAAACAGGAGCGTTGGCACTAGCAGTCTTTATTTGCAGGTGGGTTGCCAATTTCAATCCTGACGTGAAAAGGAATTGTGTTTAGTGGTACAGGGAGACATCATTACGATGGGGCTTACTGCAGCGTTAGGAGCAGCAGTCATTTTATGGATTGGCAATAAAAGCCAAAAGCATACTCTATTATCGTGATTCCAACGGTTTTATTAGTCGTTGTTGGTGGGAATAGGTCGTCTTGCGTTACCAACCATCAAAACTTTAACAACCTTACTAGGACAAGGAATCGGAAATCTATTATCATTACAACCAGTTATTATGTGTTTATTATTAGCCGTTATTTTCTGTATGTTAATCGTTTCTCCGTTTACAACAGTAGGGATTGCCGTGGCGATTAGTCTTAGCGGAGTAGGTTCAGGGGCAGCAAACCTTGGAATCTGTGCAGCTGGTTTCGGTCTTGCGATTGCGGGATGGAAAGTGAATCCAAAAAGGAACTGCGATTGCGCATTTCATCGGTTCACCAAAAAATGTCAATGGCAAATGTTTTGGCAAAACCCAAAAATCTTATTACCAATGATGTGTACATCTGCCGTACTTGGTGTGTTAGCAGCTTTATTTAACATCCAAGGAACACCTCAAAGTGCAGGGTTCGGTTTCAGCGGATTAGTAGGACCCATCAATGCGTTGAACTTAGCTGAGGGCGGATGGAGTGTGATGAATATCGTTATTGTGACGCTTATTTTTCGTCGTTGCGCCAATCGCGTTAAACATCGTATTCGTTCATTTGTTCGAAAAAAAGTGTTAAAATGGATTCAACCAGAGGACTACAAATTAACCGTTTAATAGAAAAGGGGAGTTATAATGAAAATCGCGATTGCAGGGAGCAGGAGCTATGGGATGCCGTTTCGGCTACATGTTAACAAAAAAACAGGGACAAGAGGTGACGTTGATCGATGAATGGCCAGCGCATATCGAAGCGATCCAAAAAGAATGGGTTGAAAGTCGTTGATGGAGATAACACAGATAACGATTGACATTAAAATTGTTCGACCAGAAGAAGCAACAGAAGAAGTAGATGTGGTCATCGCTTTTTACGAAAATCAATGAAATTAGGGCGAAATGCTCGAGAAAGATTAAACCAATTATCCATGAAGATACGAAAAGTGCTTTGTCTTTTTAAATGGTTTAGGGTCACGAAGACACGATGGCGAAAATACGTTCCTCGTAAAAAAACATTATTATGGGGGTTAACGATTTGGACAGCGGGGCATTATTGAACCAGGGGTAGCGCGTCTAGGCGGAACTGGTACTGTGGAAATGCAAGCGGCGGACCCCAAGTGGTGTAGCGATTGCTAAAGAATTAGTGGAAGTGATGGACAAAGCGAGGCTTGAACGCAAGCTACAGCGAAGACGTTCATTTCTCAACATGGCGTAAAGGCGTGCGTCAACGGCACAATGAACGCGACATGTGCCATCTTAGATGCCAAATATCGGCGAAGTATTCGATACTTCAACAGCCGAAGCGATTGTAACGCAAATTATAGCTGAATTTGTCGCTGTTGCGGAAAAAAAGAAGGCGTACATCTTGGATCCAGCTGGCGATGAAAGATTATGTGTATACGGCTTCTAATAAAGTTCGTGGTCACTATCCTTCAATGCACCAAGATTTAATTCAAAACCACCGCTTTACTGAAGTGGACTTCTTGAACGGCTTTGTGGCTAGAAAAGGGAAGGAATATGGGATTCCAACACCTTACTGTCAATTGATTACAGAGCTTATCCACGCAAAAGAAGATATTTTTGAAAGTTAAAATAATATAGCGATATAAAAGAACAACTCTAAAGAATCAGTTTAAAATTGAAAGAGTCATAGTGGGGCAGCGGCGAGACCTGTAGTCTCTCGCCTTCAGACTACTCAAAGTAGAAGCAAAAACTTGCAGTTTTAGCTCCTGCTAATTCGCATCCGATGCGATTCCCCACTATTCTTTCAATAAACTGATTCTTTTCGTGTTCTTTTACGTGGATAATAGTCCTAGTCCCTAATTATCTCTTTTGCGTCAACTAACAGTTAGGGTAATAAAAGCACAAAAAAAGAGCGAGGCGAGTATGATATGTACCCAGAATCCTGGACACATTTTTTTTAAATTAAGCTGAACACATGGATGTTTCCCTGTATAGAACAGGGGGCATCCATTTTGTTTTTTCTTGAATTCTTTTGTTATTGTAATAATCTATATATTCTTCCACAGCCGTTTGAAATTTCTTAAAGGTAGAATATTCCATTTCAAAACCATAGAACATTTCGTTCTTCATTCTGGCGAAAAACGTTTCTATAATGCAATTATCATAACAATTTCCTTTTCGGGACATTGATTGAATAATCCCTCGTTCATTTAATGATCTTTGGTAAAATGCGTGTTGATATTGCCAACCTTGATCAGAATGGAGAATCAATCCATTAACATCAGGGAATTTTTTGAAAGCTCTATTTAGCATCCTTTGAATCTGTTCTAAGTCGGGGCTTAGAGAAAGATCATAGGAGATTATTTCATTAGTAGACATATCCAAAATTGGAGAAAAGAAACATTTTCCCCAAGAAAAAGTGAATTGAGATACATCTGTACTCCATTTTTTGAAGAGGCCTTTTGGCACAAAATCTCTGTTAATAATATTATCAGCAACTTTTCCAACACTACCACGATAAGAATGGTATTTTTGTTTAGGGCGTTTTCCAAACAAATCATTTATATGCATCAGACGTTGAATTCTTTTATGATTAACAACGTAGCCTCTACGACGAAGTTCTTGGTAAATTCTTCTAACACCATATCTACCTTTATTTTCATGAAAGATTGTTTGGATTTCCAATAATAAATCCCCATTCTTTTTCAGCCACAGCATCTACTTTATTTAATTCAAAATAATAAGTAGATTTAGCCATTTTCATCGCTTTAAGAAGATATTTTAGTTGGTATCCTACTTCTCGAAGTTCCTTGATGATCGCTGCTTTCGCGCCTTGAGAAGCGCAGCTTCCTGTTCTTTTCTCAAGGCTCTCAGTTTTTATAACAGCAATTTCAGCTTCTAAATATGCATTTCGCTCACGTAATCGAACTAATTCTTCTCGTTCGGATTCTGAAAGGTTACCAGTCACAGCTTTTTTATTCATAATAAGCTCCTTAGATAATGCTTGTCTACGTTTCTCATTCTTTAGACCATTATATCCATAAGTTAGGTACTTGTGAACCCAAGAACTTAATAATCCGCGACTAATTCCTGCTGGAAAAGAAACCTCTGAAAGAGTCTTCCCGTTTAAAAACCTGTAGAATAAATGTCAATTTTTTTCTTCTGCTGTCCATTTTCTTTTGCCTTTTTAACGCGCTCTAATCCTTTAGGTCAGTGAATTTTTTTCAATTTTATCCCAATCCAGTATTTTTCTTTGGAAACTCCTTTTCATAACTTTTTCAGGCGTTTCGGCCCATATTCCTTGTCGATATAATTCGACACATTTCATTTTGAATTCGAATGAGTAACGCATAATAAATACCCCCTTTACTGGTTTGTCCAGTAAAGGGGGTACATATCAAAGTAGCCTGGCTCCTTTTTGTGTTTAGCGATTGAGTATATCTAGGGAAATTTATAAGAAGTTTTCAACGAGTATCCGTACTGCTTCGAATGCGTTTTGAGAAGCTTTTTCAAGGGTTTCCTCAAAAGTATCCGGTGCCTCTTTCCTACATGATCGCTGATGCCACGGATGTTCAATACAGGGATATCATAGAAACTAGCCACTTGCGCAATCGGTGCTGCTTCCATGTCGCTAGCTGTAATATCCGGCAACTTGGCGCGAATGTTTGCAACAGTATCAACCGAACTCATAAAAGAGTCGCTTGTAGCAATAAATCCGCTATAGATAAAGAAGGTTTGGACTTGTTCGCGAAGAAGCGTGAGTACTTTTGTTGTAATTTTACATCGACAGGGTAATCAGCTGGCATTTGAGGGACTTGTCCCCATGCGTAGTCGAATCCAGTCGCATCCACATCGCTATAGGCAAATTTCGTAGAGACAATCACGTCTGCTAAGCCTAATTCATGATTAAAAGCTTCCTGTTGTCCCGGTGTTAATGATGAGATCGGGATGGACTTTATCGCATAACCAAGCACCAGCCGCGGCAGCATTCGCTTTTCAATACCAGACTGAACAAGAATCAGATTCTCATGTACCTCTAGAATACGAATAGGCCCTTTTTGAAAAAGATGACGTTTCCTGGAGAGAAGTGCTCTTCAAACGGAAGGAGTTCTTCTTTCATGGCAGCAACAATCGCAATTTTCATGAATTATTTCCCCCACACTTCAGAAATTGGTTTACTTACTTCTACCTTAGTTCCTGCGAATTGTTCAGAAATGTATTTTTGGATTTCTGGATGCGTGGTAAAGTTCTACTAATTTTTTGTATTCTTCTTTATCGGCATTCTCTGCCTTCACAACAATCACATTAATACTAGTAATGGTTGATTCATCCGCTTTTTCATAGAATAAAGCATCTTTTAATACATTTAATCCACCTTCAAGTGCGATGGTGTTTCCGATTGCGATTAAATCAGCATCGTCTAAGACACGTACGCTAGTCGTATCATCAATCATTAAGAACTCAAAAGTTTTTCTTGTTTTCAACGATATCACTGGTAGTCCCGTTCCTTCTTTGAAAAAGAACTAGATAGTTTAATCAGTCCGGCACTTTCTAATAAACGAAGGGCACGAGTCGCATTATATGGACTATCTGGAAGTGCAATTTTTGCACCGTTTGGTAAGTCGTTTAGACTTTTCACCTTCTTAGAGTAAAGCCCCCATTGGTTCGATATAAGTCGTACCGATTGGAACGAGTTTGTTGGAATTCGCTTCGTTAAATCCTGCAAGTACCCAATGGATTGGAATGCGTTGGCATCGACGGTTCCGTCTGCTACGCTCTCGTTTAAAGGAACGCCTCCATTGATTTCTTGTACTTCGATTTTAAGACCTGCTTTTTAGCTTGTTCAGACTCAGCAATATGTCTCCATATATCCGCATCAGAACCAACGGAAGCAATTTTAACGGTTTTAGGTTCACTGCTTGAAGCCTCTGAGCCTTGCGAAGCTTGAGAGCTTGAAGCAGTGTTATTTCCTGCAAGCGCCTAAGACGAGATGCAGTAGAGAGGCGATAAAGAGTTTGGCGATCGTTTTTAATTTCATATTGGGGGTTCCTCCAGTCTAGGTGTCTAATGTTTCTTACTGAATGAGTGGTTAAATGACTTTTTCTCTCGAAAGGATCGATACTAATACCTTGTTTCAATACTTGTTTGGCGTATTCTTTTTGCGCCAAATAATGAATGGTCACGGTAGTTTCCACACTGAACGGCGGAGACGCCTTGAATATCTTTGAATTGAATCTTCTCAACGATTTCTTCTAGCGTTGATTTCAATGCGCGAGCAATGTCTTCAGGTGATCGTTCTTCCCATAAAATCAAGTGGAATCCTGTACGGCATCCAAAAGGAGAGATATCGATAATTCCTTCTAAGCGAGTCCCGTAAAAGATCGGCTAAGAGATGCTCAAAGGTATGAACCACCCAGTTGGCATTTCTTGTTTATTCGGTTTGTAAGAAACGGATATCAAAATTTGAAATCACATCTCCTTTTCTTCCGTGCTCATTCGCAATTAATCGAACATAAGGAGCGATGACCTTGTTATGGTCGAGTGTAAAGCTTTCTACTTCAGCCATGTTTATTCCTCCAATCATTGAAACAAAATAAAAAGCCCGCACTTCTAGCCAACGCTAAAAGGACGAGTTGAAGTTGTGGTGACGCCATTACAGTCTTCTTATAGAAGATTACTTCCGTACAACTATACGGTAACTCTGTAACGGGAGAACCCGTATTGTCCTAGCAAAATCAGACAATCAGCTCAAAAACCTCGTTAAAAATAGAGTGATATTCGGTTTGCGGTAAGCTCTATTTTTGACTCTCTTTTCATAGCGTTTCAAATAAGTTATATAAGGACTATACTAGAAATAAAGAAGATTGTCAATCTTAAAAAGCAAACTATACGAAACGTTTTTGTGAAATAGTTCGTGAATTAGTAAAATATGCGTACTATAAAGATGGTGTTTTTTTAAAATTCGTTCGTTTTTACGAGTGGATACACTAATGATTTTTGAGACAAAAGGGGAGTCCATAAAATAATAGTAGAATGTCATGAATTTGTAATTTTTACGGTATACTATGGTTAACAAATTCAAAATGAAGGTGACAATAATGACATTATTAGACGTACAGCACGTACAAAAAGTGTATCAAACAAGATTCGGAGCAACTGAAGTAACAGCTTTGAAAGATATTAACTTCTCTGTGGAAGAGGGAGAATATGTAGCCGTCATGGGGGAATCTGGTTCAGGGAAAACAACGCTATTAAATATTCTAGCGACTCTAGACCGTCCAACAGAAGGGAAAGTCCTCCTAAATGGTGAAGATATTCAAAAATCTCAGACAAAGTATTAACAGAATTTCGTCGCGATCGTCTTGGGTTTGTGTTCCAAGACTTCAACTTATTAGAAACATTATCGGTGTATGACAACATGGTGCTTCCGCTCGTATTGGCTCGTCGACCAATAGAAGAAATGGAAAAGAAAGTGAAACCAATTGCGGAAATGCTTGGGATTGAAGATTTACTAAAAAAATATCCATATGAATTATCAGGTGGTCAACAACAACGTGTGGCAATCGGTCGTGCCATGATTACCGATCCAAGTTTACTACTGGCCGATGAACCGACAGGAGCGTTGGACTCAAAAATCAGCTAGCAACACATTAGATTTGTTTGATAAAAATCAATGAAAAATGGCCAAACAATCTTAATGGTAACGCATAGTACCGTGGCTGCCAGTCGCGCTAAACGAGTGCTCTTTATTAAAGACGGGTTGATTTATAATCAATTGTATCGTGGAGACAGAACGGATCGACAAATGTTTGAATTAATCTCAGAAACGCTCACTGTGATGGCAAACAGAGGTGAGGCACATGTTTAATTTACTTCGTTCGATGGCGATTACGAATTTACGGAAGAACCATTCGTTATACCTACCTTATGCCCTAGCAACGGTATTAGTAACTGTTGTTCTTTTATATTACATGCCTTATCTGCAATGCCGGAGCTTGCAACTTTAAACGAGTGGTGCCCAGATGGCTAAAAACATTGCAATTCAGGGTTATTATTGTACAAATTGTATCGCTTGTTATCATTTTTATATGCGAATGCATTTGTGATGAAAAACCGTTCGAGAAAGAGTTCGGTTTATACGGAATTTTTGGGTCTGGATCGTAAAAATATTCAATTGCTCAGTCTTATTGAATTAGTCATCTTTTGCTTTTGTCAGCGTTACGCTAGGGATTATTCTTGGAATGATTTTCCACCGTATATCCTTTGCTTTATTATTGGGGTTGATTCAATATTCCATCGGGATTGAATATTCGTTACAAATCGGAAGTATCTTCTATGTATATTTTACTTTAGCGATTATTTTTCGCTCTGGTGTTCTTTTATTAATGCGACAAGATTATATATGAGTCGTCCGCTGGAACTCTTGAAGGAAAAAGAAAAAGGGAAAAACAAAGGTCGTTTTGTTGCCTTCCGTGCCATTGTTGGTCTTGTGATGTTAGGGAACTGCTTATACGATGTCTCAAGCTATTGAGTCCCTGTTAAAAGCACTTCTTTATTTCTTCTTAGCAGTTCTTTTTAGTAGTTATTGCCACGTACATTTTGTTGATGCGGGTTCAATTGCGTTGCTAGCTCTACTGCAAAAATAAAAGTTATTTTTACAAACCAACGAACTTTATCTCGATTTCAAACTTAAAAGTTCCGTATGCGTAAAAAAATGCTGCAGGTCTTGCAAGTGTGTGTGTATTATCAACTATGGTTTTAGTGACATTAGCGACGACGGTGGCTTTACAAAAAGGGACGACTGAAAAACTAGATCAAAACTATCCAACAGCCTATTCTGCAATTGGATATATTATCAACCAATCAGAAGTGAATAAATATCCGAAATCGTTCAGCAAATCAAGGCACAATCAAAAGGGAAACTTTCTAATGAAAGAAGTTATTTAAGTGTACTTCGCTTTGGTTCTCGCACAGAAAAAGGGTTTGATTTAACAGGGGTTCACTCTGGAGACAGCCCAGCTGCAATGTTGACCATTATTTCGGTCGACGAGTATAATCGCCTATTTGGAACGAAGTATTCGGTAGGAGATAAAGAAATCATCCTAGGTCTTGTCAAAGGGAATGTCACAAAAGTGGACGAGGTGAAGACCTGGTCTGTTGTATTCAATGCGACTTTGAAAGTCAAAGAAATGATTGATGCCTCTGCGTATAAAAAGTAATGCCACAGCTTCCATATGTGTCTGATATATATTTATGTAGCAATCGTCCAAGATCCGAGTGAAGTTTATGGAACCTTCTGTCGGAAAGGCTATGTATTATTCATTATGGGATACAACGACGGAATTTTCTCAACGGGACGCGGAATTCCAAGCATACCAAAAGGTAGCAAATCAGTATAAAAATAGCAGTTTACTCTTAGCTAGTAAGAATGAAGCGGCTAAGGAATTATATAGCTTTATGGAAGTTTGCTCTTTGTGGGAGCTCTTCTATCTATTGCCTTCTTTATCGGAGCAACGCTTGTCATTTACTACAAACAAATTTCTGAAGGATACGAAGATAGAGATCGATTTGTCATTTTTGCAAAAATTGGGGAGTTGATCAGAAAGACGATTAAGAAATCCATCAATCGCCAAGTGCTCATCGTCTTCTTCTTACCATTAGTCATGGCGTTCATCCATACAGCGTTTGCCTTTAAGATGTACCGTAAGATTATCGAACTCTTCGGCGTTGACGGTAGTGTCACCTTAGAATGCAACAATGGTGATTGGAGCTATTTTTCGTGGTGGTTTATCTCGTTGTTTATCAAATCACTTCAAGAAGTTACTCAGAATTATCAAACGGTAATTGCCTAAGAATATTCAAAGAGGTTTCCAAGGGAGCCTCTTTTGATGGAATTTTTAAAGTGACAAAAATGTAAGAAACGAATAAAAATGATAGGATGGTGTCATGAATTCACTTTTTATTTCGGTTATACTGTGTTCAACAAATTAAAACAAAGGGTGAAAACAAATGACATTATTAGACGTACAACATGTACAAAAAGTATATCAAACAAGATTCGGAGCTGCGGAAGTAACAGCTTTGAAAGATATTAACTTCT
>BNJT01001570.1_pt1 | contig 52553 bp, 68 predicted proteins | sample 8540491 | NCBI WGS metagenome assembly BNJT01 (sample SAMD00202455, study PRJDB9452) | human saliva metagenome | host: Homo sapiens | reverse complement strand
TTGAAAGAATCAAAAAGAGGCTCAGCTCCTTTCAGAACGAAGACAAACGTCATTTTTGGTGTTTGTCTTTTTCTATTTTTCAAAAAAATATTTTGTCTCATCATCTGATATTCCATTCCAAAAATCGAATTTAGAACAAAATAAAAAGGGATATTCTCTATCCACTTTCACTAATTTTTTTGATATTTAAACACGCTAAAGTAAGCCCAACCTGATCCTCCATTTTTGGACTTTCCTTTCTCTCTAGTGTATCTCAAATTATGGTACTCCTAGCCGTCCCAAAAGAGTCGTTCAATTGTTTCTTTGCGCTTCTTATAGAGCTCTTTCATTTCTCTTTGGTGACGAATCTCCTCACAAAAATTCAAGGGCATCTTTCCAGACATGTCTCGTTACTACTTTTTGATGATTTTGGCTTTGGGTACAAACGGATAATAAGGACAGGCAACACATACTTTGGGATTACTCTTATACTCACGGTAGCCTTCTCAGTGGTAGTGCTATAGCTTAATACTGTGATTCTCTGGACAGACATAACAATCATCACTTGCATTATAAACAAAAATTACTAGGGTCTTAAAGTTCCCCTTTACTCCCTTTGGTCAGTATAAGGAAAGACAGGGATGATGTTACGTTCTAATAAATAATGGGCAATAGTTGGGGTCTTGTAGCCTGAATCCGCAATAATATAGTGTGGTGAGAAAGGCTCTAACTTTGAAAAATAGGGCAGGGAAAGCCTGACTATCATGAACATTTCCTGCCTCAACCGTATAAGCTAAGGCCCAACCATGCTTATCACAAGCAACTTGAGCAGAATAGGCAAAATACTTCCTTGTGTTCGCCCTTATGAAACCAACCACATTCAGGATCTGTCGTTGAGATTTTCTCTTTTCCTTAGCCTCACTTTCTTTTTGCGGGCTTTAAGGACTTTTTCGTGTTTTTCCGATCTAAATCAATCTCAATTTCCAATTGTTCACTCATAAATTTAGCTTGTTGGTCTACCATTTTCCTTACGGTACTTGTGACTATTAGCTGCCGCTTTGATATAGGTACCATCCACAAATATTTCAGAAGGATCAATTAAAGCCAGCATACAAAGCTTGGTTGAGAACTTGAGAAAAAAATCTCAGAAATGAGTTCTTTATCTTGAAAACGACGGCTGTAATTCTTTCCATAGGTAGTAAAATGAGGAACCTTATCATCTAAAAGTTAGTCCAAGAAACCAACGATAGGCCACGTTTACTTCAATATCTTTTCATGGTTTGGCGCATGGAACGAGATGCCATAAAAACATTTTAATCAAAGGATTTTTGACTAACATGACAGGATCAAGACTAGGACGACCATTATCTGGACTATAGGGTATCTTCTACCAAGTCATAGATAAAAGTCAAAATCAACCTTTTGAATCAACTTGTCGAAGAAAGTGATCTTTTGGGACCAATTCGTCTATTGTATAGAAGCCATATTGCTTACGATTATAATCAGGTTTTTTTCTTTGTGAAACATAGGGAACACCTCACAACTCTTCTTACCTCTATTATACGACTTTTACACAAAGAAAAGCCCTTAGAAACTTGACTTCAAGGACTTTGTCTTCAATCTGAAAGGAGCTCAGCTCCTGATTAATAAGTTCCCTCTTCACCTTGACTTGTCAAGATTACAGAGCCATCTTTTGTAATAACAAACTGATGCTCGTGCCCGACATGATAGACCACCGTCGATAGTTTTTATGTGCCCAGCCTGTTTTTCATATCTGTATCGATTTCCCAATCACCTGTATTGATCATAGGCTCAATGAGTTAAGACCATGCCTTCACGAAGGCGGAGACACGACCTGCGATACCATAGTTAGGCACCATTGGTTCTTCATGCATAGTTGGACCAACACCGTGTCCTACAAGATCGGAATAACTCCTGTAACCACGACTTTTCAGCATATTCCTCGAATAGCAGCTCCAATATCTCCAATACGATTTCCTACAACAGCCTGTTCAATACCCTTATACATTGCTTCCTTGGTGACGTCCATCAAGTTTTTAACTTCTTCTGACGGTTTACCAACAGCATAAGCCCAACAAGAGTCAGCTAAGCCACCAGTAAAGCTTTTGAGTATATTTTTCATCTGTTCAACGTTATTAAAGTTGAGTTTAGAAACATTTAGGTTCTGACTTGGCGATTGGTCCACTCCAGAACCATATCAACTTTGAGAAGGTCATCCTCCTTGAGGATATAATGGCGAGGAAAGGCATGGCTACTTCGTCATTAAGAGAACAACAAGTCGCTATATGGATAATCCATGATGGCGCCATCTACACCAATTTGTAGGGGTAGGAAATTTTTCTTCTTTACAACGACGACACTTATATTCTTCTACTTCCCACATATCACACTGGTTTGATGATGTCACGTAAACCGATGTGAATACTTGCAAGAAAATCGCCAGCCTTATCCATTGCTTCGATTTCTCTAGCTGATTTTAATGTAATCATGTTTTCTCCTAGTTTCTAATTAATTTTACAGTAACATTTGCTTTTTGATACGATTTTGATGATTGATATAAAATGTCATAGTCAATATAGCTGACCTTCTCGTATGATGAATAATTCTAGCCTGAATCCGCAAGATATCATCAATCTGAACAGCCTGTAAAAGTAAATCAACATCTGTTCAATGATGAGGTTCCGTCCGCTATTAACGACCAAATCCTGAGTCATATGAGTCAAAAATTTCTGAAAGAACTCATTTGCAAGGACTCCATTTTTCCAACATAAATGGTTCAACCGTAATGACAACTTCGTCATGGTGGTAAGACAACTCCTGACCAACCTGTTCTGAAAATGTTGGTAAAAGCTGAAACATGGAGACGACTCATCTTTTCCATGACATCCTGTCTAGTAATGACACCAAGTAAGGTTTGATCACTTCTCACAACAGGTACCATTTCAAAGTCTTCAGCAATCATTCTCTGGCTAACGTTAGCGATATTCGTCGCTAAACCAGTCATATAGACTGTCCTTGTCATGACCTTATCTATCGTTGTACCAGGTGATTTATCTCCAGCATCACGCATAGTAACTACACCAACAACAACCCGATGTTGATTGATGACAGGAAACAGGGCTCGTTCTATTCTTACGAACCAAGTCTAGATAGTCTTTGACAGTATCCGTTTCCTGTAGAAATCCATATTCATGACTAGTACGATAGATTTTTTCAACCGTCAAAATATCTGTCTTGATCTGAACGTTGGACAAAGCTCTGTTGATCATAGTCGCAATTGTAAATGTATCATGCTTACTGCGTAATACTGGAATATTTTTATTAGCATGGTTCAAAACATCTTCATGAACTTCAAATCCACCTGTTACCAAGACAGCATTTTCATTTTCAAGTGCTAATAACTGAATACGTGTTCGATCTCCTACGATAAGTAAGCCGCCATCATGAAGATAAGAAGAATATTCTTTCAGTCATCGCTCCAATGGAGAATTTACTAAATTCTCTATCCAATCCAGCTTGACCAGCTAAAACTTCCGAGCCTGTAACTTCTGCAATTTCTGCGAACGTTAATTTCTCAATAGCTACTTTTTTTGACTTTACACGTACTGTTCCACTTCGAGGACGTGTTTCAACAAGTCCCCTATTTTCAGCTTCTTTGATAGCCCGATATGCCGTACCATCACTTACTCCCAGCCGATTTGAAATACTACGAACACTGACACGCTTCCCAACTGGTAATTCTTCCAAGTAGGCTAATATTTCTTGGTGTTTACTCATTTAGATTTCCTTTTGTATAACGGAATTCTAGATAATCCCGCATCTTTCGGGTATAACGATCGCTACCTTTAAAACGACGATAAAGAACAAAATCTGATTTTTCTGCTACTTTCTGACTAGCAACATTTTCTAGATGTGTCACAATCGAAAGTTGCTTCAATGCAAACTCGTTCATGGATAAATCTCGTAATTTGGTAACTGCTTCAGTCCTTATAACCCTGAGACCAATAGTTTTCTTTATAAAAATAGCCAATTTCTGCTTCTTTTCTTAATTTTCATCAAGCTTTTCAAACTTTGATAGCTCCAATCATTCTTTTGCTCTTTTATCACAAATAGCCCAAATCCCCAATGGTGATTTCATAAAATAATTGGCAAGAGCATACTGACTTTCTTCAATACTTGCTTGTGCAGGAAAGATAAATTGAAGATTTTCAGGATCTGATGCAAGTTGATGAAAATCATCTACATCTGTAAAAAAGAAGGGACGGAAATATAAACGTTCCGTCTCATAGAAAATTTCTGCTAATTTAGTCCAGATATTCATTGCAATCCTCAAATTGCTCAATCTTCGATTAGCTCAATATCTGCCCAAGATTACGCAATTTTTCGATAATATTCGAGTAGCCTCGAAGGATGAATTCAACATTGGTAACTCTGTTTTTCCTTCCAGCCAAGTCAGCACAACCAAGGCGGCTCCAGCACGTAGGTCTGTTGCCTTAACTTTTGCACCTTGCAAAGGATTTCCACCCTTATAAAGTCATGTGGTCGTTTGTTGTTGAAATATCTGCATATCATTTTGGCTAATTCAAAAACATGGTTGACACGTTTTTCATAGATTGTATCAATCAATGTGCCACGCCCTCTCTGCTTTTAATAGCAAAAGGAGTAATAGGCTGTTGAAGATCTGTTGCGAAACCTGGATAAGGAGCTGTCTTATTATTAACAGCCTTTTAGATTTGTTTGCTCTTCGACGAAAAATACTGTCTTCAGAAACAGTCATGTGAACTCCCATTTCTTCAAGTTTTAGCAACAAATCCTTCTAAATGCTCATAAAGTACATTGATTAATTCGGAATCCACATGACCTACTGCAGCTGCCATTGAAATATATGTACCTGCTTCGATACGGTCAGGGATGACTTGGTGGCGTGTCCCGTCCAAGCTATCCACACCATCAATTGTAATCATATCTGTACCTGCACCACGAATGTGAGCTCCCATATTGTTTAATAATGTAGCCACATCAATGATTTCAGGTTCGCGAGCAGCATTTTCAATAACTGTTCGACCTTTAGCTTTTACTGCTGCTAGCATTGTATTAATAGTTGCACCAACACTAACAGTATCCATATAGATATGCGCACCATGTAGACTTGATCCTTGGGTTGAGAGATTCATATTATCTCCCTCGTAGGTTGTCTTAGCTCCCATAGCTTCAAATGCTTTTAAGTGCAAATCAATCGGACGTGGTCCTAGGTCACACCCTCCAGGCAAACCTACAGTTGCTTCACCAAAACGTCCTAAAAGACTACCATAGAAATAATAAGACGCACGCAAGCTATTAATTTTACCATAAGGCATTGGTTTATTTTGAACACCACGAGGATCAATCTCAAGAACATCGTCATAACGCTTGACACTAGCTCCCATGATTTCCATAATCTCAATAAGACTAGCTACATCAGAGATGTCCGGGAACGCAATCCAAAAATCACAACATCATCTGATAAAATAATGGCAGGAATCAAGGCAACGACACTATTTTTAGCACCACTAATCGTAATTTCACCTTTCAATGGTCTCCCACCGTTAATGACAATTTTTTTCATTTTATACTCTTTCACTATTTATTAAGAAGGTCTCACCCTATATTATACCATATTTCTTACTAATAGCCAATCCTATAAAAATTAACAAACGTCTCACACTAATTCCACCATAAAAATCCGTGTTTAGACTAATTTCCACTTTGGTCAGGAAAAGTGGAAGTTACTTTGAGAAATTACCCTCAAGATTTTTGACAATCTCAACATCATCACAGTTCTGGAAGGTAGAACACAATCTATCATCCGAAATCATTTTCTTAAATATGAGAGTTCTGTCCGAAGTCGCGTCAAAATCATTACTATGGATATGTTTATCCCTTATTATGACTTGACTAGACAACTTCGCTTTCGAATTTCTAGGCTCAGGCTGAAACAGTCTACGAGACTGTTTCACTCTCAAACGCTAAAATCGTTCTGGATTGCTTTCACATTGTACAACATCTAAGCCGTGCTATGAGTCGTGTGCGTGTCCAAATTATGAATCAATCAGGATAGTCGTAAACTGAGTGATAAACGTTTTTATCGCCCTACTTTTCGTATGCATTTAACCACTAAGGAAGTCCTAAACAAGCTTTTTGAGCTATTCCGAAGACTTGAAACACCACTATCATCTCTATCAACTCTTGCTTTTTCCACTTTCAGAATAAGGAGCCGAAGAAATTCTTTTGGACTCATTGAGGACAATCTAAAAGCTGGTTCATTCTCTTTTTCAGACTGTCTTTAAAAACCTTTCTAAAGGACAAAGAGAAAAATTGTCAACGCTCTTCAACTACCCTATTCTAACGCAAAAACTGGAAGCCACTAATAATCTAATCAAACTTATTAAACGCAATGCCTTTGGTTTTCAGAACTTTGAAAACTTCAAAAACGCATTTTTATCGCTCTGAACATCAAAAAAAGAAAGGACGAAATTTGTCCTTTCTCGAGATTAGCTTTTCTTCAACCCACTATAGTTGACAAAGAGCCAAAAACTTGTCCCTTTTTATATTTTAAACAATGGATTTAAGAAACCATCTGTGTTTTGTAATAATTTCTTATAACTTTCCACTTGAGGCCTTCAGTATGCTTTGAAACCACCTTCTTTCAAGTCTTTCTCAACAGCAGTGTTAAATAAGTTTTGAAGTTGAGCGTAAGTTGAAATCTTAGAGACCGTCTACTTCAATCTCAATAAAGCCTTTCTGTGCTTTCGCATACACTTCATGATACCAATGTCTCTTCCACTCTTCAAGTGTCTTGAATTTGTCTCCAGATACTTTCTTGATAATGAAATCATCGCCTAAAAGACCTTTATTTTCTTTTATCAGCAGCCTTTGATGTTTGCTTGAAACATAGTCAATGAATCCATGTTCATATCCATAGTACCCCCACATACGGAAAGGCATTATGTTTGAATGATAATGAACCTGGTGCTCCTTTGGCTTTGTATTACCACCGTAAATACCAGCCATCATATTGACATTGACATAAGCCGTACCAAAATCTTCTGTGGAAGACTTTATTGCCTGGATTTCCGTGAATAGTCATAAAATTGTTATTTACCAAATCATCAATGGTTTCAAGATTGGTTATTTTCTCAGCGTCTGTCAAGTCACGCAATTTGTCCCACTGGTGTGGTTCTCCAATTAAACGGTTTCTATCCGCATTGAAAGTGCGCCACTCTTTATCCATCTTCTTGAACCACTTAGAGTTATCAGATAACTTCTGCTTAATAACGGCAGTAGCTTCAGTAATCTAACATCATCATAGACTCATTGTAGTTTTTCATATAACTCATCAATCTGTGTCTCGACTGTCTAACTCAGCTGGATCATAATTGTAGTACTGCTCACCATCATTTTTACGCTCATAAGCCATGTTGATACCCAGAGCTTTATACTCACTATTCGGAGTAGATTTATCAGGGGTTTGTAACATACCTTGAGCAAAGGCTTCTAAGTCAGCACCTTCACGATGCCAATCTCCACCATAGTAAGCCATACGGTCGTTTATGTGAGTTGTTTCATGTAAAGGCTGAAAATACCAAACTGACTAATCATGTCGTTACCATGAAGTAAACCTGATCATCTTTCCATGGACGTTCATAAATTTTTGCCATCGCTCCCATCGCTCCGTTAACTTGATGCCAACGATCAGTTGGGCCAAATAGCTCTCGAATAGGAGTTACAACCTCTTGCCATCTGAACCATAACCACGGCGACTGAGCATTCTTAATACCGCTATAATTTTGATTATCCCAAACAGGCGTTGGTACGGAGTTTTTGACTCTTCAAGAGCTGATTACGAACTTTTGGTAAAGGCTAAACGAGACCAAAAAGTCTAAATATCTTTGTTGTGCTTTTGCTACTAAATTAATCTTAGGTTTTGAAAAGACTCTCGCTTCCTCTGTATTTTTACCATATCTCAAAATGAACTATAAGCTAAAGTGTTACAGGTAGAAATCATAAATATATGAGCTTTCTTCAAAATTGAGCAATGGTAAAATCATACGACCGTGAATATCATTATTTAAACCATCAAATACACGGTGACGCTTATCTTCAAAAACTTCTGTGCTTGTTTCAGGTTCTACTACATAAACGTTTTTCGCAGAATGAATAAAACTGAGTCATTCAAATCTTTATCTTCTGTAAACAAACGCATTTTACAGTGTTCAAGAAGCTACGTAAATCACCTTTACCAGTTGCACCAGCAATCACTTCTTTAGTAGGCATCTTGTGTACGATCTCCTTTTAAGAAATGCTCTCTTGACCCAATTTGAATCAAACGGTCTAGTACACTTGGTGTCTTACCATAAAAGTCAGGTTTAAACATCATAATATCTTTTGATACTCAAATCACCATATTTTGATATCATAGTAACGATTAAGATAAGTCAGCCCCATCATGATTTTTAGTTTTGTTATCTTCAAATTTCTTAAGTAAAAGCACGCTCTGACTACTTCCTCACTCGTTTAACTGATGATCTTCATTTTCTAAAATCTGACTCAAGTTTTTCTAAGTTTCCTCTGACTTCTTCAAAACTTTCTTCTAAATACATAGCCTTTAATATACTCAGTTTTCTTCTCAGGGGTACTTTTGCCAAGGTTTCACGCTTATCCATCAAAGCTACGAACTTCATCTGAAAGTAGGGTAACACTAGCTAACTTCTCTTTGATATCTGCTTGCTAACTGGCTACGATTCTTCATAACCATATTTGGAGTATAGACAATGTTTTGACCTGCTACATCATACTCTTTTACTGAACTACTTTTTAGAATTCGTTTTAGCGGTCACCAGTTAACTCTTCTTTTTGTACCATCAGCATAGTGAACCATAATCTTATCAATATCCGATAAATCAGTGACAAATTGCCCTGCTTTCATACCTGTTACAGACAGAACAGTTTTCTTAACAAGATTGGAATCATCTGTTAACTTATTCCCTTGGTTTATAATCCACTCTTTGTTATAAAAATGGTTGCAGTTTTTCCAAGTTTCGATAAGCTAGGGTTTCTTGTTTCTTGGTAGTCCTGAATCGCTTTATATTCAGAATCTCTATCAACGATACGATTTAACTTGTTTTACAACTGGATCTTGAATAGCGAAGGTATTCGCAGTAATCCCCATATTAGCGATTTTGGTGTCTGCTTCGGCTTGAGAGATACCAGTAATACGATTTGAATGCTTGTAGGAAGATAAACCACTTGCAACACCATTTACATAATTTACCGTTTGATATTATCTAATCCAAAATATTGGTCATTATCATTCAAGGCTGGTGAACCATGAGACAATTTCACCATTATTTACTTTAAGCATTGTTACGACGTCTTCAATAACACCCCAGTTAAAGTTGTTATGAATTACACCTCCACTTTCGCCATGCTGAATCAAATTCATAGTACCTTTTTATTACAGCAATTTTCGGAGAAATCCTTTACCTACTGTCATCGAGTCAATACCATGATCTAGTTTACCAATTAAAACCACCATATTTAGATTTATTGGCACTAATCTTAGCATCAACGTAAGCTTTATCAACGTTACTTATCCAACTTTCGCTGACAAGTCCACCAGACCACCAGCCTTTATCTCCAAGACTGTTAATCTTGCCAATAAAAGCTACATTGCGCATATTAGCTTCGTCTAACTTATTAACAGCACCAGTTACATCGTTATTTCCTGTTACTGAACCTACTACTTTGATATTCTCAAGTGTAGACTTCTTAAACATATTACCAATAGGTGCAACTTTATCAGCCCAAGGCATGTTTATATTTACATTACCTAAGTTAAAGTTTTTGAGTGTAGCACCTTCAGCCTCATTAAACAAAGGTCTTTCTAAGTTATGAATCGTGTACTGATGATTCTCTACACTTGATAAAGTACCTCTAAACTTAGCCATAACATAAGCTTTACCTGCTGGCTTAACGTTAACTGCATTCAAATCTGCACCAAGTTTAAACTCACCAGTAGGATTTGCTTGCATGTCTTTTGCTAAATCATGGAAGTTGTAATAAACCTTATCCTCGGTAGCCCTCGGTTTTTCAAGATAATAAGTGTAAGTGTCTCTTAACTTACCGTCTTTATCACGTTGAACTAAGTCAGGTGCTTTTGCCGTTATCTTGTAAAGCTGCTTACCTTCCTCAATGACCTCTTCAATCTTATCAATTGCTAAACGAGTCACTTTGTTTTCTCTGGAGGTTACTTTTAAGTAATAGTTGTTAACATTACTTGGAGAGAGGTTAAATGATTACTATCGCTTTTCGACACTCGCTTTCGTTTACTTGTACGAGGCTGGTATTTGCAATATCTTTCAACTCAACTTTCTTTTTAAATCTAAGCGTAAAGGTTTATCTTCCAAAGTCGATACTTCTGCACCCTTACCTACATCATAAGTCATAGTGGTTGAAATCGTATAATCTTTGTAATAGTCTAAGTTCTCTAATACTTGAGATAAGTTATCGGTTTTTAAATCAAGCGTTTTTACAATTTTTCCACCTTCTTTGATAGTCGCATGCAATGCGTGTAATTGTAGCATTGTCTTGATTTTCTAGATTGTAGTTAATTGTAGCAGACTTAGCTAAAACATCCTTAGATACAGTGGTCAGAGTCAAAACAGGGAGCCGTTTTTCTTTTGGGCTTTTCTTTGGTACTTTTTCTTTACAAGAATTTCAGGCTTCATTTCTTTTCATAGTTACTGTTTCAACTGGGGTCACTGATTTTTGCCATGTAACTCTTCATAGCTAGTAACAATTTGACGTTCTCCATCCCTCACCAACTTGTTTAATAGAATCATCACCTATAAATTTGCTAGAATCAGATTCTTCTGTGATAGTTTTTAGGAATAGTCTCTGTTACGAATATCAGTATGTAAAAGCAGGAAGCTCTTCTCTCTGGAGCAACGTCAGGAACTGTAGCTAGTGGATCCGGTATACTCGAGATTTTCAATAACCGGCGGATCAATTAAGTTTCCTGTTTCATCTACTCTGTTGTACCTACAGATTCCGTGTATTCTGACTTCTCAGACTTGGGTGCTTCTTCTGGAACTGTGCCTACCGGTTCAGTGTATGCTGGTTTTTCATGAACTCTGGCTCACCTTTATCAGGTCACAACAGACTGGGTAACGCTGGTTGAACTTCCGGCTCGCCTTTGTCAGTCACAGCTTCCGGCAACGCTGGTTGAACTTCCGGTTCACCTTTGTCGAGTCACTACACAGCTTCGGGTAACGCGCTGGTTGAACTTCCGAGTTCGCCTTTGTCAGTTAGCAACAGCTTCGGGTAACGCTGGTTGAACTTCTGGTTCACCTTTTGTCAGTCACAACAGCTTCGCAACGCTGGTTGAACTTCTGGTTCACCTTTGTCAGTCACAATAGCTTCCGGCAACGCTGGTTGAACCGGTTCACCTTTGTCGCCCGTCACAACAGCTTTCGGGTAACGCTGGTTGAACTTCTGGTTCACCTTGTCAGTTACAATAGCTTCCGGCAACGCTGGTTGAACTTCTGGTCTCGCCTTTTTCAGTTACAACTAGCTTCGGGTAACGCTGGTTGAACTTCTGGTTCACCTTTGTCAGTTACAACAGCTTTCAGGCGTAACGCTGGTTGAACTTCCGGCTCACCTTTTTCAGTCACAACAGCTTCTGGTAATGCCGGTTGAACTTCCGGTTCGCCCTCAGTCACAACAGCTTCGGGCAACGCTGGTTGAACTTCCGGTTCGCTCTTTTGTCAGTCACAACAGCTTCGGGTAAGGTTGGTTGAACCTAGATTCAACACTGAGATTACCACCAACTGGTGCTGTATATTCTGGTTTTTCTGCTTAGGCGCCTCATTAGGGATACTTTTGAATTTCAGATACTGGAACATTTTTGTCCCCTCAGCTTTTATGTTGAATTTCTGAGATTGCATCATCATCAGCGGTAGTATCCAATATAACGATATCCAGCAATTTGAACTACTCCCTTCATTACTTGGAGCTTTCAAGGATTGCTTTGCTATCGAGAGCTTGCATACCAGAAAGACTAATCAGTCCGATAGTAGTAACTAAGAACAAACTACTAACTTTTTCTTTTTATGAACCAAAAACATACTAAAAGATTAGTAGTGAGGAAATCTCCGACCTGGAGAAAGTACTCACTACTTTTTCAGATATAGTTAAAAGTAGTGGTGTCTTGTTAAGTCGATAAGTCCTTTGGCAGACGTCGTAACCAAAACTGACAAGACACCTGTTTTTAGGAAGAATGTTATCAAAGTATGTGGGACAGAAAAACGTCGAGTATTGAAAAATGACATCACTAGCAAGGAATCATTCAAGACAAAGAGGTATATCGATGCGAGAGTAGTTTTGCGATTGACAGTGAGTAAAGCAAGCTCAGAAGTGGCCATCTTGGTCAATGGAGAAAAGTACATGGCTATACCATTCCCAATGATGCCATCGGATTTAATCGACTACTTGGGGGACCTTGAAGACTGTTCACTGAGCCAGAGATTATCTTCGAGGCGACTGGTGACGTCTCATTCTCGTCGTCTTCTAGGCCTTCTTTGAGGATAATAGTTACACTTATACACGGCTCAATCCTTTAGAATCCAAAAAACAACTAGATAGCTTACGAGTACGTAAAACCGATAAGATTGACGCTGAAAAACTAGCTATGTCTCAGTTCATCCTCAATCGTAAACCAAGCTATGTCCAAGAAGCGCTTTACCAAGAATTACGCGACCTCAGCCGTTTCTATCAGAATCTTACTGAGGATATCGTCTGCGCTAAAACCGTCTGCATGAGGTTTTTACAGGTCACTTTTCCTGAATTGGAAAACATATTGTCGGCACCAACTGGGGAACAATATTGGAACTTGGTAATAACTTTCCCATGTAATAGTTTTGTACTGGAGTCGGATGACGCCACATTAACAGCTATCATCCGTCAGTCTACGGCAAAACGTATCTCTGAAAAACGTGTGACTTACTTAGTAGATAAGCTTACAAAACTAGCTAATCAGTCTTATTGTGCGGTCAAGAAAACCTCTCCAGTGATAGAAGAGGTCAAATACTATGCAGGGGAGTTACTTAGGCTTTCTGAACACAGACAAGGTGTTGTAGAGGAGATGGTAACATTAGCTCAATCTTTGCCAGAATACGAGATTCTTCTCTATTCCTGGAATAGCTGAAACCACAGCGACAAGTATTATTGGCGAACCTGGGATATCTGTCGATTTCACTCTGCCAATCAAATCAATGCTTTTATCGGTATTGACCTCAGAACACTATGAATCTGGAAACTTTTCTAGTCAAGGAACATATCATCAAAGCGGGAATCCTCTGCCAGAAAGACTCTCTTTTAAGTGCATTCATAACATAGTTTCAGTAGCCATCACCAATCCTTGTCATATCGCAGACTTCTCTATGAGAAACGGAAAGGACAATCGCAAGTGACTCAACACAAACCACACACGATTTGCTTCCATACATCGTCTCATTAGAACAATGTATTATCTTATAACGCATAACAAACTTTACGATTATGCTTCTACCCAAAATCGGTAAAATTGTTTTATGCCATATTATTGTAACGCTTTATCATCACCAGATAAGGTGTTGTTTTAGTGTACACTTTTACACCAAAATTTAGTTCAAAAAGACAATTTTAGTTTGATCTAGGAATTCAAACTACTTTTCATCAAATACCTTGATATACTTGACAAATGGCGAGAAGTATGACTAAAACCTCACCAACAGCCATAGTCCTAAAGCTGCAAGCAACAGAAGTCGATGAACCGCTGGTGAAGAGCTTTCCCTGCCGATGCAACAAGAGCATAAGTTACCTCCTGTTATCAGTAGTGAAATTCCTGCTTTGAATTTTGCTTTGTTTCTTTCCTTTGTAAGAGCGCTCAATGTAGTCGATAGGTAGCTATTGAATGACTGACGGTGCAAACCAAGATACTTCCGAGTAAAATGAAACGACAATCCTGCACAGATTTTTCGGATTGAAAACCGTTCTTTTTCAAACAATGACAAGCGTGCATTTTCACCTTTCACCTTTATTTCCTTAACAGTAAACACCATTTCTTTCATTTTCGAAAATTGAACTTCTAAAATCATCAGTCGATTTCAGAGCCTTTAAACACTGCTCTCTCTGTCCTTATGAAACTGCAATTATCATATTCTGATTGTAAGCTGTCCCAAGAATAACGATTCTCATCTGCATTCTTACGCGACAGCTTCTCTGTCCATTAATCGCCGCAGTTCTTTCTGACACTATGAATCGTCTTTTCTGGTAAATCTTGCCCAGAAGATTTGGTTGCTCACTGTCGATAGGTCACCTTTTACAGTTTCACAAATCCTGACCCACCCGCTCTTGGCACATAGCGATCAAATTCCGGCCCAAGTTTTATACTCTTCTTACCTTCAAATACCTTTTCCAAAACAAGATCATCTCGTCACCAATCCTCGTTCTTACCATGGAAGATTGATAAGTCTTTCCTTGTTGTTTAGCAACTCTCTGGTCATGCTGAGACATAAGGTACATTCCATCCTGAAACCTTTGGCAGCCAGAAGTTCATAAGCAATCCCATCGTCCCACTCAAATCACCTCGAGTTCCCTTTACTGCTCAGAGCCGAATAGATTGGAAGGAAAGAGTATTAATCGTATAGTTGACCGTTTCTGTCTATATTCCCAGACTTATATTCACGAGCTGACAAGATATTATTTTGATTAAACTATCGTTGCAGTCAATTTTGGTACTCTTCTGTCAGATTTTGTACAACGTTAGTAGCGCAAACCCTCGGCTTCCATCTGCAGGTGATCTTTCACGTATTTATTCTCGATTTTTCTCAGGGCCGTCATTTTCTGATAAGCATCTAAACTGTTTCACGATAGATTGCCCTTCGAGATATTCCAACATGTAAACGACATCAAACATATTGTGGACGTAGTTCTTGAAGATCTGCTGCAGCCATTAAATCTGTAGTTGATCAAGTACTCTGCAATCGCTGGCCTTCTGTACTATCTGATGCTTTTATGTTTCAAGATAGAGTTGATGGTACTGGTTGCATCACTTGGTTGGTCAGGAGCTTGTAATAAGCCTTTGCGTGAAGAACTCCGGTCCTAAGCCGCTTCTTCGACCATAGCCACCAAGGTAAATATCCTGATCTGAATCATGGGTCATCTCATAGGGTATAAGTATGGCTCCATCCCTGTTCAACATACGATAGGACATATAGTAAACGCCATCTCCAGTTGTATACATCCATGATGATTGGGGAACCACTTTTATTCCCACTGGACCAAAAGAAATTCTTCATCGCCGGATTGGTACTATCAAACTTAGCCTCAACTGTAGCTTTTCCAGATGTTGTATCATCTCCAAACTTATAGGCATCATAAAGTAAAATTGTACGATAGAGCTTTTCATCGTCCTTCTTCATCTCAAAAATACGATACCAATAATCATAGTGATCTCGCTGACGTTTGGCTGTTTCACACGCATCTATCTTCAACAAACTTATTGAGTCTCATCTCCAGCCTTATAATCGCTGTTGCGGTAGCGATCGTGCCAAACCCTAGACCAGACAAGGCTGAGATGACAAATACAGATCTTCTGGCAAGGGTAAGGAGAGGCAAGACCATATTGCGGTATTTCCAAGCACCTACTAGTAATTCTGCTCACACCGATAGAATACTTAGTCCCTGCTTGCTCTGCTTGGCTTTTGACCTCCAATAGTGGATTTTTCTTCGACAATGAAAGCTTTTGGTCTGTTTTTAAACCAGTCATTATTGCTAGTGTTTGGTAGACTTTTTCGGTATTTTTCCAACGTGCTAAAAACAAATCTGTCGTTCCATGATGGCTGGCAAGACTGATAGCATAAGTATCGACATAGCTAGCAAGCAGATTATTAAACCTGATTTCTAACTCAATCAGAGTATCTAGTGGTGAAGTATTTCCTACCAAAGAAGTTCGACGATACATACCAGGTCTTGACATTCACTTGACTGTAGCTAAAAGTTATACCAACGTTCTAAATAAGTTAAAACTGAGTAGCAAAAGCTTCCCTATTGTTCTTTGATTTTATCTACAAGATAGCCCTCTCTGGTAACTGCGTTGTCACCAGCAAGTCCAAAAGATCTGCTGACAAGAGTTTTTCAAAACTGTTTGCCAAATTTTGTTTTGTTTTGACGAACTGGTCTTCCAGATAGAGCTCAGTTTGCTTTGACATCTGGAGAAATTCCGAGTATCTTTCTGATGGCATCCGACTTATAGTCAACTTTTTGTAAGTCAGGTAAGACTTGCTTTAATGATAGAGTCTTGGTCTGCAAGAATTGATTTTGGAGTGAGAGGAGTCCTGTATCCCCTAAACTATATTCTGCTAGCTTGGCAAAATCAGTCTGGTACTTGAGATCGAGCTTCTCAGATGAATGGTCCTGATAGTGAAGCAAGAGTTTATTTGCAGTCTGTTTGTTAGAAACAATATCTGTGATTACTTGGTCATCCTTCATCATAACTGCGGACAAGAGTTCTTTTTGATATAAGAGACTGTTCTCCTTGACCAGGTTTCCGTATTTCACGATGGTCGCCTTGTTGAGAAAGGTAACAATGTTGTCAATGTTCTTATAAACCAAAGCACGGTTAGCTTGATAATGGCTACCTTAGAAAAATCACTTTCTTTACTCACCACTTGTTGAAAGGGCTCCACTGTTGGAGGAGTGAGAGGATTGATTTCTGCTTTTTTATTCGTCACTTCAGAAGCATCTAGCATTGTTCCTCTTTCTTCAAAGGATTCTTTGCTGACGACTTCATCCCTAACCAAGGTGACATTGTATACTCTGTTCGCCTTGCTGCTGAATGTATCCTTCACCTTCATTCCATTGTAGTGGTAACCGGTAATGGCATTCCCGTTGGTTACATTGACATCACTTAGTACATTGGTCAATCTTCCTGCATGCCGTTCCTGCATTTGTTTTTCGATCCCACAACATCCTGCTACACCCGCGACTCTACCAAAGTGCTTGATATTATTGATATCCTTCTCGCATGCAGCTATCCTGTATATATGCATCTGGTCTACTAGACCTGCTAGCCCACCAACAGTCTGATCTGAACTATTGGTGTTGGATGAAATGGCTACTGTCGCTTTTGATTTAGTCAGTGAAGCTTTGTTTCCTGTCAAGTGACCGACCAGGCCACCGATATTATAGGCAGCAGTTGTTTCATAGGTATTGACAATCTTCCCTGAAACTACTCTCTGTGATGCTTGCATTAATCTGCCTTAGCCAACAAACCACCGATACCACGTTCTCCAGCCAGAACACCATCGACATGAACTTGCTTGATCTTTGTGCCATTCGGAGCTTCATTTGCCAGTGAAGCAATATCATTTTTCCCTGAAATAGTAACATTTTTTAGACTCAGTTTTTCTACTGTAGCACCACTCAAGTTTTCAAACAGAGGTTTTTTCAAGTTATAAATAGCATACTTCTTACCATCTTTTTCTCCAATCAACTGACCAGTAAAGGTTCCCTTGATATAGGATTTATCATCAGGACCAAGCTCCACTTCGTTAGCATTCAGGCTAGCTGCTAAATGATAGGTTCCAGAGAGATTTTGGTTTATAGCTTTGACCAGATTACTAAAGGAAGTAAAGTTTGTCTTTTCCTCTGTAGCCTTCTTATCGAGGTAGAAGGTGAAATGGTCGACATATTTATTGTTCTGCTCTTGCTGGAGTTTCTCAGCCTTAGCTGTAATTTTATAAACTGGCTGACCATTTCTTTCCTCTTCAGTTATTGAGGCGACTGGTAGATAGACATCTTTAAATGCCGAAGATTTTACCTTGACAAAGTAATTATCCGTATTCTTTGGAATTCCATCCAATGAGATATGTTGTTTATAAGTCCCATTCGTCTGGCTGTACAACTCAATATCCGAAACATTTCTTAATTCGAGTGTTTTTTCTGGATCCTGCTCTTTCGTTTTTTCAGTCGGAATATTCGGCTTTACTTGATCAATATCACCAGTGTATTCTGGAAGTGGAGCTACCTGTTCAGGCTCACCTTTGTCACTTACTACAGCTTCTGAGTAACGCTGGGTGAACCTCGGTTCACCTTTTGTAGGTTACTACAGCCTCTGCGTAATTCAGGGCTGAACTTCAGGCTCACCCTTATCAGTCACGACTGCTTCTGGTAACGCAGGTTGAACTGCAGGTCTCGCCTTTATCGCTTACAACAGCTTTCAGGTAATGCAGGCTGGAACTGCGGTTCTGACCTTTATCACTTACTACTGCTTCTGGCAATTCAGGTTGGACTGTAGACTCACCTCTATCAGTGAACAACAGCTTCTGGTAATTCAGGTTGAACTGCAGATCCACCTTGGCGCTTACAACAGCTTCTGGCACTCAGGTTGGGACTGTAGGCTCACCCTTATCGGTTACAACTGCTTCTGGTAACTCTGGCTGGACTGCAGGCTCACCTTTATCACTGACTATAGCTTCTGGCAACTCTGATTGGACTGCTGGTTTCCCTTGTCACGTTACAACCGCTTGCTGGTAATTCAGGTTGAACTTCAGGTTTACCTTTGTCTGTTATAACTGCTTCCTGGTAATTCAGGTTGAACTTCGGCTTTCCACCTTTTATCACTTACAACAGCTTCGGGTAATTCTGGCTGGACTGTAGGCTCGCCTTTGTCGGTTACAACAGCTTCTGGTAATTCAGGCTCGAACTCAGGCTCACCTCTATCAGTAACAACTGCTTTCTGGCATCCAGGTTGAACTTCTGGTTCACCACTTTTATCTGTTACAACTGCCTGCTCTCTCGGTAACTCTGGCTGGATCTGCTGCCTCACCCTTGTTGGTTATTACAGCCTCTGGCAATTCAGGTTGAACTTCTGGTATGCCCTCGTCAGTTACAACTGCGTCGGGTAATTCTGGCTGAACTCCGGCTCACCCTTATCAGTCACGACTCGCTTCTGGTAACGCAGGTTGAACTTCAGTGCACGCCTTTATCACCAGCAACAGCTTCTGGTAACTCTGGCTGAATTGCAGGTTCGCCTCTATCGGTTACAACTGCTTCGGTCAGTTCAGGTTTGAACTCTGGTTTACCTTTGTCCGTTATAACTGCTTTCTGGCAATTCAGGTTGAACTCAGATTCACCTTTGGCGCCTAGCAACAGCTTCAGGGTAATTCTGGCTGAACTTCCGGCTTACCCTTCATCAGTCACGACTAGCTTTCTGGTAAGGCGGGTTGGACTGCCGTCCACCCTTGTCGGTTACAAACTGCTTGGGCAACGTTGGTTGAACTTCAGATCTCGCCTTTGTCTGTTACTACTGCTTCTGGTAACGCTGGTTGAACTTCCGGCACGCCTTTATCACTTACCACAGCTTCTGGCAAGGCAGGTTGGACTGCAGCCTCCCTTTATCGGATACAACTGCGCTTGCTAACTCTGGCTGGATCGCAGGCTCACCCTCGTCGGTTACCAGAGTCCAGCTCGTACATCCTATGTTTGGCTAATTGTTCTTGAGAATCTGAAGATTGTTTCTTCTTTTCTTGATTCGTTAATTCAGTAGAAAGAGGTTTTCAACTACTGAACCTTCTGTTTCGGCTTAGTTGAAGAAACAGGTGTTTGTTCCCGAATAGCCTGTACTGTTGATGGATGTTCTACAAAATCGAGCGTACACTATAATCTACCTTTTGTTGATAGAGCATACTGATTTCTCTGATTAGTTACTTTAGATTCAGAGAGTGTTTCCTCTTGATATATCCAATATAAGTGTAACCTGAACCCTTTAGGAGGTAGTAATTTTTCTCCTGAGATTAATTCATAGTCAGTATTGTAATTCAGTAAGAGATTATTTTCTAAAGCATGAGCTGAAACTAAGACACCATTTCCTATTCCTGCAACCAATACTAAATGTAATACTGTTTTATTCTTAACTTTTTTCTTAGAAACGGCAAAATTAAAACCTCAGAGCTAGCTAGCACCAGCAACTAGGGCTTTTGTCATATCATTCTTTACTCAGTATTTGGTAAGTCTCCCAGTCTGATTTTGGGAATTTAATTTATAAACAAGATAATAAGTCTCACCATCACTCTCCATGTATGTCGGAAATGTCATAGACAAGCGTTTTCTTCTGATGATAGTTTGACTCTGTCAGTCATATTATAGTGAACACCTTTAGTCTCTTGAGCCTCTACAGATGAACTAGCTAATACAGACATAAAAAATAAACTTGAAATCGTTGCAGATACGAGTCCTACTGATAATTTTCTAAATGAAAAACGCTGCTGTTTTTCACCAAAATACTTTTTCCATGATTCTCCTTGAAAATAAAAATTTTAAAATATGTAAAGCTAAACTGTATTATATTAGCTCGTTATCTCATGAAAAGGTAACACACTTTTAATTATACTCACTTACCAAAAGTCTTAAAATTGCGTTACGTTTTCATACTTTGTTTTATATATAAAATGTTTAAGGAGCAGGGTTTGAATTTTCTATATTCTTTTGATAGATAGCCTCCTGAAAACTCGGAAAGCCTTATTTAATGCCACTTAGAGCGATTATTTTGCGATTGGGCAAACAGAAACTTGTTGTTGCAATAAAAGAAAACTATTATGCAATAGCCTTCAAAACCTTGAAAAATCAATGTTACATTCCCATCACCGTAAAATCACATAGTCAATAATTACGTATCATTTTGTATCAAAACTCGCCCGTCCGCCCAGTCTAGTGTAATCAATTTTTAGTCTTTTCATTTTATGTCAGATAAGTCCATCAGGCTCCATAGTAAATGCTAGCCTTGTCAGCCAATCGGCCATCAGGAAGAAGCAGATAGTAGCTCCATATTAGTCGGCACAAATGTGTTCGATTTCATATCGCCATTGACGGCATCCAGGTAATACCATTTTTCATAATATTTAACCCAACCAGTCTGCATAGCGCCCTCACGATTGAAGTAATACCCATTTTTCCACTCGATTTTCTTCCAACTAGTAACCATAGCGCCACTCAGTATCAAACCAATACCAATATCCATCAGTATGTTTTAACCAGCGCTCAGCATATATAACCACCGAGAATCAAAAAATACCAAGCATCTGCAATCTTTTCAAATTTTGAACAGGATACGAAACCATCTTACGGCTCCACCACCAGCCGGTTTCATTGACAGTTTCCAGCCTGATTGATCTTCAGGTGGTATCGATACAACTCGGGCATGATTGAATTGACTGAGCTCATTGTAACGACAAGGTCCACTGACTCCCAGAGAGTCCCAGTCTGCCATCAATATTCTGCTCAATAGTCTTGACTGGTAGAGCTGTCAGAGTCTTGCATACAAGACCAGTATGACCATACATCCGTTACACCATCTCCTCGCTACAAAATTCTTAACGAAGAACCAACTAGCCTTTAGGATATTGGGCGCTATAGACGACTTGTAAGCCTGCTGCTTCTGTGGACCTGTAAGTCAATAGATGTACTTATAGACGAATACCGAAATACTGTAGATTCCGTACGTCACATCTGCACATTGATAACCGTATTCCGTCGTAATCAACACCAGTCCCAGCGTCAGCATGAGACATGAGGTCATTAATCATATCTTGTAGACATTAGTGTCATCCCCTCCAGGCATCGATCATTTCTTTAACCGATGCCTCGATAAATGTATCAAGTTCTTCATCAGTCATACTGATGTTATATTTGCCAAGCTCAGCACGGATTTGTCAGCGGCTTGTCTCAACTTATCTTCCCTTGAGCCAGCTTGAGCAGCTACCTGCGCTCTGACTGTGCTGACTGCGTGTTCCCTAAAGTGCAAAGGGATTTTCGACAATCGTGACAGTCTGTTCGCCACCCTTTTGATCGAGATATCTTTGATTGTTTTGACTACAAATGCCTGTAAGATGACTCAGATGTTGATTGTCGTTTAGTAAAAATTTCGTTAATCTGTTGCATTTATATTTTCCTGTTACATTTCCAATGCCAGAAATTTTCATACAGTACCTGATGGCTCCATTTCCACCAAGCTCGACATAACTTTTATAAAGACGAGACAATTCCTCAATCTCATGCTGATTGGTGCCGCCTCGTCTAATTGTAGGTTTTCTTGTCACCGAAAACGTTGTAATCTTTGAAGACCTTTCTTTCCGATAACGCCTCAACTTTTGCCATTATTCACTTATCATTCTCAACATTTGAGACTGTCTTTCAATAGTACTAATTTTGTCAGATAAGAGGACTGATTTTGGTGCGTCCTTTTGTATTCTCGTGCTTTTGAAAGAGAAATAGCTAGAAATCGATCACGATTAGAATCGGACCTCAATTTCTATCCAGAAATGCTAGTAATTCCAATCAGATCACCTCAATCTACTGTCAGAAACCCGAGTAGTCAAGATCTTCCATTCTTTTGACCTTCCCACTCCAAATTGCAAGAAGGCCATGTTTGAGATGGTCCGCCTTCAAGTTGTTTGAGAGATTCGCCCTTGTAAGTGAAAGCCTGATTTGTCTGAATCAAGATGCGCTTGCCCTCGCCGTTTAATTCGAGCGTGTTCAGGATCTTCAATCGACAAACATATCTACCCGGTTGATAGGCCTTGCCTTCCTTCAGCAAATGGGAAGAGTTCGACAAGTTCCTGTAGGGTTTGTTCCGTAGGCGATTTTTCTCGCCCATGATTGAATCCTGATGCCATGACACGTACGACTTTATCGATTTTATTTGCAAGCGCAGAGAGTCGGTCCTGCTCGCTTTCGTTTATGCGCAATCTTCTGATTGGCCTGTTCAAGCTGCGCCTGTGTTTTGACGATGGCGCTTCCTGGATCCAGCTCGGCTTTTAGGATATCCAGCACTCTTGAATCAAGAACATCTTCCAGTTCATTTTGTACGGTCTCCCAGCTAGCTCACGCATGGTTAGTGCTGTAACGATTACCTGTCCTGATAATCGGATTTCTACGACTGTTGTAACTGTGCTATCTCCAAAGACCACGAGTATAAGGTTTGGTCGCTAGATTTCGTAGTTGTTAATTGCCATTTGTCATTTTTCCTTTCGCTTCTTCAAATTTTGTTTTGAGTTCTTCATCTGACTCGATGATCTCGCTTCATCTGCTCAAGCTCCATCTGCTAGTAACTGCATAGAGGGCTTCGAGCGTTGCTGATTGAGTAGCCTCATTACCGACTCTCTCACTTAGTGATTTAATTGTTAAGGTGCTGATTTGTTTATCTTGTTCATTCATGCTGTTTTCTCCACTTTTTCTATTTTTGATTGAGCTCTTGAATGGCCTTGACTAGATAAGGCACAAGAGCAAATGTGTGTAAGAGTATGCACCATCTGACTCTCAAAGAATGCTTCCAGGAGCGTACTCTCTGACATCCTGCGCCATAATACCACAAAGAAATGTCCTCAATTTTCCCATCGTATTCTTTGGCGGTAGCTGTACGTCTTCAGATTCTCGACCATCATTCAGCCCAGAAACTGTACTAGCTCGCGATATTCGATCTATAACGACGGTCTGAGATTTCTTTATTCATCGGAATCCAGTCGTATCCTCGAACCGCTGTAATAGAGGCTAAAGATAGTTATCTGAAGGCTCAAAATTTGAGTATTTTAGCACGAGTGAATCCCAATGGACCAGTTTCTTTCCCCTGAGTTCTCTTGTTGTTAGTAAATGATCTCGGTCACCACGGAGATCACCGTGGATGACTGGCGTATTCCAAAAATTCGGCCGTGTTGTAACAATACATTTTTGCCTGTTGTTTTTCACGTACCATGCATAATCTCCAGGACTACCCAATCGTTACCCCAATTAACCCACAAATGGCATGTTTGACCATTGACCAGAACCGTTACTCATGCCGACAGAGAAATTGGTTTTGACCAGTTATCCAGTACACAGACGAATCTTTCTCATGAGTACCAATCTGAATCCACCAATCGGCCCTTGTAACCCTCTAGTAAAGGTTGCAGTGACTACAACAGACCGTAGCTTTGTTGATGAAAGCCTCTTTAGCTGCAAGCGTATCAGTGAAAGATATTACTTGCGTACCAGCTACGTTTGCAAAGGCTTGGTCCATTCTCACTTTGTCAGCCGTGACAGCTTCAGCATCTAAATGCTGAATTGTTGTTCACTGAACCAGCTTCAAAATTGGCTGTAGATCAGCTTATCAACCATAGCCGACTTGATAGCAGCTCTTTCAATCAAAGTCTCACCAGTAATCATGTGTCAACTTACCAGTGATACGATTGTGACCGTTAGCACTCAGATTGATTCCGCGAAATCAAATCACCTGCGCTGTTGATGTTCTGAACGGACCCATGAGCCAGCTAACTGACTTTGAACCGAGCGAACGGCTTCGGACATATCATCAAATTGACTGGCTTTTATATCCGTTTGTTTGAGAAGCACGAACAAGCATAATCTCTTTGATTTCAATCCAACCATTTTTAGCTAAGTAGAAATAGAGTGGATATTTATCACTGTCCCAAAATCAAAAATCTCTGCTGATGGTATATGTTTCGTTGAACTCTTGCCAACTGCTGTAGAAACTGCAGTTGAGCTTGTAGCTACATCTGAAGCAATAGCCGTTTCGTTCGTTCGACTGATTTTTAGCAACAGCCACGAAATTATGGTCTAATCGTCCCATAATGCGATACTTAAAAATTAAGAGTATATGTCTCACCCTCCAGCCATTCTATCGATGTAGAGTGGTAGCGTAACTCCTGCGAATGTATACCCTGAATTACTAGTGCATCGAATGGTAAATATACCGTTATTCACGAATACTCTCTTAGTATTGCCTTTCATTGACTAGCGTATGCCTGTCCATCGACTTAGAGCGGACGATTGGTTATTGTCGCTTCCAAGGCTTTTTGAAGGACTAACCTGAATAGCTGGCTTGTCATAGCTATAAATATTTGAGCGATATATTCGCAATCACATTGTCTGTACTGCCAAGGATTCGCTCCTATAACTTGCTTGTTTCTTGCACACGCTGGAAGTCAGTTATTTCTACTTTTGGCCAGCTGACTTTCTCACATTTTCGATTTGACCATCGTGTTATTTTTGTTGTTTGCGTAATTGGTTTGATAGATCTCCAAATTTTTCATCTGTAACCCGCTTATAAGTCGTAACTTGACTGAATATCTGTGAACTTACCATCGACCGTCTGCCGATAATTGCAAAAGTCGAGTTGTGTTCATTGCTTGCATTTTTCTGGCTTCTTCGATTCGTTGGTTGATTCCGCGGATATCTTCCTGATAGCTTTGCCTTTCCCGACGAAATCACGACTCACAAGCTCACGGACTGTTGTCGCTTGTCGGGCGCTCTTCATCACGAGATATATTTTCGCAAGGCTTGTCTCTCGTCCGTCTTGGCTGTCATAGGTTTCAACTGTCGCCAATTTAGAAGATAGACCTTCCAGCCGTCTTTCAACCCAGACTTAGCTGACAAGGTCTGTCTTGCCATCTTTCTAGAGCAGGTCCTGCATCTATTTGAGTATGAGTTTGGTCAATTCAACCCTTGCGAAATGTCATATGGCCAATTCCGTCATAACCAAGAATACCCGCCAGAAGTCAAAATTATCAGGCTTGGTCAATGCTGATAGTAAACTTGATAAGTCTGCCAGCTAGACGAGGTTGAGCCAGGTATAATTTCAGGATTACCGGAAACTGTATGGTTAGCCCTTAGTGATAGCCAAACACTTGAAGAGCCGAGTAGCAAATTCTCTTTGAATGAGAGCATAAGTCTCTCCCACCTCCAAATCAAGAAGAGCAGTCGAACTCTTCCATGAAGATCGACTCTCTTTGAGTGGATTTGCATCTCGCTTCCAAGTGTTGAAGGTCGTGCCTTTGACGTTGTATTCAAGCTGCTCTGAGATAGTCCAAATCTTGTGGACTGTTATCTCCTTTGACTATAGTGTGCCAAAGTCCTTTCTGAAAAAGTCGTAGCTTCTGTAGCATAGTTGCGACTACCGACCTTCATTTTTGCAGAAAATTCTTCACGCAATTTCCCAGTGCCTCAGCCACAACCAAAGTCTTATCTGCCTTATCCTTGGTTGCGTTCAGGATTTCCTGACGAATAGAACCAGCACGAACTTCAAATTCAGCTGTACTCAATTTCTGATTTAGCTTTGTTTCTGCGTATTTGTCTCGAGACTCTTCACGGACTGCCTGATATTCTCGGCAGTCACATTGAGCGAGCTGGATGTCAGCCTTGGATCTCGCGCCTTCAGTCAGACGGCTCACACCAGCATCGGGCGAATCAGCACGTTGTTTGAAGTTGATTCAATTGCTGGAGACACGGTCCTCCTGATTTATAGCAACCCGCACACTGCTTATCTTACTAGTCAGCTCTTCGGCTGTCTCGCGTGAGTTCTGGACTTACTTGCCTTACCATTGGCCAAGTTGGCTCGCTCTGACAGTCTGGCGAGTCGTGCCTGCTCAAACGTTGACCGGAGCTGATTTGACGCCAGCCAGCTCTTTTGGTCCGAACAAGTGCTTCAACTTGCTTTGTAACAGCTTCCAGCCTGTGCTTGCTTTTCGTCGAACATCGTTTTGCGATAGTTCGTTTCAGAACGTCCAAATCGCCCAACAAAGCCGCCGTCTGAGCGCTCTCGTAGCCTGTCTCTGAATTCTTCAAGCTCGGCAATTGAATCCAACCCAATCCGCTTCTGCTTCCTGAGCGAGTAGACTGTTGGCACCAGAATTTTGTAAGGCTTCTTCAGCCTTGCGTTTGGCTTCTTGTAGTGGCCCATTGTTAAAACTGGTGAAATCGCTGGTCAATCGTATCAGAGAGTTCTCTCTTGACTCTTTCGGCTCTGGCTTTAGTAGCGTTGAGGACCCTGTCTGCGGAATTGATTGATCAACTCTCTTTTTGCCGGTCAAAAGCAGGTCAGCATTCTTGAGTTCTCTGGATAACTGTTGCTCGAAATTGCTTTGAAGTTGTTGAGCTTCGCCCTCGACAGCATCACTCACTGCGTTACCAATTGCATCTCGCGTAAGACCTGACTTGAACTGCTCCAAACCAATTGTCTTCAATTTTTGCCCATTGCGAGTAAGTGCTAATTAGTAATCTTCTTTGCGCACATCCAGATTGTAGACCCTCATGAAACAGGCTCACAATGTCATACGACCTGAACAGGCACATCACTCTGACCTGACAACCTCAAGCTCAAGGCTATCTTCCATCATGTCGCAAAGCGATGTTCGATAATACTGCTCACCATACCAAGCGAAGGCTTGCTTCATCCTTCACGTCCTGGTCATTAACCTCCTAATCACATCTCGTAGATTTGACTGTATGTTAGATAAGTGGACTATCGATCGTAACAGTGAACGGTCGATCAGCGCTTTCTCCCTCACCTTTTACTGTCGCGTGACAGTAATCCGAGTCTTTAAAGACTTGGTAGAGGTCTTATGCTGATAGCTCGATAGGTTTTTCTTGTACATAAAAAGCGATTCATTTTCTGAACCGCCATTTTTTAACAATCGAACTTGATAACCATGTCTGACTAAATCACCACCCCATTGACCAAGGATAGAATGTTTATCCTTAGTCAAGACTTCCATTGCGTTCTTAGTATCAGAATTGAAGGTATGTCTATCTTCAATATTAGAGTAAAATGAGAACGGATTATCACGAGTGATACTTCCAGCAAATCGACTTAAAGCAGTTGATCCGGTCACCTGTCCAAAGAATCGGATTAACAACATAGTTGTTCAAGAGAGTGAATACTTGGTTCGCATAGACTTGAATATATCCATGCTTCTTCTCGACTTCGAAAATCAAAAAATCTTGTTCACCATGAAGATCATCAGCAGTCAAGAATGTTTCTTCTCTTAGTCGTTGCCATAACAAATTATTGGTAGGAAACTTGAACGACAATTGATAGGTGCTATTCGCTTCTTGTATGATGTTATCATTGTATGCTGCATTAAGAGGGATATTCCCTTCTGTTAAATAAATCATACTAGATACCTCCAATTAGGACGAATAGTTACCTTACGCACGTTCCCTGTATAGGTCACACCGTTACGACCAACAGGGATTTCAAAGAACCCTCCACGCTTTCTGAGAGTGTTCTGCACCGCACCATTAGCATTATAGATGTTTTCTGTTTTCCTTGTTCTACAGTCGATTGTAGCCTCACCAATAATTGACAAGTGCATGGTTTTACGTCCGATAGTGAGTGATACATCCCCATTGCCCTCAATCTCAATAATTGGTTCAGAATAAATCGTCCCAGGATTATCGATCGTACCAGATGCCGTAAGAACTCAGTAGATCTACAATTTTTGATAGCGGAACGGTTGCATGTCTCAGCTTGATTTCCAACTTCCAAGCATGATTCCCAAACGGTTCAAAACTAGCAGTAAGGAAGTTTGCATAGAATAACGACCCCAGCTGATAGCTAAATTCTAAAACATTATCATTCGATTGAAACTTATCAAGAATACTTGAAATCTCAACCATTTTTTTAACGTGGAGAGTGAAGGTCCTTTCGTAACTGTCGAAAGAACCGTCTAACACACGGTAACTACCATTAACTCCATAAAGGTTTGCTTTCTCTCCTTTTGGCTTAGCAGCCTCCACCTTCCCGAAATCTGTCACAACACAACCAGGAAGGGTTGAGGTGTGAAAACCATTGATGATCATATACTCCATTAAATTCCTTCCCTTGCGTAAATTGCACCGTGTTGTTCATAGGTTTTGAGTGAGATAATGTCATTGTCCAGATAAACGTCTGACGATTTTTCAAGAATAGCAGTAAGGATTCTCTCCATACTTGCTCTCAGAATCGCTATCTCAGACACGGTTTTATTCTCATGTGCTTCAAATTGAGCTGATGGCATAGCCAACTGGGCTTCTAGGTTTTTTTAGTAACGGATGCTGACGAGTTTATATCTAAATTATCCCCAGAAAATACATCTGAAATCTCACCAGCTATTCCACCAACTGTTTCTTTGACACCTTTAAACCTTTCTTGCAGTCCTTGGTCTAAACCTTGCATAATTGCATTACCTGCTGGGATCAAAAGCTTACGGTCATAGTCAATAGGACCTTTATGGTCTCGAATCCAATTTGCAATTCCACCAACAAAATTAGTAACTCCTTCCCAGGCAGATTTTAAACCACCTAAGAAACCATTAAGAATGGCCTTACCAGCTTCCCAAAGATTGATATTAGCTAGACCTTTAAAGATATTTGTGACACTGTTTACAACATTAGTCACACCTTGTTTCAAGTTATTCCAAGCATTCTGAGCTCCTTGGATAAGCCCGTTGATGATAGAAATAACCCCTGATTTCAGGGCGTTCCAGCCATTCACAGCTGCCGACTTTATACTTTCCCACAAACTTGATAGGAAGTTCATAAAACTACCCCAGATATTTTGAGCCCCCTGCACCAAACCTGAGATCAGACTTGTTACAGTAGATTTTATCCACTCCCAGGCCATAGATGCAGCCGTTTTGATAAATTCCCAAATTGAACTAAGAACATTAGAGAAGTTCTCAAAAACACCAGTAGCGTATCCAACGATAACATCCACAACTCCAGAAAAGTATGTCTTAATACCCTCCCAAATCAGAGAGATTCCATTTTTGATTCCTTCCAAAATCAGAGAAAGATCTACACCTAATTGATCAAAGTTTCCTGTAACTAGGTCAATGATAATCAAAATAGCACCCAAGAAAATCGATTTGATAAATTCCCAAGCGCCTTCAAAGATCATTTTAATTCCTTCCCAAACTTGAGTAAGACCATCTGAAATGTTGTTCCAGATATTCATGAATCCGTCAATGAACGGTTGAACAACCATCATGACAGCTGTAGTAATCAATGTCCAAGCCGTAGACGCGGCCTCCTTGATTGATTCCCATAAGTCAGAAAAGAATGTTACAACAGCATTCCACATCGCCTTTAAAGACTCAACGTAAGCATTCCATGTTGTAACAACTCCATCCCACAAAGTGCTAGCACCTTCAGAGATACCAGACCAAAGACCGACAAAGAAATCAGCAATCCCCTGCCAAGCCTGTTTGATCCAATCCACAAAAGAGGACCAAATCTTTTGACCAGTTTCTGTTTGTGTGAAGAACCATACAAGAGCAGCAGTCAATGCTGCGACTGCCGTTACGATTAAGCCAATCGGGTTAGCAGATAGAACTGCATTAAAGATACCAAACGCTCCACTTGCTCCCATAGTTGCTGCCGCATTCGCAGCTTCTGCGGTAGTGAGTGCACCGGTTCTTACGAACTGAGCTAGCATTAAGCCATTCGTGATAGCTAGAGTTGCATTCCTGATTGTTTCAATTCCTTTTATTACCGCTAAGACAGCTTTATATCCTGCCCATGCACTTGTAATGCCAACAACAGCCGATTTTAAGGCATCTAATGCAAGAGGTGAATCTTTTAACCAAGATGTAAATTTACTAAGTCTTTCAGAGGCGTCTCTGATAAAACCTGAGATACTTTCAAAGGCAATGCCTAGCAAATTCACTCCCTGCTCTCCGTCTTTGATTCCTAAAAGATCTCCAACGAAATCAACAACAATACTTGCAACATTACCAGCAACAACCCCGATATTCTCAAAAGTTACTCGGATATTGTCGGCGATGTTGACAATTTGATTAGCAGCACCCTCGCTAAATCCAAGCATGGTCAGGATATCAATGTTATCTTGCTTGCTCAATGACCCAAAGATCATATCAAAGAAGGTTTGAAAGATACCTGTCACCCTCGACAGTTGACTATAGACTGCACTTCCAAAAGTATCCCCAAAAAGCTGAGAAGCAATCTGGCTAATCCCTTCAGTCAAAACCAAGCCAAGGCCAGAAAAAATATTTCCAACCATTGGTAAAAAGTTATCGAAGAGAAAGGTAGAGGTTGTTTTTGCTAAAGCTTGTAAAGATGGCAGAATATTTTCTCCCAATGCTAACTTTCCAAGTACATTCTGAGCAGCTGCTTTCATTGATTCAAATGAGCCACTAAAAGTAGATGCCGCCTCTTTGGCAGTTGTACCAGTGATGTCGAGATTTTCTTGAATAGCATGGATTGCATTATAAACATCTGAAAGGTTGTTAATGTCATATTTAACACCCGTCAGTTTCTCTGCATCAGCCAATAGCCGTTGCATTTCTTGTTTTGTACCACCATAACCGAGCTTCAAGTTGTCAAGCATGGTGTAGTTCTGCTTAGCAAATCCTTGATATGCCATCTGAATGCTTTCCATTGATGTCCCCATCTTATTAGCATTATCTGACATGTCAATCATGGCCATATTTGCTGTTTCTGCAGCTTTGTTTGTATCACCGCCCAAAGACTGCAAGAGACTAGCTGAGAAGCCTGTCACATTCTCCATATAAGCATTAGCTGACAGACCTGTTGTCTTGTAGGCTTCATTAGCATAACCCTTCACCTTGTCAGCAGAACCTTTGAAAAGAGTTTCAATACCTCCGAGCGATTGCTGAAGCGCTGCACCTTCACTGATTGCTGCCGAAAATGCCTTACCAATCCCTGCCGCTGCAATAACTTTCGTCATAACACCAACAAGACTAGAACCCAATGACTGTCCAGCACTTTGTCCAGCTGCACTCGCTTCAGGATTGAGGATTGATTGGATTTTACCAGTAATCCCTCTAGCTGATGGTATCAATTGTACATAAGCCTGTGCTATTTCTGTAGCCACTAATCCTCACCTCCTATCTTTTCTAAAATTTTCTGACGATATTCTTCAAAGTCCTCACCAGAATCAAAGATCATCTCCTTGCTTTCTTTAGCTTTAGTTTTTCCTGTTAGTTCCTCTGCAACCATTAATGGTTTGTTGATTCCTTTCTGACCGTCTGTTGTTTTAAACCAAACAAGAGCAGAAAGCCTATCAAGCACGCCTGCAAGCAAAAAGGTTTCAAAAGGAACTTTGCTATTGGTCATTGCTAGTTTGATCCGAGAATCATCCTTTAAACCAAAAGCAAAGACAGCCACCTGGTTAGCAGGTAGCTGTCTGTAGTCAAAAATTCCATAGGTTTCAGCTAAATCACAAATAAGAGAATCTTCGTCTATTTGAATCATTCTAGCAAGGAGAGCTATTTTTTTAATTGGTCCTGACTTGTGAAAATCTCACTAATTTCTGAACCCATTTTATCCAAAGGAACAATTCCATCAGCAGTCCGTACATGATTTTTCAAATCTTCCGACTTGTTACCAAGCATAAGTTTGACAACTTTTGGTAAAACTGCAGGATTTGTATCTACTTCAGCGATTGCTTCAAGCAACTCATAATTTTCCAAGCGTTCTTTTGTGATTTCAAAAGCAAATCCGGTCGAAGTCACCCCACGGATTGTTTTAATCTGTGGCGCAGCTTCTTTATTTTTCTTTTTGCGATTTTGTTTTGACATAGTTAAGCTCCTTTGATGTATTCATAGTGTGTGTCATCAGTAGAGTTAGGAAAGGCAGTGACTGTCGTACCATATCCGAGAACACTTCCATCGTTATAAGTGATTTCATCGATGGCAGTTACTTTTCCTGAAGGGATAACAATACGTTTAAGTACACCACCTTTTAGAACTGTTTCGATTACAAGACAATGATGTGGCAATTCTTTTGAATTTGCCTTAATGGTAATTCCTGATGACAAGTCCCCAGATACATTATCTGATCCATAAACTTCCTTCAAAACTTCCACATTCAATGCTTCAATCAGCATATATTTGAATGTGTCTGTCTTTTCCTTTTGAACTGAACTTACAACGACACCACCCCATGCCTTAATATTTTCTGACTCAGGGGAGTTGCTATTAGTCATACCATCTTCTGAAATATAACCTAGTGCTTTAAACGCATCATCTAATTTTGTAGTTGCATCAGTTGGCAGTGTTGTTCCAAGAGGTGCAGAATAAACCGCACCTCCGATTTTAGGTTTTGCAGTCGTTACATTTGCTTCTGTAGCCATTTAATTTCTCCTTTTTAAAAATAATTAATATCAAATACGGCTTGATATCGATATTGTTTTGTTTCAGTGTCCGTAAAATTGTAATCACTGTTCAGGTGGACACCACAGATTGAATCTAACTCAATCAATCCTTTCACAGCACTTTTCACTTTCACATTAAGCTCTGCAGCCTTCTGCATAGTTGGGCCATAACTTTGAAAAGCAAAGGTCGCACTACCAGAATGATTTCGCTCCTTCCCACCTGTCTTTTGAATAATGACAAAGCTATCGGGAGCTTCAGCTTCATGTTCAAAAAATGACGGTACATCTAAATGACCGTCAAGATATTTCTTGATAATAATTTCAATCATCTAATGCACCGCCTTCAACAAAGTGTTATTTTTCAAATTATCCCTCTTCGCTTTTTGCGTAGCTGGATAAATCATAGCATTGGCTCTTGTCTTACCAACGTGGCTATCTTGTTCATAACCAGTGCCACATCTTTTTTTAATGACTGTTGCTTCTTTGTTCAGAATATCCTGAATCTCTTTTGATTTCAAAAGAGCTCCTACACCCGCACCGATAATCTTGACTTTGAAATTACTCATACGCTTCAACCATCACTTTCTTATTCCAGTCCAAAGGCATCATTTCTTCAATACCTTCTAAAGGGATGCCAATCGTGCGCCATTTGTGACCGAAAAAACGAACCTCTCGGTCTTTCCACTCGTTCTTATCGCCTTTTGGGATACCCAGTGTATAAGCTGCCTTTTTCCCAGTAAGATTCAGTTGATTTGTGACATCTTCTGTTGAAGCTGGAACAACCAGGACATTATCTACTTCAATTTCAGTATTCTCATAGATTGGATGCCCAAAGTCATCTCTACCATTCTTGGTTTTTTTCCAATCAAAGTTACAGTAATTCCTTTTAATCCGTCCCATAGATATCAATCACCCCATATCTTTTGTTTCTTGAGACCGAGACGTTTTAATTCCGAGTCCTTAATAAATAGACCACCACCAGGGACAAGATAAGACCCGCTGAAGGAATATCCTAAAGCAGACTCAGCCATTTGAGTCATTGGTTCCTGATCAGTTGATGTCATCAAGGTGCGAGCAACTACATCCACTGTTACGGATTTAACCACTATAGCAAAAAGATGCATCAGTAGCCACCAACCCATCTAAATCCTTACCAACTTTTTAGCTTCAACACGAAGAGAATGAGAAACGACTTCCAACAGCGCTTCGGCTCGTTTTTTTCCTCATCGAATTTCAACGCTCGCCACAATTTTTTTCAAATCTTCGACTGTTGCAAAGTTTTCCATTTCTACTTCCAGCCAAGCGACTACTGAGCTTCAGAGTCAGCTTGTTCAATAAGCGAAATAAATTCAGATTTTGTGGCGCGGTTATCATAAGTAATACTTTTTCATCAAGGATTTCTTTCAACGCTGCAGTTAGTCAATGAGTCCAAAGGTTTGTATGCTGCACTGGAACCCAATCACTCAGAAATTTCTGTATTAGTGTTGATTGTTGCTCCTGTCTTTTGGTTTACATACTCAGCCATGATTAACCTCCCGTTTTCACAATACGAGCGAAACTAGCAGCGTCCATGATGCCCCATCCAATGTATGCTTCGCAACGGATATAAATCTGGTTATACCCTTTAAGGTCGCGACCGCTGTTGTCAGGATCACCATACTTGATGATTTCCATCGGAACTTCTTTTCGCATAGCCCCATTTGAACATTGTTTCAAAGTCCCAACAATCGCTGTGTAGGATCTGTTTGTGAGTATGATACAGTGCGATTTTTATCTACTGCCAACCATTGATTGCATCAGGTCACCGTCTCCATGCCAATTCAGGATACAATTTCCCGCCTTCAGCATTTTTCATTTTAGAAAGAGTAGTTGTAAAATAGGATCTAGGATTGCTCCGGTGATATCACGTTCTGAACCATCAATCATACCGACAGCATCTTCCATACTTTCATCTGGGTTTAGATTCTTTGAAAGTTACTGTCTGAGTAACTTTTTATCAAAAGCAGTTAGTTCCAATAATGCTTGACTCTTGTTTTGTACGTGGGTTAATACCGTGAATACTCATAATATCAAGCCTCGTGCTAATAGAAAAATCCTTCCACAAAATCACTGAGGATGTCAACTTTTGCTTCTTCTGGAGGCGTGTAAAACTCATCAGATACACGGGCACCATATTCGACTTTTTAGTGGAACAATAGTAACAGGATCAAGGCTCACACCACCATGAGTCTTCTTGCCATTTTCAGCCACGATGTCGATGTCCGAATCAAAAGTCGAAAATGAAACCTTTTTGGCCGTTAAACGGAATAGGTTTTGTGATAGCTAGCAAATTGATGAATCCCTTCACCTTACTAATAACTTTTTACAAGCTCTGATCAAATAGATTTCCTTTGTGTTGTGCTTCTGACATATCTCCTTTTAATCTTCAATATTTAAATTTTGAACCAAATTTCTATACATGGTTTCTTTTCATCATCTTCTTCGGAACAATCGGGCTCCGTTGATTTTACTTGGGCTACTTTGTACTGGCTTCATAAAACCAGCTAAGCGCTCTGCATCCGCTTCAAAGCTTTCTTCATCATTTCCCTGCAAACGATCTGCAAGGTCGTAAGGTAGTCCATGTTTTAATGCAATGCGAGTTCGCAGACTAGCCGTCTCATAACCAGCGATTTGACTCTGCAACTCTTCAAGTTGCTTGTCAGCATCTGCCTTACTTTTGATTAGTAGCTTCAATTGTTGACTTCAAGCCAACATTTTTCTTCTTCCAATTCTGCGACACGGGACTTGAGCTGGTCATAGTCGCCATACTTCTCTTTTTCTCGAGATAAGCGCCCTTTAATAGCAGCATCAAATTCTTCTTGTGTTGTGATTGGTTTAAATTCTGACATTCTCATGTCTCCTTTCTCCTGCTTCCCCGGCAGTTCGGTAATTTTGGGCATCAAAAAAAGCAGTCACAAGACCGCTTATTTTAATAACTGATTTTTTTGCTTTTTCTTAGGCTTAGTTGTAGCACAAGCCCAATGCGCAAGCAAAGCGCTATCCATCAAAGAAATATCCATGTCGTCAAAGTGCGATCGATAACCAAAGCCACCATTTGAGCCAATATTCCGCTTATCGCAGTTAGTAGCTACTTTAGACAGCGATGGTTGACCAGAGTGACAAATGGTTTTCTGGTAAATTCCCTGTTCCCAAAGAGCATTGGCCACGATGATTTCCTTAACCGTTGGTAGAATCACGTTCTTGATTCTGTAGTCCTTCAACTCTTCGTCCAGGATCTTTTGACCACTTGCGCCATCAATGACAATCTGAGCCACATCAGCTTGACGCAAGAAAGCAACCATCCACTCATTCCCATTACGAACGGATTGACAATCGACTGTTTCCACAAAGAAACGGCCATCCTTGGTACGTGCAGCAATACTCAATGCTACGTTCGTTCCATCTTGACCGTACTTAATACCAACAGATAACTTGCCAGACAATTCTGGTACATCATCCACCTTGAGCTCATTCCACTCCGTCTCAGAGATAGCAGATTTCTGGTTGTAAGTTGGCCAAAATCCCAAACGTTGGATGTTATGGTCCAGCTTATCCTCACCAAGCTCTGCCTCAACCTTCCGCTCATTTAAGTGGTAGCCCATTGATGGATTCGAATTATACCAGGCTTCCACATCGTCAATTTCCTTTTCATCAGAAACTGACCACTCAGCCCAGCCAGAATACTTCCCTTTCCCAAATAGACATGTCTCACGATACTTAGTGAAGACTGTACCACTTGATACTGGTGTCGGAGGTGTCCCACACATGATTGTGATAGGATTCTCACTATCCGTTACCGTGTACTTCAAGGCAGATTCTTGCTCGGTCGTGTACTCCTGAGCCTCGTCAATAATCAACATATCAAATCCTTCACCAAGACCCCCATTTGATGTCCTAGTACGAAATTGGATAACACCACCTGTTGAATAAAGTTCAATACGCTCCTGCCCCTTCGCTCGAATCGAATTGAAATCCTCACCATCCACATACCCCATTTTCTCAAGGTATCGTTTGACCTTTTCAAAAGAGGAGTGAGATGTAGAAATCCGATGAGCCGTATGTAGGATATTCAATCCCTTATGCAAGCCCCAAATTTCACCAATATATAGGATTTCAGATTTACCGTTACGACGAGGAATAGAGTAACCAAATTTCTGATGCACCCAAAGACCGTTCTTGTCAACAGCCATCAAAGGTAGCAAAAGATTCTTCTGCCAAGCATAGCAAGAAAGACCAGTCCGTTCGTAAAGTTCAATCGCTTCTTTAGCTTTTGAATTTTTCTTGACGTATTTTAAAATCACCGATTGAGTAGGATTCTGATTGCCAAGTCTCTGTTTCCTCGCCATTCTATTTTCCTTTCAATCGTCATCGCATGATAACCCTATCGCTGGGAGATATCGGATCACCCCTAATCTTTAATAGCTCGGTTTGAAACTTTAGTGTATACACTCGTAAGTTTTCTTTCTTGTCTCTCAAGAGTGTGATTTCTGCATAATCACCACATTTTTCACCAGACTTGATTTGATTAGTACTAACAAGAGCCTTCCAATTTGCAAAGTTTTGCTAAACCAAACTACAAAGCAGCTTTCTTCTTTGATTTCACGACCCTGCTAAGTGAAAATTCTTGCGATGCCAATTGTTTTGCCTTTTTAACATTTTTATTCCTTTCTTACATCGATAAAGAAAACCGTATGGAAAAGCCAAACGGTTTATAGTGATTTATCAGCAGTTTTATAGAAATAGAATTATAAATACCTCACACAGAACCTCCTTTCAATTTTTCAAAAGAAAAGCACCCTTCGAGTGCTTTTCAAATTTCTTCTTTTCGGTCCGAAAAGAAATCAGCCCAAATGATTCTCTTTATCAAAAGATTTCAACCTCTTCTGAACTCATATTATGAGGATAATCTTTAAAAAGATTATAGAACTTCTTTTTATCAAATGTAATTAACATCAACCCTCTAGCGAAACCAGGCTGTATCAACCCACCAAATTATATCACCATCATTTTCTTTTATAGCAATACTCGGACCAATTTACTTCTTCAAAATCATCTTTCATGCCCCTCAGCTCCCTTCATTTGTTTAGAATCTGCTGTATTGATAAAACTCAATATCTTGTGAAATTCAGGGTTATTTTTCAATTAGTTCACATCAATGAGATAACTCTTTGCATCATATCTTCCCAGCTACACTGTGAGACTTCTGACCTTGAATCTCTCTTTTCAGAACAATGTTGTTAAACGGCTTAAAACCATTTAACGTTCTTGATTGAAGTTCCAAGTACTCGAAACGACCCTTTCATTTTTCCTTATGATTGCTGCATGACCCCTGCTGCCAAGCAGTATCTCATTTCCACTTTCACTTTTCTCCAACAATTTCTTTTACTGCAGTAAAATCATTTGTATGTTTAGCAACATGCATTTCAACTCCTGGAAGGCTACCAATCATTTTAATCCTACTATCTCGAGAAAAGAAATCACAACTCTTTCCTCCTCTAAAATCTAGGACAGTATAGCCACCTTTGTTCCCAATATAAGCAAATGCTGCTGACGAACAAGATCCTCTTGTCTTGTCTCCACCACTAACAGCTTCGATTATTTGTTTCTCAGTCATTTTTTTACGGCTTTTTTTGATAGGATTTGAATAAATTCCGTTCTGTAGCGCTAGCTTTCTAACTTCGCTCATTTGAGAATTATTATTTATATCCTTCCTTGCTTCAATTTTATCACTTTCATCTTTTTCGCCAAATTTTCTTCCAAACATCCTGAACTTTTCCGTTTTTAGGATCATAGTCTACAATACAACGACAATGCTGATGTCTTCTATAAACGTCCTTCGGAACTCTTGGATATTTATAATTCCCTTGAACTTCCTGACACCACTCACAACAATGAAAATACGATTTTCGGACAATCTCAGGTTGCAATCCAGACTGATAATGAAACTCCGCATTTTTCTGGATACTATCATCAATGATTGACTGAGTGAAGTTCACAATAGGTTCACCGAGCAACCAACTGACATCCTCAAAATTTTCCTCAGACGAAAAGCGATTGACAATGCCAGCTATTCGATCCAGATTTAATTCAGGAACTTGAACTTTCAGACCGATTTTCGCTTTTATCGTTCAAATTCTTCTGAACATCACTAGTGCAACCACTTACAAGCTCGTGATTTCGTCCCTAGCACGTCCGTCAGCAAACGCTGAGCGATATTGTAATACATTTTTCCGTCTGGTAATTTATCGGTGCTCAGGACGCTCCTAGAGCCTTCGAGAGAATATCGCCAATTTCAATCGCAAACTCATTTGCAGTTTTGTAAGTGGCCTTTTTTGCCTTCAACGCAGCAAAAGCATTTTTGACAATCTCACTCTTACCGAAATCTCTCTCAAACCTCTCCTGAACCTCTTGCAAGATACTAGGTAAAACATCATTTCTCCATTTGAATCACCCTCGCTTACCACTGGTTTGGCTGATATGTCTCCAGCGATACCAGTAAGATCACGAGCTGTCTCCGCATTGATGTAGCTTGTGTAAGGCTTGATTCACTTTCACAACACCGTCCCCAATCATGGTCATCGTATTCCATCTGCTGCAAACACAATGGTTCCTCACTTGACTGTGGTTCTGCTGCAATTGGCTTCTAGCATAGCGAAACTCATCACGCAAACAAGCTGCAACATAAGCGACATTTTAGCAACCCAGCACCTAGTGAGCGCTGAGCCTTTCGACCAGCAAGACGAAGATTCTCATGACTAGCCTTGATAGCTTCCACAGATGATGGATTATCTGAAACGAAACCAAGGTCATCCAATGTCAAGCCCATTTCCCAGCAAATCCAGCAGCAGAAGTTCTCAGCTGTTCAGTAAACGGTGACATGCTAGCAGTAGTAAATTGCCCAACGCTCGGCTTCTCTCCTTTGTCACTAGAAGAAATCGTCAACAAGCTTGATACAGTAGCTTTCACATTTCTCCATAGGCTCTGCATCAGGATCAAGCCCAAGAATGTATTTCTGTGGCCACGAATAGAACTCTGCTGTAATATCAGCTCGCTCTAAAGTTCGCTTAGCGTATTTCTGATAATACATCTCCTGCCCTGGTAATACGAGACCGACCAAAAGGACGGACCGCATCAGGACGATGAATAACCGGAACCAACAAAGGGATACCAGTTTCATTCCACAACCGAGTATGTCTACCATCTTTCGGAATGAAGTGAGTAGCATTAGGCCTCGAAGTAGGCTTCAAGTGTTTGGACGATTGTAATCATCACGAGCCAACACTCGCTAACCTCACAAGCAAACAGCAGTGATGGGACCAATGACACCAGTTGCATTACTTGATCTCAATGACTTGCAACCTCACCTCATCATCCTCACCCTTCGGAAATGCAGACAAAACTACACGAACCAATCAGCGCAGCTAAAATGGCAATCTATCAAAGAAGATATCAGGATTGTTCCGATTAAAGATTTCTGTAACATTAAAGAAATCATCGTTAGCAAATTCCCTGAAAATCAAACGATCTGCAAGGCTATCAACTCCCTTTTGCAGCCCAACCAAGAACAACTTGGTACTTCACCCTGATATGTGCAGGAATTGGTGATTCCTGTCGGTGCTTCATAGTGCTGCATCGCATAATGCCTTGTATCTCAGATTGACTCTGCTCTGATATAGAGTCAACTTCCTCCTGAGATAGTCAATTCCTCTTAATTCCAAAACCGTTCTCCTTTCTTTGTGATGATTTGGCGAGAAAAATGTACAGTGACGTGCGTAGGCCCTCAGGCGCCTAGTGGGGGGATACCCCCTATCCTCAGCTAGACTCTCACTCTTCTATTTCTTCTCTAAGTCTAATAATCTGGTAATTCATATTTTTATTAAAAATAATTTAATTATATATATTTTAAGATTTATATTTTGTCCAATCTCTTGATTGTGGCAGAGTTCCTGTTACCAACAACAGTACTACTTGCTGATTTATCATCAGCATAAAGCTTATCAGACTTCTGTCTATTGCACTGCCAGTGTGCGAGCTGTAGGTTATTGATGTCTGATGGATGACCGTTCGATTGATTGGAATAATGTGATCGATAACTGGTGATAAAGGATGTGATACTTCAATGATTTATCACTGGTAGTCCTAAATCCACAAGTATTTCTGGTCTTTAGAATAATCTTTTTATTCTTTTCAAAAGCGACTCTGTGAGGACCACTCTCGGTCTGGTCTATCCTGGGGGTATTCATTTTAGGGAGGGCGCTTTCTTTTTGGGAGGTAGGAGTTAAATTTTTATGATGTAGGGGGTTTTCAACCTCTAACACCCTCTTATATTTAACATATCTTATATTCTGTTAAATAAAACTAACATTCTTAAAAAGTCAACTGTAGCAAGTGCTTACATCTGTTTCATTACTGATTTACTTTTCTCAATATGTAAAATAAGTAGTCATTTAATAGCTAAAATTCATCATTGAATCATCAATTCATCCTGCTTAATACCTATATAATCATGTGATATCTGGAGATAATGATTAAATAATTCCATCAAGATCCTTCATTTTGCAGTTTTTCTGTAATGATGATAACTAAATGATTTTCTCATTGAGTGAGTCCCAATGTTTTTAAAGGCCAACATGTTCAGCTGCTTGCTTTTAATATTTTGATAAGCTGCAACTCTTCCAATATGAACGATTCTTACTCCGTCTGTCCTAACTTTTTCTTACTTGGAAATAGGTAATCCATAACCTTTCAAGGTCATTTGTTTTAATGTAGTGACTTAAAAGCTTTTCTTAATTCAGGGTTGATAATCGCTTGACCTACCAGTTTTCTTTTTCAGTAACCTCGATTCTATCACCTATCACTTGTTTCCTTGGAGAGTATGATATCGCTGATAGCATTCAGAATACAGACCGCACATGATTAGGACTATAGTTTGCGCTCACTCTTTGATTTTAAAAAGTCTTTCATCCGTTCAATGTCATCAGTTCACGAATAGGTTCTACTCACGATATCACCTCCAAACTCAAATAGACAGGGTGTGCCTGCCTTTACAATTATTTCATAATATAATTTTAGCACATAAAATCATATATCCCTCCGAACTTACTCCGAATTTACTCCAAAAACTCCGAATTTACTCCAAAATCTCAACCTGTTCACCATTGCGGAGTATAACTCTGCAAATGCCATCAAGCTTTCTCCAAAATATCATAGTATGAACTTTTCTGAAATTGATAAATCCGAGTACTTCATCTTTTCTTGCAATCCACTGACATACTTTTCAAAAAGTATCCTACGATATAGAGGATCGTGTAAGTTACTAACTGCTTGTTCAATTGCATCCAGCTCAAGTTCTGCATCAACTTTCCGTATAGCTACTTCTCAACTTGACTATTTCTTCCCATCTTGACTGGTTTCTAGGCATGAATGAGTGGTTGTCGTTACTCTCTGACCTTCAGTGTCATTGTACACGACGCCATCGAGGATATCCCTTTAAAATTTTCTTGGCATTTTCTTTTGTTTTAGCTTCATTTTATATCAGGAAAGAAGGGCATTGCTCACCTCGTTTCTATCTCGAGTAATTCTTCCGTCAAAAATCTTCGTGATTTCTTCCACTTGATAATCTTACCATCGTTATTATTATTGAAATAATCTGGCAATCTTGCTGTTGGACTTTCTTTGTAGACCACTTTCAAAAACCTGATTCAGGCATCATTTCATCATCTATCCATCCAACTAGCCAAGCAGGATTTACATCATAGGTTTTAGTAGATCATTTCAATTTTGCTTAATAGACGGATATCACCTCGCTCGTACAAATGGATTGTATTTTGTGAAACACCTGTCTCTTTTCGCCATCTGTCCTACAGATAAACACTGAGTCCTCTCTAAGTTCTTTCAATCTTAGTTGCATCTTGCTCTCCACTTTCTAGTATTAGCTTTTATGAATGCAGCCTGCTCTTGCATCTGTTTCCATTCATAATCCATGATGATCTCAAGTTGATTGTTACAAAGACCTTTTAAGAAAGTCATTTTGAGCTTCTAGCTTCTCAATATCCCTTATAGGCCCTTTTCATACAGTTCATCTTCCAGAAATCTGAATGCGCTCTGCCATTGCTTCCTGAATGATGATGTAAAGTTTGAGTTTCTTGTACTTTGTCATTACAATAATACTCATCTCCTATTTTTAGAGATTCACAGTTTGTTTGAGTAACTACGAATACTCCGTAATTTTGTACTGTGATAGTGTACATGCCACCAATCTTCTCCTTTTGTAAGACTCTGCCTTTGATTTCTGCGCCTTGATTATCAGCTTGATAGATAACCATCGGGCGTTTTTCTTCTAGTTTTTTAATGTGGATACTCTGCCAGATATTCAATCCAGCGAACAGCAGAATCCATATTGCTATGAATCGTTCATGTTCACTCCCTGTAATCATTGTAAATTTCAATAGCTGGAATTGATTCATTATTAGTAGCAGAAGTAATTATCAGCTCACTTCCCACTTTTCTGAAATTCTAACAACTCCTCTATCAATTGATTTCGATAAAATGCCCCTCTGCACCGTTCAGAATTCTCTTTGTATTCGACCTTTAGACGTTTTTATGATTAACTCCTTTGAAAGCCAATTGCCTTCCATCCGAGATAATCGCTTATCAAATTCTTCAAAACTCGAAAAATACCTAACTCTACTATATTTTTAATTATGGCGTTAGGAATTTGATTTTCAACTCCCCGCTTGTAGCTTGTTAGTAAAAATTCCATCACTCCACCTCCTCAATCTCTATCCTGGGCAATCAAACACCCAGCCGAAGTCCGCTTCTTCTAGTTCTTTGCAGGTTAATTTATAATTTTCCAGCTGTTATATCTTTGACTAAAATAAAAGAATACTCCTGATTGCGATTTGACCAAAAGGGCTGCCTATTTTTAAAGTTACCGCATCTGGTTCTCTTCCTCGACCTCGTAGCTGTCAAGCCATGCACGAGCAACTTTTGTTGTAAGCATCCTGTTCATTCATCAACCACTCATTGTATTGTTTGTTGAAATCTCTAAGCGCATCATATAACGAGCGTTCTGTCCCTTGTAATACTCGATAATTTCCGCCACAAACTGCGAATTTGGACCTTTTTCGAGCTTGTCTAGTTGTTTCCAAATCTTGTAGAAAAATTTGAAGAGCTAGTTCTGCTCCTTCAACATTCCATACACCCTCAAGATTTTTATACTTCTCAATCAATCGTTGTACATTCATCTTCCAACTCCTTCACTTTCTGTCTCAGTTCTTCATTCCTTTTCCTCAACGAGTCTCGCCCAGCGCTCTAATCCGTCTCTTGCAGTGGATCGCATACGCTTCGAATACTCGATTGTCTTCTCTCTTCGTTTGTTTACGCTCGATTAGTGCGTTTCCAGTCCGTCAATCTCAGCCTGTTTATCGTACTTCATCTTCTAAAAATCTTTCAATAGATTCTTTGTGGGAGACTTCCACCAGACCGTCTACGTTGTTCAGGACTTCAATAGAGATCTGTGACGATCTTGCTCCATACTGCTCTTTCACAAAAATTCAACAAAGAGATGAATTTCCTGATAGGTTACCCAACCATATTTTCCCACCTCCTACGAAAATCCCACGCCTGCCAATTTGTGAGAGAGCGCAAGCGTGAGTGAAAGTCTGCGTCATTCGTCCAAAGTCACATAAGTGTCACTGACGCATATTCTAGCTCGCTTTTAACGTGGTTCGCGGCACGTTGTTGATTTTGTTGCTGGCATAGTAGCAATCTACAGCGCCATAATCAAAAACGTACAGCATCGTCTTCTTTCCGATGTCTAAATCTTGGTCTAGTAATACCCTGAGAAAGCCCACTGATGGTCTTTTCATCCGTTCGATAAGCTCATCCACACATTGTTAAAACTTCCAAGATTGACGGTGCTCGTTATAGACGAAGTAAAGATTTAACATCAATACCTCCTCCAAAATAACTTCAATTGCTTCTCATAAAGCTGCAAAGTCTCTGTTGAGCAAGATTGAAGATAGTCTTTGTCAAGCTCGCAACCAACATATTCAAAACTAACTCCTGACAAGCAATCTAAGCTACTTGCTGAACCGACATGAGTATCAAGAATCTTATCTCCGGCTTTTTGCGTAGTTTTGCAGCAACCAGAAATATAAAGATTGACTGGGTTTTTGGGTTGGATGAATTCTAACCTCATTCAATGCCTTGTTTCCTTGCTGGATATGACCTTCGGATATTGACTTTCCTTGCATCATGCCATTCCACATATAACGAAAATAGTCGTGTGCTATCATGCAAAGCTGCAGTATGCTAGCTCGCAATCTGAGAAACGTTGACGGCAGTAACTTTATCCCAAACAGATACGGCCAGGATCAAAAGAATAGTTGAAGTAGTTCACACCCCAAATGATTTGATTTTTGAAACTCACAAAAGTTCGTCAAAAACTACCCTCTGTTGGAGTTTGCCACTCTGAGATTTCGCCATAAAGCTCATCGACACCAATCGGACTGACTTTTTCGACCATGGTATTTTCTTTTTCTGGGACCACAGAAAATATGGCGGATCGACAATTAGCTAGGTCAAGTAGTAATTATCACGGATATTGTTTCTCAAGGATGTCCATACAGTCACCGTTTGAGAATTTCATCATCCCTTCACCCTGAATCACATAGAAATTTCCAAATGATCTAAGTGACTTTAGCCACTTGCAATGCAACTGCATCGAGAGAAACAAACCGGAATAGCTCCCTTTCTTCTGAAAAAGAGATATCCAATTCCAGTCACATCGATTTGTGCTGCAGACGCGTACAAGTACGTTTTTCTTCTTTTGTCCCAAGTTTCAAAATAAACATCAGCCCTTCCATTCTATATTGCTTCCCGCTTGTTTTTCAAGTCATTAAATACCATCAGATGATCATTGTCTACACCCTTCATCAACCGACTCACAACGGCCGACCGTATCGTTTCTGGAATTTCTAGTGCAGTCAGATTGGTCGTGATAACCGCCATTAGCTCTTTTTGATTTGAGAATGTATACAGAATGCCAAAGGACCACCTCGCTATCCTTCTCCATGCCGAGATCATCCAAAACCAAAAACTTAGCACTGGCAATCATATTGACTAGAAACTCTTCCTGACTAAAATCGCTTTAATCTTCATCCAGCAAGTCCGTGACATTGATAGATGATGGCAAATTCCCTTTGTAACCTCTGACAAATATTTCATCATAGCAAAGGCAAGATGGCTCTCCTGTTCCAGCTACGCCTTGACAAACAATACTGTTCCCTAGCACCCTCAGGACCATTTCCCGACAAATCCTCTTTCACAAAAGCTACTCCGCTTCTTTTTCAGTCGAGTGTGAGGAGATTCAAAGAGTAGCATTTTCAGGACATCACTCAGAGAAAATTTCTCAAGATAAAACCTCCGCTCGCTCATGCTCTGCATCGGCCAGCTCGTTAACCTTTAATTGATTCTCTGCATGGATCCGTTCCGACCACATGAGCGACAAAGGACATCATTTGTCCGAAGGAAGTTTTGATCAAAGGAAATCCCATGCTTGTCGCACCTCACCCCGCTCTTCGCGTTTCCTGAGGTAAGATAAAGCCACTTTCTTTCCAGTGCGTTAGTTACCTATGACATCCCACCTCGCAAGCTTTCCAGCTTGCCATGTATCTGACAAAGCAAGCGGTAACGGCAGAGAGTTTGTTTTACAAGCAAAGATTTCTTTTCGTCGCTGATCGGATAAAGTCATCTTCAAATTGCTCGATAAGTTCTAAAATCCCCATTCGTCTGTCACCTCCTTACCTCGATCTTGATGTTGTTTTGAGAGTTGTCGAACTTGTTCAACTGTCGTCACTTGATTCTGCTGCCAATTTCGCAAAATACCACCTATGTATTTTAACATTTGGTTTCCTAAAGTAACAGCAGTCCTCAACGCTTCTTTTAACTAGTTCAGGTCATTTTCCTTTAACAGATGATTGATTTCTTCAATTTCAAACCCTGATAGCAATCTACGAAACTCAGACTGGAATAATTCAAAAATATTTTCGTTACTACTAGTAGTAGTTATACTCTTATCTTTATCTAATCTATTCTTAGTCTTATCTCCTTCTTCTTCTAGTGCGTTACCGTCCGTTACTGTAACGTTACATGTAACGTTACCAAGAGCAAGATTTTTCTGCTTCTCTCGGTGTCTTGCCACACGATTGCGTGTTTTGCTCCTTTGATTTTTCCATCCGTCAATATTTTTGATGTTTTTCCCCAATTTGGCAAAGCTACGACACGTCAATAATCTCAATCATCCCAAATTGCTCAAAGACTCCCAGGGCCATTCTGACAGTGTTTGAGGCTCTTTGAAAAATTGTAGCAAGCATTTCATCAGTGTAATGAACTTTATCTGACATCATCAAAAGCCCGTTGCGATTATGTTTACCAGCGAGAGCTAGGATTTTAAACCATATAACCAAAATTGCATCATGATCTGGTAGTGCATCAATAAGACGTATTTTTTCATCGTCAAAAATGTCAGTCGTAATCTTAATCCATTTGATTTCAGACATATTTCCTCCTGGAAGTATCAGTACCTAGCTCCCCATTTTCGTTGAGTTTTCTCCGAAAATTCATGGTCATTTCTTTGTAAAAAGCAAAACGCCCATTTTCTTCTAAGAGGTTGGCATTTTGACTGCTTAGAAGGTCATTATTTCTTGCTTCTTCCTGATAATCTACTAGCCAATCTACCATAGTCTTCGATACATGTCCGAAAACTTGTGGACATCCTCAATCGTTGAAGAAAGTCCGATGGGTGGTTGTGTGTCATAGGTTGACTTTCTGTCACAGTTTTTCAGATTTCTTCGTGCAACTTGTCCGAAGTCTTCAGCTTCTTCAATGATGATCACTGTTTTTGTTCAGCTTCTTCTTCCACTTTTTAGCAGATCAGTAGCATCAAGATAAAGAACCCGATAAAAGATTGCCACTAAGCCAATCAATTGGCTTGATAAAAGTTGATTTCTGTCATTTTTCTTCCTTCTCCTTCTAAATCACTAAGTGCAGACTGCACAAAGTTATCAATTCATTTCTATCAATTCTTTTGGTTCCGTCTATTTTTGTAAAAGATTCAATCCCATTCTTAACCATTTTCTGATAGTGTTAGCGCTACAGTCAGGCATAATTAGCTGCGCTTTCGATAGATAGCCACCGTTTTTCTGTTGTTTCATGCTCTAACAATTCTCTCGAATGATTCCTTAAATTGAGTTCTTACAACTGTTCGGATACCATTTTCAAAGTCTTCGCTAAGAATATTCACAACGGCTTACTCCTTAATGTGTTATAATTTGATTAGTTAATCTAAGCCCCTGACATTGTTAGGTGCTGTTTCTAATATATTACTTTCCATCGCCCTGAGTTCAATCTCATGACTAACTTGTTTTTAATAGCTTCTCACACGTATGCTTCTCTGTATGTTTTAGATTCGCTGATGAGTAATCAGCAAGTTCAATAATTTTATCTTCCATTCAACCTCCTATATCGGTCTCCAGACTGATGAAATATTCTCTAAATTGCTATAATAACTTTGACTAGGACCTCTCACCGTTTTACCGTCAAAATTTCAACAGAAAGGAGTTAATGTTATGAAAGAATTGATAAATCAATTGCTTTCTGATAGATTGTTTCAATCAGACTTAAAATCATAATTATTGTTACGATGTAGTGAGCGCTAAAACATCAGATGATCTTTACGTTCTAATTGATGGTAATACTGTATATATCGCTCCAGATCAGATAGCAATTGTTGAATTAAGTAATAAGAATCCAGATCCTGAGCTAGGTTTTTAGTACTATTTTTAAGTCCACTTGACGCTTTTCTTCATTTTCTACTTATCTTTCTCAAAACTTTGTAGCAATGCGGAATATTGTATCATCGCATGACCTCTTCCATAGTCATTCAGTGAAGGAATTCTCCAATAATATTCGCTGGAACTGCAAAATGGGAATCGATCCTACATGAATTAACCTCATCGATAGATGTTTGCTCCGCAAACCAAAATCTAGCATTGTAATCTTATTTTCCATAGTTTTCCTTCCTTTATCTGTACAAATGCTATTCCCAACACTAATGTCGTTAGCATGCACCTTGCTGTCAGACTTTTGAGAATCTAAAAGAACACTCTAGGTCTTGCAAAAGTTTTCAACTAATTCAGTGGTCCGCCTCTACAAAGGCGGACCTCTTTTTCCACTATACGGATATCGTCTTGGTCTCATTACACCGCCTCCTCATTCAAAAACTTGTTGATAAAATACTGCTTGCCTTTGCCAGTGACCTTGACGGTCTTGCTGACAGAGATATGACCGTCAGGATGTGTGATGGTTGACTCCTTGATTTTCAAGAGTTTCATTTCCATGCTTCGTTGTGTTGGCATGTTCAGTCAGAGCCTTTTCGCTTGATCAAGTAGCCATTTTCACGCAACCAGACAAAAAGACGATTGCCTCCGATTTTTGTATCCGTTTTGACTGATGAGTTTGCAAAGGTCTCCGACCAAGATAGATGTGTGACTTGCGCTGACTGCGTCCGCAAAAGAGTACCTTCGGTTTGTCCGCCTCAATTTGAGCTTCTAGCTTATGAACCTTCTTGTCTGCCATGAGCAAGGCTCTTGCCATGATTTTCTCAGGACTGTTAGAGAGTCCTTTTCTACTGGATGAAGTACTGTCTGACTTCTTTTCCTTTGTCCGTTCGCTGGATCATAGCAATTTCTTTGGCCATGTCTAGGCTTGATGATGTGGTCAGTAGCTTGTCGCCCTCCTGTACTTTTTCCCAAATTTGGGAGAAAGTCCTGACCTTCTGTAAATCCGTATTCCTTCATACGGTCAAACCATGTTGTATATCTTGAATTAACACCCAGCGCCTCATGTGGTTGTCTTCCTGACACTGCTGGCTCCTGATTGTCATTCAGGGTTGCGTTGATGAGTTCATTCATAGCGTCTCCTTTTCTACGCTAACAATCGTTCAATGGTTGTACGCTTTTTTTCCATAAACAAAAGCACATTCCAAAAAAATATTGATTTGGATCCATGCTTCGGCGTAATCTTTTCCATTACTTGCATAATGAGTTATATAATGATGAATCATGTTATTCCTTTCTAATCAAATCAACTTGGCAATAAATTTTTAAGTAGACAGTAGCATGGTTGCTTTCAGCCGTGCCTTTTACTTTGACTTCTTGCATACCTTTTAATTTTTGGTTATTCAAATAAATACCATCTTTTTCTTATCTTGAGTTCATTCATGTTTGCTCCTTATTGTTGCGGTTGACCCGCAATATCGATGTAAAAATAATGTCATCAATAGACACACCAAAAGTAGTGAGCGATTTGATAAGCTTGGGTTACAGTGGGTTCTGTTTTCCTCGCTCCCAATTTCCCCAAGTATCAACAGAGACATCAATAGCCTCAGCTGCATCCGCTTGTCTCAATTTTTAGAGTTCTCAATGTTTTAGAGTCATTTTTGCATTTTTACAGTCCTTTCTATATTTTTATAATTGGTGACTCAACTATGACTCTATTATAATGCGGTTAAACCGCAATGTCAAGTGTTTTTGCGTTTTTATCGTATATTTTTCTTTACTTTTTGCGTTTTTGCCGTAATATATACTATATAAAGGAGTAATACAAATGAGCAATAATAAAAAGTAAAGAAATTTTCTCTCGAACTTGGAAAAGTTAATGACCAGCAGAGACGTTGATAGAAAATAAACTTTGTTCTGATTTAGGATTAAAATACACTACTGTAAGAGATTGGTTTAGTATTACTTATCCTCGGATAGGAAAAATAGAATTACTTGCGGACTATTTCGGTGTTAATAAATCGGACTTGATAGAAGATAAAACTCAAAGTAAAAAGAAATGAAAAATCCCTACTTCCCTCTTGTCCAAAAATTACTGAAAAAGTTGTAAAGTTGTCAACTCCAAGAAAACAAAAAGTTCTGAACTATGCTAATGAACAATTAAAAGAGCAGAATAATAAAAGTGATTATGATTGAGGAAAAGCTTTTTAAATACCGTGTTTTTGAAAAACTTTTCAACTGCACTGGATTCTCATACTTCAACGATGGTAACTATGACACTGTTTTTACGACAAAAGACTTAGACCACGATTTTTGCTTCTTGGGTTTTCGGAAATTCCATGGAACCCAAGTACATGAATGGAGAGGTTGTTCTTATCAAAGAAACAGGTTTTGACTCGATGGTGCCATTTGATGCAGTTGATTGGGATGGTCAAACTTATATCAAGAAAGTCTATAAGAGAAAAGACGGCCTCAGACTCGTCTCTATCAATAGCAAATATAAAGATAAATTCCTCTCATTTTGAAAGAAGATCCAAGAATCATTGGAAAAATAGTCGGAAACTTCATGCCAATAGAAAATTAAAAAGGAGAAACTTTATGAAAATAGGAATGAGAACACCAAGTCTAAAAGAGCTTGAAAGCTAGAACTACCAGCAAATGGAAAAAGACAAAGCTAAAAAGCTATTATTCCTGGATATGGAAAGAAAGGCGTGGGATGGATAAAGAATCCCAAGAAAGCCATGTATAATAAGGTCTATCATAAGACAACATTTGGACTTTCTGATTTACTGAAACCAAATCTAAAGAGAAAAGAAAAAGTAGTCGCAAAAACAACAATCTATTTTGTCATCTAACGGTAAAAAGCAACACACTCCAAAAGAATATAAAGAAGCTGGACTTGTCTTTATGGTTTTAGGTGCTATATTCCTATTTTTATTTCCACCTCTCGGCTTCTTCTTGTTTATTACTGGTTTTATAACTTACATTATTGGTCGTTTAACTGCAAAAGCGAGAGAAAGAAGAAAGTTTAGAAAATTACAGCCCACAGATTGATACAATTATTTTCCGAGAAGACTTACTTGTTAATGGGAACAAATTATCATAAAGAAGAAGCTGAAGCTGCTGCTGATTTTTCTTTCAAAGGGTGTCCATTATTTTTGGAAAGATAATAATACTTTGAAATCTTATATGCTCGAAACATATAAACCTGTTTACAAATACAATAAATTGAAAACAGTAGACGTTCAACTATTACCAGAACCTTCAAATCCGCATGATAAAAATGCTGTCAAAGTTTTAGTGAATAATATCTTTGTTGGATACTTACCAGCTGTGATCGCATCACAAATTTCATCATACATAGCTAATCCAAATTACCGATACGATGCAATCCTTACTGGTAGAGGTGGACCATATAAAACCCTAAATATTGAAACCGAGAGAGTTGTTACTCGTAAAAAAGAATTAACGTATTATCTAGATTTAACATATGGCGCCTAGCCATAGTAAAAACTACGCTCTCAAACTTTGGCGAGTCTGAGCGTGGGCAATCAGGATAGTAAAAGGCATTAAAAGCCCTCTTTACTATACCCATTTTATCAGAAATGAGGGTAAAAATCAATGATTGGAAAATACCACGGAGTCAC
>BNJT01000493.1_pt1 | contig 52577 bp, 60 predicted proteins | sample 8540491 | NCBI WGS metagenome assembly BNJT01 (sample SAMD00202455, study PRJDB9452) | human saliva metagenome | host: Homo sapiens | reverse complement strand
ATTAGATGCTTACGCTGTCAAAAGCACTATTTGTTGACATTTTTGCAACTTTGCGGCTTCGACAGCTAAATCTTATTTGTTTGCCCGTTAATGTGACTGAAACCACCTCTTGTTGTTTGAATTACATGACTTTACTACAACATAAAACAATTTATTCTCAGTACCGTTGGTAACTGTTAAATTCCATTGTCATTTAAGTAAGCAATATGTTGGGTGTTATTGTAGACATATTCAAAACTAAGTGGGGCTTCGACTTTTAATTAAAGCGAATATCGGCGTTTCCTGAGAGTAGCAAGCCATGTGGGACTTTGTGAACTGTCTGTATGGTAAATGAACTTCTATTTGATAACAATAAAACCGATAAAATAATACTGTTTTAGTGATATATTTATACATAAATAACTCTAACGATCAAAGTGCGGTCTAGTTTAACCGTTTTTGGTGATTTTTAAACCTGGAAAATCTATTTGGAGAGATCAAGCATGTTTCAACGTTTAAAGATCAATTTTTTCACGCTTTGCGACGTTTTCTCATTCACCTATCCTCTTCTGCCTTCGCATTAGCTATCGATGAAACCGAAATTAGCCAATTATTGGCCCGCAACAACAATTATCAAAGCAACCTGGCATTCCGGTACGCAGCGTAAATTTACAAACGCTACGCATTTATGCAATCGGACGACTGCCGAAAAACGCCTGGAGCTTAACCCGGCATTGTTGGCGCTTATTTAAGCGCAAATAATCAATTTTCAACTAAATTAAACCTAACCTTTGACACCATGCCTTATTACGATCCGCAAAAAGGTGCTATTTATTTAAAGATATTCGCATACTCAACTGGTTCCGGCTCTCCACAGCAATATATGGATCAAATTGCAAAGCTTGGTTCCGCACTCACCACCAGCGTGGCAAATTATTTAAGTAACACACCAATCTACACATTGGATGGGCAACTCGAGATGCGATGATCAAAAAAAAGTCTGTAAAGGCATCGTATTGAGCAAGGTCGCTTGGAAGTAGATACGCTTGGGGTGCATTTGGGCATTAAATTTTATGCAAGAAAAAGGCTGGGTCACTTCAGCCTTTCTTTTCTAACAATATTTAACGAGACAAAAATAACGCTGCCGCGCCGTCTACCAAGTGCATATTTGGCTTTTGATAGCAGGCACTTTTAGCGCTGCGCATTGATGCGCTGCGCGTAAGCTTTGGCAGGGCGCCTCGTATAAATAATCAAATTGGATAATCGCCGAGCACGATAAGACGTGGATCGAAAGCCGTGATGATGTTGCCGGCGGAGATAGCGCCAGCTCAATAAAATACGCCGACGAAATCTACCGCACTTTTATCACTCGGCGCCGACACGTTGGATGATATCTTTTGGCCGCTGACGCTTCATACTCAAAGACACGGTAAAGCATTTCAAAACACGGCCGGATAAATGATCATCCAGACAAGCGATGTTGCCACAACCGCATTGTCGATGAAATCGGTGCCTTGCTCCAACCAGGCAGTTTTAACGTGCGTAAGTAGTCAGTTGTAAATGCCTAATTCCGCCAAGCGCCATGCACCGGTTTTGACCTGAGTGAAACTTTTTCCGTTAAGTCACAAAACCGCGCCAAATCCGGTTCCCAAGATTAGACTAACACGCAGAAGAGGACCTGCGCGTTTTTCGCGTCCCATAGCCTCCGATAAAACCAAAGCAGTTTGCGTCATTTTGCAGCGCACGCTTCCGCCCTAGCAACGCCGATAAATCACGCAAAATCGGTTTATTATCCGCCACGCAGACATATTGGTAATTTCCGCAATACCGCTGGATTGATTCGCAAACGGGAATGCCTAATCCCACGAACCCTTTTACGAGCCAAATTTTCATCGGCTTTTTCGCTAAATGGACAATGCATTTAACCAATCGTCATAACTGGTTTTCGTGGGCTTTCCACACGCTCGGAATATTGTTTTCCAGCTGAGAATTGAACACCGCCAATTCGATGGTTCCGCCGACCTCTAATCCGGCTGGCATTTGATTCTCCCTTTACCAGAAAATGCCTACAGCCGCACTTTTCGCTAAAGAATTAGTCGCGCCTCTGCTGAAAATAGTCATGGCATAAAAAGGTGAAAATACCTACGTGAATGAGCCAAAGCAATCAAAAATAGAGATAAACTGATCAAATCGGGTAATGCATGCCGAAAGAGCGTAAGCAGCGCTGATCAGCGTCATCGCCCAAAAGGGCTCATAAAAGCCACGACCAGTACTTGCTGCTAGGCGCTTTTGTTACCGATTGAAATTGCATAAAGCCTGCGCCAACATGCGCGACTGGCAGCGAAAAATGGTATGACCGGAAGAAAAGGAATGCCCGACTTCATCAGCGCAGCGACCTTTGATCCATTCCGGCGCATTGCGTTTGAGTTTGATAGTGATCGACAATTTGCGCTTGCTCGTGCTTTGACGACCTTGTGCATAAAACGCTTCAGCTCTGCTACTGTCTTTTCAGTGACATACGTCACAAAGGACGCAGTTCTGCAAAGGCATTTTTAATCCGGTTTACACCTTGGGTGATGACCAGCTGGAAAAAGCCATGACAGCAGCAGCTAAAATCCATTGTTTACGGTTTGGAAAATAATGGTAAAAATAACAACGCAAAGACACCACAGGTAGTGGCATAAGGAACACTACCGCTTTCGGTCAACAATACAAAGGATGTTCGTAGCTGTCCGACCATGTTTCCGTTCCACCAACGGACAACCAGACAAAAATAGGGACAAGACAAAGATAATAGGTATATAATGACAATCTTAACATATTTTATAACCATACAGTGATAATCGAGCGGTCATTTTATCATTCAGAACTCACTAGAAAAAGAATAAGGACAAAAGGACAAGTTATGGCAAAAATTGAACTGGTCTGCTCAAGCCAGTTTACCGACGAAATTCGGTTTATTTAAAATCGTAGGCTGGTTTCCGGACGCCAAAAAGAACATGTCGCTTGGTTTTGGGCGATATTAGCAACAGCGATGAGCCCGTCTTGGCGCATTCATTCAGAATGTTTAACGGTGATGCATTTCACACAGTTTAAAAATGGAGTTGCGGTTTCCAATTAGCGCTGCATTTGCGTCAAATTAATCAAGAAGGACAGCGAGCGTGTTAATTTATCGTCGTGAAAGAAGGCCGTGGCATTGGGTTACAATCAAAATTCGTGCGTATTCCTGCAAAGATCAAGGCATGGATACCATTGGAAGCCAAACTACTTGCTTTAGGGTTTGCCGCCGATGAACGAAATTTCAGTGTGTGTGCAGATATTTTTGATTTGCTTGGGGTGATTCGTTTGCTGACCAATAATCCGGAAAAATCGAAACCATGAAACAAGCCGGTATTAATGTCGTGGAGACGCGTACCCGCTAAACGTGAGGTGAAAATCGCTACAACACCGCTCATCTGGATACAAAGCTAGAAATGGGCCATATTTATTGTGCACGCCAATGGTGAACAGCGTTTGAAATGGAATGCTCGTGTGCAAGAAGAAGTACCGATATAACATACACCGCACCTGAGGTGCTTTTATAAAATACTGTACAAAAACATCAAATGATAAAAGGCGCATTTTGCGCCTTTATCGTTACGGTTACTGAATCTTACGAAACAAATCTTTCACTGTCAAATCACTTCACGTTGCAGGTTGGATAAATAAGCCAACCGTTTGCGCTCGGATTGATATAAATCCGGGACGGTACCATCGTTTTGATATAACGGCAACACGTTCTCTTGTTGGAGAATTTGCTCGATTCGACTGTATGAAGTGCGGTGCGTTCTGCCACGATGGAATAAAGTCAACCAAGCTTTGCTCGAAACAAAGCGATCCGCTTCTTCACATTCGCCGATAACCGCTTTATGTGTCCGGAGCTGTGGCTGGCAAACCAGCTTACGCGGCTGTCGATCGTTTGTAATCTGCACACCAACCGGAACTGGCAATCTAGAAAACTCACGACTGGCAATATTTTCCGATAAATTTCTGTCTTGGCATGCCTTCGCCAATAATTCGAGATCATATCCGACTGTGACCACGCACAGAATGCCGCAGATTGGCTGTGTGTGCTTTGTAATTCGGTTTGATCATGGCTAAGTCAGTTTCTTAACGGCGCTTTCTCACAGATTTACTGGCTTAACGAGATGTTCCGGTCCAGTGGTGTTTGCCACTCCCAATGACGACTCCACTGTTTGCTCAAATCGGCGAAAATTATCACTGACTCGGCGGCCAAAGTGCCATCATCCAGTTTCATATGACGCGGAAAGAAATGCCATTAGAGTAACGCCTATACGCACCGAGCTGCCGCCAATTTGAGGCTGTTGTTTCATATTAAAGGCATAAAAATATGTACAAAGTTGCGGAAAGTATTGCGCCCGGAATTCCGTTTTGATCGCGGTTGATAGCAAATCTACAAGCAATAGGAAGGATCTTGCTGCGTGGCAATATTTCTGATAATCCACATGTTTAAATGACGCACTTATCTTGCGCCCAATAGTGCGGAGTTTTCCAAGTGGAATAAAATGATTTTCTTGTCCCATCTACAGTGGGCATTTTGTCCACAATGCCTTTATGTGGCGACTAAATATTGTGGCAACAAACTGATGTACGCCAACATTTGTAGCGGCAAAATAAGGCGTAAGCTTTATCTAAAGTGAGATGCTAGTGCGGTCATTTTCACCGCAGATTCCCCAACTTGTCAGCAGGCAACCAGCCGCTAACACCGACTCGGCATTGGCTGAGTAGCCTGTGCGGTAATGTTTCAGCGGGCTATGCACGAGGGTAGCAAGGCTTGCCAGCTGGCGACAGATTGTTGTGCCATGAAACCAGTTTGGTCTGCCATTTCGACCGCTTGGCGTCTTGTCGTAAACTAAAGCTTCCATGTTTTGTTATCACTGAGGGTTTGCCCGCTTTCCGCCACGGCGGATCACATTGCCACGCGGATCATAGAGTACCGAGCTAACTCGAAATAAATCCACGCAAAAGACACTGCAACTGTTCTGCATTCACGGCTTGGCTTGGTTCAACGCTAAATCGGAATAAACCCGCGTACCAGCAACTGCATAGAATTACCTTGCGGCGGTGTTGGCGGTGGCTCATACAGTTTCTGTTCTCTGCGATTTGAGAAGGTGTATGCAGGTTCTTGCTCTAGCATCTACAAGCGCTCAAAGCAATGCCGCCAGCACCGCACTTTTAAATGGAAAAGACGAAAAGCAGAAAGTAGAAAGTGAGTAACAGGCATGGGAATCAATTTATGAGTGAGCGCATTATAGCCGCACTATTCTTCCTCCAGCGTTTAATCCAGAAGAAAGAAACCAATAGTTTAATCAACAACACAGCGACGATCAGGCTTTACCGATAATGCTCGGAGTAAAAATAAAAGAAACCAAATCAACAACAGCGGTGGTTGAGAGAGGTTAAAATAGCCATTTTCGTGTTAACGCCGCTGATTCGTGAAAATCTCTCAAATGAGTTTGATAAATCTTGTGGTACCAACAAACCAGTTATGCACACGTTCGGAGCCTTTGGCGAAAAGAATACGGTTAATAACAGCGGCGTAGTAGTAGGTAAAACGGCAAAACAATGCCGATAAGACCAATTATCCGAAAGAAAACCTAACCCAATATAGAAATACTTCGTCGGTACCTCAAAACAAAAATTATTCGCAATTATCCCTGAATGGCTGGATTTTTTCCAACCTTGAAATCATAAAATCCTCCCAATTTACTTAACGTTTGCAAATCTGCATCTAAAGGAAGTATTTATGTCAAATCCACTACTTACACCAACCGATTTACCTGCCTTTTAGTAAATTGAACCGCAATATATCGAACCTGCCATTAAACAGCTATTGAAGAAAATCGCGCCACGGTAGAACACTTGCTAAAACAACGCACTTTACTTGGGAAAATTTTATTCTTCCTTTACTGAAGCCGGTGATCGTTTAAAGCGAAAGTATGGTCACCGATTTCTCATTTTAAATTCAGTGACAGCCCTGAACTACGTGAAGCATCACGCCTGCTTGCCATTATTGGCGGAATACGGGACGTGGGTTGGTCAGCATCAAGTTTTGGCATGAGGCCTATTTTACAAATAAAAACAGCCCAGAGTCGCGATTGCAGCCCAGCGCAGGCACTGAAAATAGTCTACGTGCGATTTCAAATTATCGCGCATTTCCTGCCAGCAGAAAAACAAAAACGCTAGTGGCGAAATCGTGGCCGTTTGTCGAACTCACCTCACAGTTCCAGCAATAACGTGTTAGACGCCACCATGGGCTGGGAAAAATCGTAGAAGACGACAGCTTCAACAGGTCTGCCGGAATCCGCACTCAGAGCTGCTAAACAATCGGCGGAAAGCAAAGGTTTGACGGCTATCGCTTCTACCTTGAATTTCAAGTTACATTCCGGTGAGTGACCTGTTGCGAAAACCGTGAACTCGCGCGAAGAAATGTACGCGCCTTTGCGCCGCGCCTCCGATCAAGGCTCGAATGCCGGTAAAATGGGATAATTCCGCACTCATGCGAAATCTTAAGCCTGCGCGTAGAGGCTGGCAAAACTACTAGGATTTCAATACCCTATACTGAGCTTTCTCGCTGCACCAAAATGGCGGAAAACTCCGCAGCAAGTATTGGTTCTTAACCAATTTGGCTACCGCTCAAAGCGCAAGGCGAACGTCGTGACTGCAGAGTTGAGACTTCTGCAAAACGCACTATAATTTGACCGCACTTGAACTTTGGGATTTAACGTTTTGCGGCAAAAACAAAACAACATATACGCCATTAACGACGAAGTGCCTTCTATTTTCCGGAAGAGCGCGTACTGAGCTGTTTGAATTAATCAAACGCATTTTCCATATTCGAGCGGTGGAACGCCATGGCGTAGAAAACTTGGCATCAAGATGTGCGTTTTTTCGATTTGATTGATGACACAAACGAGGTGCGCGGCAGTTTCTATTTGAACTGCCCTGCCCGCGAACATAAACGCGGCGGCGCTTTCGATGGATGATTGCATTGGCCGTCGCAAAAACGCATTACAGGCGACCTACAAAAACCGTGGCCTATTTAACGTAACTTCAATCGCCCAGCGGCGATCAGCCGGCGTTTATTCACTCGCATGATGCGAGTCACCACCCTTTTCCACGAATTCGGCACGATTGCATCATATGTTGACTCAAATTGATGTAGCTGATGTTGCCGGTATTAATGGTGTGCCTTGGGACTGCCGTGGAACTACCAAGTCAGTTTATGGAAAACTGGTGTTGGGAAGAAGAGGCTCTGCAATTTATCTCTGGGCATTATCAAACCAATGACCCGTTACCAAAAGATTAACCAATTACTCAAAAGTAAAAATTTTCAAGCTGCGATGTTTTGTATTGCGTCAGTTAGAGTTTGCACTGTTTTGATTTCCGTTTGCATCCATCACACTTTGATCTAATACAAGCTAAAATCAGGGTTCTAGACACTTTACACAAAGTCAAAAGCCGAAGTTGCCGTAGTGCCAACGGTAGAGTGGGGAAGAATGCCGCATAGCTTTCAGTCTATCTTCGCCGGCGGTTGTGCGGCGGGTTACGACAGCTACTTATGGGCGGAAGTGTTATCTGCCGATGCCTATTCGCGCTTTTTGAGAAGAAAGCATTTTCAACCCCAAACCGGCCAATCCTTCTTAGATGAGATTCTTACCAAAGGCGGTTCGGAAGAACCAATGAAACTCTTCAAAAACTTCCGAGGTCGCGACCACAATTGGATGCGTTATTACGTCATAAAGGTATTGCGGGCTACGCTCGATGACCGCACTTTCACATCTTGCTGACGTCGAAAAGTGCGGTCAGTATTCAGAAATATTTTTACGATAAACTAAAAAGGCTTACTTATTATAAAGTGAGCCTTTTCTTCACTCTGATAGTTTATTTTTCACAAACCAACACAACAGACTCACCGGCAACGACTTCACCCGGATTTTTCTCAATGTTTGCGGAAATTTCGTCCACCACCCAAGAAATCACTACCGGTGTCAAAACAGATTTCGCTTTTGCTTCTAACAACGGAAGAATCCAATTTCGATAATGGTGTCACCACGTTTACACACTTTGACCTTCCTGTGCAATACGGGTGCGACCCTCACCTTTTAACTCAACGGTATCGAGACGCAAAGTGAACGAACAATTCAACTGCTATGATTCCATAGAAAACGCATGGTTTGGTTTCAAAATTTTACCTACCACACCGTCAACGGGGGCTACAGATTTATTTCCTGTCGGACGAATAGCTACGCCATCGCCAACAATCCAGAGAAAACAACATCCGGGAGACATCTTCAATATTCACGATTTCTCCGGAAAGCGGAGCACTAGCATTTCATCAACCGCTCACCTTGTCTACTGGGCCAAATAATTTATCAGCTGACCCATTTTCAATCTCCTGAAATATAAAAATTTGGTCGTATTCTAGCCTAGTGAGGAACTTGTATCTAATTTAATGCTTTTCAGCTAAAAATCAAGAAATCAATTGTTCAATTTCCACTGCGGTCGGCTGTTGCTAAATGCTTTTCCGCTAATAATTTTATGCATCTTGATAATTCACATTACGAGATCAATTTCTTAATGCACGTGGCACAAATCTGCCTCCTACTCAAACTCATCCAAATCATACCTAACAACAAGATTGTGGCGCGTTCAGCCTGCCACCCGCCAACTCACCGCACATACCGGTCCATTTGCAGCCTTCGGCGTGAGGATGCATCAATCACTTGCCCGATAAGATTTAGCACAGATGGGCTCATCGGGTTGTATAAAATGAGAAATTAATTCATTTCACGATCCACCGCCAACGTGGCATATTGCGATTCAAATCGTTGGTGCCAATACTAAAATCCACTTCTTTTGCTAAAATTTGGCATTTACGGCAGCTGACGGGTTTCTACCACTCACGCCGGCAGATAGATCTTCGTCCGACGCCTTACCTTCATTACGCAATTCAACTTTTTAACTCTTCGGCGACGATTTCAATTCACGTTTCTTCTACAGAAATAATCATTGAACATTACCGCCAATCTACCATGTGCGAAGCGCGTAACACCGCGCTCGCTGCGCATTTAAAAATTTCACGACGATCTAATGCGATGCGAATGGCCCGCCAACCTAAAAACGGGTTCATTTCTTTCGGTAAATTCAAACCATGGCAGTTCTTTGTCACCACCAATATCCATGGTACACTGTGCGACCAAATTGCCATTTCATGGCTTCTACCACCTGCTTTAGCCAGGCAATAAATTGCTCTTCTACTAGCTTGGTAGCTGATCACGATCCATAAACAAGAATTTCGGTACGGTATAATCCGACACCTTCCGCGCCATTACGCTCCACGCCCCTTCTACATCACGAGATCGTACGCCGATATTGGCGACGACGTCGACTTGATGACCGTCGGCGTGATGCCGGCAAATCTTTTAATTTTGCCGTTTAAACAGCTTTTTCTTCCGCCAAATTTGGTTATCTTGCAACGTTTTAAGCGTTGAATTTCTTGCTGAGGAAGGATGGAGAAAGCATACACGCATTATTGAGTGCATCAGAATCAAGAAATACTCGGTTTTAACTTTTTCGGTGACGTTATTGGTCTACGATAGCCGGTAATTCAAGAGAAAGCTTTGCGCTAATAGACGGTATGGAGATGTACGACCGCCAATATCCGTCACAAAACCTAATACTTTGTCTAAATTCAACTGGGCAGTTTCTGACGGGGTTAAATCATAAGCCACTAAAATCGCTTCTTTCATTAATCTCGCCCTAAATCTACAATATTGCATACCTCAGAATATTTTTAATCAGCGATTATACCAATATCACGAATATCTCCAGCACGTCTTTTTAAGTACTCATCATCAATTTCCGACAACATCGCCACTTGCTGTCAATCACTACATTGGCCGCAACTGCCGCATTTACATGATTTGAACGAAGGTAATCAATGATTTCTTCTTCCAACTCTTCATCTTCCAAAATCATTAAATGGCCTTCAAAGATAGCACGCTTTTTCTTCTGCAAAAGATTGATAAGCACGATCTTTAATTGAATTTAACTCTGCTCAACGGCTGCATCACGCCCTGCATAGAAACGCGCAATTTCGTTTCGATTTGGCTGTCTTTAATCTTTTGCGTATCAAGTACAATTTTCTTCTTTAGCACAAGTGCTTTACCAAAACAATACCTGGTGAGGCTGGAATTCCTGAAATCATAGTAACCTTCTGTAATAAAATTAACCGAAAATCTCAAATTGATTAAAAATCAATCACTTATTAAAATAGAATAAAAGCCATAATTTGTCACCTCAACTGCTTTAAACCAAAGCAATGCTGCGTACAAATTATGGCTATGTCGTGATTCTAAGGTTGGAATTAACGCCACAAGATGTTCAACGGCTTTTTCCGCATCCTCACCTTCTGCTGAGATAGTAATTACTGTGCCTTGAGTCAACGCAAGCGTTTGTAATTTAAACAAACTTTTGCACTGGCACTTTTGCCTGCAGAAGACACGGTAATATCCAGCAAATGCCTTAGCTTCTTTGACAAATTGCGCAGCCGGACGAGTGTGCAAACCATTAGGTGCCGTGATTTTCAACATCTTTTGAGTACATATTACTTTCCTCTAATAAAAGTTAATCGAGATCAATACTTTTCTTCGTATTTTTGGCTTTGATATTTATTTAAAACACTAAAATAAATAAGGTGCAGTATCCCTTGATAATAACGTGGTTAAGCAAGGCGATTTAGCCAAAAATTTGAATCAGATCACAAAAAGTAAAAGCTCGATTTTATTAACCCATATTTAACAAACTCCTACCTAAAAAGCAGGCTACCTCTCTATTCAGAAGAAAAATGACGCTGTGATTTCATCTCCTTACGACTTGCTAATAAAACGATGATAATTTTTCACTAACGCACTGCGCTGATTTTGCCTTCTTCAACCGCTTGACGTAATGCGCAACCCGGATCACTCAAATGCTTACAATCACGGAATTTACAGGTACCAAGTACCGTTTGAAACTCACGATAGCCTTTGGTAATTTGCTCACTTCCAAATGCCATAAACCAAACTCGCGAATCCCCGGTGAGTCAATTAAACTTCCTCCTTGTGGCAAATGATATAAACAGGAGGATGTGGTGGTGTGCTGCCCTAAACCGGAAGTCGCACTCACCTCCCCACTAGTGCATCCACATGTGGCAAAACCGCATTAATTAAACTGGATTTTCCAACCTGACTGCCCCACAAAAATAGAGACACCATGGGATAAAAGTGCGGTCAATTTTTCCAGATTTTTCTGCCCATGCGAGACAACGTATTAAGGTTTGGTAACCAATTTTTCGATAAATCGCTAACAGCTCATCCGCCTCAAGCCACTGGGCTTCCGTCAACATATCTACCTTTATTTAACACAATAATAGGTTCAATATTGGCTTCTTCACACACCACTAAATAGCGATCGATAATATTTAAAGACAGGCTGGGCAATACGGAAGAAATGATAATAATACAGATCAATATTGGCGCAATAACTTTAATACCATCATAATAATCAGGGCGGGAAATCTCGTTTTTGCGCGGATGAATCCTCTCAATGACTCCGCTCACGCCTTGCAGCTGCTCATTGCCTTGACGCCAGATGACGCGATCCCCACCACAACGCGCGGATAATGTGCGACGTAAGTTACACCGAAAAATCTCCCCCTGCGCATTTTCCACATCCGCATGACGGGCATAGCGCGTCACGACTAACCCTTCTTGTGATTCGCCTAACATATCATCCTGCCACTCAATCTCCTTTCTTTCTGGTGTCGATGTAACACCTTGTTATTATTAGATTGAATTCGACGTTTTTGATTTTGGGTTAATTTAGGGTTTACTCATAAAAGTGCGGTCGTTTTTTATAGCGTTTTTCGCTAGAATAGGAAAAATTTTGCCATAGGATACCTTATATAATGGAATTAGATAAACAAAATCTGATCTGGATTGACCTTGAAATGACAGGCTGGATCCGAAAAAGACGATGAAATCGTCATTGTTACCGATAAAAATTAAATATCTTAGCTGAAGGGGCTCATGTGGCCGTAAACACCAACCTGATGAATTACTCAATAAAATGAGCGAATGGTGCGTGAAAACCCACACGGCAAACGGTTTAGTCGAGCGCGTAAAAAGCGAGCAAATTGACAATGAACGAGCTGCCGAATTGCAAACCTCGATTTCCTCAAAAAATATGTGCCCTAAAGGCACTTCCCCATTTGCGGCAACAGCGTGGCGCAAGACAAACGCTTTCTGTTTAAATATGATGCCTGAACTGGCTGATTATTTCCACTATCGTCACCTTGATGTCAGCACGCTTAGAAATTGGCAGCCCGCTGGAAACCGAAATTTTAAAATGGTTTTGCCAAACAAAATACCCATCTGGCGCTAGATGATATTCGAGAATCCATTAAAGAGTTAGCTTATTACAGAGAACATTTTTGAACATTTGAGAAAACATTAAATACGATTAAGATCGTTGAAATATATAAGCAGGCATTTGATTTTTCTCGATTTTATGCTACGCTGCTAAAAATATCTCGTGATAATTCCGTCCTCGTTCATTTGATGTGAATGCGGGAATAGCTCAGTTGGTAGAGCACGACCTTGCCAAGGTCGGGGTCGCGAGTTCGAGCTCTCGTTTCCCGCTCCATTCTCACTCAACATCAGCCATTCATGCGGGAATAGCTCAGTTGGTAGAGCTACAACCTCTAAGGTTGGGGGTCAGAGTTCGAGCCTCGTTTCGCTCCATTCCTCACTCAACATCAATTCATGCGGAACAGCTCAGTTGGTAGAGCACAACTGCTTGCCAGGTTGGGGTCGCGAGTTCGAGCCTCGCTTCCCTGCCTCAGCTCATAATCCCTCGTTAAATAACGAGGATATCTACTACTATAAAGTGCGGTGAAAATTAGGCATGTAGAAGTACTGATAATTCTTTAGTTTTACCTTTCACAGATATACTCCTAACCTATTGAGATGCTAGATCGTCAGTATAGAATCTGCCCTTTCATTTCCTATCTTATTTAGCCCCTAGAACCAATTATGTTTAAAAAATTTTGAGTTATCTTAATAGTCAGAATATTTTGGATTTGGCTATTATTTTTCTCTTTTATATACACTAATCATATCTCCTGAAAATAGTGCCTACTATGGTATATTTACAATATATATTATATATTATTTAATATTTACACTCAACAGAAAATATTTTTGGTTTTTTATTATTTTTGTTGTTATCACACTGTCTCTTTATCACCCCATATACTATATCCTACGGAAATTTAAATTCAGGTGTTGTCGCAGCTGAAACAAACCTAGCAGAATCTTTTGAGTTTTTAGAAAACTCAAAATTGATCAATTTATACTACCGTCTTTATATTTTGCACTATCAGACTATATCTTATAGACTAAGAGGCAAGCAAAGCCACTAAGGGGAGATAACAGAAAAAGATATTAAATATAAAAGATACTAAATATCATCTTAGTAATCGTTACAATATTTAGCATTATTTGGATACCAACCAAGTTTCATTTTGAAAAACAAGTCTAAAGAGCAAATAGATTCACGTTGGACACTAGCAAACAGCCCGGTGAATCTCATTTCATTTTATGCCAATATTATTGATAGTATTGACCGATTATTATAATGATAAAAAGGATTTAGAATCAGTAAAAGATATCCTTCCGCCTTGGCATATTATTTCAACACAACCAAAAATATAAAACTATGTTTTAATTATCGGTGAAAGCGCTAGAAAAGATTATATGTCAACTTACGGTTTAATGTTACCCATACACCATGTTTTAGATAAAAACAAAATGGATATATTAATTCCGGATATATTTCTGCGCCTGGCAACCTATCATTCATTGTTAAATACATTGCATACCAAACCTAAAAGATAAAGGCAAAAAGATTATTCTTATAATATTATCAGTTTAGCTCACAGCAGGCATTAAGACTTTTTGGTTATCAAATCAAGGTAGTATTGGAAAATATGATGCCTTGGCAAAGTCGATTAGGTAGAGGTGCAGACTTTCATTATTTTACAAAGAAAGGTGGATTTATTACAAAATAATGCTGATGATTTTCAAAATTATTAGATGAGCTAAAGATAAAATTTAAAGAAAAAGCATATAGAAATAATACAAGATTATTTTGTTATTCATCTAATGGGTTCACATCGTAATTTTTGTCAACGTATTACAGACAAAGAAAAGAAACTTGAATTTATTAATGAAAGTCTATCTTGTTATGTTATATACCATTTTAAAAACGGATAAAATTAATTGAAGAAATTGTTAATGTGCTTAAAAGAACAAAATGAGACTTATTCATTGAATTTTTACTTCTCAGATCATGGTTTATCTCATGTAAATAAAGAAGACAAAAAGAAGTTGATTTAGATTTTGGTGAAGAATATAAACAAAATTTTTGAAGTTCCTTTTGTAAAAATCTCTAGTGACGATACTTCTAGAGAAGTGGTCAATGTTGAACGGGGTGCATTTAACTTTATTTATGGTTTTTCTCAATGGTTAGGAATAGAAACTAAAGAGTTAAATCAAGAGTATAATTTCTTCTCAAATAAAAACGATAGAAAATATTAAGGTATTTAATTTTTAAAGAAAATATACCTTACAACACATTAAAAATGATGATATTCCCAATCTTTAGTTTATAACTAACCTAGGATGATACTATGAATGAATATGGCACTAAAACGGTCAAAACCATCTTTTTGTATCAGGATTTTGCCGCATTAATCTATCAAATTGCATGGCAAAGGATGCTATTTACCGCCTTTGTGTTGATTTAGAGTCAATCATTATTATCGCCGTATTTATGGCAGGCTTGAATAGGCGCTTATTTCGGAGGTCGAATTGCTGATAAATTTCGAAGCTATATTATTCTACTCTTTGCTTTAACAGAGATAGGGATTGGCATTTTTGGCTTCCAAGCCCAACACTTATTGAGTTAACACAATCTATTCTTACACTCTCAAGCATTATTACTATCGCTTTTTCTAATTTTCGTATTATTACTCTTCCCCACTTTCCTTATGGGAAGTACGCTTCCATTATTCACTCAATACTTAAATCAGCATTTTGATAATATTGGTAATAATATTGGTTGGTTATATTTTACAAAATACGTTAGGCGCTGCTTTTGCTTGTATAACTACCGGTTTTTCCTATTTAATTACTTTAACCATCACATGATTATTTTATCTGGCAGCAATTATTAATTGTCTTGTTGCTACAATTATTTTTCTTAAAGTATAGAAAAAGAAGATGAATTATGACAATCACTAGAAAAGCAATGCTCTTGTCATTCCTGAGCGGTTTTTAAGTTTAGGTCTTGAAGTTATCTGGATTAGACTTTTAGTTTTTATGGAATTACATTACCACAAATATTTTCCCCTAACACTTGCTTTATTTTTTATTAGGATAGCTTGTGGAAAACTCGTTGATTGGAAAAATCTCTGCCAATCGGGTAAAGGGAATATTTCTTATATTGGATATGCCTCTTTATTCTTTTCTGCATTTTTGACTGTTTGGCTATTACTATGATCATGTACTTTCCACTTGAAGGAATGCTTGGAATTTTTATTGTTCCATATCTCTTCTGTGCGTTAGTGCGTGGAATTAGATTCTCTATTGTTACCATCTGGCGCTGAACAAAAGAAAACAGGTGCAGCAATTTTCGAATGTCTACTTTGCTAATGTACTAGGTTGTACAATTTCCCTCAAATTAATTGGTTTTTATCTTTTAGATATTTTTACCACAACAAACTTATCTCATTGTATTTTAATTACATTAATAACAGCAACATTTTTAGATACCAAACTAAAAATGGTTGAAATCCGCAACTCTATTTTTGCAGTGCTAGTTATGATGACAACATTCATATTACCGGAAAAAGTCATCCATGCACTGGCTCAAAAGAAAGATGACAATGGGCAAGATCTTAAGTTAGAAAACTCATTGAAAATAAACATGACTTTATCCAAGTCTATTTAAATAGTAATAATGATGAACTTGTTTTTGGGAAGTAATGTTTATGATGGAATGTTAAATACTAATCTCAATCATAGCCATAACGCAGTGAAAGAGCCTATTTATTACCTATAATTGTCCCTCATGCCAAAAATATCTTGGTTGTTGGTTTTGAGTACTGCTCATGGACTAGAGTTCTCACGTCAATGCCTTGAACTAGAATCAATGACCGTTATAGAACTCAACCCAGGATATCCACAACCAGCGGGTATGTACCCTGAAATGCATAAGTTTTTACAGAGACAAAGAGTCAATCTTATTACTGATGATGGTCGTCGCTGGTTAAAATAAAAACCCTGGATAGAAAGTTTGATTTTGATCCTAATGAACGACTTTCCATTGGCGTAATTATGTAACCAATTTATTAAGTAAAGAGTTTTTAGAGTTAACAAAATCTCATTTAAACCCTAATGGTTTTATCTATTTCAATACAACTGGTTCTTTTGATGCTTATTACACATCAAAAGATGTATTCTCATATGTTTATAGTTATGTAAGCATGTCATTAGCATCATCACCAATACGGAAATAACAAGAACAAGTTCTGCACTACGCTTGAAAATTAAAATGGGAGGATGGAAATCAGCATTTGACTCTTCTGAAGCATTGAATAAAAGGTGTAAATAGATATTGCTAATAGACCGTTTTATATCCTATATAAAATATTGATCAAAATTAAGACGAAATGCTGAAGTTATTACTGACAGCAACATGATTACCGAATATAAATACGGCTTTTTAATCAGTAATGGCGCGCAAAGTGAGTTAACTCACCACCAGGAGCCTTCGTTTCACTCAGCAAGCAAAACATCAGCGGATTCTAGCGCACTTTACAGCATTCACATAACCACTACATAAATCCCCAAAAGTGCGGTACAATTTGCCTACTGGCTGCAAAGCAGGCCACAGCGATGACAGAACGATTTACGCAATACATTCCTATATGAAAACGCTATGTGCCGCCTTTGGTGAGAAGCTCATCAAGGCCATCTGCCAAGTATCCGAACAATAAAAGTCGCGACGCTTTATTTGCAGCACGAGATCTTGGTGCGGGTAAAGACAGCATTAAAGCCGCGGAATGATTCAAGGATTGGGACACTCTGGCAATGTCAAAAGTCCGGCTTATACCTTAGTGGAAGAATACAAAATCGGAGGAAAATAATTTACCACTTCGATTTATATCGCTTAGCGGATCCGGAAGAATTGGAATTTATGGGAATTCGTGATTATTTTGCAGAGAGACCATTTGCCTCATTGAATGGGCCGGAAAAGGTGCCGGCCTGTTGGCATCAGCCGATCTGTTAGTCAACATTGCCTGCGCCGAAAACGCCCGCAACATTGATGACTTGCCGAATTCGAAACGGGTCGTCAGAATTATCCAACAACTCAATTAGAATTCTATCAGTACGCGAAAGCCCAAAAATATAATAGAGATTTATCACTTATGCACGGCCTTCTGCCGATAGCTCGCACTGCCGATAATACTTGGACGGTGCTATCGAGTCCGGACGCTGGCGGTAAAGACCCTGGAAGCGATCGGGCGCAGCTCAAAATTTATGATGTCGCGCTTTCTATCAGCCAAAAGAACTAAAGCCCTATTGGATAGAGATCCACATTTTCGTGCGGTATTAACCCGCAATGGTGATTATTATGTTCGATACACTCAACGTTCGGAAATTGCGCGTAAACCTACAAAGCCAATTATTTGGTGTCTATTCATGCCGACTCCTCTGAGCACCCAGATTTACGCGGTGCTTCTGTATGGGTATTATCCAATCGCCGTGCCAATGATGAAATGGGACAATGGTTTGGAAGATCGCTGACCTGACTCAGAGTTATTGGGTGGTGCCGGCAGTGCCTGTGTTTGGCTACATAATCAACTAAGCCTGAGATCAAAGCGTCTCAGATTTACAATTTTGGTCTGCAGCCAACGAAAGGTGGGATATGAATTTAGGCAATATTGTCTTACGCCATTTCTCTGAGTTGCGTCTTTAAGTGCCCTACACCGCCATGCAAAGCGCTTGGTGTTTTGCGTTCCCAGATCTTCCTTCTATTTTTGGTGGAAGTAGTGTCTAGCAAGAAGAAGAACTAAAGCTGAGCACTCCCGGCCTACCGCAAGCGGATTGCTAAAAGCTACATTTGCTAACGGTCTGGTGGAGTATCGCCGTAAAAATGTCAAGATGAGACTAAAATACGCTATTGCGCAGAGAATGACATCAGATCCACCGCACTTGCGGTGAGAGATAGCGGTATTCGTGCATAAAAGTAGCCGGTGAAAGCCTGGGTAAATTATAGCTGAAAAATATAAAGTTCCAACAAACGAGCGTTCTAACGTTAGATAAGTCGACGAAAAGAAGTTATTGGTGGGCGAAATCACCAAAGTTCCGGCAACAGCTAAAGCGAAACCGCCAATAAAACGAGAGGAAAAGGGCTGAAACACCTAGCCAGGTTGGTAAATCGCGCCACACAAGGAAAAAGCAAAGCCGGAAGGAAGTCAAAGGACGCGGTACCAAAATTCCATACAGTGAAAGAAAAATGAAACCCTTTGTTCCATTTGCTCGCGAATATAGTTGCGCCGAATAAACTGCTAAAATTGAATCCGCAATTAGTGGCAAAGTGCTAAGCGGACCATCAAGTTGACGGGAAGAACCAGGGGTATAATGACTATTCGCGTTTTATCACCACAATTAGCTAGCAAATTGCTGCCGGAGAGGTGGTAGAACGCCCTGCATCGAGTAGTAAAGACCATGGTGAAAGTCAGCCTGGATGCGGCGCCGATAAAATTCAAATTGATCATCGAAAATGGGGGCCACTGATTCGTATTCCGTGACAATGGCATCGGCATTGCTAAAGAAGGTTGGCCCTTGCCCTGCCCGCCATGCCACCAGTAAAATCGCGATTTAGCCGAGTTTTGAAGCCATTTAGTTGGGCTTTCTGTGAAGCCCTTGCCAGTCTCAGCTCTGTTTCCCGTTTAACACTCCTCCCGCACTGCCGAACAACATGAGGGCATGATTATGCTCAGGGACGAGATGTGGAAACCACCATTCAACCGGCCTCATCCTATTGGCACCGGTTGAAGTAGCCAATTTGTTTTCTTTAACACCTGCCGCCGTAAATTTTACGTTCTGACGGAATTTTCCCATGAGTGATGAAGTCATTCGTCCTACGCCTAGCCAAATTTAATATCAGCTTTACACACTCATAATGTGCAAAGTATGTGCGGCAATATAAAAAGTGCGGTAACAAATGAGCAAAAATTAAAACGCGTTGCGGCTATTTGCGTGATGATTTTATCCATGCGCTACCGATTGATTGGAAAGCACGACGATCTTCATTTTATCGGTTGGGTAGCATTTGCTACACTTTAACCGTCACAAAATGATTTGAATTATTGTTATGTAAACGGTCGTATGGTGCGCGACAAAATTGCCTCATGCTATCCGTCAGGCCTATGCAGAATATTTAAGTAACAATCAATATCCTGCCTGTGTGTTTATCGATCTCAGTCCGATGATGTCGGTGAACGTACATCCCACCACGCATAGTACGTTTTTCATCAATCCCGTTTGGTGCATGATTTTTATTACTCAAGGCATTAGCCATGCGCTAACCTCCGAATCATTAGATTTTCTGCTACCGAAGCAGAACGTAAAATTTCAAGAACCGATGGGATTGTGGGAAGTATCAAGCAAAACCGAATCGTTCTGCAGCAGGTCCGAATATGTTTGCAACCAAGCACATGATTCGACGGGTTACCGTGTTGAAAAACAGCCTTCTGAAGGCGCATATCATTCATCACAAAACACCGACAAAATCACCGCACTTTAACCGCGACAATATCCGCCAAGCGTGTTAGGTGCTCATAAACATTGTGGATGGATTCAGCCGCGCCGAGCCGATCGAAAATAACGATCAGCGAAGATAGCAAAAACCACGGTCCACTTGTTTACATGCCCTTGCATTAGTGGGTAATCAGCTGCATTGTTGATTACAGCAAGAGCAGCATTTTTATTTTGTTATCGTTGTCCCGCTTACAACGGTTAAAACTTGAGCCTAAATTTAACACTTAACCGCAACGTCACAACCCTTACTGATTCCGGTAATATTTCGCTTGTCAGAAACGCAATGGCAGAAAAGCGGCAACAACAGAAAGCATGGTTTTACACAAGTCGGTTTTGATTTTTGACAGAGGACGACAACGCAAAATCACCTTACAAAGGTCTCTGCTACTTACGTCCGATCGAGCTTACAACAGCTGATTATTGCCCTACTCAATGAGCCGGTTGAAAATCATCTGAATTTTTGACCGCACTTTTGGCCGCAATTCGTTTCCACCGATTCAGGTTTTGCGGATGCCGTCACAATGCTTACCGAAACAGAACAGTATTAAACAAACGAAAAGCCATATCCGACTTTCCGATTTATTCTTAGAAATTAACTGGCCTTATTTAACCCAATTAGCCGATTGATTATGATGCAACATTCGAATATAAACCACTGCAATTTTCTTAATGGGCCCGACAGCTTCCGGTAAAACGGATTTAGCCATCCAACTGCGCCAACAGCTACCCGTAAAGTAATTAGCGTAGATTCTGCGTTAATTTGTCGTGCGCGTGGATATTTTGGCACGGCGAAACCAACAGCGGAAGAGTGGCATTGGCGCGTCGTTTTAGTGATATTTGCGATCCGGCGAAAGTTATTCGCCATGAACTTCCGTCATGATGCACTTCGAAAATGCAGGACATTACCGCACCGGTAAAATTCCATTGTTGGTGGGGTGGCACCATGTTATATTACAAAGCCTTATTGGAAGGGCTGTCATGTTGCCTTCTGCCGATGAAAAAGTGCGGTCGAGGTGAAACAAAAAGCCATACAAATCGGTTTGGGGCGAGTTGCATCAGGAATTAGCGAAAAATTGATCATTTCAGCACAACGTGTAACTCGACTCTCAGCGTATTAATCGTGCGTTTGAGTATTTTATTTAACAGGTAAGACCCTGTAACGGGAATTAACGGCCCAAAAAGGCGAAGCCTTGCCTTATGACATTTGCAATTTGCCATTGCTCCCGGAAAATAGAGAGGTCTTACATCTTCCAGATTGAGCAGCGTTTTTCATAAAATGTTGAACTTGGTTTTCTCAACAAGTCGAAAAACTGTACCAACGGTCTGATTTAAACGAATTTACCCTCCATTCGAGTCATGGGTTATCGTCAAATGTGAGAATATTTACGCGGCGATTGTGATCATGAGGAAATGATTTTCGAGAATTTTGCGCCACCCGTCAATTAGTCAAACGTCAGATTACTTGGTTGCGAGGTTTGGAAATCACTATTCAATGGCTCGACAGCTTACACCCACTCACGCATGAAAAAGTTTTAGCTTCAGTCGTGCTTTTGTCAGATAAACCATAAAACACAAACTACGCCCTAGTGACTTTCTATATAATTGTTTGTTGTATTGGGCTTTGGAGGCACATACAGTTAGCTGTATTGTTTTTTAGTTAATAAAATTTGTTTTGTAATGAAGGAAGAAAAATGGCAAAAGGACAATCTTTACAAGATCCTTATTTAAATGCGTTACGTCGTGAACGCATTCCCGTTTTCAATTGTATTTAGTAAGCAGTATAGGTACAAGGCAAATCAGATCATTTGATCAATTTGGTTCTATTAAAAACACCTGTGAATCAAATGGTTTATAAACACGCCAATTTCTGCTGTTGTACCCGCACGTTCCGTGCTTTATCACAATGCTAACCAACAGCTTACTTAACACCAGCAAGGTCAACAGCAAAAGCTCCGTCTTCTGTAGGGCAGTATTGATGCTCAAACAGAATAATTAAGCAGAAAATATTGGATAATTTACTCAGTAATTTAACTCAAAGTGCGGTGGATTCCCAAAATGTCTTTCCACGCATTTTCTATGCCTGAAAATTCAACTCAAACATCGGATCACACCATAAATAATGCCATTGTTGTGCATTGTGAACAAAGTAAAAAATACGGACGATTTAACCGAATTTCAGTTACTCGTAAATCTGCCAACGTACATATTCTCAATGTCATTACGGCAGCCCGTAGTACACCACAAAGCCAAATATTTTCATCGGCGGTGGAAAAGCGGAGGATCACGCCGATGCAGTACGTCAATATAACGCCGATCTGGTTTTGGTTAATCACAGCCTAACTCCCGCTCAGGCGCGTAATTTAGAAAGCGCTGTGTGATTGTCGTGTTGTCGATAGAAACGGATTTGATTCTCGATATTTTTCGCTCAACGTGCTCGCTCTCACGAAGGGAGTGCAGGTAGAACTGCTCAGTAAAACATCTTTCACCCGATTGGTACGCCGTAAAGACAGGACCCTGATCAACAAAAAGGTGCTGTGGGGTTGCGTGGCCGGGGCGAAACGCAGTGGAAACCGATCGACGTTTAATTAAAGTGAATTAACGGCAATTACAAGAGCTCGCATGGAAAAAGTTGCCAAACAGCGTAATCAAAATCGTCAAACCCGACAAAAGCCGATATTCCGACAATTTCTTTAGTCGGCTACACCAACGCAGAAATCCACCGTTAATTTAATTACCGATCGCCAATGTTTACGCGGCGGATCAGTTGTTGCCACGCTCGATCCCACCTTACGACGTCTAACCTTACAAGATGTCGGCACAACTATCTTAGCTGACACTGCTGGGCTTTTTGCGCGATTTTACCTCACGATTTAATTTCTGCCTTTCAAATCGTACCTTGCGAAACCACCGAAGCCTCGCTACTGCTCATGTGATTGATTGTGCCGATAACCGAGTGGAAAATACGAGGCGGTAAATCAGGTACTGGAAGGATCGGTGCACAAGAGGTGCCACGATTGTTGGTTTATAACAAAAATCGACCAACTGGAAAACGTTGCGCCGCATATAGAATACGATGAAAAACACCTGCCAAAGTGAAGTCTATATTTCCGCTAATTCCGGTAGTGGTCTTGATTTGTTGCTGGGAAATCATTCGTCTCGTTCCCATAACGGAACATTCTTAATTTACAGATCAGGCTACCGCCATCGGACCGTAAACTTCGCATCCGTTTTATCGAGTTAAACTACGTGGAAAAGAAGAGATTTAATGAACTCGGCGAGTGATTCAAGCATTTCGCCTTGAAAAGACAGAATGGCTGAAATTGGTAAAACGTTTTACGCAGTTAGCGCCATTTCTTAATTCAGCCCGACGAAAACTAAGATTTTTCCAATGCCATATTGACGTAATTTTATTGGCAATGGCCGGTATGAATACACCTAAACAGGTTGCCAGTTTCTGGAACTTGGATATTTTGCATAAAATTGTATAACAGCCGTACCCTCAAAACGCCCAACCATCTCATCCAAAATGTGTCGCCTTCCGTTACTCACTGGTCAATGCATCTCGAGAAAGTGGTGTTTCTGGTGCCAGCCCAAGTCTTCAATCCTCAACAGATTGTTTTGACATAAAGAACAGGCGCGATATAACGCATTATAAAGCTCACGAATATTGCCCGGCCAAGGATATTCTTGTAAATATCGCAAAAATTCTCATCAAAGTACGGTGGAAAAATGCCGAGTTTTCACTGATTTCTTCGAATGAGTTGATGGCTTAAAAACGCAAGATCTTCTTTTACGCTCCACGTAGCAAAGGCAAATTTCAAACTCAACACATTCAGCCGATGAAAACAAATCACTGCGCATTTTGCCTTGCTCTACATAATGTTGTAACGGCTGTTGGGAGGTACAAATCACCCTCGTTGGCATAACGTTTCCTCTTCCTCCCTACTCGACGAAAAGTGCCGTCACTCAAAACGCTATACAACTTCGCCTGCAAGGTCAGCGGCAACTCCTCTACCCCATCTAACAACACGAGTGCCGCCATCGGCATATTCGACCGATAAATTCACCGTCTTTATTCCGCCGTCCAAACATCTCCGTTTCGCATCTTCCCTCGGAATACCGGCACAATTGACAGCCAAAAATTCATGAGTGCGACGTTCACCGACAAACCATGGCACGCCTTTTGCAATCACATCTTTTCCCGTCGGTTTCGCCTTGAATTAACAAGGGAACATCCAGCAAAGCAAACTTTTTAGCTTTCTCAGTCACATCTTGCATTCGTGGATTTTTACTGACAGATTTGTGACAAAAAGGATCGGTGTTTTTAAAAGTTGTCATATATATCGGAAGTTGAAAAACTGCCTAATAATAACTGTATATGAAGAAAAATCGCCAACGTCTTTGGCAACTTTTATATTACAGTTTGCTATATTATTTACCTTTATCTTTTTGCTTAAATTTTACCCTGATCAAATACCGTGTTTGTAAAGTAGGCTTAGCAATTCTTTATGTAATTGTGATAAACGAGGCTTTTCATTTTGATTGAAATGCAAGCGGGCGGCAAAACTCCATGGCTTTAATGCCTAAACGGGCAGTGAAATATGCCCACGCCAATACCTTGCGCGGCACGCTGACAATTTCGCCGTCGGATCTTGCGATAACCAATTCACGCCTAAATCCTGAATCAATTCTGTCGCCCCGGCAAACGCCATATTCACCAAGACCATGCGCAACAAACGAATGCGGCTAAAATAGCCCAACTCAATGCCATAAATCGTGCAATTTGATTAATCAAACGGATGTTGCGCCAAGCAATGAAGAAAAATATCCACCAACGCCAATGGACTAGTGCCACCAACGCAGCCGATTCCGTCGAGGCTTTGGTAATCAATTTTTGGCTTGTTTATCTCACAGGCTGTAGCACGTTTTGACTAAATAAATGCAAAAATCTCACGGGCGGAGTAGGCTTCATGAATTTGTTTTGCCATTGCATAAAAATCAGGGTTTTGCCCAGTCAATATGAACTCATTTGGTCACTTCTTGGCATAAGCTGACTGCCTGTTGATGTTCGGCAGATGAAAAACATCTTTAAAATTGACCGCACTTTTCAGCAACTGTTGGCTTTGCGTTTTGGTTTCCGATGACGTAATTTCGCCAAACGTCGCCATTCGCCGACAATCGCCGATACGCCGAGTAAAAATTACGGCACAAGCGACCAAGGAAAAACGCAAAAATAAATCCATTGATTTTGTTGCCAGGCATCGCAGCCATTGCACCGATTGAGCCACAGCGGCGACAAGCAGAGACTAACCCCACCTAATATCCACCAACGCGGTTTCGGTTGCAGACTTTGTTCAAATTGTTGTTCCTAACTAATTCGCCTTCAAAAATCCCATTCTCATTCTCTGTGTCAGGTACTGCCTGCTCTTCGTGAAATTCCTGTTTGGCGATAAATGCCGATTGCGCATTGAGATCCTCATTCATATCGACTTTCATTTTGTGTAAACACTTTTTCTCCACGACCTGCCTCCTGCAATTTATCCTAACAAAAAGTGCAACACCGCATCCATTCGCAAGTGCGGTATATTTTCACCTGTGTTCTAAACGGCGTGGTTCAAATTGGTCAAATTCAAATTTTTGATTTTGCCAAGAAATCGAGTACTCGACAATCTTCCCGGCACACTGCCCGGATAAAGTGTCACTTTCTGCTTATCGGAAGAACGAGATACCTTGCAACGCTTTAAATTGCTTACCGTTTTGATTCACCACCACTTGCTGTGATCGCACGGATAGACGCAGAATCGCGGTATAATCCGTCACAATATCGGCAAATTCTACATAACGTCCGCCTTCTTGCACCAATTGACGCATCAAGCCGATTAAATTCGGCGGTTGGTCTGTAGTGATATGATCCGCCTTGGTGGCAATAAACATCAATTTATCAATTTTAGGTGAGAAAGACGATTTAAAGATGCCGTTTGCCATAATGAAAAATTACGAGAATAGCTGCTGTAGCGCCTGCTGCATATCGTTAAAAAGCTTGTCGGCTGTGAGTTTAGCGGTGTCAAGCAATCCGCCAAAATGACTTGTCGATCAAAGGTCTCAAAATAATTTTTCGTAAAACCCTTTTTACAATATGCTGACGATAATAGTCATAGCGTTTAGTCAGCACAATGACAAATAACTTTCACTTTTTCGCTACGTTTCAGTTGTTGCCATTGTGACGCATTCAAATGCAATCGACGGAAAGAATTGCCAAAGCCGGAGCGCCTTCAAGCTCACCTGGTGACACAAATCTTCCCGGCTGAATAAAATGCAACCCCTGTTTCTTACATTGCCACAAAATAATCGGTATAATCTTTGGCCAACTGCGCCAAAATGTCTTCATCCGCCGAATCGGTCAGCTTAATTTTTCACTTTGTTTAACCAAGTCTGCGCCAACTCAGCGGTGTGTACCGTTAAGTTGTCGTTGCAATTCCAACGACCACTGTTTCAAACCCCTACAAATCCAATAACAGCAAATCCAACAACCACTCGCCGGGATAATCAAAAATATCTAAATATAACGTGCCTTTTTCTTTCAAATGACGCAGCAAGCCGTTGCTCCGTTGATAACGGATCCTGCGTGGTTTCACTCACGCCTCGGGTAGATTGCGGCCAAATCGAGGTTCTTGAGACAAGGCATTGAGATTGCCTTCGTAATCAAAAACGCTTGGGATCGATAAATCTAACTGGGAACCCGTTGTACCACTAAAATTCGGTGTTGACGGCAGCATCAAATAGCGGCAAATGCCCGTTATCCACTCGATTAATGTGTAACATTGATTCATTAAGCTCAGTAATAAACGCGGTTTTCCACTTCTCAACCCCGTCACGGCAATTCGTAAAGTACGATCTAAGCCACGATTAACTAGCTCGTTTAATTCTTTTTGCAGATGATTTAGCATACTCGTCTTCTTAATATATGACGTCAATAATGGGAGACATTATACCGAAAATGAAGATGGGCTTAATTTGCTTGGAAATAAAGAAAAGTGCGGTCACAAAAATATATTTTTGAGAATGGGTTTTGTCAACAGCCCCCGAGGGGTGAATAGATTACATCAGTGATTTATGCATCATTTTCCGTTACATTTTATTCTGCCAAAAGCCATGTTGATACATAATACGTTTTGCCGTATCGGACATTAAGAACTGGAAAAATAAACGGGTGATCACATTCTCGCTTCGTTGCGCGGCAGAATATGTCGCCTTGATATTAAAGGTTCGGGTGAAATGATGAAAACACAGATTCTCGTTTGCTAATTTGTGCATATAGTTGGCGTAACCAATCATCATGTCGGCATGATTATTCTGTAAGACATACTTTGGAAACAATTTCACCTTTAGAATCACTACGGCACTATTTTTCACCGCCGACCAACGGGATAGCACGCTGTTTTAATAAACTACCGGAAACAGGATAGGCTTTGTTCTAACAGTTCAAACAGGTGCCAAGTGTAATCACGAAGGATCCGCAATAGGCGGAGGTTGCCAAACGCAATGATTCATCACACAAAATATCTAACGTATTGCGATGTTGATAATGGTGGTATTTAATGTGGTGAGAATAAGTTGATTAAAGGCGAGATTTGCTGGTTATACAACGTTTCAATGGCAATAGGATATTGATATTTTGCAAATTGGCACTAATAAAAATATCACAGTATTCATCGGCCTCAAGACGTTGTCACCTTAACCTGCCAGCGCCGAAAATGTAAATGAACCTCCACCGGGTTTTTCTGCTTGAAAATCGTCACCAGCTCATTTTGAAGAGCGGCGAGCTTCCCTGCGCTAAAATCGTTCATTCAACATGATCCTATGAAAGCCGCTATACGCGCTGTCGTACACGGGGACAAAATGCGTAAATCCATGGTTTTGATACTGTGCTTCCACTGCTGTGGGCCAAATAAAATAACTGCGTAAGATTCTCGGCAGTCAACACATCATCAGTGAGGCCAAATAAAACGTTTTGTTTTATTCATTATACAAGACTTTTGTTGGCCACTGCAACCACATGTGATTAGGTTGATGCGTCGTAAAATACAATAGTTAATTTATGTTCTTTCACCAATCGCTGCAATAACGATAATACAGTATTTTGATTCGCTAAATCCAGCGGAAGTCGGCTCATCCAACAGCATTAATTTGCATTCGGAAGCAATGGCGCGCGCAATTAAATCAGCTGTCGCTGCCCGCCCGAAAGCGAAGCAGTCGCGCTTTGCCAAATGGGCTCATAGTTCAAATAATCCAGTGCCTGCGCTTGATAATCATATAGTTTCGGTTTGGCAAAAGTATTAATATGGGTTGAGCGCCCCATCAACGACGATATCCAATACGGAATAAGCAAAAAGGCGAAGAAAAGGGTTGCGGCACAAAACCGACTGAATTGATACCTCAATCTTGCCCTGAATCGAGCGATGAATGCCAAGCAACAAATCAACAGAGTGCGTTTTCCCACAACCGTTTTGCCCTAAAATCGCCAGAATATCCTGTTTAACTCAAAATTCAGTTGTTTGAAAACAGGAAGTTTTTCCGCTAGTAATAAAACCTAGATTTTCCACGGAGAACGCTTTTATTCTTCATGCCTCCGCGTTTTAGTTTATATACCAATACACCAAACAACGGCGCACCAATAAGTGCGCAGTCAAAATACTGATTGGAATTTCGGCATCGGATAGGGAACGCGCAACGTTGTCCACGAGCAACATATAAGTCGCACCACACAGCATGGTGCAAGGCAATAAACGTTGATGATTGGCACCTACCACGCATACGACTAAGATGAGGAATGATCAGCCCAACCCAGCCAATCACGCTGGTGCCACCTGTTACAGCCACAACGAACCGCTTAAAAGATCACTAACCAACGTAATGGCGCCACTTTCACGCCTCAATGCCTTGGCTTCTCTCATCTAAAGACAGTAAATTCAAGCGCACTTTAAGCCGAGTAAAAATTCAGAACACCCATAAACGCAGGCAAGAAAAAGCGAATTTTCTCCCAGTTAGAGGTGGCAAAACTCCCAATCAATCAAACACAATGCTGGCACTCTGTCATCGAAATGTGTCAATAGACTGACAAAGGGCTGAAAAAGCCCCGCTTAAAATCATGCTCGATAAGAATAAAGCGATCAACAACTGCGTTGATTAAATTTGAAGCTAAATAGAAAAACCAAGGCAAAGCGTGCCGAAGCCAAATAAAATGATAGCTGGCAAATAAGCCATATAAACTGAATCAAAAGGAAAATTGCCAAGGTGCCACGAAGGCTGGAAACCGGGGGTCACGCCGATAATATGCGGATCCACTAACGGGTTACGAAAAATGCCTTGTAATACCACCACTCAATGCCAAACTCTGCACCCACGCAAAGTGCGGTTAAAATTCAGAGTAAACGCACTTGAAAAATCACCTGTTGCTGACTGGATCGATCTCAGTGCGGTCGTTTTCCACAAATTTGCCCAATTTGCGGTACAGACAAAAGAATACCGCCCGATTCCCAAAGAAATCACGGCGGTAATCTGCAAGCAACAGCGTTAAGCCAATGAGAATTTTAGAGTAACTATTTAGCTGCATTGTCGGCTTTGTAAGAAGTGCGGTAGAATGGTAATAATCGTTCACCATTTTATCCAAATCCACATCTTGGAAACATTGTGGATAAAGCGCTTTTCGCCAACCATACTTCACCCAACGCTAAGGCTCCGGCATCAGGTATCCCCAGGCTTTTGGCATATTCCGGCATCAACAAGACGTTTTTATCTTTCACCGCCTGAATATTCGCCCAACGCTCGATCATTCAAAATTTGCGGGTACTACATCGGGATGACGATCTTGCACCAAAATCACCGCAGGATTCCATTTCCAACACATTTTCTAGAAACCTGTTTGAAACCTTTAATGGTTGCCGCTGCGACGTTATAAGCGCCTGCGTGTTCCATCATAAGCCCCGTATATTTTACCCGGAACCGTAAAGTGCTCTAAATCGGATTCGCCATATAAGTGCGCACGCGTTTATCGGCAGGAACATCAGCAGGCGATCTGCTAACAACTTGCGATTGGCAAAGGCGACTTTCACTAACTCATCGCCTTGTTGTTTTTCTCAAACACCTCGGCAATCAGTTCAATGCCCCTGTTTTAAGCCGTCGTTATAAGCTTTATCTTCGTCAGTTAAGGTTGGGTTAAGTTTGCCTTTTTCGCCCGCTTCACCGGTACGCAAGGAAATTGCCACCACAGGAATATTCACGTCACTGATTTGCTTGATCGACTTTCGGGCGGTGCATAGTTAGTCACAAACCGGATCCGGTTTTTAACGCAAACGGACTTTCAATATTACGGAATTCAAATCGCCCGACATCGCCATATTTTCTAGGGCTCCGGCGCAAGGCTAACATAGTTTTTGCCTAGTTGTTTCTTCCAGTTGGAAAGCACTCCCACAATCTGTTTTGTGGCATCAACTGCACGGCAATATTCAAGGTTTGGTGCTGTAACACACGCAGCTCGGTTAATATGATCAGGGTTGTCATCTAACGATCCAGCTGGTCGGTAATCACGATCAGCAAATGCTGAGTAGAAAATACACCTACTAACGCAGCAAGCATTAAACGATTTGCTTTCATAACACATCCTTACTTTTAAGAAAAAGTCAAATGGCGTTATATATCAAAATATATAAATCATCGGCGACATTTTTGCTACCTAAATCAGGGCATAAAAACGTTTGGGAAAATGACGCACTTTCTTGTGTTATACCAATTCAAATTGCTTAATTTAACGACAAAAGTGCGGTTATTTTTGTGATAGTTCGAGGAGAAACGGCATATTTGCTAGAATATGCATGGAATATCATCATCTACAATTCGGCATTATTATTTTAAGCATTCACCAGTCTATTGTTATGTTGAATATCTTTGCGTCGTTTTTGTCTCGCTGTTGCTGTCAATCAGGCAATGGCGGCACCACGTGTGCCTGAAGGCTGACCGACAATGGATTGATTTATTGTACCGCAACGCCACGGGCTTTTTCTTTCAACCCGCAAACAGCCGATGCGGGAACCAGTATGAATGTGGTAACAGAACGGATTTATAACAAAACTTTTCGATATTTCCAACACTAGCGCCATTTCCAACCCCCATATTTGGCACAATCTTATTCTGTTTCGCCAGATGGCACGGTATTACCATTTCATTTGCGTAAAGGGATTAAATTTCACCGCACTGACTGGTTTAAAGCCGACCCGTGATTTTCAAACGCCGACGATGTGGTGTTTTCGTTAAATCGCGTGCTGGGTTATGAAACCTATTTACCAACATTGGAACAAAAGCTCGGTGGATTATAAAAATCCGCAGTATCGCATTTTTCCATGAACAAGCAGGAAAAAGTGCGCTTTTCCTTATTTTGAAAGTATTAAAGCTGAACCAAAAATCGAATCGGTGAAAGCATTGAATCTCACACGGTGCAAATTACATTATTTAAACGGACGCTTCCATTTTGTCTCACTTAGCCAGCCAATATGCCATTATTTTCTCGCAGGGAATATGCTGTGCAACTTAATGCAGACGATAATTTGGTGCAATTAGATATATTACCGGTCGGGAACCGGCCCGTATAAGGTCAAAAATTACTTTCCGGAATCAATACTGTGCGGTTAGAAAAACGAGGATTATTGGAAAAAGACGCCAAAATTAAAGATATTATTATTGATTTATCCACGGATCGTACCCGGAGCGTTTGGTGAAAATTCTTTAATGGCGAATGTCAAATTGCCTCTTACCCGAAGTCAGTCAATTAGGCTATTGAAGAGATGATAAGCGATATTATATAAAACCTGCAGATGAGCATGAACTTAGCATATTTAGCTTTTAATTTTCAAAAATGTCGCTATTCAAGATGAACAGTTGCCTGCGCCATTGTAAAGCCATTAATCGTCAACGAATTATTAAAAGCGATTTATCGCAACACCACAACTCGTAGCCAACAACATTATTCCGAATATTTCTTGGGCATCGAGTGTAGATACACCCGGATTTTGCTTATGATTTTAGTCCTGTAGAAGCCCAAAAAAGTCTTACAAGATAAACAGCTGAATTTGAATATGTGGGTAATAAACGAAGAGCAGGTTTATAACCTGCGCCCCTTAAAAACCGCCGAGCTGATTAAAGAAGATTTAAATAACGTTGGGCGTAAACGTAACGATTCGTTCGGTGACGCGTACCTTTCTCATTGATCAACTCAATAAAAATCTGAAGACTACGACATGATTTTTAACCGGCTGGTTGCGAGGGAAACCTCGATCGATAGTTTTATGCGACCGATTTTTGAGCTGTACTGCCTCTGAGCAGGATTACGAATCTGTCCAATTGGTAGTGAAAAATTTTCGATCAATTCATGGATGAGCATTAGATAGTGCCAATTTGCGCGTGCCACGCCTATAACCAAGCACAAGAGCTGATTTTGTCAGAAATTGCCAATTATCCCAATTGCCAATGTAAAGCGGGTGTTGGTTGTCAGTTCAAGGGTGCAGCCATATTGAAATGAACCTTCGGTAGTCTTAATTTCTCTACATTGTCGTTACGTAAAGGACTGAAAATAATGCTGATTCTTTAATTCGACAATGTATTTTTCTGCTTGTAACATGCTTTGTGTTATCGCTGTTGAGTTACATTGATTTTTGATGCAGGATCCATTGAATGCTGAGTTGGCTACGCCACACTTTTTATAACGGTTATATTTATTATTTAAACAGCCTTATGCAAAGGCGATTTAGGCATTAGTTATAACGGCGGACAACCTTTAAAGGTCGACAATTCTTGACGGTGCTACCGCCCACCCTTGAATTATGTTTTTGTGCCATTTTACTGGCCGTTATTTTCGGCATTCCTTTGGGTTTAATCGGGCGCCATTTACCAATCCCATTTTCATTGGAAAAAAACCATCCGCACTTTATCTGCTATCGGTATGGCACTTGCCGGTATTTTTGGATTGCGCCGATTTTACTTTGTATCTCTCACGATTAATTCATGGGAAATTTCTGCTCATCGGGCCAATATAATTTGCTCTATGAAATCAAAGCCGATTACCGGCTTTCCCAATTATCGATGTTTGGTTTGTAAATGAGCCTTATCGTCTGAAAATTATTCAAAACGTACTCCAACATTTGGCATTACCAACCTTAGTACTAACTATTTTACCGACGATGGAAATCGTACGTTTGAGTGCAACAACGAGCTGTCAAACAATCTTTTGAGCAAAAATTATGTCAGTGGCTACCACACGCGGTTGGTCAACATTTAAAGTCTTACGCAAATATGTTTTGCGCAACACCTTACCGATATTAATTCCTCAAAATGACTCGCCTCTTTACCTTAGTCATTACACAATGTATGTTGGTTGAAAAGTACGTTGGGTTGGCCGGGCATTGGACGTTGGTTGATTGATGCAGTTACCAGCAGGATTACAACAGTATTTCAGCCGGCATTATCATTTATCGGACTTTGTATTATTTTTATTAAAATACTCTCCGAAGGACTGATTTTCATTGTTAGATCCGTTAAATAAGAAGGGCTGGCATGCGAGAGTAGAGACCTAAAGATTTTCACGTGAAACGGGACATTAAAAGCAGATTTGGGACTTGTTCCGCCAAGATCGTATTGCGCTCTTTAGTTTCTATGCACTTTTTGTTGCTAATTTTCGATCGCACTTTTTGAGCCCGTTCATTGCGCCTTATTCTGCAGACACCCAATTTGTCGGACGAGAATTAATGCCGCCATCTTGGGCGGCAGTAATGGAAATAGCTTATTTCCCTAGGCACGGACGATATTGGACGGGATGTGCTTAGCCGAATTATGTATCGAGCACCAGTTATACTGTTGGGGCAGCCCTCATTGTTGATGACTTATTACGGCATTCATTGGTGGCGGACTAGGCATTTTGAGCAGGGCATGTCATAGAGGCATAAAATCTCGATGTATTAGGTCATTTTTAGACGCTTTTCTCACTATTCCCGTGTTGTTAGTTGCCATTATTATCGCTACCTTGATGGAGCCCTAGCTTCTGTTTAATGCCATGCTTGCAATTACCTTGGCATTGTTACCTTGCTTCATTACATGAAATTTATCACAGCATTCAGTTGGAATTGAAAAAGAATATGTCTGATGTTGCGCTTAGACGGTATTTCCAAAATGGGTTCTGCTCAAAGACACTATCTTGCCAATATTGCCGTTCAATATATTCAAGAAATCTCTCGGGCATTCACTATTGCCATTTTTGGACATTAGTGCCTTAAGTTTTATTGCGTTGAGTGCTCAACGTCCCGCTCCGGAATGGGGAGCTATGATAAAAGATTCTTTAGAGTTAATTTATTTGGCACCATGGACAGTGATTCTCCCCGGATTAGCGATTATTTTCAGCGTATTAATCGGTTTGGTTTTTCAGCAACGGATTATGTCGCGCCATTACAAAATATTACGAGTAGGTAAACATGGCATTATTGGATATTCGCAATCTTCGTATCGATATTAAAAACACCATCAGGTCTCATACGCATAGTTGATAATGTTAGTCTCACTCTCAACGAAGGTGAGATTTGCGGCCTTGTGGGAGAATCCGGTTCAGGTAAAAGTTTGATCGCCAAAGTAATTTTGCAATGCCTTTAAGGATTCTTGGATTGTCACTGCTGATCGCTTCCGTTTTAACGATATTGAGCTGTCAAAACTCACACCAACCCAACGTCGCAAAAATCGTGGGAAAAGAAATTTCCATGGTGTTTCAAGATCCGCTCATGTCTCGACCAAGCCAAAAAATTGGCAAACAACTGATTCAAAGCATCCCAGGATGGACTTTTAAAGGGCCATTGGTGGCAACGTTTATTCGGTTGGAGAAAACGCCGTGCCATTGAATTGTTACATCGCGTAGGCATAAAAGAACATAAAAGATATTATGGGTAGCTACCCCATGAACTTACCGAGGGGAAGGACAAAAAGTGATGATTGCCATTGCTGTAGCTAACTCAACCTCGTTTATTAATTGCTGATGAACCAGCCAATTCCGTGGAATCCATTACGCGTGTACAAATCTTTTCAAGCTATTATCCAGTATGAACCAAAACCAAGGTACATCCATCCTGCTTGCTAGCAACGACATTAACAGTATTAGCGAATGGTGCAATTCATTTTGTTGTGCTTTACTGCGGACAAAACGCAGAATCGGGGCCAAAAGAAAGCATTCTGGAAAACCCACCATCATACACACAAGCTTTATTACATTCGATTCCGGATTTTACCCAACCCTTACCCTTTTAAAGGCCATTTAGGCACATTAAAAGGTACGGTCCCGCTACTGAACAAATGCCATGGGTTGTCGTCTTGGACCGACGTTGCCCGTTTGCTCATGTATCAAAACCGACCGCACTTCGTATTAAACAACATGAATTGCCATTTCCCAATAAATCTGCGGAAAAGAAAATCAAAGAAAAAGAGCTCATTCAACCCTTAACACTAAGCACTGATAAGCCGGAATAAAGGAAAACACGTATGCCATTATTACAAGTAGAAGATCTGACAAAAATCTTTTAAAGACAGTTTCGGCTTGTTCGGTACCGGCCATTTTCATGCAGTGGAAGGAATTACTTTCACATTAGAAGCAGGCAAAACTCTTTGCAATTATCGGGCCGTAATGGCTCCGGAAAATCAACTCTGGCTAAAAATGATCGTAGGTATAACGACAGCCTACTTCAGGTAAAATTTTGATTTAAGACAAGGAATTAACATTCGGCGATTATACTATCGCGCCAAACATATTCGCATGGTATTCCAAGATCCTAACACCGCGTTTAATCCACGCTTAAATGTAGGGCAAATATTAGATACGCCGTTACGCTTGACCACCCATCTGAATGAACAACAACGCAATCAAAAGATTTTTGATATTTTTAAATTAGTCGGAATGCACCCGGATCATACCAATATCAAAATTAACACGCTTTCCGTTAGTCAAAAAGCAACGTATTGCCCTCGCACGCGCATTGATTTTAGATCCGCAAATTATCATTATTGACGATGCTCTCGGCTCACTGGATGCTACAGTCAAAACACAGTTAACTAATTTAATGTTAAAACTACAGGAAAAATTTGGGTTAGCCTATATTTATGTAGGGCAACATTTGGGGCATCATCAAAACATATCGCCGATGAGGTTTTTGGTAATGGAAGACGGGTAAAAATGATTGAATATGGTAACACTTATTCCTTTATTTACTGCGCCTAAAACTGATGTCACCAAACGGTTAATCGAAAGCCATTTTGGTAAAATTTTAGATGAATCTTCGTGGGGTGATAATCTCCTTGCAACACCATAACAGCGCGGTGAAAAATTTAGATTTTCTTTATCCGACTAAAACACTATACTTTAGCTCTATAAATTTCACCACTAGGAGCGAAAATAATGAACCCTCTACCTAAGCCAATTAGCCAATTTCTAAAAGAAAAACATATCGTGAGCTTTACAGCACATTATCGAGAAGATTTTTGGGCAGCCAACTGTTTCTACGCTTTTGATGAGCAAAAAGTACGCTTAATTGTGATGACAAAAACAACAACCCGCCACGCACAACTTATGTTAAAGAATAATCATATTGTGGGAACTATCGCCAGTCAACCGAACAAAATTAGGGATATGGAAGGCATTCAATTCACAGCCTTAGCGCACTTGCTGGAAAAATCAAGAAGAACGCAAAAAGCCTTTGAAATTTACATAAAAACAACCACTCGCCAAATTAGTCAATAGTGATATTTGGGAAATTTCATTTTACCGAGATCAAACATACATCAAATAAATTGATTTTTGCCAACAAAAATCCATTGGATAAGAGAGAAATCAATAACCCACACTTATAAAAAACATCCCAAAAATCAACCGCACTTTCAATCACTTCAAAGTGCGGTTTTCTTCATGTTCAAATTTCCGTTATCTCTCCGTTATCTCTTTAATTGATAACTTTTGTCACTCTCTTACTTTTTCCTCTCTTTTGCCTTTTAGTCTTTCTTCAACCTTTAACTTAATCCTGTTTGTCCGCTTTGCCTCACAAAAACCCCGATGCATTCACTCAGGGGTCTATATTCAACTTGGCGGTGACCTACTCACATGGGAACATCCCACACTACTCATCGGCATTACGGCGTTTCACTTCTGAGTTCGGTATGGATTCAGGTGGGCCCACCGCATTATCAGCCGCCAAAATTCGGTCGATGACTTTACTTCCGTCTTCTCGTCTCTCTATCCTTCAAACCAAAAACAAGCTTCTACTCAACTTTCTCTTAGTATCATCCTCTATTCCCGGTGAATCACCTACAGTCTCTCTTTATTCTCTCTTAACTGCTACTCACGCCAATCCCGCTCTCATGCCTCAGGTCTCCCCAAAAACACTTGAGCGTTGTATGGCTAAGCCTCTCGGCAATTAGTACATGTTAGCTCAATGGCTCGCACCACTTACACACCATGCCTATCTACGTCTTAGTCTTAAACAACCCTTACAGATTTGTAATCTGGGAGAACTCATCTCTTGGCAAGTTTCGTGCTTAGATGCTTTCAGCACTTATCTCTTCCCGCACTTAGCTGCGGCAATGCGTCTGGCGACACAACCGGAACACCAGCGGTGCGTCCTCGGTCCTCTCGTACTAGGAGCAGCCCCAACCAATTCTCCAACGCCCACGGCGAGATGAGGGACCGAACTGTCTCCACGACGTTTCTAAACCCAGCTCGCGTACCACTTTAAATGGCGAACAGCCATACCCTTGGGACCTACTTCAGCCCCAGGATGTGATGAGCCGACATCGAGGTGCCAAAACACCGCCGTCGATATGAACTCTTGGGCGGTATCAGCTATTATCCCCGGGTACCTTTTTATCCGTTGAGCGATGGCCCTTCCATGCAGAACCACCGGATCACTATGACCTACTTTCGTACCTGCTCGACTTGTCTGTCTCGCAGTTAAAGCTTTGTATACCATTGCACTAACCTGACGATGTCCGACCGTCATTAGCAAACCTTCGTGCTCCTCCGTTACTCTTTGGGAGGAGACCGCCCCAGTCAAACTACCCACCAGACACTGTCCGAGACCACGTTTCGTAATCTTCGTTAGAACATCAAACGTTAAAGGGTGGTATTTCAAGGACGACTCCATAATCACTGGCGTGACTACTTCAAAGTCTCCCACCTATCCTACACATCAAAATTCAATGTTCAGTGTCAAGCTATAGTAAAGGTTCACGGGTCTTTCCGTCTCAGCCGCGGGTACACCGCATCTTCACGGCGATTTCAATTTCACTGAGTCTCGGGTGGAGACAGCCTCGCCATCATTATGCCATTCAGTTGCAGGTCGGAACTTACCCGACAAGGAATTTTTCGCTACCTTTAGGACCGTTATAGTTACGGCCGCCGTTTACTGGGGCTTCGATCAGCGCTTTCTTGCGATAACACCATCAGTAACCTTCCAGCACCGGGCAGGCATCACACCCCATACGTCCCGCTTTCGTGTTTGCAGAGTGCTGTGTTTTAATAAACGGTTGCAGCCAGCTGGTATCTTCGACAGTTCAACCTTCAGGGCAAGCCCTTACAATCTACGCCGGCGCACCTTCTCCCGAAGTTACGGTGCCATGTTTGCCTAGTTCCTTCACTCGAGTTCTCTCAAGCGCCTGAGTATTCTCTGCACTGACCACCTGTGTCGGTTTTTCAGTACGGTTTAGATAAACCCGAAGCTTTAGTGGCTTTTCCCTGGAAGTGTGGTATCGGTTACTTCAGCTCCGTAGAGCTCGTCATCATCTCTCAGTGTCTATGAAGTCCGGATTTGCCTAAACTCCCACCTACCAGCTTAAACGTGCATATCCAACAGCACGTTAACCTAACCTGCTCCGTCCCATCGCAGTTTATCCAAGTACGGGAATATTAACCCGTTTCCCATCGACTACGCTTTTTCAGCCTCGCCTTAGGGGCCGACTCACCCTGCCCCGATTAACGTTGGACAGGAACCCTTGGTCTTCCGGCGAACGGGTTTTTCACCCGTTTTATCGTTACTTATGTCAGCATTCGCACTTGATGACGTCCAGCAAACCTCTCACTCACCTTCTTCCGCTTACACAGACGCCCCCTACCCAACAGTATTACTACTGATGCCGCAGCTTCGGTGCTATATTTTGAGCCCGTTACATCTTCCGCGCAGCCGACTCGACTAGTGGAGCTATTACGCTTTCTTTAAATGATGGCTGCTTCTAAGCCAACATCCCAGCTGTCTAAGCCTTCCCGCTTCTGTTTCCCACTAATATAGACTTTGGGACCTTAGCTGGCGGTCTGCGTTTCCCTCTCCACGACGAACGACAGCACCCGCCGTGTGTCTCCTGAGTATCACTCTTCGGTATTCGCAGTTTGCATCGGGTTGGTAATCGGGATGGACCCCTAGCCGAAACAGTGCTCTACCCCGAAGGTGTCCGCTCAAGGCTCTACCTAAATAGATTTCTAGGGAGAACCAGCTATCTCCGGTTTGATTGGCCTTTCACCCCCAGCCACAAAGTCATCCGCTAATCAACATTAGGTCGGTTTCAGTCCTCAGTTAGTGTTACCCAACCTTCCAACCTGCCCTGGCTAGATCACCGGGTTTCGGGTCTATACCTTGCAACTAATCGCCCGTTAAGACTCGCTCCCTTCGGCTCCCCTATTCAGTTAACCTCGCTTTAAAATATAAGTCCTTTGACCCATTATACAAAAGGTACGCAGTCACCCTTGCAGGCTCCACTGCTTGTACGTGCGGTTTCAGGTTCCTTCACTCCTCCCGTCGCTCTTTTCGCCTTTCCTTCACAGTACTGGTTCACTATCGGTCAATCGGGGGTATTTAGCCTCGAGGATGGTCCCCCATCTTCAAACAGGATATCACGTGTCCCGCCTTACTTGTCGTTAGCTTAGTACCATAACACGGACTTCGAGTCGGGGCTATCACTCCCTGTGTCGCTGTGCTTCCAGCACATTCCTCTGTCGTCGTCATTATCACTAACAGGCTCCTTCAGCGTTCGCTCGCCGCTACTAACGAAATCTCGGTTGATTTCACTTTTCCTCAGGGTACTTAGATGTTTTCAGTTCTCCCGGTTCGCCTCATTATCCTATGAATTCAGATAATGATAGTGGGTTTCTTCACCCACTGGGTTTCCCATTCGGACATCTTGGATTAAACGCCTCATATCGACTCATCCAAGCTTTTCGCAGATTAGACGTCCTTCGTCGCCTCTGATTGCCAAGGCATCCACCTTGTAGCAGCGTCACTTAACCATACAACCTCAAGTATTCTTATGATTAACTCAACCTCATGAACTTAAAATTAAATTTAAAATAAACTTAAAATCCACAACATTGAATCGAAAACACTTAACGTCGCTAAGCAGTAACAGTTAATTTATTAAGAGCAATCGCCTTTTTATCAATCATCTCACTCAGACTTTCTTGAAAGTCTGTTTTCAGCTTGTTTCGGTTTGTTAAAGAACAGGTTTTGTAAAGAGATGACTAATCATCTTTATATAGCGTCCCCACGGGGATTCGAACCGAGTTACCGCCGTGAAAGGGCGATGTCCTGACCTCTAGACGATGGGGACAACATATAAAGATGCTCTCTTTTTCTTCCTTTACTTTGCTCTTCTCTTGTCTACAATCATCAGCCAAACTGTGTGTGGACACTTAAGTCTCGTCTTTCGGTAGGAGGTGATCCAACCGCGGGTTCCCCTACCGTTACCTTAAAGCGACTTCACCCCAGTCATGAATCATACCGTGGTAAACGCCCCTGCGGTTAAGCTATCTACTTCTGGTACAACCTCCCATCCCAGGTGTGACGGGCGGTGTGTACAAGGCCGGGAACGTATGTCCCGCGACATTCTGATTCGCGATTACTAGCGATTCCGACTTCATGGGTCGAGTTGCAGACTCAATCCGGACTTAGACGTACTTTGTGAATTCACTCCACCTGCGGCTTCGTCGCCTCTGCTATACGCCATTGTAGCACGTGTAGCCCTACTCGTAAGGGGCCATGATGACTTGACGTCATCCCACCTTCCGGTTTATCACCGCAGTCTCCTTTGAGTTCCCGACCTAATCGCTGGCAACAGATAAGGGTTGCGCTCGTTGCGGGACTTAACCCAACATTTCACAACACGGGCTGACGACAGCCATGCAGCACCTGTCTCATGGTTCCCGAAGGCACTCTCATATCTCTACAAGATTCCATGGATGTCAAGAGTAGGTAAGGTTCTTCGCGTTGCATCGAATTAAAACCACATGCTCCACCGCTTGTGCGGGCAACGATCATTTGAGTTTTAACCTTTCGGCCGTACTCAGGCGGTCGATTTATCACGTTAACTACGGGCACCAAGCTCAAAGCCCAATCCCCAAATCGACAGCGTTTACAGCGTGGACTACCAGGGTATCGATCTGTTTGCTCCCCACGCTTTCGCACATGAGCGTCGATGTACATTCCCAAGCTGTTCGCCTTCGGTATTCCTCCACGTCTCTACGCATTTCACCGCTACACGTGGAATTCTACCCCTCCTAAAGTACTCTAGACCTCAGTCTGAAAATGCAATTTCCCAGGTTAAGCCCAGATTTCACACCTCACTTAAAAGTCCGCCTGCGTGCCCTTTACGCCCAGTTATTCCGATTAACGCTCGCACCTCCGTATTACGCGCGGCTGCTGGCACGGGTTAGCCGGTGCTTCTTCTGTGATTAACGTCAATTTGTTGCGCTATTAACACAACAACCTTCCTCGTCACCGAAAGAACTTTTACAACCCGAAGGCCTTCTTCATTCACGCGGCATGGCTGCGTCAGGGTTGCCCATTGCTGTATTCCCCACTGCTGCCTCCCGTAGGAGTCCGGGCCGTGTCTCAGTCAGTGGCGGCTGGTCATCCTCTCAGACCAGCTAGAGATCGTCGGCTTGCAGGGCGCTACCCCACCAACTACCTAATCCCACTTGGGCTCATCCTATGGCATGTGGCCCGAAGGTCCCACACTTTCATCTCTCGATTCTACGCGGTATTAGCGACGGTTTCCCGTCGTTATCCCCTCCCATAAGCCAGATTCCAAGCATACTCACCCGTCCGCTCACTCGTCAGCATAAGTACAAGTACTTACCACCGTTCGACTTGCATGTGTTAAGCCTGCCGCCAGCGTTCAATCTGAGCCTATGATCAAAACTCTTCAATTCAAAAGTTTAATCGCTCAATACTGCTGGCTAATTAATCTATCTATAAATAAATGATTGTTTCGTAGCACTATTCAGTTCAATTTCTTTAAAAATTCTCTTTAAAAACGAATATTCAAGTCCCACACAGTTTGTCTGATTGATTGTTAAGAACACGACGCTGTTTAGTGCTTTACAACGGCGCGTCGTTGTGAGGGCACTATATAGGCTTTTATCCAGACCTTGCAACCCTTTTTGCAAAAATATTTTTCGATTGATTATTTTGTTAAAACTAACGCTCTATTCAATAAAATTAGCATAAAAAGTGCAGTGAATTTTCGCTATGTTAAAAACGTTCGGAAAATCTACCGCACTTTTATTTCTTTAAAATGACTTATTCACGCCTCTCAATGCTGAGCCGGTTTTGTGCAACTTCTGACAGTTTTTACACCGGCAGCTCCAAGGGCTGCGAATTTCTCATCGGCAGTGCCTTTACCGCCACTAATGATAGCACCGGCGTGTCCCATACGCTTACCTTTAGGTGCGGTGAACACCTGCGATGTAACCTAACAGAGTTTGGTTACATGCTCTTTAATGAACGCCGCCGCATCTTCCTCTGCCGAACCGCCGATTTCACCAATCATCACAATTGCTTCGGTTTTGCGGATCGTCTTGGAATAATTTCAAAATATCTACAAAACTAGAACCAGAATTGGGTCACCGCCGATACCAACACATGTAGATTGACCAAAGCCTTCGTCTGTGGTTTGTTTCACCGCTTCATAAGTCAAGGTGCCGGAACGGGGAAACGATACCGATTTTACCTTTTTATGAATATGGCCAGGCATAATACCGATTTTGCATTCTTCCGGTGTAATCACGCCAGAACCAGTTTGGTCCAATCATGCGTACACCGGTTTGATTTAAACGTTGTTTTACCACCAACATATCAAGAGTTGGGATGCCTTCGGTACATACAGACAATCAATTTTGCAATGCCTGCATCAATGGCTTCTAAAATGGCATCTTTACAACTGGCGCAGGCACATAAATTACCGTTGCGGTGGCGCCGGTAGCTTCTACCGCTTCGCGTACCGTATTGAAAACCGGTAGCCTAAATGGGTTGTGCCGCCTTTGTTGAAACACCGCCAACTAATTTTGTTCCGTAAGCTAATGCCTGTTCGAATGAAATGTAGCTTGACCACCGGTGAAACCTTGGCAAATGACCTTTGTATCTTTATTAATTAAAATTGACATTTTTACTCACTTACGCATGACCATTTGCCGCTTTCAGGACTCTACCGCTGCATCCGTTAAGGTCTGCGCCGCAATATATTCAAACCGCTGTTCGCTAAAAATTTCACGCCTAATGGCGCTTATTACCTTCTAAACGCACCACAACCGGCACGTTCACACCCACTTCATTTACTGCCGCGATAATCCCTCTCTGCAATGAGATCACAACGCACGATACCGCCGAAAAATATTGACTAGCACCGCTTACTGCATTTTTATCGGAAAGAATGATTTTGAAGGCTTCTGCAACGTTCGTTTGGTTGCGCCGCCACCTACGTCCAAGAAGTTCGCAGGTTGACCGCCGTGTAGCTTCACAATATCCATCGTGCCCACTAGCAAGCCCGGCGCCGTTTACCATGCAACCAATATTACCGTCTAATGCCACGCTAGTTGAGTTGGACTTTCAGCCAAGGCTTCACGCGGATCGTCTTGACTTGGATCTTGCATTGCGGCTAACGCAGGTTGGCGATATAGCGCATTGCTATCCACCATATTTTGGCATCTAAAACAAAGGAGATTGCCCTCTTTTTGTGACCACCAGCGGATTCACTTCTAATAAAGACAAATCTTTTTCTACGAACATTTTTGCCATTTGAGTGAAAAGATACTACAAATTGTTTAACCTGCTCGCCTTTTAAAACCTAATTTTGAACAGCTCACGACCTTGATATGGCATGCCGCCGGTCAGCGGGTCAATCGCCATTTGTATGTAATAAGTGCGGTGTTTTTCAGCGACTTCTTCAATGTTAATGCCACCTTCGGTGGACACCATGAAGACCACACGTTGCGAAGCGCGATCCAATACGGCACCTAAGTACAACTCACGTTCAATTTGTGCTTTTCCTCTACATAAATGATATTTACCGGCTGACCATTGGCATCAATGATTGGAAAGTTACCAAGCGCTGCAACCATTATCATCGGCAAATTCTCTCACTTCCGCTTCATTGCGCACGAGTTTCACACCTCCCGCTTTGCCACGTCCTCCGGCACGCTGACGTTTGATAACCACCGTCACCGTCCAGATGTTAATGGCGTCTGTCGCTTCGTCTGCTGTTGAACAAGCAATCCCTTTGCTGACAGGCGAATTGGTATTCGACAAAAAGTTGCTTACTTTGATATTCATGTAGATTCATAAAAATCCTTGGTTAAATGCACTAATTTGCGTGATAACTTGTCTCGAGACAATAAAGAACCGCCTGTCTTACGAACAAAGCGGTTCTTGTCTTTTACATTTCTAACAATAATCTGGTTGGATCCTTTCCAACAATTCTTTGACTGTTACCAAGAAACCTACAGATTCGCGGCCGTCAATTAAACAGTGATCATAGCTTAGCGCCAGGGTACATCATTGGACGAATCACCACTTGGCCATCAATAGCCACCGGACGATCTTTAATGGCGTGCATACCCCAAAAATCGCGACTTTGCGGCGGGTTGATGATTGGCGTGGACATTAAGGAACCGAACACACCACCGTTGGTGATCGTAAAGTTACCGCCGGTTAAATCTTCCACGGTCAATTTGCCATCCGGCCTTTTTCTGCCAACGCCTTAATAGATCAATTTTCCGCCAGCAGTTTAGTCACAATCACGCAATACCGGGGTCACCAAACCACGAGGCGTAGAAACGGCAATACTCACGTCAAAATAGTTGTGATAAACCACATCATCACCGTCAATGGGGCATTCACTTCCGGATAACGTTTTGAAGCTTCCACCACAGCTTTAATGTAGAAAGACATAAAAACGCAAACGTACACCATGTTGTTTTTCAAATTTTTCACCATATTGTTTACGCAAACTCATAATCGGTTGCATATCCACTTCATTGAATGTGGTTAACATGGCAGTGTTATTTTGGCTTCCAACAAACGTTCTGCAATGCGTTTACGCAAACGGGTCATCGGCACGCGTTTTTCGCTGCGGGCGGCATAAGAACGGTGCTGACGGTATTTTCTACCGGTTTCACAGCAGCGGCACGTTTTTGCAATAATCGCTTCGACGTCTTCACGGGTGATACGACCGCCCACGCCAGTCCCTTTCACCTCAGTGGCTTGTACATCATGTTCCGCCAATAAACGGCGAACTCCGGGCTTAACACATCAGAAGTATGGGGCTCATCCGGCACTTCGGTACGACGATCCGCCGTCGGTTCTGCCGTTTTCCATTAGCTGCAGCAGCTGCTGAAACAGAATCCTCCAACGTACCGAGCAGTTGTTTGCTCACGACAGTAGCACCTACCTTGCAAAAATTTCCCGGTAATAATGCCATCCGCTTGTGCCATGCGCTTCAAGCACCACTTTGTCGGTTTCATTTTCCACAATCACTTCATCACGTTTCACCGCATCCCTGCTATGCCGAAAGTGGCAACGGTGGCATCGGCAACTGACTCGGGCAAATCCGGCACGAGAATTTCAATAGTCATGAGTTTTATTCCTTTTTGTATTCATTTCGCTAAGTATCAGATTTGATTGCACTTAAAAGTGCGGTCGTTTTTCAAGACGTTTTTAACGGACGGTTTCAAAAATCCACCGCACTTTACGTCATTCGTTATTAAAGCGTTAAGGCATCTTCCACCAATTGCTGTCTGCTGTTTAGTATGCAGACAAATAACCCACCGCAGGTGACGCAGATGCCGGACGGCCGGCGTAAGTTAATTTTGCTTTTTGTCGGAATCACCGCTTCAAAGTTATGTTTGCTGCCATGCAAGCACCTTGATTTAACGGTTCTTCTTGGCACCACACCACGTCTTTTACGCATGAGCATATGGGGCAAGCACCGCTTTGGCGTCTTCGTGGGAACGGATAAAGTTACTTTCCAATACGAATAATCAGCGACATTGGTTTGCCCGTTTTTACGGCGTTGTTCCAATACGTCGTAATATACCTTACCGGCACACATCACGACACGTTTCACTTTTTCGGATCAAGTTCATCAATTTCACCGATAACCGTTTGGAATGTTCCGTTGACTAATCTCTTCCATACTGGACACCGCTAACGGATGACGCAATAAGATTTCGGCGAGATACCAATTAATGGACGGCATTTTACGAATGACTGGCGACGTAACATCAGATAAACCTGAGCCGGCGTGGACGGAATGCACACCTGCATATTTTGCTCCGCGCAAAGTTGTAAATAACGTTCCAAACGGGCGGAAGGTGCTCCGGCCCTTGTCCTTCATAGCCGTGCGGAAGCAACGTGAGCCAAGCCGCGCATTTCTTCCCCACTTTTGTTCGCCTGAACTGATAGATTGGTCAATGACGATTTGGGCACCGTTGGCGAAATCGCCGATGCGCTTCCCAAATGGTAAGGGTTTTCGGATCCGTCTGGCATAACCATTACAAAGCCAACGCGTCTTCATCAGCGCAATCCATACTAAAGCGACCTTCGAGTTGGCGTGCAATTGGGTTAATCGGCACATAGCCGGTACCGTCTTTTGGTTATGCACTACACGCATGACGATGGATGTGCCTCGACCCGCATCTTCACCGGATAAACGCACATGAGTGCCTTCATCTAATACAGCTGCAGCATATGCCATGGTTTTCGGCCATTCCCCAGTCTAATAGTTTCTTGCCTTTGGCCATTTCCATACGATCCGCATAGATTTTTCGACACGCGGATGCGGCTGCACATAATCGGGATATTGAGACACCCGTTTTGCCAACGTTTTAAAACGCTTAATTGGAAATGGCTTTGCATATGGTGTTGTCAATCGTAGTTAAAGATATTGCAGCAATCCACTTTTGCCATACTCCGATTGGGCGCCATTCCGGCACAACTTGATTCACCGGTATCTAAAGCATCACGGTACAAATTGGAGATTTCAGTGGCATCTTCTTCCAGTAATCACGCCTTCTTAGAATTAAACGATTGGCGCACACCTTCGGCGGTGTCAGGTGTTTTGATAATGCCATACATCATCGGCTGGGTAGCTAATGGTTCATCAGCTTCGTTAGCAGCCATGACGACGATAAGAAATTAAATCAATGAAAATATCCCGTTTAAAGACAGCACGATATTCCACCGCCATTCGGGCGGCAAACGCAACAACCTCGGATCATCGCCGTTCACGTGAATAATTGGCGCTTGGATCATTTTGGCAATGTCGGTACAAAATTCGGTAGAACGGGTATCATTCGGGTTAGAGGTCGTGAAACCGATTTGGTTGTTGATCACAATACGAATCGTACCGCCCACCTTATAACCACGAGCATTGGACATATTCCAGTGTTTCTTGCACGATACCCTGACCGGTTACCGCAGAATCGCCATGTATGGTAATTGCTAACACTTTGTTATGTTCTTTATCTTGTTTACGGGTTTGTCTTGCACGTACGGAACCAATAACGACCGGGCTCACAATTTCAAGTGAGACGGGTTAAAAGCAAGTCGTCAGATGCACTTTTTAGTATCTACCGCAAAAATCGGAGGAGAACCCTTGAGTGATATTTCCACATCGCCGGTGCGCTTGTTATCAGCATGTTTACCGGCAAACTCATCAAATAATTCGCTCGGACGTTTACCGAAGACGTTGACTAACATATTTAGACGACCACGATGTGCCATCCCCAACACCACATCGTCCATACCGTTACGGCTGGCGTGGCGGATGATCTCTTTCATCATCGGAATAAACGCATCGCTTCCTTCCAAAAGAGAAACGCTTGCTCCCGGGGAATTTCGCTCCTAAATAACGCTCTAAACCGTCGGTCGCCGTTAATTCTTTTCAGCAAATTGATTTTTCGTCTTTACTGAAAAGCGGCTGTTCAATCCATTTTTTCTTGTTTGCTTTGCAACCAATTACGCTGTATCCATATCATGAATGTGCATAAACTCGGACTCAATGTTGCCACACATAGGTTTGCTTTCAAATCGCGGGCTAAATCACGCAGTTTCGCTTTCTTTGCCATAAACGGCATAGTCAATATTGAAAACTTTCATCCAAATCGGCGTCGGTTAATCCATGTTGGTGATAATCTAATTCGAGGCACCGAGGAAGTTTTTCCAACGTAATAATTGAGGTCAAGTGTGGCTTCAATGTAGCCACGGAACGGTATGCGTTAATGAACTGTAAAACTTTTGAGCTAATTTCGCACTTTTCGCTTCCGGGTCAATCACGGTAACGCTCTGTCCATGATTTTCTCGCGCTAAACGACGGAAATAATCGCGTACTGTCGAATGGGGTTGCTCAGGTGCGGTGGATTTTTGGCAACGTTTCGAAAATCGCCTGCCAGCTGGCATCCGCTTTCGGGTCTTCAAGATAGCGTTCATAAAGATCCTCAATATAAGACTGATTCGCTCCACCTAATGCACTAGAGGTGAGCAATTCCTGTCAAAGAATGCTGCATACATACCACTCAAATTAATGCGTCAACAAACAACGTGTCGATAGATAAACATAGAAGAGTTCTACTCTTAGAGAGGAACATTATGCCTGAGAAATAAAAATCCATACTGTGATCCAGATTTGAATTTTTACATAACTTTTTATCTCCTTTTGGCTACAAGTGCAGTGAACAAACGCGATGTTATAATGGAAAAATACGTATCACCGCACTTCATTTGTAAAAACGAATTATCTCAGCTTTTACATAAGGATTTTGTTTTGCTTTTTCGATGCCAATCGTAGTGTAAGGACCACGACCGGCAACAATAATCATATCATCCCCCAAAGGAATATAACTTTTCACGAATGAGACGCAATAATCTCTTCATAGCTTCCGCCAGAAAATCCGTGCACGACCAATGCCGCTTTTGAATAATACATCACCGGTAAAAAGCGATGCGTTTTTGATGCTCGATAAAAACCGATACTGACCTGGCGTATGTCCCGGCAAATGTAACCGCTTCAAAGGTAAAATCGCCTATCGTTAACACTTCCCTTCCTGATCCAACCAACGATCAGGTTCAAAAGCAGCCACTTCAAATAGGGTACCAAACTTTTCCGATTGTTGCGGCAGGCTTTTAAACCAATAATCATCTTTGGAATTTGAACCTAAAATTTGCATTGAAATGTTGCTCCAACTTTTCTGCCGCGCCGACATGATCCAAAATGACCGTGCGTAAGCAAAATCACCTGCTAAATTCAATCCTGATTCTTCAATACGCTAATGAGTTTATCGGCCTCACCACCCGATCAATAATAGCGGCATTGTTATTCTCATCCCAAATTAATGAACAATTTTGCTGAAATGCCGTCACCGGAATAATTTCAGTATTCATCGCCTCTCCTATTACCTTGTATAAAAACCGCAACAAAGTGCGGTTTAGAATTTGACTATTTTTCACTAGCTGCCATCTCCATGTACCGAACCGGACCGGTGTCCATGAACAAAATTACTGCGTGGTATAACCTCTCCACCATCTTGCGAGATTGTACCGCATCACCAATTTTTGCTAATGGTACACCATCAATCCGGAAAATCAATGGCTGACCACGAATATGATAGCTATTGCTTTTGCCACACCGCGACTACGACGGTGCATTGCAGCGACTGGCGGCAGAGCGATAACCATAATACTTGATTTCGGTGTTGCGCAAACCTAACTGTTGCTGAACCCGATAGAATTTTGTAAACAACTGTGGATCCATCTTTATGTACCTGATTGGTACGTTTATCACGTGAAAATGATCAAGAAGTCGTAACGTATTGGCACTGAAACCACGACCAAGGGCAAATTCGGCACTTAATTTTTCCCCGGTATTGATGTTGCGAAAACTCAACATTCGCGGGTCGCGGGTGTTGGAAAACCGCTGCTAACACTGTCAGAAGCGCGCAATGCTGCGCCAGCACAATTCCTCCCAGCGATAACCACTACGACGGCCATGGTTAATATTACTCATCTTTTATTCCTAAATATTGTTACAAATCGTTGTTTTGACTGAGTTCCGCCAAACTTAGTTCAACCCATAATTACTGAACATATTGCTTTAAAACATCCCAGTCAATATAGCTCAAAATTCAGCTGTTATAGCTACAAATATCCGGCAAGGTATGAACTGTCTTTATCAGCCCATGCCGTTACATAATATAAAAAGACCGGATTATCAGATTTAATACTGCGCTGATATGGTTTTTCGACTTTTCAACACACTTTGTTTCTCGTTCATCGCTCCGCAACCTGCCTCTTTCAACAAAAATTGTCGCCAGTTGATCGGATTTTTCCACACGCACACAACCGGAACTCAAAGATCCTGTTTTTATTACCAAAATAAATTACGTTTTTGTGTGTCATGTAAGTAAATAGCATCAGAACTGGGCATGTTAAATCATACGTTACCAAGGCACTATTATCACTCGGAGCTTGACGCAAACGATACGGGGAATTTCTTCACTGCATCATGTTTTTCGAGTCACATGGTATAAGGATCGATCGCATTGCCGTTGCCATCAATAATCGTAGTAACCATTGCGATAAATATAACTCGGATCTTTTCGGACTTTCGGAATAATATCTTCGTTAATTAAGCGGGTTGGTGCATTCCACGGTGGATTAACAACCATTGCTTAAACGGCTAAACATAACGGAGGTTTTACGTCTGTTTTCCCAACAATCACGCGAATTTAATACTTCCCCATCGCGGTACTAGTTAATTGATAACTTGGAATATTCACGAAAATACCATTTTGGAAAGACCGGCAAAATTCGCAGACGTTGTGCATTAATTTGCCAAACGATGTAGCTCAGTAATTTATATCCACACCTTTTACAATCAACTCTCTCACTTTACCTAAGGTTTGCTTAAACAAAGGATTATCACTGAAAGGTTTTTACGAAAGCCAAATTATCGTTATTTTGACTGCACTAGCCACACGGACAGTTGGTTTTTCATCAAACTTACCTGCTATGACTATTTTCCGATGCAACCACTTTTTGCGCTGAGACGTTGCACATTATTGGCACTAATACAAATAATCTAAAAAGCATCGGTTGGAAACTGATATCTTCAGTGCTCCTTTGCCAACGGAGTCACTCACTGCTATCTCAACGCCGGAAGAACGCTTTGAAACGCAGTAACCATAAAGCGCATCAAGCATAAAATTGTTGCTTGGCTTGAGCATCCGTCCAAATAAGGAAAATTATTCTCAGTATCAAGTTTCTGCAATGAGTGGTTTAAATTGCAACTGAGTATCACCAATACGATCAAATCAAGGACTGTTCGTTTTGCTGTTGCTTTTCGGCTGCTAAACGTTCTTGCTCTGCTTTTTCTCACAGCGGCTAAACGTTCTTCTTCTGGCTCTAACTCTAACTGTTGTGTAGTTAAATTGACTTCCTGCAGTGGTAAAGGTTGCTCATCAACTTTCGCTACCACCTGAGGGCCCCAGTAGACTGACTTCTTCAGCAACAGCATTTCCTATATATAAGACACGTTAGCAATGCCAAAGTTGCTAATTTAAAAAGACTTTATGTTCATGAATAATCGTTCCTTCATTAATCTTCCTAAAAACTTATCAAAACGACCGCACTTTTAAAAGTGCGGTCCATCAAAAGATTTATTTCTTCGCAGATTTCTCAGCTTCTTGTATCTCCACTTGTTCTCCGTTAAATTTTACGACATCTACTGCAATGGCTTCCGCCTCTTTTAAGAAGAAATCGGTGCTTCATAATCTTTCGGTGAAAGTCATTGATGTCTTTTAACGCTTTCTTACCTTCACGTTTAAAACGGGCATTCAAATCTTCAAACGTTTATCATCGTCTTTTGTCATTTTTCCGCTTTACGTTTTTTCATAATTCAACGATAAGAATTTACGATCGACGGCGTTCATCACGTACCTTTTAAATCCTCATTTAATGCAATAAACTCTAGTGATCTTTATCTCATTCTATCGCGATGTTTTTCGTTAACGCTGCCACAGAATCACGCGCTTTTCATTAATCAGAATAATTTACTGAGTGGAATCTCGCAAGGTAACGCATTATCTCTTTTTTCTTCACCATATTCTTTCATATCAATGACATCAGGAAGGTGATATCCGGTGCCAACACCTTTCAATTGTGTACTGCCACCATTAATCCGGGTAAAATTTTTGGATGGTATGGATTGAAACCTAATGGG
>BNJT01002873.1_pt1 | contig 52701 bp, 88 predicted proteins | sample 8540491 | NCBI WGS metagenome assembly BNJT01 (sample SAMD00202455, study PRJDB9452) | human saliva metagenome | host: Homo sapiens | reverse complement strand
CGCCGTGGGCGGGACGATGACACAACGCAACCCACCTCCCTCCACCGTCTGCGGCGCTGCTGGAAGAGACGCGCGAATTTCAACTTTATAATGTGCTGGCCGAGGTGCCCGAATTTCGCGAGCGCGATGGGCAGGGCCCTTCCACCCATCACTCCCTTGGACTTCAACGTTGTCCATTCGTGCCATCGATGCGGCATCGGGGTTTGGCGCGATGTGGTGCGGTTGTTGCACTCCTCGCTCCTCCCGTCGTTCCGTCGCTGACCGACTACATGAACCGCCTGCCCTGGGACGGCGGCGTCGACCGGAATGCGCCCGCTGGGCGGCGTGTATCGACCGAGGCCGCGTGGTTGTGCGGTTTCGCAGTTTGGCTGCGCGCTTTGGCCGCGCAGTGGTTGGGACAACCCACCGCGACGACCAGCTGACTGGTACTGCTCTGGTGGAGTCGGCGTCAGGGACTGCGCAAACACGTTTGTCGTCTGCTCATGCCGCCCGGGTTGACCGATTACTACACTGACAAGTTCGACCTCGTGGGCTCGGCCGCACCCGAACCGCGTTTGGCCAAACTGGGGCTGATCAACCTCGGTAGGTTCGACCGCTACACGTTGCGTCAGCACGCCACTCAGAATCTCCTGCAACTCAAGCATCTTTGTTTGCGTCGGAATATCGGCAGGAACTGTTGTCTCGTTGCCGCGCATGGCTTCGTTCATGGCGACGAGCAATGTGAAAGGGTGCTGGTGGATCGCACGGGTTCGCGTCGGTTTGTGTGTGTGTGGAGGTGACGCGCGATCGGTGCTCGCCCGTGGACCGCGCAGCTTTTCGCGCAGTTGCGCAGCGAGGTGCTTTCCGGTGCGCCGTGCTATCTGGATCGGGCGTCGACGCTTGCAGGAGCGCGCCAATGCCGCTGCTACGTGTGGCGTCTCCGCTTGCCGAATGTCTGTCTCGTTACTATCGTGTGCCGCGGACGGTGAGGTGGGGAAGTGGCACGGTGACAGCATTATTGCGACCGCCTGCGTCGCCGTTGCCCCTTTGCCGTGCGCGGCGTGTCACTTCAAGCCTTTGGTCGGGAGGTGCGCAGTCTGGGTTTCTCGGTGTCGCACCGCCGCTGCAGCAATTCACGCGTGGTGGAGATGTGGCAGCGTTTTTTGCAACATTCTCGGAAAACTGCGCAAAAGTTGAAAGGGAAAACTGCGGCAGAATATGAGTTTTGTTTCTTGTAGTTGTGAAAAACTTACATTTCGATTTTGTCGGTTGCTTGTTTCTAGTTACCTTTGCGCCGTTAATAATAATCTTATTGTATTATGGTTCTAAAAAGATGGGTCTGCTCTTCATCTTGCCTGCATTGGTTTTGTGCGTGCAGCAGTGAAGACGCTCCTAAGGTAGCAGAAGCAGGTGAAAATGAGGTTTCTACCTTTCGTTTGAGCCCGCAAGAAGCAGCATCGGCTGTGAGTGATTTTTGTCATCAGAGCAACCGGCGAATGGGTTCGTGGCGCAGTTGTGAAGGATGATCGAGAAGTTGAAACGGTGGTCGATCTGGAAGGTGCGCGCAGGACACGCGGAGCAACAGCATTGACGGACAGCGTGACAAGAATTTCTACTTTGTCACTGCCCTCAAAGGGGGACGCGGTTATACCGTGGTGTCTAGGATAAACGCACCTTCCGGTTTTGCTGTGCTGGACGAGAGGGCTTTTCTCCCGACTCGCTGAACACAAGTGCCATGCAATATCGTTTGCAACAGGCGCGGGAGGGGACAGAAAAGCGAAATTGCGTATTCGACCGGAAGTGGGAGGAATATTGTAAGTGGACAACGTAAAACTCGGTCCATGGAAAAAGATATGGTCAGTGAGAATGCTCTGAAGTATCCTTTCACAGTTTAGTGAATCAAAGTTGGACAAAAATTCGCGAGCCAAAGAGCAAACTTGCACATGTAAAATGGAAACAGAAAATAATGCCGTGCTATAATGGTGTCGTAGAATGGCTTGCCTTTAAAAGCTTACTCAGGGGATTGAAATGAAGAAATGCATCAGCTTCAATACAAATAAGTTTGGATGTACGGTCAACTTATGCACAAGTCCTCTATGCGTTGCGTAACTATCCAGCTTTAGAGATCTGCGGTATACAAATGGCGACGTGTACGTTGGGAGAAATGAAAGATGGTACATCAGATAAAATGAAGAGTGTCAACGCTTCATGGGATGGATAACAGCCAATTGTAATCCACATCATGTCGGAAATGGCACCATAATGTTTAATACTGATACTAAAGATTTCATTCGCAAAAATACTTGCAGGATATATAGAATACCAAATTAATCATATTCGTGTGGGCAAGGAGATTTTGATGGATACAGATTGGTCTGAAGATAGCGCGTTGCTGCCGATTTACTTCTCATCCTGAAGTGTATATGTATTGGCAGGTGGAAGATGTCTGGTGCTTTGAATCAATTTGACGCGTTATCACACATGTGATTGATAGTATGGCGAAATTAATAAACGAGAGTTATCAATGGTATTTTTGGAAAAAATCAGATACCACAGTTCGCCGAATGTACCATGTAAATGCAGGTTGGGGAGGCTTTAATAACGGATATTATCTCTATGTCGATAGCAAACGTGGGTTTGAATATAACAATTAAATACGATTGTATGAATTACCGTTCGAAAAGCTTCTTATTTCGTGATGTATCCTAAAGATTAAAACAATGAATAGATTGCTGTATCTTTTATCTCGCTGTTGTCTGTCGGCTGTTTGATCACGGCCTGCGACGATATGATGACAGGCCTCGGAAAAACATCCTGAGCAGTTGTATTTTTCTAAGGAAGGCGGTGAGGCCGTTGTGACGGTGCTTGCAGCGTAAAGGTGGAAATCGAAAACACATTTCGTGGTTCCCCGAAGGAACGAGTCTGAATGATCCTCGAGTGGATTGTGTCGTGGTAGTGTGACCGGGCCACGACGATGCGAAAGGAGAAATTGGTCGATGGTGGTCAACGCTTGTACAACATTTGGTATTCGTTCACGATATCGAAGATCAAAACACCGTCGCGTCAGGGTGAGCGCCAACCACCGGAAAAACCCGCAATGTATGGAGTTAATTGGTTGGGGATATAAGAACCTCTTTCGGTCTCTATGTTGTTCAATCTCCCTTTCAATTCGAAATGATGAAGTCTGTTTCCACGATTGTTGCGAGCGTGATGTGCGCGCTCTTGTTTTGCCGGTTGCGATGGTTCGCATTCTCTGAAAGATGAATATGATGCGATCTACCGAATTGTCGCTGTCGGCAGCGGGCGGTAGACAAACCGTCAGTGTGCTCAACCGAGGAGGAAAACCCTTCGGCAAAGCGGTCGTTCAATGTGACCATTCGATGCGCTCAATAAATGCGGTACGACGCATTTCGTCGACGATGAACGTTGCGGAAGATCGATACGTTGGCAGATGGCATCATGCTTCGGAAATTGGTATTTGCGATGTCAGGATCGGCAGGTGCAGGTGAAGCTTGCTCCCAACCGCACGGGCACGAACGGAAGGTGATTTTCCATGGCGTTTCTTCCATTGATGATCAAACCTTTTCGATCTACATTGAAACAACAGCCGTAAAGGAGTTTACACGCGCAAAAGAAAGCGGTGCCGCCTCTCAGAAGAGAGGCGGCACCCGTGTTCCCTGATCGTTGCGCGGCGATCGGTTATTTGCGCAGCGGTTTGAGATGGTCTTCGAAGTAGCGCGTGATGCGCTCGTGGAGGTGGATCATGTCGCGCCCCATCATGTTGTGGCCTTGTCCGGGATAGACGAAGTAGTCCGGGCTGTGTGCGGCGTCTTCGCAGGCGCGGAGGAAGGCGAGGAGTGCTGGAGCACACAGGTGGGGTCGTTGTAGCCGACGCGATGATTTGCAAGCGGCCTTTGAGATCGTGGCCCCTCGCATGCTGGCCGACGCAAGCCCTCCAGGATTGGTCTGCGGCGTTTCCGTGGCGCTCGCCATTACATGGCTTCGTAAATATTCAGTCGAGGACAGGACCGCCGGCGACACCGACTTTGAAGACTTCGGGTGGGAGGCATAAAGTTGGTGGTCGCTGAAACCGCCGAAACTCCAGCAATGCACGCCGATGCGGGTGGTGTCGACGAGGGGAGGAAGAGGGTATTTGACGCCTTGCATCTGATCAGCCATCTCGATGCGACCGAGGTGGTCGGTGCAACTTTCGAATTCGAAACCGCGGTCGCCCGATCCGCGATTGTCGAGAATAGAAGAGGACATGGTCATGATTTAGCCATGTAGTATTCCACAGGCGGGCAGTAGTTCACGACTCCTTGACGTTGGTGGCATGGGACCTGCGTAGACGTGAACGATGGTGGGATACTGCTGATGGGATCGAAGTGGACGGGCTTGACGAGTCGGTAGTAGAGGGCGTTTTGCCGTCGGCGGCAAAGATGCTCCGCTTTCGACGCGGGGCATGGTGAACTCACGCCACGGTCAGCGGCTTCGAGCAGGCGAAGGGCTTCGCGCAGATTAACGGTGCTGCGCACGACGATATTGCGGTAGGTGGTGGGTGACGACCAGGTGTCGCGCAGCAGGTGCCGTTGGGCGGGAAGTTGGGCGCGGTGCACGCCGCCGTTGTCGGAGGGTGCGACGACGGTTTGAGATCGACGGCATAGGTTCTCGCGAATGTGTCCCGCTCTCGTTGCTGCGGATGATGATGACGCTGCGGGTGCGGGTGTTGAAACCGAGTTTCGAGCACCTCAGAAACAAAACACGGGGTGAGCTGCTTGAGCAGTTGGCCTTTGGTGTTGAAGAGAGGTAGAGTGGTTGAAGCCGTCGCGCTCCTTTTGGTAGATGAGACATCGTCTTTGTCCACGGCTTAAAGAAGGTGTGAGCGGGTTTTGGGGTTCGACGGAAACGCTCGTTGGTTTCGTGTAGAGCACCCCGAGTCGCGCGCGGTGTGGAATGTCGTGAGGCGACGAGGTCGCAACGCTGCAGACGCGGCACTTCCATGATGTAGAGGCGGTTGCCGTCGGGACTCCAACAGAGGTTGGTGAAGTAGCGGTCGGTGGGATCGCCGAGATCGAGGCAGACGGTGCGATCGTTCTCCGGATTGAAGATGCCGACGGTGACCTTGTGGGAGGTCATGCCCGCCATGAGAGTGCTTCTCAGCAGGTGCCGGGTTGGGCGATGCGCTGCGGCCGAGGGCACGTCGATGTTGACGAGCGGATGATCGGTGACCATGCGCTGGTCCATGCGATAGAAAGGCGAGGCGGCGTCGTCGACTCCAGAAAGATGCCTTTGTGAATGCCGGGTCGTCACGCGGTGAACGGAGGTGCCGTAAAGCAACTCGCGGTTGCCGTCGGTGGAAACGGCGTGGCGGCGTCCGTCGGCGGTGGTGACGTAGAGGTTATAGTTTTGGGTGTAGGCCAGGAAGCTTGACTCGCGGGAGCGAAGTCGCGGTGTTCGATGCCTCCGTTCGGCGGGATCGACCGATTCGACGCGACGAGTCTTTCCAATTGCCTTGGCGGAAGAGGGCGCGGGCGGCGCTGCGAAGGGTGGCAACGGGACGGCGACGTGACCTCGGGAAGGTGGCGGGTGAGCGAGACGCAACACGCCGCAACGGGCGGTGTCGAGCGCGGCATTGACCTCGGCGAGGTGAAAAGCGGCGTGCCTTTCACATCGAAATGCCGACCGGCCACGCATCACTCAGTTGGCCGAAACTTGCTCGACGTCGGTGCGCAGAGGGCTTCGCGCAAGCAGTGAAGACGCTTTTGGGTTGGAGGGTTCAATAGTTGGGGACCGCCCACGCGAGTCGTCGAGGAGGTGGGTTGGCGGAGTGATTTTTGTGCGGTTTGCGCCATTCCGGTGGCGGCGTGTGAGGAACGAGAGGAGAAGGAGAATGATCATGCGAACAGCGTGCTCAAGCGTGAACGAAAAGAGAGACGTCACGTCGGCGGGGCGGTTCAGTCGTCGCGAGCGCGAGCAGGGAGAACCCACCTGTCGCGGCGTGGATGGAATGAATCGCGGCGGTCGAAGCGATTTGCGGTCGTTGAAACCTTCGCGTCGATCTTGATTTCGGCGATCATCTTTTCGACGGTCGCCGCCTCGGTCGTTCTTCGCGGTCTTTCGTTCGCGACCGTAGCGGTTGTCGCCGTTGCGTCGGTCGTTGAATCCCTCTTTTGTCTGCGCTGTTCTGCTTTTTCTCCGCGTTCTTTGCGGTCCCTTTGCATTACGTACCCGTTTCAAGAAGGTGTTGTGGCGCGCGCGGAGGTTGCGATAAGTGGCGGCCAGTTCGGTCGTCGGAGAAATCGATCTTGCGATCGTAGCGTTCGTTGGCTTCGTCGCGCCGGTCGTCCTAGCTTGGCGAGTCACGATCACCTATATCGCCCGGTCGTCGCGGTCGTAGTTGTCGCGACGGCCTGCGCCGGAACGACGATCGATAATCAAAACGGCGTTCGCGGTCGCCAATATTTCCCTTTCGGTCGCCGGCGCTGCGGTCGTTGTAACGGCGGTCTTCGCGTTCGTCTTCGTTGTCGTCGTCGAAACGTTTGCGCGAGAAATCGCGTTTGCTGCCGTCGCGGAAACGTCGCACTTTCGCTCTGTGCGGCGCGGTTCGTCGTCGGTTTCACCACATTGCCTTGCGCGCGGAAATTGTCGAGCTTGCCTTCCAAAGGTGACATATTTGCGGGTTCGCAATCGAGCGATCCGTTTTGGAGGGCGCACTTTGAAGGAGGCTGGAACGCATCGAGTCGAAGGTTCTTCGCGCGAGGAAATGATCAGGCCTCTCCGCCTTGAAATTCGCGTTTGGGCTTTTTCGCCCAGCGTGCGAGTAGATATCGGAGAGATCTTCGGGGCGCGATCTCGCTCGTTCCGCCATAAGGCGGATTGGTGATGAGCACCGCGGGCATTTTCCCCGGCTTTTTGAGTCAGTAGTTCGCGTTGTTCCACCGTGATGAGATCGGCCACGCCCGGCGGCTTTGGCATTGTGCCAGCGCGGCTTCGACGGCACGAAGGTTGATGTCCGAACCGACGATGCGGTGCTTCAGTGCGCTCGTGCTGTCGTCTTCAAAATGGAATCTGAGCGGTTCGGGGTTAGAAATCTTTCGATTTTCGAATCGAATTTTTGGCGGAACACACGGGATAGTTTGGTGTGGTGGTGGTGGTGTGGGGGGGGTGTGGGTGTGTTTGTTTTTGTGGGGGGGGGGGTGGTGGGTTGGGTTTGGTGGGTGGTGGTGGGTTGTGGGAGCGTGGTTGTCTTCCGCTATATGAATATTGAGTCGCAAATCAGGATTCGCCACGCACTGATGTTGCGCTTTCGCTTCGCGCTCCGCCAAAATAGTCGACAATGGCGTCTTTCACCTTGTAAGCCACGAATTTCGAGGTTGCGAAATTCGGTGCTGCTCGAACAGTGAGTGTCCACCACAAGGACGTATCAAGATCTAAAATATCCTTCCACTCGATCTCTTTCACCGCTTTGTACACGTCGTCTGCGTTACGGCGAGCCCGAAAATAGAAATAGGTTTGAGAACACGTACGGCGCGGAGACAAAAATTGGCGCGGTACATCATTTTCTTGGTTTCCGCTGGAGGAGACCATCACGGCGGCCGATTTGCACGTCGTTGGCGCAAAGCTCGGTGAGGCTCTTGCGCCAACACCTCTTCCGGTCCCTGGAAGGTTTTGGCAATGAGTTCGAAGATCTTGCATTAAAGTAGTCGAGATGGAAAGTAGAATTGGGGCAAAGTTACAATTCGTCGGTCGAGATGCTCCAAACGTTGTCTTTGTTTTGGGAGCGCAAAAGGGCTCCGTTTTGATTTGCTGAGTTCAGGCACATGCGTCCTAGAGCGGAGTCGGTGAACATGTCCTTTGTGAGTGGGGAAATCGAGGGGTCTGTTGTCCGTAGCGCACGGTGCAATCTTCACCGGCCAGCGAGGTGTTACGCGCTTCGATGCGGTAGTCCGTTGCGCCAGTCGAGATCCACGACGAAAGCACCGCGGGCACGCAGCCCTTTCACACAGCCGTTGCGCCACGCATCCGGGCAGTGAGGCGTGGAGGTGCAAACCACCGACGTGACTTTGGAGGAGCATTTCGGCCACGCCGACCGTTCCGCCGAGAGTACACGTCGATTTGGACGGCGGATGCATATCCCAGAGGATTGTCCAGCCGTTCCGTTTTGCTAACAAATTAGCAGGAAGCTTATGGCTGCGGTTGCCGTCGTGCAAACGTGCCCGCGTTGAGTTTCCATCCATCGACCAACCGGTGGCGCCGTCGCCGCGGTGGTCGAGCACCACGCGCGCCGCTTCCAGCCAGCGCTGTGGTGATGGGTGAGATGGCGTCGTTCGGGTGCAAACCGAAGAGGTGGTTCACATGCCGGTGATGGTCGTTCGGATCGTCGATGTCTTTACTCCATTCTTGCAACTGCCCGTAGCGCCCCACCTTATGAGGAGCCAGATGCGCCAAGCGTGTTGTTCAGGTGGCCACGTCGCTGTTGTCCACGCCGGGAATCATCGCTGCGCGCACCGCCTCTTGCAGGTTTCGCGAATCTCTGCGTGGGTGAAGGTCGTTCCCTCGTCCACCGGTCCGTGTTCGGGCGAAGTCGGAGCGCCGCCGTGAGCGATATGCCGTCCGGTTTTGCCACGGGTAGTCTTCCGAGAATTGCGCACTCGCTGGCACGGATAAAGCCGCGCCAGCAAGAAACTGTTTGTCGCGATCTGTGACTCGCCGTATTCCCACGGGTGCGCGTAGCCAACCGGTGGGCAGCCCGCGAGATTGTGGTTCCACGACATGTCTTCGACTCACAAGGGCGAGGGTGAATCCGAAGTTGCCGCTGATGCCGACCATCCATCCGCGCGCGTTGAAATATTTGCGTGCCGTCACCGCACGGTTTGCGCATCGAGAGGATCGCGTTCCGTGGGTGGTTCCCGGCGCACTCAGCCGAGTCCCGTTGTGGCGCGTAGCCAGTAGTTCGTGCGGGTTGATAGCTGTGGTAGTCCACGCGCCACGGGCGTCGGCGTTGTTATTGCCACTGCTTGCAGGTTGCGGGAGAGTGCCGGTCGCGACGAGGCGATGAGCAGATAGCGGCTTGGAAACTGGAAGTAGAGCGCCTCGAGATCCTTGATCCGAGTGCGCCGTTGCGAGTGAGCCGCCAGTCGCCGATCCGTCCGGCAGGTTGCGCAGCGGAGTCCGGGCGTGGGGTCCAGCTGCGGTTGCACGCGATCAAGAGCGCGGCGTAGTCCTTGTGGTGGCGTGCGAGAGGAGGAGAGTTGCGTCGCGCCGCCACTTTTCATCCACTGTGCGTGGTGCGTTTCGGGGGTCCGCACACACATAAGCCTTCGGATCGTCGAACTTCGGGTCGAGATTCGGTCGATAGTCCGTGTCGGCGGCGGTGAGGGAGAAGGTTACCTCATCGGCGCCCTTCACGGTCAAAACGCCCGTCGGTGTTCGACACCGTGCCGCCTTTCGCCACCGCGCGAAGGCGCACCACCTAGCGCATGCCATTGTTGTCCAGCTGTGCGCGATAAACCAGTCCGTCTGCCCTCCGGCACCAGCTTTCCCTCGGCGCGAGGGATTCGGCGCGTAGGAAGCGTGAGGTTTCGTTGTCCGCGGCGGTCGGCGGTGAAGCGCACCACCGGCACATTGTCGGGGTAGGAGATGAACGCGCGCTGCGCGTGTAGCGCCGTGCCGTCGGCCTGCAGTGAAATTCACCGTGGCCAGCGCCGTCGAGCGAGCGTGCGCTCGTAGTCGCGGATCTTCGCCTCGTCGAGTCCCGTTGCGATGTGGAGCTCACCCATCGTGGTGAGATCGAGCCGAAGCGAAAATCTTTTTCGCCCGGGTTTCGTCGGCCGCCTTTCCGTTGAAATTCTCGCGGGTGAGCCGGGCCGCCTCTTCGGTATTGCCCTCTGGCGAAAGCGCGGCGGATCGCTTTGAGCACCGGTGCGCTCGCCTTGTTCACATCAGTAGTGAAAGCCGGACCGCTCTTCACCCCGGACCGCCGCGCCAGAGCTCTTTTCGTTGAGCGTGAGGCGTTCGGTTGCCACCGAGACGCGGGAGTTCGCGCCCAAGCTCCATTGCCCAAAAGGCAGCGAACGGCGTTCACTCGACATCCAGTTCACGGCACCATCGCCCGCACTGATGAGGCTTGTGCAGGCTGTCAAAACGTTCAGGATGTCCGCCCACGCAGCTTTCGGCCCCTTTGAAGGACGTCGGTCCGGTCGAGTCAACGAATGACGCTGGCGGCCGAGGACTGCCGCAACCGTCGCGCTGCCTGCGAGCAGTGCGCTCCAGCAGAGCACAAAGTGGTGGGTGCATAAAGGTGCGAATTGACGTGTAGAGATTAGGCGGGTTTTTGGTGTTCGCAGCTGCGCGGATGGCATCGGCCGCTGCCTGCATTTCTTCGGCAGGCGGTTGGAGCTTCGGTTTGCGGAAGTCCATGTCGCGCCTCATTGTTGAGATGGGGTGAATGTGAGCGTGCGGCACTTCCAGGTCGAGCACGGCCGTGCCGACTTTTGCGACGGGGGAAAGCTTCGCGCCGATGGCCAGCGCCACGCGCGCCAGCAGTACTGATGAGTAGGCGGCTTGAGCGTTTCGTCGTCGAGATCGAAAATGTAGTCACTTCCCGACGGGGAATCACGAGTGTGTGCCCACTTCGCCACAGGGTTGATGTCGAAGGCATAGAAATCCTCGTTTTCCGCACATTTGTAGGAGGAATTTCTCCGGCGGCAATTTTGCTGAAAGACGGTCGTGGTGTGAGTGTCTTGGCGTGAGCGCGCGCCGAAGCGGGGCCGCACCTCGATTTCGCAAATGTAGTAAAACGGCGAAATGTGGGCGGCACTTCTTTTGTGCCGATGTTTTCCTTTCCGTCCACAGTAAATCGTACTACACGATTCCCATCCGACGAGTTCGGGACGGAATGCACGACGCTTGCTCATCCCCGACGAAGTGAGAACAACCGCTCGAAACACGGGGGCGTTGATGAAAAACGCCCGCTTTTGCGAGATTGAACCCTCCTCGCGCGCACGTACGTACACGCGCATCAGTCACTGGTTTTTAGCCTTCACTCTTCACCGCGGCGCTACAACGAGTTGATTTTAATGGCAAAAGTGAAGGATCTCGAAATCCATTTCTTGCTTCACCGCGGGTGAAGGCAGTGGGTAATCCGCGGGTGAAGGCCTTTTGCAAAGTCTTCACCCTTGTGCACTGTGGCATAGTGCGCGTTGTGAGGGGTTGGGTGAAGAGGTGAAGGCACGAAAACTGCCCTGACGCGCGCATGCGCGCAGAACTCAGGGCGAAAAGCTATCGCCGGCGGTGCGCCGCTCACTCCGGTTTCGTGAGGAAGAAGGGCGGATTGACTGACCGACGTTGCGCTTTGCGTGTGGATCTTAGATGAGAGTTTGTCGTTTGTCTTGTGTGGTGTGGTGTTTTTAGGGCAAATGTTCGTTCTCTCTACTCTTGAGCCGGGGCAAATTGCCCACAAAAGCAAATAAATGCCCGCGCACGATGCTCTCCCATTCGTTTGGCGGCCGCTCAGTGCGTTTGCTCTACATTTGCCCTACAGAGCTGCCCGCCCTGGGCGGCACAGTAATCACCGATTATGAAACGAGCTACTCTCTCTCTGGGCACTGCCCGTCTTGCACTCGTGGCAGCGCTGTCTCTCGCTTCGTGTGTGTACGATCCGTACTACGACGGCGACAGCTACGATCCTATAATCCGTATATCCCTACAATCCCGGTACGGCGACCGGTCGTCGCACAAACCATCAGCGGCGAGTGGCAAGGCGATTTCGGCATGTTCTATCAAGTGGTGAATCCCATCACGGGACAAAAGGTGCAATTCGATTCGCGCAACTCGTATGTGCTTTTCCAGCCGAACTATTACAGGGGCGCGCTCGGGTTGGGGCAAGCAGATCGACTTCTACAACTATGGTCCGCTCTCGCGCCGCTACCATCCTTCTACTGGGAAATCCGCAACGGCGGAGTCTATCTCACGTATCCTCCGACCACGGTTTGGACGTGCGGATCTACGATTACTATCGAGCAACAGCCGTTTCACCCGGTCGATGTGGGCGATTCGCCTGCTTCAATCTCGTGGCCTGGGCTTCAGCGACTCGGAGCACATACACGGGCGACTACTACGATTGGGGACAACGCGGGCTGGAGCTGGAACGCCTATCGCGGCACGGCGGACAGCGCGCCGACGAAAAGCCGCACAGCAGACGGTTCCCCTCGTGGTGACCTCGGCCGCAGAGCGCAACCCTGAGTCTCCGGCGCTGGCCCTCTCTTTTCACCTGACTACCTCGTCGGGTTCGAGCTCGGCAGGTGTTGTGCTGTTAGGGAGCTGCCGGGTGGCTTTTGTCGGGTTGGCTCGATGGATTACCCTACGTGGAGTGGGGGATGCGTCAGATATTTTCCGCTAACTTTGCACCCTCGGACGCGAACGCAGTTTGCCCAGGCGAAGGCCATGACGGAGGCGCCTCACGAATGACTGATCGCGAAAAGAAAATCCCTTTATGCCCATTTTCCATCTCACCTCCTGTCCGATCCCGACGTCGAGGTTTTACAGTGCCTTGACCGAAGCGCAGTTGCGCAGCAAAGTCGATCCCTCGCGGGGCGTGTTCATCGCCGAAAGTCCGAAGGTGATCCACGTGGCGCTCGATGCGGGTTACGAACCCCTTTCGCTGCTCTGCGAGGAGCGGCATCTCACGGGCGATGCGGCCGATGTGCTCAGCCGTTGCGGCGACATCCCCGTCTATACCGGTGCGCGCGAACTCTTGGCGCAGCTCACGGGCTACACCCTCACCCGCGGTGTGCTTTGTGCCATGCGCCGCCGTCCCGAAACGTCAGTGGCAGAAGTGGTGCACGATGCGGCGCGCGTGTGCGTGATCGACGGGGTTACCGACGCTACCAACATCGGCGCGATCTTCCGTTCGGCCGCCGCTTTGGGCATCGACGCCGTGATGCTTTCGCGCACGGCTTGTGACCCGCTCAATCGCCGTGCGGTGCGCGTGTCGATGGGCAGCGTGTTTCTCGTGCCTTGGGCTTGGTCGGCCGATCCGGTGGCAGAGTTGCAGGCACTGGGCTTCCGCACGGTGGCCATGGCGCTGACCGATCGGTCGATCTCGCTCGACGATCCGGTGCTGAAGGCCGAACCGCGCTTGGCGCTCGTGATGGGTACGGAGGGCGACGGTTTGGCCGACACAGTGATCGCGAGTACCGACTACACGGTGCGCATCCCCATGTATCACAATGTGGACTCGCTCAATGTGGCTGCGGCTTCGGCGGTGGCCTTTTGGGAGTTGCGGAAGAAGTGATGTGCATTGAGAAGCGCATCGGGCCTTGTCCGTGGAACCCCTTTTCAGTTCACCCCAACAACAGACCACTATGGAACAAACGATGAAACTTCGCTCACGGATCGACAAATTTTGCGCTCTGTCGTGAGCAGCTGCATCGTTTCTGTCCCGATTTGTCGCCCGGTCTCCTCGATGCGCTGTCCTTGGGATGGCGCATTGTTCGTTTCAAGAGGCGCGAACTGCTGTTGAAGGCCGGTGTGGTGCCCAACGAGGCGCATTTGGTCATCGAAGGACTGGTGCGGGACTTACTACCCCACGGCGATCGAAGACATCACCGTCAACTTTGTGGCAGAAGGCGAGTTTGCACCACTACACCTCGTTGGAGTCTCCGCGGCCTTCGCATTTTCAGTTTTCGAGGCGTTGGAAGACACCATGTGGTGGCCTTCAGTTACGAGTATCTCGGCAAACTGCGCACGGTTCATGCGGAGCTCGAACGCTTGGTGCGCTATTTGATCGAACACGAATACGCTCGCTTGTTGGCACCACACCCAGATCTTTGCTCATTCGCAACGGCGAGAGCGTTATCGCCTATGTTTTGAAAAACTTCGGGGCGCTGATGCCGCGAATTTCGGTGGCCGATTTGTCGAGCTATTTGGGGCTGAGTCGGCAAAACGTGACCCTCATTCGCAAGCGGATTTTGCAGGGTTGACAAAAACTTGTCGTGTGGGAGTGAATGAAAAGTGCGTCCTTTGCACCGTAATCAAAAACAAAGCACTCACGATGAAAGAACGGTACGCTGATACCCCCACAAAGTTTGTAGAAGTTGACGGAGCTGCAGTGGCTTATCGCAGTATCAGCACGGCCGAGGCACGCCATTGTTTACCTCAACCACCTTGCGGCGAACTTAGATAATTGCGATCCGCAGTTGATGGATGCGCTGGCTGCAGATTTCAAGGTGATTAGTTTTGACTATCCCGGCATGGGTCTATCAGCCGGAAAGTGTGCAACCTCTGTCGAGGAGATGGCGCGCGAAACGATTGCGTTCATTCGTGCTTTGGGCTACGAAAGTGCATCTGCTCGGGCTTTCTACGGGCGGTTTTGTGGCGCAGTCGCTCTTGGCGCAGTCGCCGGAGTTGGTGGATCGCGTCATCTTGGCCGGCACGGGGCCTGCGGGAGATAAAGGCATTGCACGCGTGCCGCGCATCACCTACTACGATATGTTGCGCGGTCTATGCACAGGGCGCGATCCGCGCTATTATTTATTCTTCCCTCGACTTCCGAAGCCAAACATCGCGCCAAAGCCTTCATTTTGCGCACGGCGCTGCGTCGCGATCGCGACAAGTCGACAACCCTCTCGGCCTTGAGGAGGCAGTTGAAAGCCGTGGTGGCTTGGGCGAAGGCTGAACGCCAAGGTTATCGGGATTGCAGCTTTTCCCGCATTTGGGTGGTGAACGGCGACAACGACCGCATGGTGCCGACGGCTGGCAGTTACGACGCCATGCGCGCATCGCCTGCCGAATGCCACGCTTGACCATCATTGAGGGAGCGGGACACGGAGCCATATTCCAAGCACCCGAACTGTTTAGCATACAAGCCACAGCCTTCTATAAGGCGAGCGAAAAGAACGTAACCACAAGCGAAACGAAATAATCAGATGAAAGCTTTTCAACTACAACAATACGACAATAAGAATCTGGCCTCGAATTGCGTGGATCTGCCGCGCCCACAGGTCGCGCCGAACGAAGGTGCTGATCGAGGTGAAGGCCGCGGTGTCGAACCCTCTGGACAATATGATCACGCGCGGTGATGTGATGATCGCCTTATGTGCGCTGCCGCAGACGATGGGCAACGAGTGTGCCGGCTTGATCGTGGAAGTGGGCAGCGAAGTGAGCGATTTTGCGGTGGACGATGCGGTGTTTTCGCGTCTTCCCATCTCGCGCCCCGGAGCTTTCGCCGAATATGTGGCCGTGCCGGCTGACGCTGTGGCACGTATGCCCGAAGGCTGAGATTTTGAAGGGGCAGCCAGTATCCCGCTCACGGCGTTGACGGCCTACCAAGCCTTGGACTTGTTGGAGGCGAAGCCCGGTTCGAGCATTTTCATTTCGGGTGGTTCCGGTGGGCTCGGTGCGATGGCGATTCCCCTCGCCAAGGCACGCGGACTGAAGGTGTGCGAACGGCAACAGTGCGAGCCGCGATCGATGTCATGGCTGGGAGCCAGTCGCTATCTCGACGCTATCGCAAGGAAGACTATTTGGAGGGTGCTGGAGCCCGGTGGACGTTATGTGTTGGATAGTCTGGGCGGAAAGGAACTGGAACGACAAATGCAGTTGTTGCGTCGCGGCGGAAAAATCGTTTCGCTCAGAGGGATGCCGAATGCTCGTTTCGCGAAGCGATTTGGTTTGCCCACTTGGGAAGCGTTGGCTTTTCGCTTTGGCGGCATTCGGTGTTGAAAGAAAGGCAAGACAGCTGTGGGTGTCAGTTACGACGGTCTTGTTCGTGCAAAGCAATGGCCGTCAGTTAGCCGAGTCGCTCGTTTGATTGGCGAAAGGTATCAGCAACCGGTGGGACGGGTGTTTCCCTTTGCTGAAACAGAACGAAGCACTGCAAAAGTGGCCGGTGGTGGCGCTGCCCGACGCAAGGTGGTGCTGAGCTGCTCGACGAAGACACGATAATGAAATGGAAAGAGAACGGCCGATCACACGAGTAGCGATCGGCTGAAGCTGACCAACTGTCTGGCAATGTTGCCGTTTCCAGAAACTTCTAAAAGTGCGTTGCACTGCGATGGGAGAGATTGCCGTTGTGCGGGTTGAAGGGCTTTTCTCGGCGCATGAAGAGTGGCTCAATGGGTAACAACACATCCCCTGCGCATTGTCCTTGTAGAAGGTGGCAGGGCTTGGATTGAATTGTAGGTGTATGGGAGGTGAGTGGGTTTACATCGTGGACGTGATAGTGATTTTTCCACCTTCTTCATCAAAAGTCCCCCGTCATTTTTACTTTCGAGGTGCCCGGGATTTGTACGCCGGTAGAGCGATCGAATTGCCTCTTGCCTTCCACCTGAAGAACCCACTTCTTGTTTTTCTTTAATGGTGGATTGTACAGTACCAGTGAAACTCACCGTCATGGAAGTGTCGTCCAGCTGTTCGAGTTTGTATTTTATATTGGCTCTGGCTCGGTTTGTTTGCATTTTGTTCTCCCAGGTGTCTCCTACTGTGATGGCGTGTTCTGGGAAGAACTTCATGCGGTAGACCATCTCTATGCCGAGATTGTCTTGCGTCAATATTTTTGCTTTTTCTGCGCTAATGCCTTCGTAGTGCGGCTCTGCCACGACGTTGCCTTGCTTGTCGACCTTGGTGAAGATGTGCATGCCGATGATTTTCGCCTTGGTTGATTGGATTTTTTCTTGGATGGCAGCGTTCGCTTTGGGATCGCTTACAGTCGTCGACAAGTCTTCAATCTGCGACATGAGGGTAAAGATGCCGTTCTCCTTTGAAATGGGGGTCTCCTTTGTTTTCACCTTGTTGGTGAAAGTGATGGGTTGCCAAAAGAAGCTCGTTTCAGTAACTGAAGTTGTCGTGTATACCATCGGTTGGCCAATTTTTCGGTGCAAAGCGGTAAGATGACTCTTTCGCCCGTTTCCTTTGTAGCGAGCAGGCTACCACAAAACCCAGAGTGCAGATGCAGGTAGCAGGTTTACAAACGGGTATCTCTTCATGCGGTGCAGGCGGTGCAGACACACATCGAAACGGTAGATTTCACTTGTTGGCCGGCGGTGGTGGCCTTCGTTTCAACCGTGAAGGTGCCGGGAATGTTCATTCCTGTTTTGCGGTTCTGTGGCTGCTACCTTGTACGGTGATTTGCACCGTTGCCTGCGGATTGTTCTGAGGGTCATCCCTTGAGGCTCACGGTGAGGCACGTCATTGGTTACTTCCTCGAGTGTACACTCGCATCGCAATCGATTTTGCATCGGTGTGTCTTGCCCTTCCATGAATCACCTGGCCGATGGGGTATTCGAAGCTATTTCAAGATTGTTGCTGAGGTCTGAGGAACCGCCCATTGATTTTTGGAACAGGGCTGCGTATTCTTACGGGCAGTCCTTCGTAAAGTCGTTTTTCCGACGGTGTTGCCTCGCTCGATTGACTTGTGTGATGATGTGCGGCGTGAGAAACAACTGTTTGGTGCTGCATGGATTGTTCCATTGAGCGATCGCCTCCTCGTTGCCGGTGAGATGCCGACATATCAAGAATTTGTGTGGAGATGGTGGTGAGCGCCGTTTTCGCGATGCGGTGGGCGTCATCTGCATTTTCATTACCATTGCATAGAAACATCCCGCTTCCCCGCGTTCATTTCGGTTTGTGGATTTGAAATTGTACACGACGGGTTTGTTGGGATACGGGGCGAAGCGGTAAGTGATCTTTTCGCCGTTTTTCATTCCCGCAGGCTATGGCCGCCAGGAACAGAAAGGAGAACAGAAGGAAGTGGAGGACCTTTTCATGGCGGTGTTTTTGAATTGAGGTGAAACTTAATCTTAGCGAGGGTTGTGTGGGATAATGTCATCCCTGTGCGCAAATATATGGCTTTGTTCTTGATGAGCCAATGTTTTGCGGTAGGAATTTTAATTTGCGTGGAAGGCGTTCTCTTTTCTCCCTGCATAATGGCGGAGGAGATGGTGCTGGAGGCAACGGCAGTGCAGCAATGAGATAGAGGTGAGCGGACAGACATCCGCGGGCGATGTGGAATTGCCTGCGGGATTTTCCGTGGTGATGCGTGCCTCGTTTCCGTTCGATGGGAATGCGGGAATGGCGAAGCTGTGGATCAGACGGTGATATTGAGGAATCTCTCGAGCTGGATGACGCCGCGGGGTGTTTTGTGCGTCGACGATGTCACCACCTTGCCGGCCGAGAAGAGCTTGCGATGAGTGGTGCTCGAAATTTTGCCTGCGCGGAGATCGGCTTCGCTTTCCGAGACGATGGTGTACTTCATCTTGGCGCCGACCTTCACGTTTTCATCTCCAACGGTGGAGAGGATCTGGACGATGTCGGTGCGGAGCTTGGAGGTGTCGATGATCTTGGCCGCTGCGATGGTGGCTTTGAGGTTCGTTGTTGATCTTGGTTTCAGGTGGGCCTGTGCTTCCTTTTGCCGCGTCGTATTCCGGCGTTTTCCGGAGAGGTCGCCTTTGTCGCGGGCTTCAGCGATGGCTGCCGATGCGGCGGGCGGTCGATTTGCTCCATACGGCGGGCGGCTGGGCGACGAGGCTGTCGTAGCCCTCTTGGGTCATGTATGCCATGTTGGTATATTCGGGTTGGCGTGCTTGAAAAATGTGAAGGCGGGTGCCGCGATTGGTTGAGGTCGGCATCCTGTTGCGGGGCGTTGTCGGCGTTGCCATTTTCGGCATTGCCGTTGTTGCGCGCTCATTTTTGCGTCGGCGGGCACCTCCGCGACGTCGGCGGGTGTCGCGTCGTGCCGTGGAGTTTGCGCGTCCGACGATTCTTCTTCCGACGTGTCGGTGCGTTCTGCACCTCGTCAGCGAGATCATTTTGCGCTCGTTCCACGTCGTGCGGCGGTGGAAGCTTCTTCGCGCAAACGGCGTTCGGCGCTTTTCGGCGCGGCGACTTTCGTTCAACCGGCGGCGGTGACGAATGGTGGTGTGGCCGGCGGCGTGTGTGTCTTGATGCTGACGGCGCGCACGTTTTTCTGTTGTTCAGTGCGCGGTGCGGGCGCCTCTTCGGGCGTTTCGTCGTGGAAGCGGCAGGTGTTTTCGCTTTCTTCGGTGGGAACGATCCAGGCGCTGATGCTACACTCGGATCAGCTTCCTGCGCAGTGGGCTGTTCCACCGGCGAAACTGAGCTTTCGTCGGGCGAAGCATCATGTTTTCTCCTGTGTGGAAGACGTATCGCGTTCGTCGGTGGACTCGGCAACGGGTGGCGGGTTCGTCAGAGGTGACGGATTCCCTTCGGTTGTTCCGGCTTCAGCTCGTCGGCGATGGCAGCGGGCAGTGCATGGGAGCAAACACTGCCGTGGGTTCTTCAGGCTGAACTGTCGGCGTTGCTTCCTGACCTTGCGCCTCAATGCGATCCGACTGCGGCAGAATGTTGGGCGTGTCGGGTAGTGCCTGTGCAGGTTCCGGTTTAGGCAGCGGTTCGTCGTGGCGTATCGTTGGCGCTTCACTTTGTGCCGCCGTTTCGCTTTGCGGAGCCGTCGTGGACGCCGCTACTCGTTCGCTAAGGTCTCGTTGGCCAGAACTGCTGATTCGCTGCGCGGTGCATCGGCATTGCTACGGCCGCCGGTTCGGCGTCAGCACGTTGCTCTTTTGCGTTGAGAGCGGTCGTTGGGCTGTTCCTTTTTGGGGCGCAGTCGCTTTGCACTTTCGCGGGCGTACCTACCTCGGGGGCTGCGGTGTTGTTTTCAGCCGGAGTCTCTTCGGTTCCCTGCGCGGGGGCGTTCTTTTCGATCTGGGGCGTTCGTCTGCTCTTCGCCTTGGGCGCATCGGCAGCGGCCTCATTTTGCTTTCGCCGTTGGCCGTTTCGCGCTCCGCTGCGCGACGATCGTTACTCACGTTCCTTGCGTGCTTCGGCGCCTTTGTTTTTGCGGTCTTTGCGCTCGGTGTTGCCTTTTTGCTCCGTCTTCGTCTTGCTTTTCACCGCGCTTTCGTGTTTTGCGCTCGGTGTTTTTGTCTTCTCGATTTTCTTTTTGGCGGTCGCTCGTTTGTCGTTGCGCTGTTCTCCGCTTTTCTCTTTGCACTGCGTTCGTTACGCGCATTGTCTTTGCGGGCGGGGGCGCCTTCGCTTTGTTCCTTAGCGATTTCCGCTTCGATCTCGTCTATCTTGGGGACAGTGAAGAACTCTTCGCGCGCCCATGGCCGTGCGCTTTTCTTTGGCGCGGAAGACACTGTCGAGGAACTGCGGTTCGCGGCGCAGTTTGGTGAGTGCGTCCTTGGCTGCGGTTTTGGTGACTCTCTTTTTCGGGTAGCCCTTACCTTCTCCGGCGTAGAGTCCTTCGATGACGATGGTGGTGAACGAGGGGCCGTTAGCTTTGTCGGTGTCAGTGGCGCTGTCCTTGAATTCAGTCGGATGCGGTTTTTGGCTCCACTCCAAAAAGCTTGCTTTTGAAGTTGACTTCTTTGCTTTGCCACAGATTCGAGGTCGAGGACGGCACCGATGATGCGTTGCTCGACGAAGCGGAAGGCGTAGCGGAATCCTCGGTCGAGATAGATGGCGCCCTGCGAGGGCTTCAGGGAGTTTCCGCCGAGGTAGAGGTTGTGGGTCGGCTGTGGGTCTGGCTCTGGATGAGGCGATCGATGTGAGCTCTTTGCCCAGTTTGTTGCCGAGGATTCGCGCGATACGATTTTCGAACGCGTGTTGGTGAGAAGCCTTCGCGCTTGTTGGGGAAATGGCGATAGACGATGGCTGACGACGGTTTCGAGACAGCGTCTCGAGGAAACTCGGGTCGCTCATTGTTGACGGCTTGTTGCCGAGTTTTTCGATCGATACTCTTGTGACTTATGGGCGAATGCCGTGCGATAAGATCGATGTTGTGCGGGCAGAAGCCCTCCATGATGTCGTAGAGGGCTGGGCAAACTCCCGATCTTTAGAGAAAAAGAGTTTGGCTCGGTCGAATAGATTTTTCATAATGGGGTGGGGAGGACGAGAGAACGCAGCGCATGGGGACGAGAGAGAGATAGTTTTGTACGCTTGGTCATTACGTGTGTAACAACCGCGCTGACAATCCGCATTTACAATCCCACGGCGGGGGAAGGCGTTGCTGCGCTCAGTCTTCGCCGGGCTTGATACTTCTACGACGATGCAGCAGGGCATTGTGTCCGCCGAATCCGAAAGTATTGGAAAGCGCTGCACGCACGGTGCGTTGCTGAGCCTTGTTGAAAGGTGAAGTTCGTCATGTTGTAGTCGATAAGTTTTTCGTCGCGGTCTTCCTCATCGTGATTGATGGTGGGCGGTACGATGTCGTTTTTGTGCGGCCAGGCAGCAAACGATGGCTTCTACAACACCGCGGCACCGAGCAAGGGACGGTCATCGACTTGGTGGAGGAGATGTTGGGTTGGTAAGCATGGTCGCGAAAACCTGCGTGATGGCTTTTGGCTTCGGAGACGTCGCCGACGGGTGTGGACGTGCGTGCACATTGATGTATCAATAATCTTTGGGTTGCAGATCCGGCATCCTCGAGGCGCGCTGCATCACGAGTTTGGCATCGAGTCCTTCGATGGGAAGCCGTGAGATGGTAGGGCATCTGCGCTCATACCTGCGCGGCAATTTCGCAATAGATCTTTGCGCCGCGTGCCTTGGCGTGTTCAAGTTCTTCGAGCGCGAGAATACCTGCGCCTTCGCCCATGACGAAACCGTCGCGGCTCTTGCTGAAGGGGCGGCTGGCGCGTTGCGGATCGTCGTTGCGGGTGGAGAGAGGCGTGCATGGCGTTGAAACCGCCGAGTCCTCCGGTGATGGCTGCTTCTGCACCGCCGGTGATGATGGCGCTGGCTTTGCCGAGACGAATGAGGTTGAATGCGTCGGCAATGGCGTTGGTCGACGAGGGCACAAAGCCGAAGTTGTAGTGTAGATTAGGACCGTGGAATCCGTACATGATGGAGATCTGTCCGGATGCAATGTCGGCGATCATCTTGGGGATGAAGAAGGGGCTGAAGCGAGGTCCTTCTCTTCGTGAGGAGGGCGTATTCGCTGGTTGCTCTTCGAAAGTGTGGATACCGCCGATGCCCACTCCGAGCACTACACCGATGTTGTCCTTGTCGATCGTTTCGAGATTCATATCGCTGTCTTGTACAGCTTGCATTGCCGCCACGACTGCATATTGTCATAGAGATCCATTTTTGCGAATCTCTTTGCGGTCAATGAAATCTCGCTGCCTTGAAGTCTTTGACTTCGCAGGCAAACTGCGTTTTGAACCGTGAAGCGTCGAAGCCTTGAATGGGTGCTGCGCCACTAACGCCGTTGAGGAAGGCTGTTCCACGTGGCTTCGAGGGTGTTGCCGACGGGGGTGATGGCACCGAGACCGGTGACGACTACTCTTTGAGTTCCATAGGGGTGTGGGGATTAGTGGGAGATGAGAGGATGCTACGCTGAAATGTGCTAATGCGCGGTGCCGCCGAATGGGTACCGTAGCGCATTAGCACATTTGCGAGAGATGAGCGTTAGCTCACCTCGTTGAGCGCGGGCAAGATCACTCTGGCGTGTTCTTCGATGTACGCGATAGCGTCACCACAGTGGAGAGCTTTTCAGATTCCTCTTCGGGATGGTGATGTTGAATTCCTTTTCGAGGTCCATCATGAGTTCTACCGTTTCGAGAGAGTCTGCGCCGAGGTCGTTGGTGAAGCTTTGCGTCTTCACGCACGTCAGCTGCATCAACGCTGAGCTTTTCTACGATGATTGCCTTTACTTTTTCTGCAATTTCAGACATTGTTGTTCTTATTTTGATGATTAGAAATTAGTCATTTCTGAGGGTTTCACAGCTGCAAAAGTGAGTGGTATTTCTTCAAACCGGCAGAGGTTTACCCTATAAAAAGCGCGTTTTTGCTCATTCTCGCGCATTTTGTGCAGCTAGGTGGGGAGAAATCGGAGCTCGGAGACCTTGATTTTTCGTGAAAAGAGTCGCTGCTCAGTTGAATGCGCCTCTGCTCTGTTCGGTTGAATGAGCCTTTACTTTGTTGAACTGGTCTGTGCCCCGTCGAAGGTGTCTGCGCTCGGTCGATGAGCAGCAGACATTTACGCGATCGAAGTGGAGCAGCCACGAAGACACATCCGTCGGCGCGCAACCGGCGGCGCACTGCGCACTCATTTTCCTGTGATGATTTTGCGAATGTCGTTGAGTTTTATTGAGCGCCTCGACGGAGTGAGGTGGTTGACGTCGAGATGCAGAATTTCGTCGCGCACGGCTTCGAGCACCGGATCGTCGAGTTGGAAGAACGACAGCTGGGTTCCGCTGGGAGCACCGCTCGTTGGGCCGTTTTTCTCCAGTGGGAGGCTAGCACTTGTCGGTTGTCTGCGTTGTTGTGTTTCTAATTGGTGCAGTAATCACTTCCGCCCGTTGCACAATCGCATTCAGCATCCCGCCAGACGCGCCACATGGATACCGAAAAGAGTGTTCCGAACCGCCGCGCGCCATTTGCGGAGAAAAAGACGATGTGGTGATCCACTTCGCGCACGGAAACGTTGTAGTTTTTGATGCGCGGGAAAAGCGCCCTTCCATGTCGTTGAGCTCGTGATAGTGAGTGGCAAAGAGCGTACGCGCATGCATTTTTGGGACGTTCGTGCAAGTGTTCCACGATGCTCCACGCGAGTGGAAATGCCGTCGTAAGTCGAAGTGCCGCGTCCCAATTCGTCGAAAGCACCAAGCTACGTTGCGTGATGTTGTTCATGATGTTCGCCGCCTCACTCATTTTCGACCATAAAGATACCTCGCCCACCGAAATATTGTCCGATGCGCCCACGCGCGTGAAGATCTTGTCGACAATGCTCACCCGCGCCGAGTCGGCGGGACGAACAATGCCGATTTGCGCCATCAAAGTGATGAGCGCCGTTTGCCCTCAATAGCGCACTCTTACCTGCCATGCTCGGCCCCGTGATCATCATGATCTGCTGATCCGCCGTGTCCAGTCGCACATCATTGGGCACATATTCCTCACCCGGCGGCATGAGCGTCTCGATCACCGGGTGTCGTCCCGCCTTGATGTCCAGCACCTCGCTTTCGTCCGACCACCGGTCGAACATAGTGTTGTGCCATCGCCAGCACCGCCAGCGAGGTGGTACACGTCCAACCGGCGAGCGCACGCGCATTGCGTTGCAGCGCCGCGATATGTTCGGCCGCCGCCGCCACCAGTTCGCCGTAAAGTCGAGTTTCGAGCACCAGAATTTTTGTCTTCTGCTCGAGAATTTTCTCCTCATATTCCTTCAACTCCTGCGTGATGTAGCGTTCCGCATTGACGAGCGTCTGTTTGCGTATCCATTCCGGCGGCACAAACTCCTTATAAGTGTGCGCACCTCCATGTAGTAACCGAACACGTTGTGTGAAACCGATTTTTCAGACTCTGGATGCGGTACGTGCGATTTCGCGTTCTTGGATTTTGGAGCAAATAGTCCTTTCCGAGGTCTGAATGTTGCGCAGTTCGTCGAGTTGTGCAGTCACCCGTTGGCGATAACCTGTCCCTTGTTCACCGTGAGCGGCGGGTCGGTGCGCAATTCGCGTTCGATGCGCTGCCGCAACGGCGTGCAGGCGTCCAGGCGTTCGCCGATGTTGCGGAATGCTCTCTTGGGCAGCCTGCTTGCACGCGATTTTGCACCACCACTGCGTTTCCAAAGCACAGCGCAGTTGCTCATCTCTCGCGGATTGATGCGTCCGTCGCCACTTTCGAAACGATGCGTTCCAAGTCGCCCACCTTCCCCAGTTCCATTTCGCAGAGTTCTCGAAATTCGGTTCGCGGAAGAAATGCTCCACACTGTCCAGTCGCTGTTCGATCTCGCTTCCGACCGAGCGGAGGCGGGAAAGCCTGTCGTCTCATCGGTCGCGCGCCCATCGGTGAGAGCGTTCGGTCGAGCACCGCGAGCAGCGACGTCCCGTCACCGTGGTTGGTCGAAATGAGTTCGAGATTGCGAATCGTGAATTTGTCGAGCCGCACGAAACGTTGCTCTTCGATGCGGGTGATGCGGGTGATGTGTTCGATGTGGTGGTGCTGCGTCTGGTCGAGATACGTCAAGATTGCTCCCGCCGCCGTGATCGCCGTGTGCAGGTGGTCCACGCCGAAGCCGCTGAGATTCTTCACCTCAAAATGTTTCAAGCACCTTGGTGCGCGCCGAGACCTTCTGAGAAGCCCAGTCGTCGAGTTCGAAAATGAAATAACGTCCCGAAAACAACTGTTCCGAATTTCCCTTTCTCCCCGCGTTGAATGAGCACCTCTTTCGGGGCAAAGCCGTCAGTGGTTGTCGATGTACTCCGTGTCGCCCTCGGCCTGGGTATTCGCCCGTCGAAAATGTCGAAAGGCAGCGAAAGTCCCGCTCGGCCGCGCCGAAATGCACGGCAGCCAGAAAGTTGTTTTCCGGCTCGAGCACATTGTCCCCCAGCGCCACCCCGGCGTCCTGTTCGGTGATGCCTCGTTTTACATTTCTGGGTCAGCTTCAGGTCTCTCGAGGCTGGTCGCAGATGACCCTCGATATCCTGCCGGATCAGCCGCGGCAGATGAGTTGTCGAGCGCATGGTGGGAAAACCAGCCATTTCCGTCGAGGCGTTCGCCCCTTTTTGGTTGCGTTTCGTCAGGGTGATCCCCAGCACCTGCGAGGCCGTGACGGCATCTCCGCAATACGTTTCGTAGAAGTCGCCGCAGCGAAACAGCAGAATCGCATCGGGGTTGGCCGCTTTCATGTCATGAAACTGCCGCATCATCGGAGTGAGTTCGTCTTTGGCCATAGGAGGATGAGGGGGTGAAACAATTGTGCGCATCGGTCGGCGCCATGTGCAAAGTTACGCATTCTTGTCGAAACGCAAAACCGCCCCGTCCTGCGAGAGGACGAGGCGGAAAATCAATAGGAGAGATGTAAGTCAGCTGTGCGCTTATTTCACAACCACCTTCTTACCGTTCACGATGTAGAGACCGGCGGGGGAGGTGTTTCGTGTCTTTCACGCGTACGCCCGAGAGGGGTGTAAACAGCGTTGACTTGCTTGCCGTTGGCAACTACGCGACCCACGGTGGTGATCGTACCGTTCGTTTCGAGGTACTTGTCACCGGTTTCGGTAGTCACGGGCATCTTCGTGAAGTAACCCGAACCGGCAGCAACCGATTCACCACTTCCGAGCGGAGCACCTTAGAGTGGATCAGCGTTGAAGACACCGCTGTCCTTGTTCACCTTGGTCGTTTCGAATACCGGAACGAGACCGTTGACAGGCGTTGCGGGCGTGCTCACGGGAGCGAGCGTAGCGAGCGTCTGTGCCTGCGAAACGAGGTTGATCACCGTTTCTTCGTCACCGTCTTCGGGGATGAGCACGTAAAGCCTGACCGGCTTCGAGCATACCCGTGTGTGCTTCTTCAGCTGGATGCGGTTGTTGGCATCCTGACCGATTACAGTGTAGAAGTTGTTTGCACCGGGATCAGCTGCGATGGGCAGCGTGATGATCTGGGGCACACCCTTCATGATGGGCAGCGAGAAGCCGTCAGCGAGGGCCTCTTCGAGATCGTGAGAAGCTTCGCTTGAAGGTGAAGGCCGAGTTGTCCTTACCGTTGGCTTCGTTCCAGTAGCACGAGGTTCTTCGAACCCGGGTTCAGCGTTCAGGTAGACGTGAGCCTTATCCTGGCCCGTCGGCCGTGTCAGCCACGAGGTTGAAAGCGGCGGAGTCTGCCATAGCGGAGATCGAGCGTGTGGGAGGTTCTTGCGGAGGCTCATCACGCGTACCCTTCTCTTCCTTCAGCGAGGTAGGGGAGCCCGGTGTAAACGTTCTGATGAAGTGTAACCGCCGGCCACCTTCGTCAGCTTCCAGTAAGCACCGAGGCGGTGTTGAAGTCAGCCACATCCTTGGGTGCTGCCGTCCTTCACGCGGCCGTCGAGCTTGAGGTAGTTTTGCGTCGAAGCCGTGTTGGCCACTACGCTGTTTTCAGCTACGCTGGCGTCCAGACGACTTGCTGATGATGCGATAGACTACCGTCAGCGGGCACGTTGAGCTTTTTCAGCGAATGCCTTGTTGGCGGCGTCAACGGGCGAGGAGGTCGTTCACCCTGAGCAACGGTGGGCTGCTTCACATCGGTGATCGCCTTGAGGTTGTTGGCAACCGCTCGAGTGGCAGCTTTTGTAAAGTAGCCTTCGATCCGGCAGCGTAGTAACCCATGTCGGTGCCTTCTTCAGCAGCAGCTTCGAGAGCCTTGGCTGCGTCGAGCGCCTTCGTCACGCGAGAGGGATCAGGATAGTTCTTGAGGAACTTGTCGTAGGCAGCCTGGAGTGCTTCGATCGAAGCCTTCGTAGCCTGCTTGTTGTTCACTTCATTCTTCAGCGTTGCGATAGCACCGGTGAGGAGCGTCGCGATCAGCCTGAGGAACAGCGTCGATGAGCGAGTTCTGTCCGTCGTAGCGCCTTTTGTAAACGCGGAATTCCGAACCGTAGAAGAACTTGTTGCCGTTGGCTTCGCCGTTACCTACCGTCTTGGTCACCCTCCATGCGGAAGTACTTGTAGGCACCCTTGTCAGAGGGGATCACGAAGTGAGCCGTACCGGCGAAGTTCGTCTTCTTCACTTCCGTACCGTTGTTGTCCCACGTTACGGTGTAGGGATAGCTGAACGTAGAAACCGCAAGCGAATCCCAACGCGGTTCTTCTTCAAGCGTCGAAGTCAACGACGTTGTTGCCGTTTTCGTCCGTTACCACAGCGCCGTCCTGGTCGAGGCTTGTCGGCCTTGTTGGCAGCGAGGGCAGCTTCGAGTCTTGGCACGAGATCGTGATCTTTTTCGGGTGCACCGCCGTTGGCGTTGTTGTGGTGCGCTTCACCCGCGAGGAGGAGTTCGCTCTCAGGGGGTTGTCGAGCTGGAATTGGAGGTGGTGACCGCCCGCTTCCAAGCGTCGCCGTCACCGTGCCAGCTGGTGTGGAAGTGGGTTTCAGGGGTTTGCCGTCGAGGGAGCACAGCGGGTTCGTGTTCAGCGCCCGCTCCTTCTTCCTTGTCGGCCATGTCGCTCGAAGCTTCGTGCCGTCGGTGATCGAGACCAGTCTTTCGTGGGTTTGCCGCTGGTAGCATCTTCGATGCGGTTGCCCGAAAGCGTCAACACCCATGTAAAGCCAGAAGCCGTTGTTGTAAGCAGTTTGTGCCTGCTGGAGGACTTCTGGGCCTTTTCGTTGTTGATGTCTTGTTCGGCGCTCTTCAGGAGATCAGCCACTTCCTGGTCGGTGATGGTGCGTGCCTTGAAGGTCGAACCGTCAGCCTGCCGAGTCCCAAACCACGAGTGCCGTTGTGGTCGCTACCGGTGTGTACACCGCCGAATTCCCAACGGTCGCCGCCGTTGCTAACCCAGTAGTTACCCTTACCGCGCCAGAGGTCGGGCGAGTAGAAGCAAGTAGCCGGTAGTTGCGGCTGGTCACGATGTTGTAGGAAGCCTCGGCTCCATCCGTCATTCGATACGTGCACTGGGAACGATACTGCCGTTGGAGGCAATGTTCTCAGCAGTACCCACGTAACGATTGGTAGCCAAAGTTTTGGAAGAAGAAGTAACGGGTTTCGCATCGTTTCTTCGTCACCTTCAGATGTACTTCAAGCTCTTGTAGTCGAGCGGAGCATCCTTCTTGTAGGTGATGTCGCCACCCTTGTAAGTCCAATGCAGTTTGCTTGTCCTTATCGTTCACTGCACCACCGTCGTAGAGTGCACCGTCGTCATAGCGGTACCCTGCGAGCGGTAGGAAGTGAGGATGTAGTAACGGGCTCGAGCACCTTGCCGAGGTGGTGAAGGTGGTGTAAGCCTTGGGCAGATCTACCACGAGGCTGATCGATCTCGTCGTCGGTAGCCGTTGCGCCGCCGTTGAGGGATCTCTTGCGACTTGTTGCAGAGTGCCGCTGAAGGCGTCGTACTTCGCCTGGTTGTACTCACCGATGTTGTTACCGCAGAACTTTTCGGAGAATTCATCCACGTTGAAGTTGGCACCGAGCGATTCGGCGATCACAGCCTGGAGGTCTTCCGGCGGTGAGCTCGTTGGCGGCGTATAGCCAACCACGCGTTGCGGTTGTAGTCCGTGCCCTTGCGGCATCGCGGTGAGGTGCCGTCTTGGGGCAGGTGAGCAAGAAGTTGTACTCGCTGTCTTGTCGTCCTTCTTTTTCGCTTCCGGGCGAAAGCAGGCACGACAGTGTTGTCACCATTCACAAAGGTGAAGATGCTCAAGTCCGAGATCCTCGTTGTTGGCACGAGCTTCTTCCACGTAAGCGCGAACGCCCTTGATGGTTTCGGTTGCGTCAGCACCGTCAGCCTTGGCATGCGTCCACTCGTAGGGTGTTCCGGGATCCTGACTCCAGTGACTTTGCTTCACTTCGATCTTCAAGCACGATCCGTGGCGGAGGTGTAGAAGTTTTTGGTTCGAGAAGGATCTGCAAGATACTGGTTTTTCGTTCACGCCTTTGCGCTTGAGGTAGAGGTCTTACCGTCCCCGTTGATTCAAAGGGCAAAAACGTTGTCGAGCGTCAAGCTGGTCGTTGTGGTGAACTTCTGTCCGGCGAGGAAGCAGTTGCCGTTCGCAGCTTCCGGAGAACGCAGGCTGAAGCACATACGATTGTCCGGCTACGATGTTGGTCACTGCACCATCGTTGACGTTAGCACCCCAATGGCGAGCAGACGCGCTTGTCGCTCGACCACCAGGAGGGCGGTCAAAGCAAACAAATTGCAAACCTTTTTCATTGAAGATTTAACATTAAAGTTAGACATAGAGATAATTCGATGGGACACGATGCGACTTCCATGTACCTCCCCCATCGAAAACAGAAGGGTCACGGAAGTTTAGTGCAGGGTGTTCGTGCGACAAAGATAGAGAAAAAAAACTACACATGGCAGATTCGCATCTAAAAAACGACGAGTTTCTGCCCGACAGCACTGCATTTTATACTTTGTCGCCACTTGTGTTTTTGAAAAATCTGAATGATTTCCGCTGATTTCGTTGGTGGATTAACCGAAAAGTGTTGAAACTGTCCTCGTGTTTTTCCGGTTTCGTGTGGGAGAAGGGGATGCTTCGGCGCGCCGTTTGTGCCGTTTGTCAGGTCTGTTCGGTAAACGACGGAAAGGGGGCCGATGCTCGGTGGGAGACAGTGCGTCGATGCCGGTCGATGCCGCCGTAGCGGAGACGGCCGATGTTGCTCAGCAACGCCGCATCGTCAGCTCCCCTCCCTTCGCTTTGCTGATCGCTCTCGCGCTGGAGGCGTTTCTCGCGTGCGCACGTGTCGCGCGATCGCGCACCCCACTCGAAGTTACTGGCCTTCACTCCTTCACCCGTGTGGCGCAAACGTTTGTGCTTCATGTGATTAGGGGTGAAGATCTTTGCCGCAAAAGCCTTCACCCCCTCGGCGGGTCGACCGCGTGAGCGCGAAGTTCACGCGCCGTGTTCCATTTTTCCTCGCGGCGATGCCTTGTTTCGCGCGCGTTTTTCGAAGAAAAACGGGCTGTTTTCCAAAAGTCGACCGCGGTGAAGGATGAAACACCAAAGCCTTCACCCTTATTGAGGATGTCATTCAGCGCATTACGCAGTGTGGGTGAAGCGGTGAGAAGGCAAAAACGAAAAAGCGTGGACGCGCGCGCGTCATGCGCGCGCTGAGGGTGCCCTGTCTTCACCACTCGCGATCGGTGTACTCGCTTTCGGTGTGCCCGTGAGGGGCGCGCAGCAGTCGAAGGGCAGTGGGCTTATCGGCGTTGGGCCTCGAGCGACAACGAATCAGTGGTGCTCACGCAGGGCACGCAGTGCTGTCTCGATCATGCTGTCCCTGCCGCGCTGTCGGTCGTCGGCCGAAGGTGGGCGCGCATCGAGGTGCGATGCCGAACTCCGTGTGCTCGCCGTGCACGTCGAGTGCGGGACTCGCCGAAGCGAGATGCTCCACCGCCGGCAGGTTCGAACTGAAGGGGCATGCCCGATCCGCCGCCCGGTGCGGTCGCCCGCAAAATCACGCCGGTATTGTCTTCATGTACATGGCAAAGGAATTGGCGGCGCTGAAGGTACGGCGGTTGATGAGCACCGCCACGGGTTTCTGCCACCGCAACCCCTTGAGGGGGCTGAGGCGCACGGGTTTCGGTGTGGAGAACGCGTCGTGTGCGGGGCCTGTTTTGTGCATGATGTAGCCCACCGTGACCGTGCGATTGGTGAAGACCGAAGCCAGCGTCTCGGCCGAGGTGAGTTGGCCGCCGCCGTTGCTGCGCACATCGACGATGAGGGGCGTCGCAGAGGGCAAAATGCCGCTGACTTCGTGCAGATTGCCCGCGCCGATCGCCACGTTGGAAGAGCTGCAGCGGATGTAGCCCGTTGCCGGCAGCACCTTGTATTGGAGTCCCGACGCGGTGCGATATTCGTCAGCCGTGCCCAGCACCACGCGCTGCAAGGAGTCGTCGAAGTCGGTGGGGTAGGCCTCGTACCAATTCGTGTAGCGGGCCGTGTTGAAAGGAGTCCAGAGGTTGACATGCCCGTCGCGCAGTTCGTCGCAGAGGTTGGCCAGCATGATAGAGCGCTTGCGACGACACGGAGTCGGACACCTGCGGGGCGGCGGCGGTGCACCTCGTTCAGTCAGTCCGTATTCCTTGTGCTTGTAGTCGAAGAAGCGGTAGTGCTCATCGATGATTTTCACAGCGCTTCGAAGTCGCCGCGCGCGGTGTGGAGGCAGGTCGTCGGCCTGCGCAGGCGGTGAGCGCGGTGAGCAGCAGCGGAAGCGGGAGGAGGCGGAAGAGATGTTTCATCGGGAAGAAATTGGATCAGGCGCGAATAGCCGATCACGAAGGTGTGATTCAAGCGTGGCGTTCAGTCGGTTGACGCTGCTCTGACGGATGTCGGCTTTGTAGCCCAGGGTGATGCACGCGCGGCGCAGGGGAATGCTCACGGTGGAGAGGAGAGCGCGGCGAGGGGGCGAAAAAGGGGCGTGGTGGGCACGACATTGCGGTCAGTGTGTCCGAGCGGGAAAATTTCGTAGTAGGACTGTCCGTAGTTGGGGCGTGAACTGCAGGGCCCAAGAGGGCACTTCGAGTTGCGAGCGCCACACCCAGCGGCGTCCCCACAGGGTGAAGGGGTGGACAGGCGCGCGGAGAAAACCACGTCGACAGCGGCGCGCGCCTGTGCCGGGTTGTTGCCGTTGCGCTGGTTGTAGGTGCCGCCCAGGTGCAGCGCGCCCATGGCACCCACGCTCCACTGCCACGCCGGAGTTGAGCGGGGTGAGGCGGCGGCGCCAACCGGCGTCCATTGCAGCTCGATGTCCAGCGCGGTGCCGTTGCCGGCGGATTGGTGGCCGAGGTGCCGTTGAGGTCGAAAGAGTGTGACGAAGGCATTGCGCCCGCCGCGCCCGCTGTGGCGCTCGCCGATGCGGGTGAAAGAGAGGGTGGTGCCACTGTAATTCCAGCGGCGAAGGTAGCTGTCATAGAGGTTGTTGTGCCCACGCCGAACAGGTAGGTGCGTTCCACGCGGCGGTGAGTGTATCGGCATCGGTGGTGTGCTGTGGCGATTCAGCGCGGGCGAAAAGCGGAAGGATAACCCACCACGCGAGGAGGAGTGCTTTGCGTGTCATGCGTGAAATGTAAAGGAGATTCGTTGCCATAGGCGTCCGCTGGCCGTGAGGGCGTAGTCGGCATCGAGCAGCGAAGGCAATGCCGGGCTGTAGGTGAAATCCGGTGTCGCTCAGGCGAGGGCCACGACCACAGGGCGGTGGGGGTGAGCGGTGGGGATTTGTAGTGCACGGGGGTGGCATCGGCCACGGCGTTTCCAGGTGAAGCGGAGCGCGTGGTCGAGTGCGCCGACACTGCCACTGCGGTGCAGCGGGCGCAATGCTGTCAGAGCCAGGTCATGGCCGGCGGGGAGCTGAGGTTGCGCGTGGTGGTCGTGCACGAAGTCGAAGTGGGCCTTTCACGTTGTTGAGCAGGGAATTGACTGCGGAAATAGGCTTCGCCGGCAAACCCTTCGGCGTGAATGAAGCGGAGTTGTCGTGCGATTTGCAGCAGCGACCAGTTGCGCTCTTCGGGGGCGAGCTGGTAGGCGCCCAGACCAGCGCCACAGGACGGCCGTAGGTGTGTTCCTGCCAGTTGACGGCGAAGGGGTAGAAGTGTTGCCCGTCGAAATACATCATCGGAAAGAGCCCGTCCATCCAACCGCGGCGCAACCACAGTTGGGCATCCTGCGACACGGCGTCGCGGGCATTCCAGCCCTTGGAGGATTGGGCGGGCAGGTCGGCGTATTTGCCGATGGGAGCACAGGTGATCTTGACCCTCGGACGAATGGCGCGCACGGTTTCGCTGATGAGTTGCACGGTGCGGTTCACGTTCTCGCGGCGCCGATCGGCTTTGGGGCGGCGATGGCCGTAGCGGGCGTAGGTGCGGCGATCGTCGAAGGGAATGGAGGGTTCGGGGTAGCGAATGTAGTCGAGATGAATGCCGTCGACGTCATAGCGACTGATGATTTCGCGAACCAATTCGGCCAGATATTCGGCTGTGCCGGGAACGCCGGGATCGAGTTGCCATTTGTCGCCGGCGCGGGTGCAGAGTTTGGGCATGCGCGCGGGAGGACTGGCGTCCGAGGCGTTTGGCTTCGGGCAGCGTGTTGCCCGGAGAAAGGTGACGAGATAGGCATGCAACTCCATGCCGCGGCGGTGCCGCTTCATCGATGGCGAAACACGCAGCACGTCGTGAGGGCAGTGCCACGCCCGGGCGTACGGAAGAGCGCCGTCCACGGCTCGATGTGCGAGGGATAGGCCACGGTGGCGCGGATGCGGGTTTGGAACAGTACCGTGTTGATGCGGCGGCTTGCAAAGCCGTCGAAAATGCGCGAGCTGTGCTTTCTGCTCGAGGCTTCGGCCGCTGTGCGGGCATAGTGGCGGCGGGCCAGTCGAGTCCGCTGTGGTGCAGAACCACACGGCGTGCCACGCCGCGGGCGGGGAGGAACCGCGGAGGCAGTGGGCGTTTGTGCTGTGGCCGAGGGAGGAGGAGAAACAGCGGGAGAAGAGGAAACGCATGGGGCGGGAGAATGGAAAGGGGGAGGTGGGCGTTTAGCGCAGGCGGTGGTAGAGCGGGAGGAGCTGCTCGGCGAGCTCATCGCCGGCAGCGGCACGCAGACTGTCGAGCTGACGACGGGCTTCGTTGCGGCGCCCGAGGTCGAGGAGCAAGGTGGCGCGGTGCGCACAACGGGCGGTCGTCAGGGACGCAAACGGAGCAGGTGTTCGAGGCGTTCGAGTGCGGTGACTTTGTCGCCCTCGCGCTCTGCAAGCTCGGCGCCGACAGCCAGCGCGGTCTCGTCGTCGGGATGCCGCAGCAAGGCGGTGCCGAGATGGAGCAGGGCTTCGTCGCGGTGGCCCTCGAGTGTAAAGTTGCAGGGCGATGAGGCTGTGGGCGCGCGCATTGTAGCGGTCGGTTTTTCAACACGCGGCGCAGCGCGGTCGAGGGCGCGCTCGTCTTGGTGCAGGCGCCCGGCAAAGCTTCGCTTTGAAGAAAAAGAGCGAGGTGTGGACCTCGTCGGTCGTGCGCTCACGACGGTCGGCGAGGAGGGTGTCGACCAGTGGGCCAATTCGCTGTCTTGCCTGCTTCACTCAGACATTGGGCCAGCGCAATCTGCGCTTCGCCGTAGTCGGGACGGTGGGCCAGGAGGTCGCGAAGTCGTCCTTCGGCATCGTGCCACTGTCGGCGTGCCATGAAAGTGGCGATATTGAAACGCAGCACGTCGTTGCCCGCCGCGTCAGGGATCGTGCCCAGGGGCTGCTTCGAGGGCGCGCTGTGCCTGAGAGGGAGTCAGCGCGCAGGGCGGCGAAGGCACTGCGCACCTCGCGGCGGTAGGCGGCGGTGTCGCGCGAGTGCGATGGTTTCGACCGGGTTCGACAACGTCTCTGCGCTCCGCGCGAAGGTGGAGCACAAGAGCGGTGAAGATGCGCCGGCGAGTGACGAGCGGAAACAAAAAGGCGGGGAGGATCGCAGGGCACTGGGGTGATCGATTTCGCTGAACACGGCTTCCGCTTCGAGATCCGCGAGAGGCAGCGAAGCGGGCCAGCTTCTGTGCGGCCAGGTAGGTGGCGCGCCGATCGGAGGATCGAATTTGAGCGTGCGCAGTTTGGCGGCGAGCAGGTCGCGGAGGGTTTGCCGATACGTTTTTCGTCGATTTCTTCCTCGAGGGGCGATGGTGATGTTTTCTCGACTGGTTCCTTTGAGCTGCAGTGCGTTGCGATTTTGATTCGCCCCATCGGGCGAAGGCGGCCTTGTCGTGCACGAAGGCGCGGGCGTAGCGTTGCTCATCGATGAACTTTTTCGTCCTCGAGGGCGTTGGAGTACCCGATCGATGAGGTCCGGGGGTCGATCGGCGGCGCGGAATTTCTTCTCGAGATCCCCCGACGGGTTTCGCGTCGAGCGCAGTAGGGCACGGCACGGCGATAGAGTGATTCGAAGTCGTTGGATTTCATCGTTTGATCAGTGCGCGGATCACAAACCAGGCATGAGTGGGCGAGGGCGGAGAAGAGACCGTAGTGGTGGGCCATGATGCGAAAACGCTCGCGCAGGGGAGGCTTTTGTGATGGCGGGTGGTGAGGGCCTTCGCTGGGGTAGTCGGCGACGACCGTGATGGGTGTTGAACAGCGGGAGCGGCGGTGCTCGGCTTGTTGCATGAGGCAGAATGCACCAATCGTAATCGGCCGAGAAACGATAGCGCAGGTCGTGAGGGGTGGCACGCGCCAGGTCGGTGCGGGCGAAAAAAGGCTGGTGGCACACGAGCATGCCGTTGACAAAATCGTGTCGGCGAAGTTGTTCGGGCGGACTGAGGCGTCGGGCGCGGAGAAAGGTGCCGCGGTCGTCGACCAAGTGGGTGTCTCCATAGAGCACGGCGGAAGTTGGGCGGGATCGGCGAAGGCGGAGAGTTGCGAGGCGATGTCGGCCAGGGTGGTGGTGGCGTGAAATTTGTCGCCGGCGTTGAGAAACAGGATGATAGTCGTCGCCCGGCTTGCCGCAAGGCTTTGTTCATCGCGTCGTAGAGTCCTTTGTCCGGTTCGGAACGAAACACGAGACTCCGTCCGTCTGTGATGCCGCGGTAAAGGGCGGCGTGTTCGTCGACCATCCGGCGGGTGTCGTCGGTCGAGGCCCCGTCGATGATAGGGGTGCTCAATGTGAGGATATTGTTGGACGAGTACGCTGTCGAGGGTGCGCCGCAAAGGTGGTGGCAGCGTTGAAAGCGCATACAGTGGCGACGGTAAAACGGATCATAAGCGAGGGAAGAGGGCGAAGAAGAGACGAAGCGTGGGCGAGGAGCTTGCGGTAGAGGGCAAGATAGCGCCGGCCGACGCGAGTCGAACGAATAGTGGTCGAGCACTTTGGTACGTCACCGCCTGCGCCAGTTGGTCGTGGTTGGACACATCAGGCATTTGGTGCAAACCTTCGCAAGGTCGTTTGCGTCTTTGGCGGCAGCCACATAGCCGTTTTTGCCGTGATCGATCATTTCGAATTCCTCCACGCAGAGCAAACAAGGGATGCCGCAGGAGGTGCTTCCATGATGGTGTTGGGCAGGGTTCTCCGGAAACGGAGGGGTACAAAAAGTTGGGCCCGCGTTGTAAATATTGACGATGGTATCGACCTCGTAGGTGTAGAGTGTGGTGAACACGGGGATGTCGAGGCGGCCCAGAAACTCTTCTGCGGCACCGCCGAGAATGAAGAGTGCAGTGTCTCGGCGGTGTTCAGGATGGGTGGTGAGGGTATTGCCGGAAGGCTTCCACCAAGTAGGGCATGCCTTTGTTGAGATTCGTGATGCGCTGGGCGACAAAGAGCACAATACGCAGGGAAGGGTCGGCGGGCAGACCGAGTTGTGCGCGGGCTTTCGCGCGATCGCGGGGAGCGAACACGGTGGTGTCGATGGGATTGGGGATGTCGACCACGGTTTTCCCGTGGTGAGCGACGCACTGCGCGCCTCGCCCGGCGAGCCATCGGCTGCACGCCACAAAAGTCATGGGGGCTGTGGCATGAGACCGCTTGTTTTTCGACCAAATGCGGTGCGACAGGTCGTGGGGCGAACCGCCGTGCGGAAGGTAGGGACATTGTCCACATTCTTTACGGTAACGGGTGCAAGACAGGGCCAGATGACAAATGCCGGTGACGGGCCAGATGTCGTGCATCGTCCAAACCACGGCTTTTCCGTCGCGAAGTATGCGTTGCAACTCGTTGAGAGAGAGGAGACCTTGGTTGATCCAATGCAGATGGATCACGTCGGCGCGCCGATAGGCATCGGTTTCGAGTGACGTTTCCTCCCGCTACGGCGGTGTCGATGGCGAAAAGTCCCCGCCGTTGTCCCGCGCAGATGGAAGAAAATGCACAAACGTTCTCTGATAAACGCCCACTTCATGCGCCACCTTCCGCAGAAAGCAGTATGGATTTTTCCGGAGAAGACGTTTGTCGATCGCGCACCAGCATTTCAGCCTCGACACCCGATATGGGTCAAGGCCGCTTGCAGACGAGACGCGGCAACGGCGCGCTCCGCGGTTCGTTCGCTGGTGTTGATGATCAGAACGCGCATGGGGATAGGGTTATTTGGACAAAAATAGAAAAGAAAGCCCGATATGACCAAATTTAGAATCGAGTAGTAGCGCCTTCAACGCAAGATGAAGGCGCCACAGGCCTCGAGGCGAAGACGGCGTCGCGTTTATTTCCGGAGAAGAGCAGCGCGCAGGGTTCCGTTCCCACGTTGAGCGTTGTGAAAATCGCCGTTGTCGTTGTAGACACTGACCGTTCCGGGTTCGGTGAAGCGTGTTTTTCGGATCGAGCGTGCTGCGAGAGGCCACATAAATGTTTTTGTGCGAGGGATCGACTGCCAGTGCCGTCGGATCCAGGGAGGTTACACTTGTCCGAGGGTGCGAAGCGATAGCCGTACCCGAACGCGTGTCGCGCACTTCACATTGCACGGTGGTTTTCCTGTGGACCAATCGGTGGTGGAGCGAACGAGGATAAATGCGGTGTCCGTCGACGGCCGCGAGATTAGCTGAAGAGCAAAGACAGCGGCTTGGTCCGTTTTGGTCGATACGCCAGATTTCTGCTGCGTGGGTGGCGTAATCTCCTGGCAGGCCACGGAGATGACCGAAATCGTCCTTATAAATTCAGTGGGGTTCATGCCGGGCACGAATTTCCCCGACCTGTTCGAGCGTATTGGGGTGAAGTTTCACCACTTTGAAGCTTGCTTATACCCCTCCTTGTAATTATAGCCGTCGCTGATCGCTACATATATATAATTGTCTTGTGTCGATACGCCAGCGGGTTCGGGCCTACGGCTACTGTCCGGTCGACGGTGAGCGAAAAGGGGTATCGATGCGCGAAGACATTCCGTCGTTGTTCGAGACGAAAACGTATTTTCCCCATGCCGCCACGCTTCCGGTGTCGACGTGGGAATCGATCCGGAGCAAGCGGTGGTGGAGGCATCGACGACCTGCACTAAGTGCTGCCGTAGCAAGGAATGTAGATCTTAGTTCCGTGTTGGATCGCCTCCTGCGGCGCGTCTCCGAGCAATTTCCATTGACGGAAAAAAGCATCGTGGTTCACCGTTTGGTGTTCGGTGTCGATCAGCGTGTAGCCGCCTGGCAGACGCGTTGCCTGGTTGCCTTGGCACAGCTCAGTACTTGCGGGGACGTCCCTTCGCCCGGCGGGAGCGGTCGGCGGAAGTTGCGCTCCTCGTCGGCGCAAAGCATTCAGCAGCAGCACCCAGGAAGAAAAGCAGGCATGCAGAGATTCGATGGAAGAAGGATGGGCGTGTCATGGTGGAAATATAGATATAGAAGATGAAGTTGCAGATCAATCGCCGCCGGTCACCCGTCGAAAGTGGCATCGACGACCAAGTTCTTCCGGCAAAGGATAACCGCGAATACTTTCGCGCTGAGGTGTCGGTGAGGTTCATCCAGGTGGCGCGCGGCGTCAGGGTCGAAAAAGCCGATGCGGCATTTCCAGCGTGCCGCCGCATTCCATTCTGCGTAGGGGCGGCAGGCGCGAAGCAACAAGATGTTGTGGAGTGAGCCACCTTTCTCGCAGTAAACCACCGAAGTCGAGACTCCGAAAGCACGATGTGCGAAGTCCAGCGCGAAACGCTTCTTGCGTCGGGCGATAGGGGAGGAGTGAGGTTGAAGCTGCGTGACGCAGCGCCCGATCAGTCGCGTGTCGCCACCCATTGTCCGTGTCCCGTCAGGTTTACACTCCGTCTGCGCAGCACAAACTGACGTGCACTCGCGGTCAAATCAACGCCTTGCGCCAGCACACGGTCAAATTCTGTGCGCGCCACCGCGGGGGTGATCGGTACAGCCACGATGCCGTCGGTGATACGGTCGACAAAGGCATCTACCGAAGCTTGCCATTGCCACCGACCGAAATCTCCCCGGCGTATCCTCCTATATTCAGGGCGAAAGGCACGTTCGTTGCGCAGCTGCGTGTTGCCATGGCGAAAATAATAACTTTCGGCGAATGTAGGGCGGCCGAAACGTCGTTTGTATCGTTGCGCGCCCTCCCATTTCGATTCCGTCTCTTCAAAAAGGTGGCCTGTGCCCCTCCTTGCACGCGTGAAAGCGAGCCCGCGTCGACCGCCGTGCCGGGTTGGTCGGGTCGTTCTGTCGTGCCGAGTTGGACAGGTCGTGGCGTAGAGCCGCAACGTGGCAGTCCACTTCTGATCGCGGAAAGCGCAGCGAAAAGGGCTTGCTGCACCATCGTTCGTTCCGCCTCGCGTTCGTACTCGCCATGCTGATGCAGCACCGAGCGCGTCGCATCCATCACATAAGCCCATTGCCAATGCGACGACAAAGTGTGCGCCGTCCCACCAATCCAACCTTCTTGTTGTCGGTGGCGGTCTGTTCGTCCGCCGTTGGGATATTGCGGATCGCGCGTTGCGTGAGAATTTGTTTTTCGTGCTCCATTGTGCCGCTGCCGTCCACTGCCATGCGCCACGTCGTCTCGACCACCGCCCGTGCAGGTGCAGCCTCGTCGTCGATCCATGCGCTCCCCTCTTGCACGGCATAGAGCAGAACGGCACCGGGCAGTTGGCGTCGAGCAAAATTCCCCTGAATCCCCTTCGGCGTTTCCCCGATTTCGCAGTGGAGGCGTCGACCAGTGCACCGTCAGGAGTCCATCGTCGGGTTTCTGCAGCGTGGCGTCGACGAGTTTCGCGCAGGGTTCCGTGTCGAAGACAAAAGGAAAATCGTTGTCCGCCTTTTTCGCCGTCGAGTTGCGAGTTGCGGTTGTCCCGCGGGTGTGGAGAAAGACAGAAACGGCTCCGCAGCCCGATAGCCGAAGGCGCCCACCGTCGACCAGATGCGCAGTGGCCGCCGCAGGAGTGGTGAGGTGCAGGGTGCTCGCCCCCAAAGCACGAACCGGCACGGAAGTTCAGGGCTTCGCCCACATCGACTCGTCACCGTGTTGGGGCGATGAAGGAGAAGGAGACCATCGATCGTGGCGTTCTCTGCGTCACCCATCGAGGAAACCGTCGACGAACACGGCGGTGTGCGCGGCGCCGAGTCCGCGAGTTCCCACAGTCGTCGCGGTGCCGAATCCGCCCAATGGGCGCACCCATACGGCGGCGGCGTGTGGAGCACGTCGACCACGTCACCCGTGGGCATCCGCCGAAACGTCTCACCGTTTTTGCGAAAAACCCGGCGATGCGCGCACGCTCCTGCTCATTGCGGGGCGCCTGTACTTTCACTTCCGGAAGGGGCGCGCAGCCGAAATCGTTGCACAGTGTGGCGCCAGGTGCATCGCATGCCGCTGCCGAGGTCGGCAGCGCGCAGCGTGTCCGGGATGCCGAGACCCGCAACGGCCCCCGAGAGTCGGCCGTTACCAAACTATCCACAGCATGCGCCGCGAGAAGATTTGTGGGGAAAGAATTGCAGGTCAATGCACGAAAGTTTGCTAACTGTGGAGAACAAAATAGAGAATCTATGGAACTTCAATCCGCACTTTCGGCGCTTCATGTCGCCACCGATCGCTCGGCTGTGGTCGCAGCTTTGCAGGACATCACCGCCCGCTTGTTGCGTCGCGGCGTGTTCGAAGTCAGCGGCGTGGAATGCCGCCCGCTCGAATGGAAAGTTATTTCTATCGCACGGTCTTTTTCGAAGACGCCTATGTGCTGAGAACGAACGCCAGCGCTAGCCATTTCGGCGAACTCTATGTGCATCGCATCGAGGCCGTTGGCTTCGTCGCACTACAAGATGGACAACCGCGTGTGCGTCGGGCTCAGTTTGTCGGACAGCACCGATTTCTGTTACGCGCCTTGATTCGTAGTGCCCGCTTCTCCGACGGGAGCGAAGTGTTCGGGCCGAACAACGTGCTCACGGCGTGGGCGCAATCGCATCAACGAGCAGAACACACACCTTGTCGCCCGCCGTGCTGGACCACCTGCGTCCGGCGGACGTGATCCTCATGCCCCTGTTCCCACTCATGGAAGAAGGCGGCCTTGCATTTCATTTCCGGCTTCCGAAGCCAACGACGACCTACGGCTCCGCTCATCTTCTCGCGTCGAGAGGGACTGGGCGACAAGACCCGGACTATCGCGATCTGCCGTTGCGCGGGTGGTCAGTCCTGCATGCCGACCCGAGATATAAGGACAAAACCACACTTTTGCGTGATTATCTCGAGGCGCATGCCCTTACGGCGAAGCGGCTTGCGAGGCGGCCCGCAGTTTGGCGGGCGGTGTCCCGTCGTGGGTCAAATCCTTTTGACCGGGCATATGGATCGCCACCGTGAATCTCCGCCGGGCTCCGCCGCGCGCACCGGATTTTTGAGGCTTCTCTCCATTGGAGCTGCCGTCGCGGTCTATCGGATTTTCGATCCGGTGCAGACCGCATGGATGTTAGCGTTGCCCCCTCCGGCGGTGGTTCGGCCTCTCGTGTACCCCTCTGCGGGACGCAGCGCGCTATTCATGCTGCACTGCACGGGCTGTGGCAATTGGCCTGGACCTGCAATCGCTTGCTGCCGCGGTTTTTGGTCTGGTGCGCACTCGTTTGGTGCGCGCAATATCAACCGCCACCGCGTCGTTGGCACGAGCGGTTCACTTCTCTGCGCGCCTGGATCGTCTATGCCGTTTTTGCTGCTCAGTGTGGTTTTGTTGTGCGCAATCTTTTCGGTTGTTGAACGTCCGGCCTGACGAAGCGCGCCATTATATACCCGCCCACTGCACATCAGCGTTACAGTGGGCGGGGTAGTCATATGCGCTGAGTCGGCGTGTCAGACGTAGAGATCGTCACGTCCGAAACGCACGAGTGCTCTTCATTCGCATGCTCCTCTTCGTCACTGCCAGAGCAGACGGTAGGTGATCACTTGTGCGATGTAGAGAATCGTCAGGGGTGAAGAAATAGCCCACGCAGCAAACCCGCAAACCGGCTCCGGCGATGAGGGCGGTCACGATGCCAAGCCCAAGAGTGGCCAGAAGTGGTCATGCAGTCTTGTCCCTGAAGCACGCAGTGCTTCGCCGATGCTAACTTCAGGATGATCGATCAAATAGATCGGGGCGAATACCAACGCACGGCGAAAAAGATACCGAGACAATGAGAAAAATCAATCCAACGTAAATCGCAAGCCCGTAAACAAATTGACGGCCCACCACTTTCAGGGTAAACGATAGGCGACAGTCCGCCAGTCGAAGCGGTAGCGTCCGCCGTTGTTGCGAAGAATCTCAAGAATAGAAGCAAAGATGCTTACGCCAACCACTGTTGATGATGAGTTGCAGAACGAGGAGGCGAGAATTTGGCCGATGACAGCGAGCTGAAACGGGTCCTCATGTTGAGGAACTCCAGCACGTTGAATGCTTGAAACGATTCCACAGAGTACTCCGGCGGCGAACAACATCGCCGCCATGGGAGTCCATACTTCTTTGCGAATTCAAAGGCCTTGCCAATAATGTCGCCGATACTAATGATTATCATGAAATGGTTGAATAGGTTTTGCCTGCAAATGTACGTATTTATAAAAAACAATCGCTCCGACAGCCGATATTTTTGGCGTTCAGAGCAAAAAGAGCTCGTCAGAACTTCTTCATCTGGGTGTCCGGAGACACGTTGCTAAAGTGAGCCGCAGCCCGTTCTCGACTTCCCCATTTTTGGGAGTGAGAGGTCGATAGTAATGTCGGCCGGTTTACTGCTGTGCTTTGAGTGCACGGAGTTGGTTGTAGAGCGATTGGCACATCACGCCGTTGCCCATCGAACGATATCGAGCAATGCGATACTTCAGTTCGTCGATCATAGTTTTTGCTTAGTCATATTGTTGAGTTTTTAGTTGAACATAGAGGCGCTTCGCACCTCGTTGAAGTTAGTTACGTCCGCGAGACGTGAGGGAACTGTAGTTTATCTCTCTATGTCTTTGTGGTAGTCCTTTGTCTCGTTTTCGTGAGTGCAAAGGTAGAGTCATCAACGACGAAAAACAAGAAAATAGCGAGAAAATGCACTTTCGGCAATGCGTTGGGGCGGCTTTGAAAATCGGGTTGACAAGCTTTCGGAGTCTGGTGCAATGAATCGGTGCATCCCCATCCGGAGCGCTGTGCTGACAGAATTGGAAAAGGATCAGATCAAGCGTTTTTGGGTTTGTCATCTCGAGTTGTCAAACTTATTTTTCCAGCCTTTCCTCTCTTCTCTCGAGAACAGAGTGCGCAGCCTAAGTGCGGTGAAGGTTCGGCGCGATGAAAATCACGCTATATGGGATCGCGCGCGCATGCATCACATCTGTTGTTTGTTTTTGCCTTCACCTCTTCACCTCTGTGCCGTAAGATGATGTGCAACAGGGAATTAAGTGTGAAGACTTTGCTAATTTGCCTTCACCTTTTGGGTGAACAGTTGTCGGGTATCTCGGATGGCTCCGAAAAAGGTGGGTGAAGAACGTGAACTTGGTGTCCGCGTGGATGAAGGCGTTGAAGATGCAAAAAGCCTTCACCTCTACGTATCTGCCTATCAGGAGAATAGGGTAGGGGTGGTGAAGGGTGAAGGCTTTTTCTTAGAAATCGACTGATGTGCGCGCGTATGTACGCGCGACGAAAAGTGGGCGAGTTCAGACTGAAAACGCCAATGATTTTTCAAAAAGTCAGGAGGTGTTTTTGTGCTTTCTCCCGAAAGTGGAGAAAGGTAAGGAGGAGCAACGAGCGAGAGGGCGACGGAAGGGAGAAAACGCGCAAGACGTTTTTCTGTCGAGTGCACGACAATCAGGGAAGTTCATGCCGAATGTCTTCCGCGGCTTCCCCGAGCATGCACAAAAATCCCTTTCGATGTGCACCGAAAGGGAAGTCCGCAAGAAAAGTGCGCCTGATGGGACTCGAACCTACACGTCTCGCGACACCAGATCCTAAGTCTGGCGCGTCTACCAATTTCGCCACAAGCGCTTTTTCTTCTGCAAAAATACATCATGTGCCACGATCGCCAAAGAAAAGGCGCGCACTTTTTGTTCAGTGGTGCGGGTGGTATTTTTGCAAATCAAACGCTTTGAAGATATGAACTTTGTCCTTTCCTCTCATCTTGCAGCATATCGCCTTGCCTCGCCCCGTCTCAACAGCGGCGGATGGTGGACGGTTTTGCTGTGTTCCTGCTCTGTGTACTCCCGCTCAGTGCCGGAATAAGATTACGGATGCGATGAAATCGGACAAAATGGAAGTTTTTGCGTCGAAAAACCTGACATGGGCGAATATGCCCATGGGGCAGATGGCCGACCGGCAGTGCCGACGGCCCAGCCTGCGATGGTGGTCATCGCTGCCGACGGCAAAGAAACCGAAGAAACGGGATATGACGGCAGCGCCACTGCGGGTCCGTTTTGAAGCCCGATGCCACCGACTACGGCACGCGCACCCTCTACGAATGGCAGTTTCACCGCGAGGGAGTTCCACACCCTTCCTCGTGCGCTACGACGCCAACACGGTTACGAATTCACCGAGGCGGCACGTTCACCGTCCGGCTGTTGGTCTCGTTTATCGAGAACGGCGACACGGTGACCTATACGCAGAACGATGCATTCCGCACAGCCATCTCCGAAAGTAAACTTGAATTTCCCAATGCCTTCACCCCAACGGCGACAGGGATCAACGACGTGTTCAAAGCCAAGGAGGGCTACAAAAGCATTGTGCGCTTCCGCGCATTGATTTTTCAACCGCTGGGGGCGCAAAGTCTATGAATGGAGCGATCCGGCGGCGGTTGGGACGGCCGCATCGGATCGGCTGAAGCGCCCGACGGAGCCCTATTACCTCAATGTTGAGGCGCGAGGTGCCGACGGCCGCAGCTACCACATCAAAAACGATCAACCTCCTGCGCCGCTTCGACGAACAGCAGTCCGGCGGCACGCATTGATGGGACGGACAACATGACAGCACAAGACAAGACTTTTCAACACGGTAAAATTGAGGGTGCTCGGTGCCCGCGTGCACACCTCAAGAATATCGATGTAGACATTCCGCGGCATGCGCTCACGGTGATCACCGGACTGAGCGGAAGCGGAAAGTCGTCGTTGGCCTTCGACACCATCTATGCCGAGGGTCAGCGCGGTACATCGAGACCTTTTCGGCCTACGCGCGTAATTTCCTCGACAACCTCGAACGTCCGACGTGGACAAGATCAGCGGGCTCTCGCCCGTGATCAGCATTGAGCAAAAGACCGCAACAAAAATCCCGTTCCACCGTCGGCACGGTCACCGAAATCTACGACTTCCCTCCGCCTGCTCTATGCGCGAGCCGGCGAAGCCTATTCGTATGCCAGCGGTGAGAAAAATGGTGAAATCTACCGAGGACAAATCACAGAATTGCTGCTCAGTCGCTATGCCGACCACCGTGTCTATCTCTTGGCCCCTCTGGTGCAACAACGCAAGGGACACTACAAAGAGCTCTTTGAGTGTGCGCAAAAGGTTTCATCAATGTGCGGGTGGACGGCGAGTTGCGCTCACTGGAAACCCGGGATGCGTGTGGACCGCTACAAGAACCACGACGCATCGAATTGGTGATCGACAAGCTCAAGGTGCAGGCCAAGGACGAAGAGCGCCTCAAGAAGAGCGTGCAGCAGAGCCCTTTCGCAAGGCGACGGACTGATGCTTGTGCTCGATGCCGACGATGAAACCGTGCGTTATTACTCCAAACGACTCATGTGTCCCGTGACGGGGCTGGCCTATCGCGAGACGGCGCCACACAATTTCTCGTTCAACTCCTCGCAAGGGCTTGCTCCCAAGTGCAAAGGGCTGGGCGTGGTCAATGTGATCGATCGTGAGAAGGTGTGTCGATCGAAACTCAGCATCAAGAAAGGTGCGCTCGTTCCACTCGGCAAGTACACGAAAAACCCTGATCTTTTTGGGAAATCGAAACCGTGCTCGAACAATATGGTTTCACGCTCGACACGCCTGTGTCGAATTGTCGGACGAAGCACTCGATGCCGTGTTCAACGGAACGCCCGAGTTGCTGCGCATTCCCGCAGCACGCATGGGGCGAACTCGACGATTAGTACGCCGATTTCGGCGGCGTGGTGAAAATACATTCGCCAAATGGCCGATGCCGAGATGACGGCTGCTTCGCGGCGATGGGCCGAACAATTCAACACCACGGCTTGCTGTCCGGCATGCCACGGCGCACGACTCAATCGCGAGGCGCTGTCTTACAAATTCGGCGATAAGAACATTGCTCAGTTGGCGGCGATGGATGTGGCCGAACTGAAGGAATGGCTCGATGGAATCGGCGAAAAGCTCACGGATAAGCAACAAGCCATCGCCACGGAGATATTGAAAGAGATCCGTTCGCGCCTTTCGTTCCTCCTCGATGTGGGCCTCGATTACCTCTCGCTCGACCGCACGGCCATGACGCTATCGGGCGGTGAGAGCCAACGCATACGATTGGCCACCCAAATCGGTTCACAACTGGTGAATGTGCTCTATATTCTCGACGAACCCTCGATCGGGCTTCACCAGCGAGACAATGTGCGACTGATCCATTCGCTCGAACAATTTGCGCGATACCGGCAACACGGTGATCGTGGTGGAGCACGACAAGGACATGATGCTGGCCGCCGACTACGTGGTGGACATCGGTCCCCGCGCAGGTCGCAAAGGCGGCGAAGTGGTGTTTCCAGGGTACACCGGCCGAGATGCTCAAAAGCGAAAACCCTCACCGCAGAATACCTTAACGGGAAGCGGCGTATTGCCGTTCCCTCCGTGCGACGCGAAGGCAACGGGAAGGTGCTGCGCATCGTAGGGGCGAAAGGCAACAACCTGAAAAACGTCACGGTCGATTTCCCACTGGGAACGCTCATCAGCGTGACGGGCGTTTCGAGGCTCCGGGCAAATCGACCCTCATCAACGATACCCTTTATCCCATCCTTTTCGCAACACGTCTACCACTCGCTGCGTGAGCCGCTGGCGTATGAGCGCGTGGAGGGACTGGAACACATTGACAAGGTAGTGGCCGTCGACTAAAGCCCGCTCGGTCGCACACCACGTTCGAATCCGACCACATACACCGGTGTTTTTCGACGACATACGGCAGCTCTTTGTCAATCTGCCCGAATCGAAAATGCGCGCTTACAAGCCGGTCGCTTCTCATTCAATGTGCGTAGCGGTCGCTGCGAAACCTGCAAAGGCAGTGGCTACAAAAACCATCGAGATGAATTTTTGCCCGATGTGTATGCTGCCTTGCAGAAACCTGCCACGGCAAACGCTACAACCGCGAGACACTCGAGGTGCGCTTCAAAGGAAGAGCATCGCCGACGTACTGGACATGACGATCAATCGCGCAGTGGAGTTTTTGAAAACGTGCCCAACATCTTGCACAAAAATCAAAGTGTTGCAGGAAGTGGGACTCGGTTATTTGAAACTCGGCCAATCGTGCACCACACTCTCAGGGCGGCGAAAAGCCAGCGAGGTGAAGTTAGCCACGAGAACTCTCCAAGCGTGACACCGGCAGCACGGTGTATATTCTCGACGAACCCACCACGGGTTTGCATTTCGAGGATGATTCGTGCACTCATCGACGTGCTCAATCGTTTGGTGGAGAAAGGAAACACCGTAATTGTCATCGAACACAACCTCGACGTGATCAAGGTGGCCGACTATCTCATTGATATGGGGCGGAAGGTGGTCGCGGCGGCGGTACGGTGGTGGCAGCGGCACACCCGAACAAGTGGTGGCGGCGGAAAGGGCGACACGGCACGTTTTTCTCAAAGACGAACTCGAGGTAAGCCCATACGACTTTTCGGCTTTGCGGAAGTGAGCGGACGAGATGCTGCGCTTCCGCTGATTTCCTGCCTATTTTTCTCGGCGAAGAACGTAGAATCCTCGATTTCATCGAATGATTCCGCAAGCTGAGACAGGCTTCGCTCATCTCCTCCCCTCTTTCCCTACGAAATAAAAATCTCCATTCATTAACCCCTAAATTCTTTCCCATGTTCGAAGGACAACCCAAAGGGCTATTTGCTCTGGCTCTCGCTCAACACCGGCGAGCGATTCGGCTACTACACGATGTTGGCCGTTTTCGTGCTGTTCCTCCAGGATAACTTTGGATGGAGTGCCGCTCTCGCTTGGGTCGTACTATTCCACATTCCTGATGTTCGTTTATTTCCTCCCCTTCATCGGAGGTATTCTCGCCGATAAATTCGGTTACGGTCGCATGGTGACGATCGGCATCTCGATCATGTTCCTGGGCTACCTTTTGTTGTCCTTCCCCTTGGGCAACGGTACACCGGCTGTGATCGCCATCATCGGTGCACTGGCACTGATTTGTATGAGAACAGGACTTTTCAAAGGAAATCTCAAGTCATGGTGGGCGACCTGTACAAAAAGTCCGAATTGGCGATAAGCGAGACGCGGCCTTCTCCATTTTCTACATGGCCATTAATATCAGTTGCGCTCTTCGCTCCGAGCGCAGCTGTGAAAATCATGGAGTACGCCCAAAACATCGGTTTCTCCAAGGCCGATAGCTACCACTTCGCTTTTTGCCGTGGCCTGTTTCGCTGATCATCTCGATGCTTATCTATTTTGCATCGCGCTCTACCTTCCGTCACGTCGAAGGAAAGCAAGAAAAACCGATTCCACCGAAGAAAACAAGGCAAAGAAGAAACTGTGGAACTTTCGCCTGCCGACACGCGGGCTCGCATCGTTGCGCTCTGCCTCGTTTTCGCCGTGGTCATCTTCTTCTGGATGGCATTCCACCAAAACGGGCTTACCTTGACCCTATTTCGCTGCTGAGTTCACGCAGAAGACGTCGACCGGTATTCCTTCCATGCTTTTCGATGTGCGCACTTTGCTCCTTTGCATTGTGTCGATTTACGCGGCTTTCGCTGTGGTGCAGAGCAAAAACCACGCAGGGTCGTGTCATTGCCACCGCAGTGGTGCTCGTTTGTGCTCGCTTTGCTGATCGTCCTTGGACTGAACGTTCCGGCCGAAACGAAGGTGGCTGCTCCCATCTTCCAGCAATTCAATCCTTGTTTCGTTGTGGGACTCCACCCGATCAGTGTGGCGCTCTTCGGCTGGTTGGCCGCTCGCGGCAAGAACCTTCTGCGCCGCGTAAAATTGCCTATGGTATGATCGTGGCTGCGATTGGTTTCCGGTGTGATTGATCGTTGCTTCTCTCGGTATCAAGCCGTTGGAAGAACAAGTGACGGAGAGTCAATATCGACGAAGCGACGAAAGAGAAAACCGCGAATATCGACAAGGAAGCGCAGAAGCTGATTGATGATCGTACGACTCGTTTCAACGAAAAGCAAAGGGAGAAGATCCAGGCAGAAGATGAACCAAGCGCCAGCAAGTGGATGAAACTGCCGCGGCTCAGTTGAAAAGTGAGCGGATCCCAAAGAGAAAGAGTAGGATCACCAAAAACATGACCATACTCACGCACAAACAACGGCTGCCAGTACGATCAGATTACTGAAATCACTCGTTTACGGGTTATGAGAACGAGGTGAACGGCATCAAATCGGCCCGCTGCGCAGCAAAAGATTCAGGCACAAAGCCGTCAGGAAAGATGGCCAAAGCCGAAGTGGAGGCTAAGATCGAAAGCGGCTGTCTCCTCGTTCGCCCGGTTGGTTGATCCTCCGACTTATCTTGTCCTCCATTCGCCGAGCTGCTGCTCTCGCCGATGGGCATTTCGTTCGTCTCGAGGTCGCTCCTCCCAAGTACGAAAAGGAATGATGATGGGCGGTTGTGGTTTCGTGGCCACGGCCGTGGCAACTTCCTCACGGTGATTCCTGCACTGCTCTGGTGTAAAGTGCCCCTCTCTATAGTGGTGTGGACGACTCTGGCCGTGTTGTGTCTCCTCTACGTTCATCTTCATCTTCTCGCAGATGAGAACGGCTCGAGAGTATGCGGCTAGCTTTCTCCTGCATAAACAGAGCCATCGCAGATCCTGCGATGGCTTTTTCGTAGCTCAATAATCCAATTCCCAGTTCGGTGAAATCGGCCTTCATCGGTGCGCTTTGATACCAAACTGCACCGACATGCCCTTCCATCGGGGAGGGGTCCAGCGCACCCACTCAGTTCGTAGTAGGGAGTCTCATCGAAGGTTGCATTTGCGATTGTGCCTCCACGGGTACGTACCTAAATGCACATAGGCACTGGGAAATCGCCGTAGTACGCCTCGTGTTTCAGCGCAATGCCTCACGACCAACAACTGTATTTCGCTCGTGCGAGCTTCGGCCACTTCTCGGTTTTGCGGTGTTCGCACGCCAGGGGTGTGAGAAAGGTCGCAATCCCGTCGCCCATCTTCGTGTATGGCGATACATACGGTCCAGTGCAGATTGGCCACCGCGCGATAACGTTTGAAATGGTCTGTGCGGTATTCCAGCATCGGTCAGCGTGGCATACTGCGTGCGCAACCAGTCACTCGATCAGTGTGCGCACGCCGACACTGGCGCCGATTCGCCAAAAGCACCCTTGGCAAAGGCCGCTTTCTGGCGCGCGTTGACTTGGGAACCCGGTTTCATCGAGATCGTGTGCAGACTCAGCGAGGGGCACGGCGTTCAATCGCTGTTCGGTCGGTAAGTCGCCCGTACTCACGTGTCCTGAATGACCAAATCACCGCGCAAACTCCAATGCTTGTCCAATCGTCTTGCCGCGTAAATGCAAACTCAAAATGAATGAGCCAATGTCCGCTCGCGGTTCATTGTCTATATTGTGTTCTTTGGCGTGAGGGCGGGTGCAAAACGCCAAACCTTCATCTCAAAGCATAGCCCATTTGCCATTTCTCCGTGCGCAAAAGCGGGCGGCTGAACGATCCACCAATGAAAAGACCACCCGGAAGGAACTGTAGTCCCACCGGCACGGCCATACCCCAGTAGCGAGCAGGCGTTTTGCGCATCTTCACTCCGGCGTAGTCCATCATTTGCAGTGTCACACTCCAGTCCGGGTGAGTTGTAGTCACCGCTGCATATCCGTCCGGCACGAAGACGGCGGTACGTCGTCTCAGCAATGCGCCCCTCGGCTCGCAGAACTTTCCATCAAGCCCGCTAGTCAATGCGATCCATGGACCAGCACCTGCCCACAGAGATCTTCTACCGTTGTCGGACCGGAAAGAAATGTCGATTTCTACCGAGTCGGTTCGGCCATTGGTTGCGCTGCCACGCAGGCGATAGAGGCGGTCCCCGACACCTGCACACGTCATCGCCACCATCGCAGCAGGTGACGACTTGCGGAAACAGAAAGGAGAGGAGAAGGAGCGAGGCATGTGCGCAAAGATAACCAATTTGCGACCACTTTCTCCGTCGCTCGAAAAACGTAACTGTCTCCGCCATGACACGCGTCTTTTCCTTTCCTTTTTCCTCCTCCGCTGGAGTCTCTCCGCGCAGTCCGGCGCCGAACGCCTCACGCCGTTGGAACGTTCGTTGGAACCAGCGCGGTTTGGTCGACGTGCGCGCGGCGGTTTCGGTGTGTACGTCAGTTTGATGTATGCGCGTCCCGACAATTTTCGTCGGTCGCGTGCTCTCGACCACCATCACGCCCTGCTTGCTGCAGAAACTTCGCCCGTGCGCTGCGCGAGCCCAAAATGCGTGCAACAGAAACATCCGACTACGCCCCTCAAAGGGTGTACGATGCCACCGCGCTGCGCATACAGCAGCGCACAGCGGAATGTTGTCCGCGCACACGTCCACATCTACGTCCGGCAATCCCGCCCACGGAGGCGGACCGCACAACCACGGGCTGGCCGTCGACCTCACCCCTCTGCTGGAGGCGCGCGACGTTCGCGACCGCGCCCGGGTCGTTTGCTCCATGTCGCAGGCGACTTTCACGGACTTTCGATGGGAACCCCATTGACTATCTCCAGTCCCGCAGCCCATGTTCGTGACGAAGCACGTTGGTTGCGTCGAGGGCGTGCTGCGTCGAACATATTCGTCTGCGCCGTGTGTTGCGCGAAAGCCATGTCAGCCGGCGGCTGTGATCCGTCCCTCCTCGAATGGTGGCATTTCAGTTTCAAAACCCGCGCACAAGCTCGCGCACACTATACGCCCATCCCTAAATGAACGGTGCGCCGAATACTGCAGATTCGTCGCCCATGCCGAGGAACGTCTCAACGAAGATACTCAGCGCTGCGTCTCAACGCCTTCTCGAGGCGCGCGCACTTTCATCTTGCGACTCGAAATTGAAGGACACCAGCGGCTTCGTGCGAAGGTCCCTTCGTGGTGCGCCAAAGCCCGCGATTGCATTTTCCGCCGCGTCTCTCCCTCGAGACAGTAAAGCAGCGAAAGCCACAGCACGCTACAAAGCCACTTTGGGCTGCAAGGTTGGGGTCGAAAAGCTCCGATCTGCGTTTTGGTCGATCTCACGGCCCGGAATGGCGTGAACTTCTCTTTCATACGCACATTGCGCCAGAAGCCGTTTATGTGGA
>BNJT01002702.1_pt1 | contig 52719 bp, 52 predicted proteins | sample 8540491 | NCBI WGS metagenome assembly BNJT01 (sample SAMD00202455, study PRJDB9452) | human saliva metagenome | host: Homo sapiens | reverse complement strand
CTTTGTTGCACAACTAGCTAATAAGACGACAGAAGCAAGTGCAGAAAGGATTGTAACAGTAGTTTTTGCTGTTTTCATGAAATATCTCCTATTATTAATTTCAATCACTAGTATAGCACGAGGGAAAAGTTAAGGCAAGTTATTCCCTGACTATTGATGTAGATTCTATAGAAGTTAATGTAATGAAAAAAGCGATTACTAACTTGAAATGTAGTTTCACCTCTAATTACTGACATTTCAGGAAAAATCGCAGTAAAAACTGCACAACCTTCTTTAAATGTGCTATAATACAGGAAAAAATAATAATGGAGGTCACGATAATGGCAACATTTTTGCTGATTTTTGTGGTGGTTTGTGTGCTCCTATTGGTGATAGTCACACTGAGTACAGTTTATGTGGTTCGTCAGCAGTCGGTGGCGATTATTGAACGCTTTGGGAAATACCAAAAGGTTGCCAATAGCGGTATTCATATTCGCTTGCCTTTTGGAATTGACTCGATTGCAGCGCGGATTCAGTTGCGCTTGTTACAAAGTGATATTGTGGTTGAGACTAAGACCAAGGACAATGTGTTCGTTATGATGAATGTGGCGACCCAGTACCGTGTCAACGAACAGAGCGTGACAGATGCTTACTATAAACTCATGCGTCCAGAATCTCAGATTAAATCTTATATCGAAGACGCCCTTCGCTCTTCTGTTCCCAAATTAACCTTGGATGAATTGTTTGAGAAAAAAGATGAGATTGCCCTTGAAGTTCAACATCAAGTAGCAGAAGAAATGACTACTTACGGTTATATTATTGTGAAAACTTTGATTACTAAGGTCGAACCAGATGCAGAAGTCAAGCAATCCATGAATGAAATCAATGCGGCGCAACGTAAGCGGGTCGCAGCGCAAGAATTAGCGGAAGCCGACAAGATTAAAATTGTCACTGCAGCTGAAGCCGAAGCAGAAAAAGACCGCCTTCATGGTGTGGGGATTGCCCAACAACGTAAGGCCATTGTGGATGGATTGGCAGAGTCTATCACAGAACTCAAGGAAGCCAATGTTGGCATGACAGAAGAGCAAATCATGTCCATCCTCTTGACCAACCAGTATCTGGATACCTTGAATACCTTGCTTCTAAGGGAAATCAAACTATCTTTTTACCAAATACACCAAATGGTGTGGATGATATCCGTACACAAATATTGTCAGCCCTTCGTGCTGAGAAGAAATAATAGACTAATACTCTTCGAAAATCAAAGAGCTTGGCAACAGGCTCTTTTTGTATTGCTTTTGTTAAGAAGAGCAAAGAACATTGATATACATTTAAATAAAAATTATTGTATGTTGTCTCCCTCAACTTGGAATGATAAGGGAATAACTAGAAAGATTTGTGAATACAAACTATTTCTGATATACTAAATATACAGTAATAATGAATGATAGGATATGGGATGAAAGAATTTCAATTTGAGAGAAAGCAGCGTTTTTCTTTGAGGAAATATACAATAGGAGCTTGTTCGGTCTTGCTAGGAACGAGTTTATTTTTTGCTGGTATGGGTGCTCAACCTGTACAGGCTACAGAAACGAGTTCAACACTAATTTCAAGCCATTATTTGGATGAGCAGGATTTATCTGAAAAGCTGAAATCTGAGTTGCAATGGTTTGAAGAAAATAAGATTGAGGTAGAAGAAGGAAAAGAATACTATTTTGTCTATCGAAAATTGGCTACAAGATTACCAGAAACAGGTCTGTTTTCTAATGATGGGATGTTTATCTTGGGAGCAGGATTATTATTGCTTTCCTTCACTTTAATCAAGAGAAAAAAGGGAGCGTCTTACTTCCTTGTGACCGTCTTTGCTGTTGGTGGCTGGGGAGCATCCATCTCTGCTTTAGAAAATCTGGTAGAATTGCAACCAGCCCTTGTTAAGAGAGTAGAAGGTCAGTTTCTACCAAGTCCTGAAACAGTCCAAGGATATGAATTTACGGGATATTATTTGGTAAGAGATAGTGCTAGCAAGGAACTTTCTGTTGATAAGGTAGAGTCGCCAGCATTATCTCAAAAGGAGGACAGTTCAGAATCTCAATCTAAGAAGATTGTACCACAGACTGCATCTCAATTTGACTCGACTGAAGATCTTGTGCAATCTCCTCAACCATCTTACGCAGTTGAGCCCGTTTTAAATCCATCTCCTGAAAAAAGTATGAGTATTGAGTCTAAAAAAGTACCGGATGAAGGAATGAAAACTGTTATTGAAGACAAGCCAGAACTGGAAGTTAGGGTAGGGGAGATAGAGTTTGAAACTCAATTTCAGTCTGACCCAACTCTGGCTAAGGGAGAAAAAAGAATTTCTATAGAAGGTGCCAAGGGACAAGAACGAATCTTAACAGAAGTAAGGGTTATCGATGGTGTTGTAAGGCGAAATGAAGTAGGGAGAGAAGTACTTCGTGAACCAGTTACTCAGGTGATTCTGGTCGGGACAAAAGAGAAGGCATCTCAAGAAAATGGCATAAGCACAGCCCCAGAAGTACAACCCACTCTCCCCTCTTATGAAGGTGGCGTTTCCGGCGAGTCCTTGGTGGAACCGTCCCTTTCATCTTATGAGGGCGGTGTTTCTGGCGAATCCTTGGTAGAGCCATCTCTTCCGTCTTATGAAGGCGGTGTTTCTGGTGCACCCTTGGTAGAACCAGCGCTTCCTTCTTATGAAGGCGGTGTTTCTGGCGAATCCTTGGTGGAACCACCCCTTCCTTCTTATGAAGGCGGTGTTTCTGGCGAATCCTTGGTGGAACCACCCCTTCCTTCTTATGAAGGCGGTGTTTCTGGCGAATCGTTGTTAGAACCTTCTCTTCCTTCTTATGAAGGCGGTGTTTCCGGTGAACCTTCGGTAGAGCTGCCTCTTCCTTCTTATGAAGGCGGTGTTTCTGGTGAACCTGAGATACAGGAGGCTCTCCCAGAGTATAAAGAAGACACTCAACTTCCTCAGACCAAAGTAGAGACAAAAGCTGTTCCTTATGAAACAATTTATGAAAAGAATGAGGCACTAGACCACGGCGTTACAAGAGTAAAGATTCCGGGTGTTGAGGGACAAGAACAAGTTACTACTACCTATACTAAAGATCAAACAAGTGGAAATATTTCTGAGAGTAAAACTGTCAAAATAGTAGCTAACAAAGTTGATCAAGTTGTAGAAGTTGGAACTAAACCGAGTGTTGAAACTACTGTCCTATCTCATAAAACGATTTACCAAGTGAATCCTGCTTTGGAGTTCAGAAAAGAGGAGGTAGCGGTTGCAGGGCGTGATGGTTCGGTGGAAACTAGGACGACTTATCAATTAGATAAGGCAACAGGTCAGGTGACGGTATCTGACACTACTAGACAAGTAAATCCAGCAGTCGATAAAGTGATTCAAGTTGGTAATGTGGAAAAAGTAATACAACCGATTGCTGTTACTGAGGAGCGAAGAGAGGATTTTTCACTTGCTAAAAATATAGAAAAGGTAGCCTCTGAAGGAGAAGTTGGTGAGAATACACATACAAGAACCTACGCTATCAATGAACAAACTGGTGAATTGGTTAATCCTCAAGAAGTGAGTCAAATAACAAAATCAATGAAACCCAGAGTTATTTTAGTTGGTAGTCAGGAGGATAAACCACACTTACTTCCGGCTAATAGTGAGAGAGAAGATGCTGTGGATGTGTCTGCTCTTACCACAAGCGCGAGATCAGTAGATTTCTTAAATGACAGTAAATTAAAAGCACAGTTAGAGCCTACCTATGATCCTCGAGATATTATAACAAAGAGAATTGCGCTCAGAAAAACACACCCAAATATCACTGACCAAGAGGTCAAAGATATGTTGCGTACAGAGTATCTTCAAAAACTGTCAATTCAAGAAAGCTTTGATCAGACGAAGACGCAAGCTGAGTCAAGTTTCAAAAAGATTGCCTCTCATACTTTGGGGATTATAGGAGATACCCCTGAAAATCGCAACAAGGTCAAACAAGAGCTGGAGCAATACAAAGAGCAGATTTTGTTGGGACTGTCTTATATCAATCGTTTTTATAATATTCAATTTGGGGACACGAATATTCGTGATATTCTGGCCTTTAATCCAAGTTCATTTGGCAATAAGACGATGACAGCCTTGGATAGTTTGAAAAAATTAGGGTCCATGTCTTATGAAGAGATGAAATTGACCAATAGTCCTCAAACATTTACAAAATACTTATCTACTATTGTAGGTAAGGCTAGTTTGAAGGAATTTTTAGACAGCAATCGCCAACTCTTTACGTCAGATGATGCGGATACTTGGCTTAAAAAATCTAGCCAAGCTATGATTGTCGACAAACCATCTAAAGAAAATCCTTCAGCGTATGTCGGGCTATATAGCAAGTTGACAGCTGGGGAAAAGGATCCTCGTAAACAAGAGGCTAATATGGCTGCTATTTTGGGACTTTTGAATGTGAAAGAACCACATGTTTACGTGATTAGTAATATGGCGACGATTACTTACGGTAACATTGGTTCCTATATAGATACTTCTCTTGCCCAGTCTAATCCAACTAAGTATCAGGCTGAGCTTGCTAGAGTCAAGTCTTTAATTGAAAAAGCGGCTGGGCAACAAGCCAACTATGTTGATACTCTTTATCGTATAACAAAAACCAGAAAAATCGTGATAAGTTGCTGACAAATCGCTTGATTATTGATACGATGAAGAAATATACAAGTAATCCGAATACCCAGATTGATAACACTTGGTCACCAGCTATTGGTAGTGGGGCTGATAAGGGGGTCGACCAGTTTATGACTCCTATGAATTACTATTCTCCAGTAAGTAAGGTGGGAGCTGAGGCCAATGGATTAGGTGTCCGTTACTTTATAGATAGGGTTTTGGATGATAGAGGTTCAGCGACTTATTCTCATGAAATGACGCACTTACTAGATAGAACGGTCTTGTTTAATAATCACGGTCGTCGAGATGGCACAGGAGCAGAGTTTTATGCGCGTGGTATTTTTGAAAACTCCTATAATCCAGAAAAGGATACTTATTTCAATCTCAATTTTGTATATGATGAGAGTGATAAGAATGGATTTTACAATAAAACACCTGATCGATTTAAAACGGCAGAAGATTTGCAATCTTATATGAAGGGAAGTTTTGATGTTCTTTATACTCTAGATTACCTAGAAGCAGAGGCAAGTAGAAACTTATCTGCAGAAGACAAGATGAGTTATTTCAAAAAAATAATGCCAATCACTTCAACAGGTTCTAGAACTTGGGTAGATTACCGTAATCCAGCAGTTAAACCGACTCATAAGAGTGAGGAGATTCAAGCTCTGACCTTAGAAGATGCCAAAAAATTGACAGATATTGATAGTTTGATTGACAATCATATCATGGTTAATCGTTATATCATTGCTGGTTTTTCAGATAAAGGTAAAATTGCAGCAAATGGTTACTATACTGTTGATATGTTTGATACAATTTTTGGAGTTAGTGAAAATGATAAAGGTATGAGTGGGGATATTACATTCAGAAAACAAGCCTTTGAATTGATGGCTGCTTTGGGCTATTATGAAGGATTTGTTCCTTATGTTTCAAATCAATATAAACAAGCAGCAGAGGCTGAAAACAAGCCTTTATCTGATACTTACATTTTCAATAAAATTTTGAATGGTAAGAGCTATGCTGAGTTCAAAAAGCACAGATCAAGGAAAGAGTGGATAGGCTCAATCAATTGAAACCTTTGACAATCCAATATGAAGGTCAGGAAATAAGTCTGACAAGTCAGAAGTTAAGTGAATTGATGCAGAAAGCTGTCCAAGAGGAGTTGAAACAGATTAAGGTAGGCAAAACAACTGCTCACACCTATAGCTTTATCGAAACACCCGTTCAAAAACTGAAAAAAGCGATTTATAAAGCTTATCTCAAAGATTCAGATGACTTTAGACAATCGATTTACAATAGCTAAGACAAAAGGAACATCTCTCTGGAATGAACATTCAGAGGGGTGTTTTTTGCACTCTTGTAAGACTTGACCTTGTTTCTTGAAAATAACAGTTTGCTTGAAGATGGAGTTATTTTCAAACTTTTCCATAGATTTATAAGAGTGAGAAAATCTCATTAACCTTAGAAATAGTAGCCAACTGAGAGTAAAAGAGTTCTTAAAAATTGGATAATTCACAGAAGTTATCCACAGATTGTGGACAAGCGTGGGGATAGATATGATTAATTATTGCTATTTGGAGTTTATATGTCCTTCTTTTGAATTGATAGTCTATTCTATGTAGCAAATATCAAGGGTGGAACTAAGATAATTTTTGTAAACAATACGGTTTCATTTGTTGACACGGAGAAACTTTGAATGTTAATTGTTAGCTAGGAGGGGATGGGTTTTGGTAGAGAATAGTAGTAGTTCGTCAGAAAAGTTAAGACTTTTTACATTGTAATAAAAATAATTTTTTATGATTTAGTATTGAATCAGAAAGGCTTTAGGAAAAGATGTTTAGTTATTAACAGCTTTTTCCACAATTGTGGATAAAGTTGTTAATAAGATGGTGTAGTTCAATATACTGGTGAATGTAGTACGCCTTTAGAAATTAAGATTTGATTTTAACTGGATATGGTGTTATTCATCAGGATGAGATTCAAGTTCTTCAATTGCAAGCTGGGGAAAGCAAAAAAGATTTGTGCATACCAACCCTGTATTTTTTCCTGAATCTGACAGTTGATGGATAGCTGATTGCTCAAGATTATATTTTAGTTGAAACGAGATAAAACATCTTCACAATCCATTTCCTTTTCGAATAAATAGATAGAACCATCGAATCTAGTAAATCTAGATTTAAAACTATGGTATAATGAAAGGAGAAGAAATATGACTGTACGTCATCCGGGCATCAGCCCAACCAATGATTTGGTTGCTAAGAAGATTTTTAGCAATCCCGAAATCACTTGTCAATTTATCCGCGATATGTTGGATTTACCAGCAAAAAATGTGACTATTTTGGAGGGAAGTAACATTCACGTCTTGCCTTCCCTGCCGTACTCGGCGCAGGATTTCTATACCAGTATAGACGTCTTAGCGGAGTTGGATAATGGTACGCAAGTAATTATTGAGATTCAGGTACATCATCAGAATTTTTTCATCAATCGCCTGTGGGCTTACCTGTGCAGTCAGGTTAATCAAAACTCTTGAAAAAATTCGCCAACGTGAAGGTGATACCCATCAGAGTTACAAACACATCGCACCAGTATACGCAATCGCAATTGTGGATAGCAATTATTTCTCAGATGATTTGGCTTTTCATAGTTTTAGCATGCGAGAGGACACGACAGGTGAGGTCTTAACCATCACAAACAATGGTCAGGAAAACCATCTAGTCAAGATGGCATTCTTGGAATTAAAAAAATACAGAGAAACTAGCAAAGACGAGGTTCGCAAACCATGGTTGGAGTTTTTCGGGAATAAGCCCTTTACTCAACAACCCGAGCGAGCTATCAGTCAGGCGGACCAACTGCTGGACTATAAGAGCTGGTCCGAGGAGGACAGGAAAATGTTTAGTGAACAACGCAGGCGTGAAGAACAAGCGTTATTGGCTCATGATTATGCCTTGGAAACAGCTAGGGCAGAAGGTCTTGAAAAAGGTTTAGAGAGTGGTCTTGAACGTGGCCGTGCAGAGGGCATTGAACAAGGGCGAGCTGAGGGTATTGAACAAGGTTTAGAACAGGGACTGGAGCGTGGGAAAGTTGAAGGAAGAGTCTTTACTTTCCTAGATATGGTTCACCAAGGCCTTCTGACTTCCGAGGTAGCAAGTGAACAATTGGGCATGACTGTCGCTGAATTTGAGTCACTATTGAAAGACCATCATAAATAAGACATAAAAATACAGAGAAACCAGCAAAGACGAGGTTCGTAAGCCATGGTTGGAGTTTTTTGGGAATAAGCCCTTTACCCAGCAACCAGAACGAGCCATCAGCCAGGCAGACCAACTGCTAGACTATAAGAGCTGGTCCGAGGAGGACAGGAAAATGTTTAGTGAACAGCGCAGGCGTGAAGAACAAGCCTTGTTAGCGCAGGACTATGCCTTGGAACAAGCTGAAGAAAAGGGATTAGAACGTGGTCTTGAACAGGGACTAGAGCGTGGGAAAATCTTTACCTTTCTAGACTTAGTCCACCAACATGTTTTAACTTCCGAATTTGCGAGTGAACAATTGGGAATGACCGTCGCTGAGTTTGAAGCATTATTGAAAGAGCATAACAAATAAGGACTAAAAAAATACAGAGAAACCAGCAAAGACGAGGTTCGTAAGCCATGGTTGGAGTTTTTTGGGAACAAGCCCTTTACCCAGCAACCAGAACGAGCCATCAGCCAGGCAGACCAACTGCTAGACTATAAGAGCTGGTCCGAGGAGGACAGGAAAATGTTTAGTGAACAACGCAGGCGTGAAGAACAAGCCTTGTTAGCACAGGACTATGCCTTGGAAACAGCTAGAGCGGAAGGTATTGAACAGGGACTGGAGCGTGGGAAAGTTGAAGGAAGAGTCTTTGCTTTCCTAGATATGGTTCACCAAGGTCTTTTGACTTCTGAAGTTGCCAGTCAGCAGTTAGGTATGCCAGTCACAGAATTTGAGGAGTTGCTATAAAAAGAGAAACAGGCATGTTATCGAACTAGATAGCATGTTTTTATTTGGAATAGATTTTATATTTTGTACGAATGATTTTAGTGTATAGAGATACAAATACACTATTTTCATACTTCAAACCTATTTATTTTACTAAAATTAAAAAATATATCCGCTGTTTTTCCGAACTAGCCTAAATTTTTTTATAAGATTGATTGGATAACATCATATATATTTATTTAAAAAAAGTAGAAAAAAATTCAATCGAAAAATTTTTCTGAAAAATGCCCTACTTTCCCAAAACGCTTTTTTTTTTTTGCAGAAAATTACGGTCAAATTATTTGCATATATATTTAAAATGAGGTAGAATCTTAAATACAGATTTTCATATTAAGTAAAAAAAGTAGTTGTTTTTGTGAAACGGCTAGTTTTGTGTGAAAATCCAAAATGTACACTTAAAAGGAGATCCAAATTAATGGAAAATAAATCGTCTATGAGTCGCGCTGAGCGTCTACGTCGTGAAAAGGTCACGCGTTACTCAATTCGTAAATATAGCTTTGGAGCGGCTAGTGTAGCAGTCGCTGCTCTTTTCATGTTCTTAGGTAATGGAGCTGTATCAGTTCAAGCGGCTGAAGTTCAGGGAACACAGGTTACTGGAAAGACTGACACACAACTTGAACAAGACGAGTCTAAGCCTGCGACAGAAGTAGCTCCAGCTTTGAACAAAACTCAACTTGAAAGCTACATTTCAGAAATTGAAACAAAACTTGCTAACGGTTCTTATGCTAATAAAACAGATGAATCTGTTGCGGTATTAAAAGCTGATTTAGAAGCTGCAAAAGTTGCATTAGTGAACGCAACAACTCAAGACCAAATTACAAAAGCTTACAACAAACTTGTAAATACAGCTAACGCTGGATTAAGAAACAAACCTGTAGAGAAAAAAGAAACTCCAGCAGTAGACACTACTAACGGAAAAGAAACTGTAGGTAAAAAAGCAGCAAACACTGAGAAAAAATCAGACACTAACTCAATCGAAAACACAGGTTCTAACGATACACGTAATGGAAAAGCATTAGACAAAAACAATGCTTTCCGTGCGGAAACAACTGAAACTCAAGATAACTTTACTTATTCTATGGAGTACTCTACTGGAAAAGAAATTTACCTTTATAACGAAGAAGACGCAGATGTCAATATTACAGTTAGCTCAACAGCTGGAAATATTACTAAAGCAACAGTTAAAGCTGGAAGTGGTCAGTTCTTACTAAAATCGAAAAGTGATCAAGCGATAGCTTATGCGAAAGGTAAAGGCGGATCTATGCCTCCAGAAGAAGAAGTTGAAATAGATGGTTATGGTTGGAGTTATCATCAAACACTAACTGAAACTCAAGGCCCAGTAACAATTAAAATCACTGGTAACCAAACGACACGTTTAAAGGACTTACATCTTACACGAAAACTGAAGATCAACGAGCAGTATTAGGGGCAAGATATTTACAACTTGCAGATTCTACTGGGGCTAAACTGTCTGGAGGTAGCAAGCCATCAGCTCCTGGTTATTTCAACTTAGTTGTTAAATCTCAAACATACAAATATGACATCAAGCTGCCAGAATCAAATGCTGATAAGATTGCTGTTTCAAATGTTGATAGCTTAACTGAAGCAGATATTGCCAAAATCAAAAACGAAATTAAAATTCAATATTCTGATACTGCAACGACACAAGATGCTCGACTAGCTTCTAAAAAAGGAGAAGTCTTACAAGATAAATCTACAGTAGTAGCGACGGACGGAATCACTGTTGCAGATGGAACAGTTACTGTTACCTATAAAGATGGATCAGTAGACACTACTCCAGTTGCAAGTGTAGCTCGTACAAATGAGAAACCAACTGTAGAAATTCCATTCTCATTAGATGGTAAAAAAGACGTTTTTGTATATGCTAATGAGGATTTTGAAATTCCTATTAAATTTAAAGATGACACTGGAAAAGTGGCATCAGCTACAGTAAAACGTGGTGGAAATCAGGATTCACCAGTTAAAGATGCATCAAATCCTGATGTTTTAGATAATCAGTACAATACAACCGTTGAAAAAATTTCTACTGAAACGGTAGCAACAGCAGAAAATCCAGCTATTGTAAAAATTAAAGGTAATATTTCAAAAGATAACTCTGGAATTGCAGCGAGTGCCTTCCCTAAAGAACCAAATCAAGAACTTACAATTGTAACTCGTTATGCAACAGCAACTGATACAGATGGGGCATTTATTGACAATACAGCTAAAGGAAATACTTATGCTACAGATCCAGGTGCGTTTACTATTAAATTAAAAGCTCAAACAGCAAAATATGATATTAAATCTCTAGAAGGTGCGGATAAAGTGGCTGTATCAGATGCTAACAACGTTACTGATACCGAGTTTGCCAAAATTAAAGAAAAAGTTAAAATTGCATATGCTTCAGAAGAGAAAAATCCAGATAAAAATATACCGACAGCTATAAGAGGAACAGATGTAGAGAATCAATCAGATCGTATTGCTTCTATCACTAAAGACGGAAACAATGTTGTAGTAACCTATAAAGATGGTTCTATTGATAAAAAACCATTAACTGACTTCGCACGTACAAACCTAGCTCCAACAGTTGAACTTCCATATTCAAACGCTGACAAACGTCAAATCTACGTTTACACTGGTGAGAATACTGATTTAACATTCACAGGTAAAGACGATATAACAGTTAAAAATTTATATCTACGAAATAAAGGTTTAGATGAAAGTGATAACGCTAGTGGTTATGGTTTTACCATAGGAAAGGTAACTGACAGTGCTGTAGCATCTGGGGAAGGAACTGTATCTGATGATAAGAAAACAGCTACTATTAAGATGGTTGGAGTAACAAATCTGAAAGCTGGGCAAAAGTGGACAAGTTTTATCGAGGCTAAAGATAATGACGGTGTTAAATCTATGCCAGCAAATGAATCCTATAGTGTTGAGAACTATGAACTTCGTCGAAGAAAACCTGGGTATGTTGAATTCATCGTTAAATCTCAAACGGATAAGTACGATATCAAGACACCAACTGAAAAAGTTGTTGTAACAGATCCAGCAAACGTAACAGAAGCTGATTTAGCTAAAGTCAAAGAAAAACTGCAACTTGAGTACAAGCAGGATAACGACGACGCGAATATCGCAAAAGATACTGCAGTTGATAAAAATGGTAAGATTCAATCAGTCACAAAAGATGGAGACAATTTTGTAGTAACCTATACGGACGGTTCAAAAGATACAAGACCATTATCAGAGTTTGTAAAATTAGATAAACAACCTGCGATTGATGCAGGTAAATAAAACAGCAGCAACTGAGAAGCAAAATTGCAGGCAATTAACGCTACTCCAAACGCTACAGATGAAGAAAAAAAGCATGCAGCAGTTACGAAAGTAAATGCTGATAAAGCAAAAAGCATTAACAGCAAATTAATGATAGTTACAACAAAAACAGCTCTTGATACGGCTAAAAACGCAGGAACAAGTGCAATTGCAGCAGATAACCCAGTAGTAGCTAAGAAAGACGCAGCAAAAGCAGATGTTGAAGCAGCTCGTAAAGCTAAAGAAGATGCAATTAAAGCAAATCCAAATCTAACACAAGCAGAAAAAGATGCAGCTATCGCGAAAAATAATACGGCAGCAGCAGAAGCAACTAAAGCTATTGATGCAGCAACAACAAACGATGCGGTAGATCAAGCTAAAACAGCTGGAACTACAGCGATTGGGAAAGTTAACCCAGTAGCAAAAGAAAATGCTAAAGAAGCAATTGCGAATGCTTTAACGGCTAAAAATTCTGAAATCGACAAACGTACAGATTTAACAGATGCTGAGAAAAAAGCTGCTAAAGATGAAGCTCAAAAATTAGCAGATGCTGAACTTGCTAAAATTAACGCACAACCAGACAATGCAGACACACCAGAAGCAGCAACAACAGCTCAAACTGCGGTGGATAATGCAAAAGATAAGGGTGTAGCGGATGTTAAATCTGTAAATCCAGTAGCTAAAGAAGCAGCTAAGAAAGCAATTGCAGATGAATTGGCTAAGAAAGAAGAGCAAATTGACGCTCGTACTGATTTAACAACAGAAGAAAAAGACGCAGCAAAAGCTGAAGCTAAAGCAAAAGCTAAGGAAGCAACAGATGCAATCGATGCTCAACCAAGCAACGCAGAAACACCAGAAAAAGCAGCAGAAGCCCAAACAGCAGTAAATGGTGCAAAAGATAAAGGTGTAGCAGACGTTAAAGCTGTAGATCCAGTAGCGGCTAAGAAACCAGCAGCTAAGAAAGCAATCGATGACGCATTAACAGCTAAAAACAACGAAATTGATGCTCGTACGGATTTAACTCCAGAAGAAAAAACTAAAGCGAAAGAAATTGCAAAAGCAAAAGCAGATGCAGCTAAAGATGCAGTTGATAAAGCAACAACAGACGCAGAAGTTGATAAAGCTAAAACAGCTGGAACTACAGCAGTTGCAAACGTAACTCCAGTAGCGAAAGAAGCAGCGAAAACAGCAATTGCAGATGCATTAACAGCTAAAAATAAAGAAATCGATGCTCGTACAGACTTAACTGACGAAGAAAAAACGGCAGCTAAGAAAGAAGCAAAAGATAAAGCTGATGCACAACTATCTGAAATTGCTAAACAGCCAGATGCAGCGGATACACCAGAAGCAGCGAAAACAGCACAAGATGCAGTGGATGCAGCTAAGAAAACAGGTGTAGATGAAGTTACAGCCGTAAATCCAGCAGCAGTTAAGAAACCAGCAGCTAAGAAAGCAATCGACGATGCGTTAACAGCTAAAAATAATGCTATTGATGCCCGTACAGACTTAACAGATGCAGAGAAAAAAGTAGCTAAAGATAAAGCAACAGAAGAAGCTAAGAAAGCTAAAGAAGCAATCGATGCAGCAACAACAGATGCAGCAGTAGATACAGCGAAAACAGCTGGATTAGATGAAGTTGCGAAAGTGAATCCAGTAGCGAAAGAAGCGGCTAAGAAAGCAGTAGCAGACGAATTAGCTAAGAAAGAAGCAGAAATCGATGCTCGTACTGATTTAACGCAAGAAGAAAAAGACGCGGCTAAGAAGGATGCTCAAGATAAGGCTAAATCAGCAACAGATGCAATTAATGAACAACCAGACAATGCAGATACACCAGAAAAAAAGCAACTGAAGCTCAAAAAAAGCAGTAGATACAGCTAAGAAAACAGGTGTAGATGAGGTTGCAGCTGTAAATCCAGAAGCAGTAACGAAACCAGCAGCTAAGAAAGCAATCGATGATAAATTAGCTGAGCAATTGAAAGCAATTGAAAACACTCCAGATGCTACAGATGATGAGAAGAAAGTTGCAGCAGATGCAGCTAAAAACTCTAGCAGAAGAAGCTAAGAAAGAAATCGATAAAGCTGGAACAGATGCAGAAGTTAAGCAACTTCAAGACGAAGCTGAAAAAGAAATCGAAAAAAATCTGTACCTGTTGTAGAAGATAAACCAAACGCTCGTAAAGCAATTGATGACGAAGCAACAGCTAAGAAAGCAGCAATCGATGCTCGTGACGACTTGACTCCTAAAGCTAAAGAAGATCTTAAAGCTCAAGTAGACAAGATTGCAGAACAAGCTAAAAAATCTGTAGATGCAGCTAAAACAGCAGAATCTGTCAATGGAATTGAAGAATCAGATAAAGCAGCTATTAAAGCTGTAGGTGAAGTAAATATTCCAGCTGATAAAGTTCTTGTAAATGATCCAAGTGCTTTAACAGACGATGAAAAAGCTAAGGTCTTAGAAGCTGTTAAGAAAGTAAATCCAGATGCTAAAGAAATTACTCAAGATGCAGATGGAAATATTACTGTTACAACTCCAGATGGTCATCAGGAAATCATCACTCCTGAACAAGTTGTGAAAACTGCTGATACAGCAAATGATCCAAAAGCAGGAAACGACGTAGTTAAGCCAGCAGATAAAGTAGTCGTAAATGATCCAGCTAAGTTGACAGATGCTGAGAAGGAGAAAATTAAAGCAGCAGTTGAAACTGTAAATCCAAACTCTGTAGTAACAGTAGATGAAAAAGGAAATGCTAAAGTTTCAACTCCAGATGGTCAAACACAAGTGATTCCTGTAGAAGAATTAGTACGTACTGTTGAAGATACTAAGAAACCAAACGCAGGCAACGACATCGTTAAACCAGCGGATAAGACAGTCGTAGCAAATCCAGATGCTCTCACTCCAGAAGAGAAGAAAGCGATCGAGGATAAGGTTAAAGCAGTAAATCCAGGTTCAACTGTAGTCGTAGACGACAAAGGTAACGCGACAGTCACAACGCCAGAAGGTAAGACAGCCGTTATTCCAGCGACAGATTTGACTAAGTCAGCAGCAGATGCAGCTAAACCAAACGCAGGTAATGACATCGTTAAACCAGCGGACAAAACTGTAGTTGCTAACCCAGACAAGTTGACAGATGCTGAGAAGAAAGCGATCGAAGATAAGGTTAAAGCAGTCAACCCAGGTTCAACTGTAGCAGTAGACGATAAAGGTAATGCGACAGTCACAACCCCAGAAGGTAAGACAGCAGTAATTCCAGCGTCAGACTTGACTAAGTCATCAGCAGATGCAGCTAAACCAAACGCAGGCAATGACATCGTTAAACCAGCGGATAAGACAGTAGTAGCAAATCCAGATGCGTTAACTCCAGAAGAGAAGAAAGCGATCGAGGATAAAGTTAAAGCAGTCAACCCAGGTTCAACTGTAGCAGTAGACGATAAAGGCAATGCGACAGTCACAACGCCAGAAGGTAAGACAGCAGTAATTCCAGCGTCAGACTTGACTAAGTCAGCAGCAGATGCAACTAAACCAAACGCAGGTAATGACATCGTTAAACCAGCAGATAAGACAGTCGTAGCAAATCCAGATGCTCTCACTCCAGAAGAGAAGAAAGCGATCGAAGATAAAGTTAAAGCTGTAAATCCAGATGCAACAGTAGTTGTAGATGACAAAGGAAATGCGACAGTCACAACCCCAGAAGGTAAGACAGCAGTAATCCCAGCGTCAGACTTGACTAAGTCAGCAGCAGATGCAGCTAAACCAAACGCAGGCAACGACATCGTTAAACCAGCGGACAAAACTGTAGTTGCTAACCCAGACAAGTTGACAGATGCTGAGAAGAAAGCGATTGAAGATAAGGTTAAAGCAGTCAACCCAGGTTCAACTGTAGTAGTAGACGATAAAGGCAATGCGACAGTCACAACGCCAGAAGGTAAGACAGCAGTTATCCCAGCGTCAGACTTGACTAAGTCAGCAGCAGATGCAGCTAAACCAAACGCAGGCAATGACATCGTTAAACCAGCAGATAAGACAGTAGTAGCAAATCCAGATGCGTTAACTCCAGAAGAGAAGAAAGCGATCGAGGATAAAGTTAAAGCAGTAAATCCAGGTTCAACTGTAGTCGTAGACGACAAAGGCAATGCGACAGTCACAACCCCAGAAGGTAAGACAGCAGTAATTCCAGCGTCAGACTTGACTAAGTCATCAGCAGATGCAGCTAAACCAAACGCAGGCAATGACATCGTTAAACCAGCAGATAAGACAGTAGTAGCAAATCCAGATGCGTTAACTCCAGAAGAGAAGAAAGTGATCGAAGATAAAGTTAAAGCTGTAAATCCAGATGCAACAGTAGTTGTAGATGACAAAGGAAATGCGACAGTCACAACGCCAGAAGGTAAGACAGCAGTAATCCCAGCGTCAGACTTGACTAAGTCAGCAGCAGATGCAGCTAAACCAAACGCAGGCAACGACATCGTTAAACCAGCGGACAAAACTGTAGTTGCTAACCCAGACAAGTTGACAGATGCTGAGAAGAAAGCGATTGAAGATAAGGTTAAAGCAGTCAACCCAGGTTCAACTGTAGTAGTAGACGATAAAGGCAATGCGACAGTCACAACCCCAGAAGGTAAGACAGCAGTTATCCCAGCGTCAGACTTGACTAAGTCAGCAGCAGATGCAGCTAAACCAAACGCAGGCAATGACATCGTTAAACCAGCAGATAAGACAGTAGTAGCAAATCCAGATGCGTTAACTCCAGAAGAGAAGAAAGTGATCGAAGATAAGGTTAAAGCTGTAAATCCAGATGCAACAGTAGTTGTAGATGACAAAGGCAATGCGACAGTCACAACCCCAGAAGGTAAGACAGCAGTTATCCCAGCGTCAGACTTGACTAAGTCAGCAGCAGATACAGCTAAACCAAACGCAGGCAATGACATCGTTAAACCAGCGGATAAGACAGTAGTAGCAAATCCAGATGCTCTCACTCCAGAAGAGAAGAAAGCGATCGAAGATAAGGTTAAAGCAGTCAACCCAGGTTCAACTGTAGTAGTAGACGATAAAGGCAATGCGACAGTCACAACCCCAGAAGGTAAGACAGCAGTAATTCCAGCATCAGACTTGACTAAGTCAGCAGCAGATGCAGCTAAACCAAACGCAGGCAATGACATCGTTAAACCAGCGGATAAGACAGTTGTAGCAAATCCAGATGCTCTCACTCCAGAAGAGAAGAAAGCGATCGAGGATAAGGTTAAAGCAGTAAATCCAGGTTCAACTGTAGTCGTAGACGACAAAGGTAACGCGACAGTCACAACCCCAGAAGGTAAGACAGCAGTAATTCCAGCGTCAGACTTGACTAAGTCATCAGCAGATGCAGCTAAACCAAACGCAGGCAACGACATCGTTAAACCAGCAGATAAGACAGTAGTAGCAAATCCAGATGCGTTAACTCCAGAAGAGAAGAAAGCGATCGAAGATAAGGTTAAAGCAGTCAACCCAGGTTCAACTGTAGCAGTAGACGATAAAGGCAATGCGACAGTCACAACGCTAGAAGGTAAGACAGCAGTAATTCCAGCGTCAGACTTGACTAAGTCATCAGCAGATGCAGCTAAACCAAACGCAGGCAACGACATCGTTAAACCAGCAGATAAGACAGTAGTAGCAAATCCAGATGCGTTAACTCCAGAAGAGAAGAAAGCGATCGAGGATAAAGTTAAAGCAGTAAATCCAGGTTCAACTGTAGTCGTAGACGACAAAGGTAACGCGACAGTCACAACGCCAGAAGGTAAGACAGCAGTAATTCCAGCGTCAGACTTGACTAAGTCATCAGCAGATGCAGCTAAACCAAACGCAGGCAACGACATCGTTAAACCAGCAGATAAGACAGTAGTAGCAAATCCAGATGCGTTAACTCCAGAAGAGAAGAAAGCGATTGAGGATAAAGTTAAAGCAGTAAATCCAGGTTCAACTGTAGTCGTAGACGACAAAGGTAACGCGACAGTCACAACGCCAGAAGGTAAGACAGCAGTAATTCCAACGTCAGACTTGACTAAGTCAGCAGCAGATGCAGCTAAAGCAAATGCAGGAAATGCAGTAAACACACCAGCAGCTAAGGTGGAAGTTAAAGATCCAGCTAACTTAACAGATAAAGAAAAAGCAAAAGTTAAGGAAGCAATTGAGGCAGTAAACCCAGGATCTAAAGTTGTAGTAGACGATAAAGGAAACGCAACAGTCACAACGCCAGAAGGAAATACAGCGGTAATTCCAGCAGCAGACGTAACTAAGTCAGCAGCAGATGCAGCTAAAGCAAATGCAGTAAACACACCAGCAGCTAAGGTAGAAGTTAAAGATCCAGCTAACTTAACAGATGCTGAGAAGAAAGCAATCGAAAACAAAGTTAAAGCAGTAAATCCAGGATCTAAAGTTGTAGTAGACGATAAAGGAAACGCAACAGTCACAACGCCAGAAGGTAAAACAGCAACAATTCCAGCAACAGATTTAACTAAGTCAGCAGCAGATGCAGGTAAAGAAAATGCAGGAAATGGTGCAAACACACCAGCAACTAAGACAGTAGTAAAAGATCCAGCTAACTTAACAGATGAAGAAAAAGCAAAAGTTAAGAAAGCAGTAGAGGATGTAAACCCAGGATCAACTGTAGTAGTAAATGATAAAGGTGATGTAATCGTTACTAAAGGTGATGGAACAGTATTAGTAATCCCAGAACTTGACTTAGTAATTCCAGAAGATAGATTAACTGACCCAACTCAACAAAATGGTGTAAACACACCAGCAACTAGAGTGTTAGTTGGAGATAAAGCTAAATTAACAGCTGACGAAATTGAAAAAGTTAAAGAATCAATTAAAGCAGTAAACCCAGGATCAACTGTAGTAGTAGACGAAAACGGAAATGCAACAGTAACGACAATTAGAAGGTAAGACAAGCAAATAATCCCAGCAGCCCACCATAAAGATAAGCAAAGATGTTGCAGTTAAGAACAACAGAAAACATCAACGTTGACTTCGAAAAAGAAACAGTAGCAGATCTCAATAACTTAACAGATGCAGAAAAAGAAGCTGCAAAAGCTAAGATTAAAGGAGCAAATGCTGATGTGGTAGAAGTTATCTTCGACAAAGCAGGAAATGCAACTGTAATTACTAAAGATGGTAAAGTTTATACAATCGTATCCAAAGATATCTTTAAACAACGTTCTTCTACAGACAATGGAAGTTCAGCTAATACTGGTCAAATAGTATCAGAACACACAAATGCACGTAAAGGAGCGAAAGAATTACCATATACAGGTACAGTAGATTCTACTGTAGCTATGGTAGCAGCAGCCGCAAGTGCCTTACTTGGTCTTGGTCTTGCAGGCCGTCGTCGTAAAGAAGACGAAGAAGCTTAATTGGTAGATTATTTGATAAAGATCAGATGATAAATCCGATTTTCAGAGCTTAAATAAGTACTTTTATAAGAAAATCTCCTAGCAGGAAAGTATGCTAGGAGATTTTTTGCATTTCAGGAAGTGGACGGATGACTTGGTAACCAGCTGAGGGTGAAAGATAGTTGTTCAGCTTTTAAGAGGTCTTGGTGTTGAATAGTTGATACTAGTTTTTTGTCCAGTCGGCATTCTTTTACAAAGTTAAAATGGCTGTGGTTTTGTTTAGTATGGATATCCAACCATTTATCTTCTTTAGCCAGGTAGATACGGAGGTGGTCAAAGAGAGGGATTCCGAGGTCATAGCTTGGTTTTCCTGGACAGGTCGGATAAAATCCGAGAGCTGACCAGATGTACCAAGCAGAGAGACTACCATTGTCTTCATCGCCAGGATAGGCTTGCCAGCTTGGGTGAAAGGCTTTCTGACGTAAGGTCTTGATAAGAAGGGCAGTGTAGTCAGGGTAGTTGCTGTAACGGAAGAGGTAAGGAATGTGGAAGCTCGGTTGGTTGGAAATAGCGAGTTGTCCAAAAGGAGCAGTAGCCATCTCGCTCATTTCGTGAATTTCGTAACCATAGCCTGTTGTCTCAAAGAGAGGAGCATCTTGACAGGTTTTCAAAAGATAGTTGCTGAAAGGCTTCTTTTCCACCCATAAGCTGAATCAAGCTTGGGATGTCGTGGAGGACGCCCAAAGTTGCTTGGATGGCTGAGCATTCGGCATAATCACGCCCCCAACTATAAGGAGAGAAGTCAGAGCGGAAGTTGCCTTGATTGTCTCGCGCTCTCATGTAACCTGTCTCAGCGTCAAATAGATGGTGGTAATTTTGTGATGTGGCCTTGTAGGTTTCAGCGATTTCTATTTTCCCTAGTTTCTCGGCACAGCTGGCGATACAAAAGTCACTATAGGCATAGTCTAGGGTGTGGCTGACGCTTTCGTGGTGGTCGGTAGAGAGATAGCCTAGTTCTTGGTATTGGGCTAGTCCGTGACGACCATTGATGCCGAGAGGGTCGGACTTGGTGGCTGTTTCAAGCATGGCTTGGAGGAGTTCTTCTTCTAGGTCAGGGACCATGTCCTTGCAGGCGCTATCTGCGATCATACCGTCTAAAAGTGTACCTGGCATCATACCACGTTCATCTGGTGCCAGCCATTTTGGAAGGTAACCAGTTTCGTGGTAGCTATTGAGGAAACCTTCTAAAAAGCGGTGATAGTGTTCCGGTATGATAAGGGCAAAGAGGGGGAAATGTGAGTGCGGAAGGTATCCCAGAAACCATTGTTGCTGAAAAGGACACCAGGTTTGACAGTGCCAGTGGACAAATCCATGTGGATGGCTTTCCCTGATTCATCAACCTCATAAAAAGTCTGCGGGAAAAGGAAGAGTCTGTAGAGGCAGTGGTCAAAGAAGGTTCGGTCAGCCTCCCCTGTCTCCATAACGTCAAAACGATGAAGGAGATTTTCCCAATCCGCTTGAGCATTTGCTTTACAGCTTTCAAAATCTTCTTGAGGTAGATTGATTAGAGCTTGAGAAGGAGAGATGAAAGAAGTCCCTAGTTGAATCTCAGCATGGCTATCTGCCAGGTCGATTCGCCAGTCTTCCTCTTCTTGACTGACAGCAAGAATATCCGTATTCATTTGAAGGGCAGTGAAGAGTATCAGTGGATTTTTGTTGGTCTCAGTTTTTCCTTCTTGTCGCAGAGCAAGATTCCTCTTATCTACTTGCTCTACTGTCAGATCATCTGTTGCGTGAAGATAGAGGGAGAGGGATTTGCCTTGCTTTTGTTCCAAACGAATAGAAGCACCGTAGCAAGTCGGTGTGAGCTGGCTTTCAATCTGATAGGGTAGGGAGAAAATCTTCAGATAATGGGGTTGGAAAGAGGCCTTATCCATATCATAGGAAGACTGACGGTGAAAGAGGCTGTCTCCACCTAGCTGACCTGTGACAGGTGTCAGAAGGAGCCAAGAGTAGTCCCCAATCCAAGGGCTGGGCTGGTGGGTTAATCGAATCCCCTGAAAGATAGGCAGATGCGGATCGAAAAACCAAGATCCATCCTGATCACTGGTCTGGGGTACAAAGTAATTCATCCCAAAAGGCACGCTTGTATAAGGCAGGGTATTTCCCCGAGAAAAGGCATACTTGCTGGCAGTTCCAAATCGGGTATCGATGGTTTCAAGTAGTGGTTTCATAGTCTTTCCTTTCGCTGTTTTTCTACATTATATCAGAAAAAGAGCTCCTTTAGAAAAGGAGTTTCAAAGATAACTATTTTGTAGAAAAATGACTATCATTTGTGTATGTATTTTCTGTCTCAAAAGCTATATACTGAAAATGAAACTTGTTTGAAAGAGGATACTGCACGATGATTTATTCGAAAGAAATTGTTAGAGAATGGCTAGATGAAGTAGCGGAGCGGGCTAAGGAGCATCCAGAGTGGGTGGATGTCTTTGAACGTTGCTACACAGATACCTTGGACAATACGGTTGAAATTCTAGAAGATGGTTCAACTTTTGTCTTGACTGGGGATATTCCTGCTATGTGGCTTCGGGATTCGACAGCCCAACTCAGACCCTACCTGCATGTGGCTAAAAGAGATATCCTCCTGCGCCAGACCATCGCAGGTTTGGTCAAACGTCAGATGACCTTGATTCTCAAGGATCCTTATGCCAATTCCTTTAATATTGAGGAAAATTGGAAGGGACACCACGAGACTGACCATACAGACCTTAATGGCTGGATTTGGGAGCGCAAGTATGAGGTGGACTCGCTTTGCTATCCTTTGCAACTGGCTTATCTCCTCTGGAAAGAGACTGGCGAGACTAGTCAGTTTGATGAGACTTTTGTCGCAGCTACTAAGGAAATCCTCAATCTGTGGACGGTAGAACAGGATCACAAGAACTCTCCTTATCGTTTTGTCCGAGATACGGACCGTAAGGAAGATACCTTGGTAAATGATGGCTTTGGACCTGACTTTGCAGTAACAGGTATGACTTGGTCAGCCTTTCGCCCGAGTGATGACTGCTGCCAGTATAGTTACTTGATTCCGTCCAATATGTTTGCTGTGGTAGTCTTGGGTTATGTCCAAGAAATCTTTGCAGCATTATACCTAGCTGATAGTCAGAGTGTTATCACAGATGCTAAGCGTCTCCAGGCTGAAATCCAAGAAGGAATCGAAAATCATGCCTACACCACCAACAGCAAGGGCGAAAAGATTTATGCCTTTGAAGTGGATGGTCTAGGAAATGCTAGCATCATGGATGATCCAAACGTACCAAGTCTGTTGGCTGCGCCTTATCTGGGCTACTGTTCGGTCGATGATGAAGTTTATCAAGCAACTCGTCGTACCATTCTGAGCCCTGAAAATCCATATTTCTACCAAGGAGAATACGCTAGTGGTCTCGGAAGTTCTCATACCTTCTATCGCTATATCTGGCCCATTGCCCTCTCTATCCAAGGCTTGACAACAAGAGATAAGGCAGAGAAGAAATTCTTGCTGGATCAGCTGGTTGCTTGCGATGGAGGCACAGGTGTCATGCATGAAAGCTTCCACGTGGACGACCCAACTCTCTACTCTCGTGAATGGTTCTCTTGGGCCAACATGGTGTTCTGTGAATTGGTCTTGGATTACTTGGATATCCGCTAAGGAACACGCTTTAGCGCAACTGATTCTTGGAAAGAATCACAAATTTATATTTAAAACGTTAACAATAAAAATTTAAATTTAGAATGAGGTTTACTTCATGGAAAATGTTGTCGTACATATTATCTCACATAGTCACTGGGATCGTGAGTGGTACTTGCCTTTTGAAAGCCACCGTATGCAGTTGGTGGAATTGTTTGATAATCTCTTTGATCTCTTTGAAAATGACCCTGAGTTCAAGAGTTTCCACTTGGATGGACAAACTATTGTCCTTGATGACTACTTGGAGATTCGCCCTGAAAACCGTGATAAGGTGCAGCGTTATATTGACGAAGGAAAACTCAAGATTGGTCCCTTTTACATCTTGCAGGATGATTACTTGATTTCAAGTGAAGCCAATGTCCGTAATACTCTTATCGGTCAGCAGGAGGCTGCAAAATGGGGCAAATCCACCCAGATTGGTTACTTCCCAGATACCTTTGGAAATATGGGGCAAGCTCCTCAAATCCTTCAAAAATCAGGTATTCACGTGGCCGCTTTTGGTCGTGGTGTGAAACCGATTGGATTTGACAACCAAGTCCTCGAAGATGAGCAGTTTACCTCTCAGTTTTCTGAGATGTACTGGCAGGGTGCGGATGGTAGTCGTGTTTTAGGTATTCTCTTTGCCAACTGGTACAGTAACGGGAATGAAATTCCAGTTGATAAAGATGAGGCCTTGACCTTCTGGAAACAAAAATTGTCAGATGTGCGTGCCTACGCTTCGACTAACCAATGGTTGATGATGAACGGCTGTGACCACCAGCCTGTACAGAAAAATCTGAGCGAAGCTATTCGTGTGGCAAATGAACTATTCCCTGACGTGACCTTTGTTCACAGTTCCTTTGATGAATATGTTCAAGCTGTGGAAGGTGCCCTGCCTGAACACTTATCAACGGTTACAGGTGAGTTGACCAGTCAGGAAACAGACGGCTGGTACACACTTGCCAACACTTCTTCATCCCGCATTTACCTCAAACAAGCCTTCCAAGAAAATAGCAACCTCCTAGAGCAAGTTGTAGAACCCTTGACTATTATCACTGGGGGTCATAACCACAAGGACCAGTTGACCTATGCTTGGAAAACTCTTTTGCAGAATGCGCCGCATGATAGCATCTGTGGCTGTAGCGTGGACGAAGTTCACCGAGAGATGGAAACTCGTTTTGCCAAGGTCAACCAAGTAGGAAACTTTGTTAAGAGCAATCTTCTTAACGAGTGGAAGGGTAAAATCGCTACAGCTAAGGCTCAAAGTGACTATCTCTTTACTGTCATTAACACAGGCTTGCATGATAAGGTCGATACTGTCAGCACAGTGCTTGATGTTGCGACTTGTGATTTCAAGGAATTGCACCCAACAGAAGGTTACAAGAAGATGGCTGCCTTAACCTTGCCAAGTTATCGTGTGGAGGACTTGGATGGTCGTCCTGTAGAGGCTAAAATCGAAGACCTTGGGGCTAATTTTGAGTATGATTTACCAAAAGACAAGTTCCGCCAAGCTCGTATCGCTCGCCAAGTGCGCGTGACTATCCCTGTTCATCTAGCACCACTTTCTTGGATAACTTTCCAATTGCTGGAAGGAGAACAAGAACACCGTGAAGGCATTTACCAAAACGGAGTGATTGATACGCCATTTGTAAGGGTGAGTGTGGGTAAAAATATCACAGTTTATGATAAGACGACTCACGAAGCTTATGGAGATTTTATCCGCTTTGAAGACCGTGGGGACATCGGAAATGAGTATATCTATTTCCAACCAAAAGGAACAGAGCCAATCTTTGCAGAGCTTAAGGGCTACGAGGTCTTGGAAAACACAGCTCGCTATGCTAAGATTTTGCTCAAACATGAATTGACTGTGCCTGTCAGTGCGGATGAAAAACTAGAAGAAGAGCAAAAAGGCATCATCGAGTTTATGAAGCGTGAGGCTGGACGTTCAGAAGAGTTGACAAGTATTTCTCTGGAAACTGAGATGACTGTCTTTGTTGACAATCCACAAATCCGTTGCAAGACTCGCTTTACTAACACTGCCAAAGACCACCGTATCCGTCTTTTGGTTAAGACTCACAACACGCGTCCAAGCAATGATTCTGAAAGCATCTATGAGGTGGTGACACGACCAAACAAACCAGCTGCTTCATGGGAAAATCCTGAAAATCCTCAACACCAACAAGCCTTTGTCAGTCTGTATGACGATGAAAAAGGTGTGACTGTATCTAACAAGGGATTGAATGAATACGAAATCCTTGGAGACGACACCATTGCAGTGACCATTCTGCGTGCATCAGGTGAGTTAGGCGACTGGGGTTACTTTCCAACACCAGAAGCACAATGCTTGCGTGAGTTTGAAGTCGAGTTTGCCCTTGAATGCCACCAAGCCCAAGAACGCTTCTCAGCCTATCGTCGTGCTAAAAGCCTTGCAGACACCATTTACCAGCCTTCAGCTTGCTAGACAAGAAGGAAGTGTTGCTGCGACTGGTAGCCTCTTGAGTCATGCGGCACTCAGCTTACCACAAGTTTGTCCAACAGCCTTTAAAGTGGCGGAAAATGAAGAAGGCTATGTCCTTCGTTACTACAATATGTGTAATGAAAATGTACGTGTACCGGAAAGTCAACATCTCTTCCTTGACCTACTTGAACGACCATACCCAGTTCATAGAGGCCTCATTGCACCACAAGAGATTCGTACAGAATTCATCAAAAAAGAAGAAATTTAATTTCAAAAAGTAAACATAAACAGAAAGGAGGGGCGAAAAGGTAAGAACTAACTGCTGATTCGCCCCTTTTTATGGTAAAAACAATGATCATTGCAACGATTGATATCGGAGGGACTGGAATTAAATTTGCTAGTCTGACTCCTGATGGGAAAATACTAGATAAGACAAGTATCCCAACACCAGAAAACTTGGAGGAATTACTAGCTTGGCTAGACCAGCGCTTGTCAGAACAGGATTACAGTGGGATTGCTATGAGTGTTCCAGGTGCGGTCAATCAAGAGACAGGTGTGATTGATGGTTTCAGTGCGGTGCCCTACATCCACGGATTTTCTTGGTATGAGGCACTGGCCCATCATCAGCTACTGATCCATCTAGAAAATGATGCCAATTGTGTTGGACTCAGTGAATTACTAGCTCATCCAGAACTTGAAAATGCAGCTTGTGTCGTGATTGGGACAGGGATTGGCGGAGCTATGATCATCAATGGGAGACTTCACCGAGGTCGCCACGGCCTGGGTGGGGAATTTGGCTACATGACAACTCTTGCCCCTGCTGAAAAGCTCAACAACTGGTCGCAACTAGCGTCAACTGGAAATATGGTGCGCTACGTGATTGAAAAATCTGGTCAGACTGACTGGGACGGTCGCAAGATTTACCAAGAAGCTAAAGCAGGTAATACCCTTTGTCAAGAAGCTATTGAGCGCATGAATCGTAATCTGGCGCAAGGACTGCTCAATATTCAGTATCTGATCGATCCAGATGTCATTAGCCTGGGAGGCTCTATCAGTCAAAATCCAGATTTTAATCAAAGGGGTCAAAAAAGCTGTCGATGACTTTGTCGAGACCTACGAAGAATACACGCTTGCACCAGTTATCCAAGCCTGCACCTATCATGCAGATGCTAATCTCTACGGTGCCCTTGTCAACTGGTTACAGGAGGAAAATCAATGGTAAGATTTACAGGACTTAGTCCCAAACAAACTCAGGCTATCGACTTGCTGACAAAGCATATCTCTTTACCAGATGTGGAAGTAGCAGTCGCTCAGTCTGACCAAGCCTCTATCTCTATCAAGGGTGAAAGTGGTCACTATCAACTAACCTACCGCAAACCTCACCAACTCTACCGCGCCTTGTCCTTGTTGGCAACGGCTCTAGCAGAAGCTGACAAAGTAGAGATTGAAGAACAGGCGGCTTATGAAGATTTAGCCTACATGGCAGACTGTTCTCGAAATGCGGTGCTGAATGTGACTTCTGCCAAGCAGATGATTGAGGTCTTGGCTCTCATGGGCTACTCAACCTTTGAGCTTTACATGGAAGACACCTACCAGATTGAGGGGCAGCCTTACTTTGGCTATTTCCGTGGAGCCTACTCAGCTGAGGAATTGCAGGAAATCGAAGCCTATGCCCAACAGTTTGACATGACCTTTGTGCCTTGCATTCAGACCTTGGCCCACTTGTCAGCCTTTGTCAAATGGGGTGTCAAAGAAGTGCAGGAGCTCCGTGATGTGGAGGACATCCTCCTTATCGGCGAAGAAAAGGTTTATGACCTGATTGATGGCATGTTTGCTACTCTATCTAAACTACAAACTCGCAAGGTCAATATCGGGATGGACGAAGCCCACTTGGTTGGCTTGGGACGTTACTTGATTCTGAACGGTGTTGTGGATCGTAGTCTCCTCATGTGCCAACACTTGGAGCGCGTGCTGGATATTGCTGACAAATATGGTTTCCACTGCCAGATGTGGAGCGATATGTTCTTTAAACTTATGTCAGCAGATGGCCAGTACGACCGTGATGTGGAAATTCCAGAGGAAACTCGTGTCTACCTAGACCGTCTCAAAGATCGTGTGACCTTGGTTTACTGGGACTATTATCAGGATAGCGAGGAAAAATATAACCGCAACTTCCGAAACCATCACAAGATTAGCCATGACCTTGCCTTTGCAGGTGGTGCTTGGAAGTGGATTGGTTTCACACCCAACAACCATTTCAGCCGTCTCATCGCTCTTGAAGCGAACAAGGCCTGTCGTGCCAATGATATCAAAGAAGTCATTGTGACGGGTTGGGGGGACAATGGTGGTGAAACTGCCCAGTTTTCTATCCTACCAAGCTTGCAAATCTGGGCAGAACTCAGCTATCGCAATGACCTAGACCGTTTGTCTGCTCACTTCCAGACCAATACAGGTCTATCAGTTGAGGACTTTATGCAGCTGGATTTGGCCAACCTTTTACCAGATCTACCAGGCAATCTTAGTGGCATCAATCCCAACCGCTATGTCTTTTATCAGGATGTTCTCTGTCCGATCCTTGACCGACACATGACACCTGAGCAGGACAAACCGCACTTCGCTCAGGCTGCTGAGACGCTTGCTAACATTAAAGAAAAAGCTGGCAACTATGCCTATCTCTTTGAAACTCAGGCCCAGTTGAATGCTATTTTAAGCAGTAAAGTGGATGTGGGACGACGCATTCGTCAGGCCTACCAAGAAGGTGATAAGGAAAGTCTGCAAGAAATCGTCAGACAAGAATTACCAGAACTCAGAAGCCAAATCGAAAACTTCCATGCGCTCTTTAGCCACCAATGGTTGAAGGAAAACAAGGTCTTTGGCTTGGATACAGTTGACATCCGTATGGGCGGACTCTTGCAACGCATCAAACGAGCAGAAAGCCGCATCGAGGCTTATCTGGCTGGTCAGCTTGACCGCATCGACGAGCTAGAAGTGGAAATCTTACCATTTACGGACTTCTACGCAGACAAGGACTTCGCAGCTACAACAGCCAACCAGTGGCATACTATTGCGACAGCTTCAACCATTTATACAACTTAGAAACAAGAACAGTGTCTCTTGTTCAGAGTGTTTCTCGTGAAACATCCCTTTCTTCAAAAGTACTCCACATAAAATAATTTGTGGAGTTTTTTCTATAATTAGTAGTTTAACCTAACCTGCAAATAGGAGTATACTAATAATGTAATCGTTATCAAAAGTCTAAAAAGGAATTTTTAGATGGATATCAAAATAAAAAAGGGAGGAAATTATGAATAAGTTTTCAAAAACCTTGAGAGACAACTGGATCTTTCTCTTGATGGTTTTACCAGGGGCACTCTGGTTGATTCTATTCTTCTACATTCCAGTATTTGGGAACGTGGTTGCCTTTAAAGACTACCACATGACCAGTAATGGTTTCATAGATAGTATCATGAATAGTAAATGGGTCGGACTCGATAATTTCAGATTCTTATTTAGTTCAAAGACGCCTTTATTATTACACGAAATACTGTCCTCTACAATCTCGGCTTTATCTTTATTGGTTTGATTGTATCTGTAGGGATTGCCATCATCCTCAGTGAACTCCGTTCTAAGAGAATGGTTAAGATCTTCCAAACTTCCATGTTGTTCCCTTACTTCTTGTCTTGGGTTATCATCAGTTTCTTTACAGATGCCTTCCTAAATATTGATAAAGGGGTGTTCAACCATTTCCTAGAATCTATTGGAATGAAGGAAATCAATTTCTACGCTGACTTGGGTATCTGGCCATATCTCCTACTTTTCCTAGGTATTTGGAAAGGTTTTGGATATAGCAGTGTCATGTACTATGCGACAATCATGGGAATTGATCCAACCTACTACGAAGCAGCGACAGTGGATGGGGCCAGCAAATGGCAACGAATTCGCAATGTAACCATTCCGCAGTTGACACCATTGGTAACCGTATTGACTATCCTGGCAGTCGGGAATATTTTCCGTGCAGACTTTGGTCTTTTCTACCAAATCCCCCACAATGCTGGTCAGCTTTATAACGTAACCAACGTCTTGGACGTATATGTTTATAATGGTTTGACCCAGACAGCGGATATCGGGATGGCTTCAGCGGCAGGTCTCTACCAATCAGTAGTCGGTTTGCTTTTGGTTATCCTATCAAACTTACTTGCAAGACGAGTTGATCCAAACTCAGCCTTGTTCTAGAAAGGAGGAGAATATGGCAGAAAAGAAAATTAAAAAAGAAAAAATTGATAATGTCGGCATTCACTCCTTCAGTAAGAAAGCAGATATCTTCTTCAGTACCATTTCTGGTTTGATTGCCCTCTCTTGTATCCTACCCTTCGTATTCGTTATTGTTATTTCGGTGACAGATGAAAAGAGTATCCTTCAAAATGGATATAGCTTCTTCCCATCCCAATTTGGATTAGACGGTTTTGAATTTTTGGCACAGTTTAAGGATAAAATCCTCCAAGCCCTCTTCATCTCAGTCTTTGTAACAGTGGTGGGGACTATCACAAACGTTTTTATCACAACAACCTATGCCTACGCCATTTCACGGACAACCTTTAAGTATCGCAGATTCTTTACGATCTTGCCCTTCTTAGTATGTTGTTCAATGCTGGTTTGGTACCAGGCTATATCGTGGTCACTCGTTTACTTCAACTTGGTGACACAGTTTGGGCCTTGATTGTTCCAATGCTTCTCTCACCATTTAACATCATCTTGATGCGTTCCTTCTTCAAGAAGACCATTCCAGAAGCTATCCTAGAATCCGCTCGTATCGATGGTGCTAGTGAGGCCCGGATCTTCTTCCAAATCTGTTTACCATTGTCACTACCAGGTATCGCAACCATCACGCTCTTGACAGCTCTTGGTTTCTGGAATGACTGGTTCAACGCCCTTCTTTATATCAAGAGTGACAACTTGTACCCATTGCAGTATTTGCTTATGCAAATCCAACAAAATATGGACTACATCGCCAAAGCAGTCGGTCTATCTGGTCAACTGGGAGTTGCTCTACCGAAAGAAACAGGACGTATGGCCATGGTTGTGGTCGCAACCCTTCCAATCGCGATTTTGTATCCATTCTTCCAACGCTACTTTGTAAAAGGTTTGACTATCGGTGGTGTGAAAGAATAGTGCTTATTGAGAAAAACATTTCTCAGTTCCCAACTTCCCTTGTGTGAAGTTAATACTCTTCGAAAATCAAATTCAAACCGCGTCAACGTCGCCTTGCCGTACCCAAGTACAGCCTGTGGCTAGTTTCCTAGTTTGCTCTTTGATTTTCATTGAGTATAAGATCATTACATTGTTTATAAGTTTAAAAATAAAAAAAGGAGTTTTTGTCATGAAAAACTGGAAAAAATATGCTTTTGCATCTGCTAGTGTAGTCGCTTTGGCTGCTGGTCTCGCTGCTTGTGGAAACCTTTCAGGTAACAAGAAAGCTGCTGACTCAGCTTCAGGTGATAAGACCTGTTATCAAAATGTACCAAATCGGTGACAAACCAGATAACTTGGATGAATTGCTAGAAAATGCTAACAAAATCATCGGTGAAAAAGTTGGTGCTAAATTGGATATCCAATATCTTGGATGGGGTGACTATGATAAGAAAATGTCAGTTATCACATCATCTGGTGAAAACTACGATATCGCCTTTGCATCTAACTATGTTGTAAATGCTCAAAAAGGTGCTTATGCTGACTTGACTGACTTGTATAAGAAAGAAGGGGCAGAGCTTTACAAAGCACTTGACCCAGCTTACATCAAAGGTAACAGCATTAACGGTAAAATTTACGCAGTTCCAGTTGCAGCCAACGTTGCATCATCTCAAAACTTCGCCTTCAACGGAACTCTTCTTGCTAAATACGGTATCGATATTTCAGGTGTCACTTCATACGAAACACTTGAACCAGTCTTGAAACAAATCAAAGAAAAAGCTCCAGATGTAGTGCCATTTGCGGTTACTAAGAACTTCATCCCATCTGATAACTTTGACTACCCAGTTCCAAATGGACTTCCATTCGTTATCGACCTTGAAGGAGACACTACTAAGATCGTAAACCGTTACGAAGTGCCTCGCTTTAAAGAACACTTGAAGACTCTTCACAAATTCTATGAAGCTGGATACATTCCAAAAGATGTAGCAACAAGCGATACTTCATTTGACCTTCAACAAGATACTTGGTTCGTTCGTGAAGAAACAGTAGGACCAGCTGACTACGGTAACAGCTTGCTTTCACGTGTTGCGAACAAAGATATCCAAATCAAACCAATCACTAACTTCATCAAGAAAAACCAAACAACACAAGTTGCTAACTTTGTCATCTCAAACAACTCTAAGAACAAAGAAAAATCAATGGAAGTGTTGAACCTCTTGAACACTAACGCAGAACTCTTGAACGGTCTTGTTTACGGTCCAGAAGGCAAGAACTGGGAAAAACTTGCAGGTAAAGAAAACCGTGTTAAAGTCCTTGATGGCTACAAAGGAAACACTCACATGGGTGGATGGAACACTGGTAACAACTGGATTCTTTACATCAACGAAAACGTTACAGACCAACAAATTGCAGATTCTAAGAAACAATTGGCTGAAGCTAAAGAATCTCCAGCGCTTGGATTCATCTTTAACACTGACAATGTGAAATCTGAAATCTCAGCAATCTCTAACACAATGCAACAATTTGATACAGCTATCAACACTGGTACTGTAGACCCAGATAAAGCTATTCCAGAATTGATGGAAAAATTGAAATCTGAAGGTGCCTACGAAAAAGTATTGAACGAAATGCAAAAACAATACGATGAATTCTTGAAAAACAAAAAATCATAAGATCAATTGATTTCGTGTATTCATTCCTAATTCCTAAAAACTGAATCACTGTTTTCCTCAGGCTTATCTGGGGGAGGCAGTGATTTTTTGAAACAAAGACATAGATATTCCTGTTTTCTCATTTCCCTTATTTTAACCATTCAGGAAATCTCAAGTACCATTTAGGATTGGGAGTAAGGATTTGGGGGAATATGGCTTATATTAGAGATGTCTCGAGTTTACAAAGGAGGGTTCACATGAAAAAGTATCAGCTTGTCTTCAAAATAAGTGCAGTCTTCTCTTACTTATTTTTCGTATTTGGTCTTTCTCAGCTGACGCTTATTGTTCAAAATTATTGGCAATTTTCTTCCCAGATTGGCAATTTCGTCTGGATTCAAAATATCTTGAGTTTACTATTTAGCGGAATCATGATTTGGATTCTGGTTAAGACAGGCCATGGTTATCTCTTTCGCATTCCAAGAAAAAAATGGCTTTGGTATTCGATTTTGACAGTATTAGTGGTAGTGCTCCAGATCTCTTTTAACGTTCAGACAGCTAAACATGTTCAGTCAACTGCTGAAGGTTGGGCTGTATTGATCGGTTATAGTGGGACCAACTTTGCCGAGCTAGGTATCTATATAACTTTGTTCTTTCTGACTCCACTTATGGAAGAGTTGATCTATAGAGGATTACTGCAACACGCCTTTTTTAAGCATTCGAGATTTGGCCTTGATTTGCTTCTTCCGTCAATTTTATTTGCTCTTCCTCATTTTTCAAGCCTGCCTAGTCTGTTAGATATTTTCATCTTTGCAACAGTTGGAATCATCTTTGCCGGTTTGACCCGCTATACCAAGAGCATTTATCCTTCCTATGCGGTGCATGTGATCAATAATATTTTCGCAACATTACCATTTCTGCTGACTTTTTTACAGAGGGTGTTTGGGTAAATACTGACGCGAGAGTTAGGAATGAACGTTTTTCAATTTAAGGAGGTAAATGAGTATGACACCATTAAAATGGTTTGCTGGAGGAAGCGAAAGACGTTGTGAAGCCATGACTATCATAGATTATCTACTGGAAGATATAAAGGAAGTGCCTCAACTGACCCCCTTGAAAAATCAATTAGTGATTTATAAAAGACGATTAAAGGACGATGGGACCTCTGTTCCATTTATATTGAGTCAAATGAATGTTGATATTTCACGTGTGTTGATTGACAATAAGCTGACTTTGTCAGAAAGTCAAGCTGAGCAAATCAAAAAATTGAGAGAATTGTCGGCGATTCGCTATGGTTACTGATGAAGTGCAGGGACAGGTGACCTTCTAAAATTTCCAGTCAAATAAATTGCATTCGTTTTCTTAAGCAGGTATACTAGTATGGATAAATAAAAAATTTAGAAAATTTAAGAATAGAAAAGAGAACAAATCTTATGGCAAAAGATATTCGTGTCTTACTTTACTACCTTTATACTCCAATTGAAAATGCAGAGCAATTTGCTGCAGACCACTTGGCGTTTCTGTAAATCAATCGGTCTTAAAGGCCGTATCCTAGTCGCTGATGAGGGAATTAACGGAACAGTTTCAGGTGATTATGAAACAACTCAAAAAAATACATGGACTACGTTCACAGCCTACCAGGTATGGAAAGATCTCTGGTTCAAGATTGACGAAGAAAATGAACAAGCCTTCAAGAAGATGTTTGTTCGCTACAAGAAAGAAATTGTCCACCTTGGTTTTGGAAGACAACGACTTTGACAACGACATCAACCCACTTGAAACAACAGGTGCTTACTTGTCTCCAAAAAGAGTTCAAAGAAGCTCTTCTTGACGAAGATACAGTCGTCCTTGACACACGTAACGACTATGAGTACGACCCTAGGACATTTCCGTGGGAGCTATCCGCCCAGACATCCGCAACTTCCGTGAGTTGCCACAATGGGTTCGTGATAACAAGGAAAAATTCATGGATAAGCGTGTCGTGGTTTACTGTACAGGTGGCGTTCGCTGTGAGAAATTCTCAGGTTGGATGGTTCGTGAAGGCTACAAAGATGTTGGCCAATTGCACGGAGGAATCGCAACTTACGGTAAAGACCCAGAAGTTCAAGGTGAGCTTTGGGATGGGAAAATGTACGTCTTTGACGAGCGTATCGCCGTAGATGTTAACCATGTCAACCCAACCATCGTAGGAAAAGACTGGTTTGATGGAACACCATGTGAACGTTATGTCAACTGTGGAAATCCATTCTGTAACCGTCGTATCTTGACATCAGAAGAAAATGAAGACAAGTACCTTCGTGGATGCTCACACGAGTGCCGTGTTCACCCACGTAACCGCTATGTTTCAGAAAATGAATTGACACAAGCTGAAGTGGTCGAGCGCCTAGCCGCTATCGGTGAAAGCTTGGATCAAGCAGCTACTGTATAAGATTAAACAGTCCTTAGGGGCTGTTTTTCTATGCTTTTTACTCAAAAATCTAAAGTTTGTTTCTGTATCTTTCAGGAAAATAAGGTATACTATATGTAAACGATTTCAAAGGAGTCCAGTTATGACGAAAACATTTTTTATTCCAAATAAACAGAGCATTTTAGGAGAACAGGAAATTTTGACTGCTAAGTCTATCTTGGCCTTGGTGGATGGTTTGGAGTCGCATAGTTATGATGCGGTTTATCTCCGTCAGCCTCTTAATCGTCTTGAGTATATCGAGTGTGCGATAGTGGGGCAATCACAATTTCTCTTTAAGGTTAGTTATGCTGATGATCAAAAGGCTTACCGTGTCGATCTTCCTGACCTACTAACGAAGACAGACTGGCAGATTATCAAGTCATTTAGATGCTCTACTTGCTTATACAGGAACTGAGATTGAAGGACTAGATGGTTTTGATTTTGAAGCTTATTTCCAAGCAAGTATTCAAGCTCATCTGGCAGACACTGCAGCCCGTTTTACGATTTGCCAAGGAATTTTTAATCCTGTTTTCTTTAGTCCTGAGGACTTGAAAAGCTTTTTAGGGGAAGATGGCTTGGCTCAGTTTGAAGCGCGTGTACGTGCGGTTCAAGAGACAGATGCCTACTTTGCAAGAGTTTCCTTCTATCAGGATGGAGAAGGCCAAGTGCACGGTGTTTACCATCTGGCTCAAGGCGTCAAGACCGTTTTGCCGAGAGAACCATTTGTTCCTGCAGCCTATATTGAGCAATTGGTGGATAAGGAAGTGCAGTGGGAGATTGACTTGGTTCAAATCACAGGAGATGGCTCTAAACCAGAAGACTATGAAGCCATTGCCCGCTTGGACTATGCAAAATTCCTAGAGTCATTACCTTCAGCATCTTACCACCAACTAGACGCCAATCAATTAGAAGTGCAACCCATCTTAGAAAAAGATTTTAAAGCATTAGCACAAGAAGAGTAAAGCAGAAGCAGGTCAATCGACTTGCTTTTTTGACATATAAAAAATCCTGCCATGGATGGCAGGATTGAAGTTTAAAGAAAGGACAAGATACGAAGGTAATCTCCAATCAGTGCCACTTCAGCTACAAAGAAGAGGAGGATGATAACCCCATTCACAAGGACAGACAAGAATAACTGATAGAAGGAGTCGGTTTCACTTACTTGACTTGGTCTTGTAATGATATGGAGACTGGCAAGCAGAATGATTCCAATGCTAATCACACACAGGAGGGCTGTGAATCGCAGGCTGTCAAAGAAGGCAAAGAAACTAGCAATGGCAGTGAGGAAGATTTTGATTCTATTACTGTTATCCAGCGTTTTAAATTCTTTAATTACATCTTGGGTAGCATTGAAAAAAAGTCAATATTCCTTTGAGTTTATTGGACTAGAGGAAGTAGGGATGGAAAGTAATCTTGCTACCATTCCAGTATCTAAAATTAAACAATTGTCATGTCGGAATTTATGTAAAAAATGGGATGAAAGATTGGTGTTTAATAAATTAGATTTCGAGTTTAATAGTGGTGAATTAACCATTATTACAGGCGGTAATGGAACTGGGAAATCATCCCTTTTGAATATTATTCAGGGATTATCTTCTCCAACAGAGGGTGATATTGTACTGAATGGAATGGAAAGTTTTTCTACTTTAGAAGAGACTAATATTTTGGATTATTTGAGCGTGTATTCATCTGAATTTCATGTATTTCCCTGGAAGTGTTTCAAAAAATATTAATTTCACCCTATTTAATAAGGAAAACTATGAATCAAATAATCTTGATAGTCTGAATCTCAATATAGCTCTAAGTCATCAGATTGATGGGAAAGCCACAAATATTTCGCAAGGTCAGAAACAAAAAATTCTACTCATGAGGAGTTTATCGCAAGAAAAGGACATCTATCTATTTGACGAGCCTACAGGAAATTTGGACAGAAACTCAACTGAATTATTTCTAAATGAGGTTGAGAAATTAGTGAAAGAGGAAAAGATTGTTATTGTCGTGACTCATGATAAGGATGTTATTGCTAGAGCAAGCAAAGTTATTAATATTAATATGGATGAATTTCATTAAAAGTTAAACAACTGGAAATTGGTGGTTTCTAATCTTAATTTTACATATAACTAGTTTGCATAATATTTGGAATAACGAACTTCATAGCAACGTTATCATACTACTGAACTATAGAAATACAACCCATCCTAGGACAAGATTTTAAAACATTAGCACAAGAAAAGTAAAGCAGAAGCAGGTCAATCGACTTGCTTTTTGATATATAAAAAATCCTGCCATGGGTGACAGGATTGCTACTCAATGAAAATCAAAGAGCAAACTAGGAAGCTAGCCGCAGGCTGCTCAAAACACTGTTTTGAGGTTGTAGATAAGACTGACAAAGTCAGGAACATATTTCTACGGTAAGGCGAAGCTGACGTGGTTTGAAGAGATTTTCGAAGAGTATGAAGTTTAAAGAAAGGACAAGATACGAAGGTAATCTCCAATCAGTGCGACTTCAGCTACAAAGAAGAGGAGGATAATGACTCCGTTCACAAGGACAGACAAGAATAATTGATAGAAGGAGTCGGTTTCACTTGCTTGACTTGGTCTTGTAATGATATGGAGGCTAGCAAGCAGAATGATTCCAATGCTAATCACACACAAGAGGGCTGTAAATCGTAGGCTGTCAAAGAAGGCAAAGAAACTAGCAATAGCAGTGAGGAAGATTGGAATTGCCAAGAGTTGACTATATTGTTGGAGAACCTTTTCTAGCGTCCAGTCTTTTTCTTGGTAGATAAATCGTCTCACAACGAAACTACCCAAGAGGAATGAAAAGAAGAAGAGTGTTGTTGCTACTAGGATAGAGATAATCGAAAAGAGATTTAATGAAGCAAATTGTTCAGGGAAGTGATTATGCATAGTTGCTATATGTCCATAGTAAGCATGTTTGATGTGGTAGATACTAAAGAAAAAGGAAGATGCAGAAAACAGAATGAGCAAGAGAAAGGCTGTGTAACTGTGTGTGCTACTTGTTTCAAGATTGCTCGTAGGAGATTTGATTGCTTCCACTAGCCAAGACCAAAAATCAAGCGCTTGCTCTTTCCATCTATCCGTAGATTTTGGAGCTTGGTCGGGGATATAGGGACTTTCTAAGGATTGACTGATAAGAAGTGGGCTCTTTCGTGGTTGGTTTTTGCTGAGGAAGTGCTTCTTGACTCTCTTCAGCTATAGTGACTTTTTCTGTTTCTTTAGAAAGGTCTGGCTCTTCTTCAGTAGAATCTAATGCTTTCTTTTCTTCTATTTCTGTTCTCGCTTCACTGTCTTCAGGCGTTTCAATTTTCTCTTCTTGCTGGCTTTCCAGTTCAACTTCAGCTTGAGAGACTTCCTCTTCTAACTGAGTATTTTTTTCAATTGGCGTATCGAGATCGAGCTATCGTTTCTTCAGCCTTGTCTGCAACATCTTGGACTTGTTCATCAGGCTTGTTCTTGCTTGTTGTTTTTTTACAAAAATCATTACTTTCAAACCATTCTTGTTTCATGAGGAACCTCCTTTTTGGTTGTTTTTTTTATTTTACATTAGCAGATGTAAGCGCTTTTGTCAACGATTTCTAGAAGAAGGCTCGTGTTCCTCTGCTTTGAGTAGATAGATATCCTGTTCTGCTCTTGCCATGAGTTGATCTTTTGCATCTGCTTTTTCTGTTTTATAAGGATTGCTTAATCGTTCATCTTTGTTTTCTTTGTTGTTAAACGAACGTCTTCCTTCTCTTAAAAAATGAAGAATAGAACCATGTTTTGTTGAAAGATCTAAGTTGATTCTTTGTTTTTCTTCTTCGGAAAGTAGCAGTTGTAGGTCTGTTTTCGCCATCAATTCCACCTTACCGTGTACTTGGATTTTTTCAGCGTGGAAGTGATTTTCTGTTGACTCTAGCTGACTATCTGTCAGTTCTGTGCTAAAGATATTGATGATATTTGGTGTTGTGAGTTTACTGTTTTTAATCCGACTTCCTTCAATTCGGAGGAGATAGCCATTATTGGTATTGAGGGTCGCATTTTCAAGGCTAGCATTGATGATGGTGGTTTGTCCACGATTGGCTGACACGTTGATCCCTTTTAGACTTCTTCCTTTTGGAACTTGGAGGATAACTTCTTCAAAACGACGAGAGTAACCACTTGCGATATGGAGAATCCCGCCAATTCCAGAAGAGAGAAACGGACTTTCAGACAGTTTCTTATCAGTGAGGCTTAGAGTTTTGTTGTTTTGATTTGTGACAAGATCATGGTTAGCAGAAATAGATGGATGATAAGAAATGTGGATTTGATCATCCAAAGAGTCCGTGATGGTCAGCGCGTGTTGGTGGAGCGTAATCTCTAGGTTTTCGACTTCCTTGCCAAAGGACAGTTCTTCCATCCGACTATCATAGACAGGCTCCTTGGACATGGCAAGTAGGCTCTTGATCCCGTCAGATTGGATACCTACAAAAAGAAGGATAAAGCCGATAACGGTAGTCACTACACCAAAAATGAGAAATCCTTTTGTCAATTTACGCATACTGGTCACCTCTCTTTCCTTTTTTAAGAACAAATTGTACCAGGCGAACAATGAGTAGACCGAAGAAGCGGGCTACATAGGAAATACCTAGTAAGACTAGCGAAGAAGCACCGATGGCCAGTAAACCAGAACCGAAAATCAAGATAAAGGCTGATTTGGCTTGGGCGAGGACAGTGAAACTTTCAACTAAAAATAGGAATCCACCGATGATACCAAGTATGGAAACCGCAAAGAAAGCCAGAATGACAGTCAAAGCAGCCACAAGGATTCCGAACAGAGCCACGAGGATGGCGATTCCCAGAGGAATGCCGATGGGTGCTGCAAGGAGAGCTAACAAGGCGATATGCAAAATTTGTCGGTTATTCTTTTGAGCGGGTGCTTCATTGATTTTTTTATCGAGAAGATTGGAGAGAACTTCGTGGGCCGCTTCTTTGGGAGTTCCCAAACTAGCAATGAGTTCTTCTTCTCCCTCGACTCCAGCATCGTCAAAGAGTTCCCTGAAATAGTCCATGGCTTCGATTTGGTCAGCCTGAGGCAGTTTTTTGAGATAGAGTTCTAGCTGAGTCAGGTATTCAGTTCTTGTCATGGCGGATACTCCCTTCTATGATGCCATTGATGGTGTCTGTATAGAGTGCCCATTCATCTTTTTAGGGTCACGAGCTGTTCTATACCACCGTTTGTCAAGGAGTAGTATTTGCGCATGCGACCTTGGAACTCTCTAGAATAGGTTGTCAGAAAGCTATTGCCTTCCAATTTTTTTGAGAATAGGGATAGAGTGTAGATTCTTTGATATTAGCGATCAGCTTAATGGTTTGGCTAATCTCATAACCATAAGAATCATCCTGCTCCAGTACGGCCAAGATGAGAAATTCAATCAAGGCAGAGGATGTTGGAAAGTACATGGGAAACCTCCTTTTCTAATGTGTAAGATTTTTATATATAATTTTTACACATACATTGTACATCTAAAAGAAAGCCCTGTCAAGAAAAATGTGTAAAATTTTTATATATAAAAAAACTTCTAGGAAAAACTAGAAGTTTAAAGGATTTTATCAGCCCGATCTACCATAAAGAGGGCCACAGTCATCAGGATATCGACGAGTAAGAGGGCAGCTACAGCTGGTACCCAAGAGTGGAAAAAATCAAAACTGTAACCAAAGAGGGTTGGCCCAAAGGCTGCCAGGATATAGCCTCCTGTTTGAGATAGGCCGGACAATTGGGCAGTCTTTTCAGGGGCGCTTGTCTTAAGTGAAAAGTTGACCATGAGATAGGGGAAGAGGGCGCTGGTTGCGGTTCCGATGAGGAGATGGATGGCAAGCCAGTAAAAGAAATTACCGATTGGGAAAAAGAGCATGGAAATGCCGACCACGCCAGCTAGTGAAACCAGAGTGAGCATGAGCTGACGGTTGCGAGTAGACAAGCTGGTTGTCAGGCTTGGGATGGTCATTGAAAAAGGAATGCTAATCAGAGAGAAGATAGAGGTAAGCAAGCCCGCTTCGTGACTGGATAGGCCTGCGTGGATGGCCATGGTCGGTAACCAAGTCATAGCGGTGTAAAAGAGCAAGGATTGAAAACCTGCAAAGACAATAACTGCCCAGACCTGTTTATTACGCATGACCTTTGTTTGGCTTTTTTGTTTGGTTTGTGGAGCCAGTCTGTGATTATAGCGGTGATTTGGCAGCCAGACCAAAAAAGTTGCTAGACAGAGCAGGGTGAGGAGGATGATAAGTCCTTTCCAAGAACTGGCTTGTGTAATAGGTACAGCCAGATAGGAGGCCAGAGCCGTCGCAATCCCCATAGACGTTACATATAAGGTGGTCAGAAAACCAATCTTCTTTGGTTGATTGGCTTGGATAAGACTAGGAAGCAGAACATTGATGACTGCGATACTTGCCCAACCATCAAGGTTCCTAGATAGAGCAGGGGCAGATTGATTAGTCGAATAAGTGAGCCAATGGTCAAGAAGAAGAGGCTGTAGGTAAAGAGATGCTCCAAGCCGATTTTCTGAGCCAGTCGGGTAGAAAAGAGCGAGAAGAGGGTAAACATGAGGAGGGGAAGGCTGGTCAAGACACCAAGTGAACTAACTTCTACTCCCAGCCCTTGCGAAATATCTCCTAAAATAATGGGTAAAACAGTAAAAGGAGTCCGCAAGGAAACACCAATCAGGATAATACCTGGAACAAAAAAGAGTGATTGCTTTTTCATAAAATACCTCTTCTAGCTGATTTTAATAACAGCTTATTTTAAGGCTTTTTCCCTATAATGTCAAGTAAGGTTTCTGGCTTTCAAGATAAAAATGGGAAAGTCTTGAAAATTATGATAAAATAGTGGAAGGAAAAATTCAGGAGAGTAGTAGTGACTCAAAATGTTGAAAGTCTTCTCGTATCCATTGTAATCAGTGCATACAATGAAGAAAAATATCTGCCTGGTCTAATTGAAGACTTAAAAAATCAAACCTATCCTAAAGAAAATATTGAAATTCTATTTATAAATGCTATGTCTACAGATGGGACAACAGCCATCATTCAGCAATTTATAAAAGAAGACACAGAGTTTAACTCAATCAGATTGTATAACAATCCTAAGAAAAATCAAGCTAGTGGTTTTAACCTGGGAGTTAAACATTCTGTAGGGGACCTTATTTTAAAAATTGATGCTCATTCAAAAGTTACTGAGAGTTTTGTAATGAATAATGTGGCTGTTATTCAACAAGGTGAATCTGTTTGTGGGGGACCTAGACCGACGATTGTTGAAGGAAAGGGAAAATGGGCAGAGACCCTGCATCTTGTTGAGGAAAATATGTTTGGTAGTAGCATTGCCAATTACCGAAATAGTTCTGAGGATAGATATGTTTCTTCCATTTTTCATGGGATGTATAAACGAGAGGTTTTCCAGAAGGTTGGTTTAGTAAATGAGCAACTTGGCCGAACTGAAGATAATGATATTCATTATAGAATTCGAGAACATGGTTATAAAATCCGCTATAGCCCAAGTATTCTATCTTATCAGTATATTCGACCAACATTCAAGAAAATGCTGCATCAAAAGTATTCAAATGGTTTGTGGATTGGCTTGACAACTCATGTTCAGCCTAAGTGTTTATCACTATTTCACTATGTCCCTTGTTTATTTGTTTTGAGTCTTGTGTTTAGCCTAGCATTGTTACCATTCACATTCTTATTTATAGCTTTACTATTAGGTGCTTATTTTCTACTTTTATTACTGCTCACTTTTCTGACTTTATTAAAACATAAAAATGGATTTCTAATTGTGATGCCCTTTCTTTTATTTTCCATTCACTTTGCTTATGGTCTTGGGACGATTGTAGGTTTAATTGGAGGGATTAAATGGAAGAAGGATTATAAGGGAACAGTTATTTATTTGGAAAAATAAGCCAAATAAATTAAAATGTGCTACAATAACAATATGGTAAAACTCTTTTAAGGAGGAGTAAACTTCTATGAATAAAAAACTCACAGATTATGTGATTGATCTGGTGGAAATTTTAAATAAACAACAAAAACAGGTTTTCTGGGGAATATTTGATATTTTGAGTATGGTGGTTTCCATCATTGTATCTTATATCTTATTTTACGGCTTGATTAATCCAGCACCTGTTGACTACATTATCTATACGAGTTTGGCCTTCCTGTTTTATCAATTGATGATTGCATTTTGGGGCTTGAACGCTAGTATTAGTCGTTACAGCAAGATTACGGATTTCATGAAAATCTTTTTTGGTGTGACTGCGAGCAGTGTTTTGTCATATAGTATCTGTTATGCCTTCTTGCCACTCTTCTCCATCCGTTTTATTGTGCTCTTTATCTTGTTGAGTACCTTCTTGATTTTATTGCCACGGATTACTTGGCAGTTAATCTACTCTAAACGCAAAAAAGGCAGTGGTGATGGGGAACATCGTCGTACCTTCTTGATTGGTGCTGGCGATGGTGGAGCTCTCTTTATGAACAGCTACCAACACCCAACCAGTGAATTAGAACTTGTTGGTATTTTGGATAAGGATGAAAAGAAAAAGGGTCAAACTTGGTGGTATCCCTGTTTTGGGCTCTTATGACAATCTGCCTGAATTAGCCAAACGCCATCAAATCGAGCGTGTTATCGTTGCGATTCCGTCGCTTGACCCGTCAGAATATGAACGTATCTTGCAGATGTGTAATAAGCTGGGTGTCAAATGTTACAAGATGCCTAAGGTTGAAACCGTTGTTCAGGGACTTCACCAAGCAGGTGGAGGCTTCCAAAAAATTGATATTACGGACCTTTTGGGACGTCAGGAAATTCGACTTGACGAATCGCGTCTAGGCGTAGAACTGACAGGTAAGACAATCTTGGTTACAGGGGCTGGTGGCTCAATCGGTTCTGAAATCTGTCGCCAAGTTAGCCGTTTCAATCCTGAACGCATTGTCTTGCTCGGTCACGGGGAAAATTCAATCTACCTTGTGTATCATGAATTGATTCGCAAGTTCCAAGGGATTGATTATGTGCCTGTGATTGCGGACATTCAAGACTATGACCGTTTATTGCAAGTCTTTGAACAGTACAAGCCAGCTATTGTTTATCATGCGGCTGCCCACAAGCACGTTCCTATGATGGAGCGCAATCCAAAAGAAGCCTTCAAAAACAATATCCGTGGAACCTACAATGTTGCTAGAGCTGTTGATGAAGCCAAAGTACCTAAGATGGTTATGATTTCGACAGATAAGGCGGTTAATCCACCAAATGTTATGGGAGCAACCAAGCGCGTGGCGGAGTTGATTGTCACTGGCTTTAATCAACGCAGCCAATCAACCTACTGTGCAGTTCGTTTTGGGAATGTTCTTGGTAGCCGTGGTAGTGTCATTCCAGTCTTTGAACGCCAGATTGCTGAAGGTGGTCCTGTAACGGTGACAGATTTCCGCATGACTCGTTACTTCATGACCATTCCAGAAGCTAGCCGTTTGGTTATCCATGCTGGTGCTTATGCCAAGGATGGAGAAGTCTTTATCCTTGATATGGGCAAACCAGTCAAAATTTATGACTTGGCTAAGAAAATGGTCCTTCTAAGTGGACACACCGAAAGCGAAATTCCAATCGTTGAAGTTGGAATCCGACCAGGCGAAAAACTTTACGAAGAACTCTTGGTTTCGACCGAATTGGTTGATAACCAAGTTATGGATAAGATTTTCGTTGGTAAGGTCAATGTCATGCCTCTAGAAGCCATCGATCAAAAAATTGAAGAGTTCCGAACTCTCAGTGGAGATGAGTTGAAGCAAGCCATTATCGCCTTTGCCAATCAAACAACCCACGTTGAATAAAAAAGAAAAACGCATATTATCAAGTTTTGAAAAACCTTGGTAATATGTGTTTTGTTATGTAGAGACTGATACTCTTCGAAAATCTCTTCAAACCCATGTTGTCGCTTCTGTAAAAATGAGGCAGTTTTTTTTACACCTCAGCAGTCTAGTTTGTTATTTGATATTACTTCATTATCTTCTGAAAAAACGCCAAAATTTCTAAGGGTTTATGGGCCATATAATCAGGTTGATAGTTTAGTAGATCTGCTTGCTCTCCAAATCCCCAAGTGACGGCCAATTTCTGAATGCCTGTTTCTTGAGCTCCCAGCATATCAAACTTGGTATCTCCGATGATGATGACTTGTTCTGGGGCTAGTTGATGTATCTGCAAGGCTTGGCGAATGACATCTGCCTTATGAGGTGCTTCAGGGCTGGAACCATAAATGCCATCAAAGAAATGATAGATTCCCAAGTTTTTAGTCATGTCTTGAGCGGTTGGAGTATTTTTTGTCGTGGTGATATAAAGAGGATATTTGATCGATAGCTCCTCAAGCAAGTTTACAATCTGAGGAAAGAGTTGAGCTTCATAGATGCCTTTTTCCTTATAGTAGGAACGGTATATCTGCACAGCCTCAGAAATTTGTTCTTTGGGCAGGCAGGTCGCAAAACTACTTTCGAGGGGCGGTCCCATAAAACCACGAATGGTTTTGGCATCAGGACTAGGCACCCCCAGCTCCTTAAAGGTATGGGTAAAGGCATTGTGAATCCCGATAGAACTGTCAACGAGGGTTCCATCCAGATCGAAAAAGATAGCTGTAATAGAGGTCATGATTTCTCCTATTTGATAAGCTTATTCTCCGAAAATTTCTTTTTGGAGGCGACGACCAGTAGGTGTGGCAGCGAGTCCACCTTCAGCTGTTTCACGAAAGGCAGTTGGCATGCTTGCTCCCACTTGGTACATGGCATCGATAACTTCATCCACAGGGATTTTAGATTCGATACCTGCCAAGGCCATGTCTGCTGCGATGAAGGCAAAGCTAGCTCCCATGGCATTGCGCTTTGACGCAGGGAACTTCGACCAAGCCGGCAACAGGGTCACAGATGAGGCCCAGCATATTTTTAATGACAAAGGCAATGGCTTGACTGGCCTGATAAGGTGTCCCACCAGCAGCTAGAGTCAAGGCTGCAGCACTCATAGCAGAGGCAGAACCAACCTCGGCTTGACAGCCACCCTCAGCACCTGAGATAGAGGCATTGTTTGCGATGACTAGTCCAAAGGCACCCGCAGCAAAGAGGAAATCCAGCTGTTGCTCGTGGCTGAGGTCTAATTTTTCAATAGCAGCAGTGAGAACGGAAGGCAGACAGCCAGCACTTCCTGCGGTCGGAGTGGCACAAACCAAGCCCATTTTGGCATTGTGTTCATTGACTGCGATGGCATTTCGGGCAACAGAGAGAATCGTGTAATCTGACAGAGTTTTTCCGTTTTTAATGTAGTGATCCAATTTGGCAGCATCTCCACCTGTCAGGCCACTACGAGATTTATTTTCATTGAGGCCAAGTTGGACAGAGGCTTTCATGACTTCCAGATTGCGTTCCATGAGAAGGAGGACTTCTTCACGTTCGCGACCGGTCAATTCAAACTCTGTTGTAATCATGAGTTCTGCGACATTTCCTTGAAAGTCCAGATCTGCTTGCTCGACCAATTCTTTGATAGAATAAAACATGCTTCCTCCTATTTAAAGAAATTGACATTGTGGAGATGAGGGATTTTTCGAATTTCTTCGATAGCCCTCATCACAGTTGCGACTGTCAACTTCGATAATCATAATAGCTTTTTCACCAGCTTTTTCACGAGTGACATTCATCTGGGCGATATTGATATCATAGCGGGAAAGTGCCTCTGTAACAAGGGCAATCATACCTGGAATATCTTGATGAACGATGATGATAGTCGGTGTATTCATATTGAGAGAGACGGCAAAGCCATTGAGTTCGGTTACCTGAATATTTCCTCCACCGATAGAAATACCAGTCACGCTGATGGTCTTGTGGGCATTTTTGACGGTAATTTTAGTGGTGTTTGGGTGAGGGGCATTGCTGTCTTTCTGAATGGTCCAGACAATCTTGATGCCACGCTTGTGGGCAATTTCCAGACTGTTTGGGATTTCAGGATCATCTGTATCCATGCCTAAAATACCAGCAACAAGAGCTAGGTCTGTCCCGTGACCACGATAGGTCTTGGCAAATGAGTTAAAAAGTTGGAATTCGACTTCTGTCGGAGTATCATCAAAAATGGAAGAGACAATCTTCCCAATACGAACAGCACCAGCGGTATGACTACTAGATGGGCCAATCATAACTGGTCCGATGATATCAAAGACAGATTGAAAACGAAGTGATTTCATCAGTTTCCCCTTATAAAAATTCTTATCTCTATTATATCAAAGAATGAGGATCTTGGCTTTAATTGTGGATGAAAACCTTTTTACACTACAAATAGCATAAAAAAGCATCTTTTGTAACAAAAAATAGCTTATTTAGGGAAATAAAAAATAATTTTGTAATATTTCTACATAAAAGTGTCAAGAAACGGTAATATTTAAAGGGTATGATAGAACTATAGAAAGAAGGAGAATTTTCAAATATGAAATCAACAACTAAAAAGATTAAAACAACTCTTGCAGGAGTAGCTGCCTTGTTTGCAGTATTTGCTCCATCATTTGTATCTGCTCAAGAATCATCAACTTACACAGTTAAAGAAGGTGATACACTTTCAGAAATCGCTGAAACTCACAACACAACAGTTGAGAAATTGGCAGAAAACAACCACATTGACAACATTCATTTGATTTATGTTGGTCAAGAGTTGGTTATCGATGGCCCTGTAGCGCCAGTAGCACCAGCTTCAACGACTTATAAAGCTCCAGCAGCTCAAGACGAAACTGTTTCAGCCACAGTGACAGAAACTACAGAGGTAGAGGAAGAAACTCCAGTAGTAAGCGAAACAGTAGCAGAAGAAACAGTTGCTTCAACTGTAAGCGGATCTGAAGCAGAAGCCAAAGAATGGATTGCTCAAAAAGAATCAGGCGGTAGCTACACAGCTACAAACGGACGTTATATCGGACGTTACCAATTGACAGATTCATACTTGAACGGTGACTACTCAGCTGAAAACCAAGAACGTGTAGCAGATGCCTACGTTGCAGGACGTTACGGTTCATGGACAGCCGCTAAAAACTTCTGGCTTAACAATGGCTGGTATTAAGAAATAGGGAAAGAGCTTTGAATGGCTCTTTTTTATATTTTGAGAAGCCTGTTCACTCCTTGTAGACAATATGACATAATCTTCTCAAAAAGTAGTATAATGTTTTTATAGAATATAAATAGTGGTGGTTAGCATGCATGCATTATTAGCAACAAGATTAAAAAATAAGCGAAAAGAGCTGGGCTGGTCGCAAAAAGAGTTGGCAGAAGGAATTTGCCAACAAACTCAGATAAGTCGCATGGAACAAGGTAAATATATGCCAGGAGCAGATTTGTTATATAAATTATCTGAAAAAATGGGCTTAAATATGGACTATTTCTTTTCAGGAGAAATTTCGAAAGAGTTTCTAGGATTGTCTGCTTTTAAGAGGTTGTCTGAAACATTGTTGGAAAATCAAGATTATGCCTCTTTGAAATATGCTTTTGAGGGAGAAAGAAAGCAACAAACTTCTTTATCTTTTGATGAAAAGATTTATCTGGACTGGGTAGATGCTATTCTAACCTATCAATGTGAACATCAATTAAAACTAGCTATTTCAAAAATAGAGGACATCCTCAGTAGGATTAGTATTGATAAAGTGGATTACTTATATATTTTGAATACCCTGCTGATTTTCTTAGGCTATGATGAGGATAAGGAGAAATTTGAGCAACTATATGAACAGGTTTCCGTAGCCCTTTCAAAAATCGATACCAGTGTACGTGAACAAATTGAGTTGTATATCAAAATAAAATACAATTATTGTTACCACCTTTGGAAACAGGAGGAGATGGACAAGTCCAGAGCGCTATTATTGGAGATGATTGAATTTTGTAACAAGTATCATAGTAGCTTTAGGCTAGCAGATTTATATTGTTTGTTGGGAAATGTAACAGAAGATCTTGATATCTCTGTTGCTAAGGACTATTATATGAAAGCTAAGGTGCTTTATCTAATTGAAAATAATGAAGTTATGGAACTCAAGGTAGAACAATATCTGATGGATAAGTAGTCAGAGAATGTATAAGGATAGCAGAAGCTATCTTTTTTATGCGCAAAATATAACTATAGTTCTTCTTTTTAAAAATATTTAGATAGTTGCTTAAATTGTTTGACAGATTATATATGTTGATCTATAATATAGGTGAAACGAGTTGTGTAAACGCTACCAAAAACAGTATTCTTAACTTTGTATTTGTTTGAGAATTATGATGTAGCTAGAAAAGGGGTGGAAAAATGTTTAAAAATAAGGAGCTTTTTCGAGTAGTCATGATATTTGTGATAGGAATTATCCTAATTTTAATGACACCAGTCTTATTTAAAGTTGTGATGGAACTATTTTCAAAATAAATAGGCCTCTTCTTTAGGCGGAGTAGTGAATCAGGAGGTTAAGTGATGAACTACAATTTAAAATATCTCTTATCAGGAATATTTGTCCTAGTCTTTATAGGCTTCCTAGTTTGGATACGTTATTTTAATCAGAAGAAGGAAGAAGAGCATTCGGATGTGTCTTTTGAAGCGAGGTTAGACAGTGAGGTCAAGACCTTATATAAACAACTAGCATTGAGTGAGGAACCTCACTATTTCTTAGCTTATCGCTACTTACACCCTTGGTTTAATCTAGCGATTTTACCACCAACAGTTGAAATTTTCTTAACTAAAATAGCGCTGGTGATGGTAACTACAGATGAACTACTGATAAGAAATCTTGGGAATGGGATGACTTTCACAAGTGAGCATCATCGTGATTTGCGGCAAGGACTTATCCGCATTCCAAAATCAGGGATGAAAGAATTTGAGATTCGCAACTGGAAAAGAGCTTTTGTATTTGGCGATTTTTTGACAATCAAAACAAGCCAACATAGCTATTATTTGCAGGTCAGAGATGATGGCATTCAGAGGGGAAGTCTTTCTACCAAACATTTCTCAGACTTGAAACGACAAGATTTTTTAGGATTATTGACAGATAAAAGGACATTTTGATAGACAATTGCCCAAAAAGCCAATCTCTGAACGTTCAAAAATTCAAAAACCACACAGTATTCATTTTGATTTGATTGTGTTTAAGATTGGAATTACAGTGTGGTTTTATTAGGAAGCTAGTTTTTGCTAGCCTCGTCTCTTCACGGGAGGTATCTCTATGAAAAAAATCAGTCATCTTTGTATGTTTCTGCTGTTACTGTGTACCACTTTTTTTGTTTTTAATGTAAACTACACACGTGAAGCGGTTCGGATTCGGGAAATGGGAAAGACTGTAGATTCTTTGGATTTGTATTTGAAAGATATTAACGAACCTGCAGCGTCTGTTCTTCGATTTTTTGAGGATGTATCAAAGGAGTACAAGGTCTCCATCATCAAAACAGACAGTGGTGATGAGGTAATCAAGTCTGGTGTTTTTGATAAAGATACCTTCCCCTACCAAGAGTTTGGGATTTCTTCTCTTGATTTTACCACAGATGGTGAAGGAGTCTACAGTAATAAAGAAATTTCTAATAAACTTGGTACGATTCCGACCTTTCTAAAAGCCAAGCCTATTCAGCTTATGACTTTTCAAACCTATATCAAGGATACATCTCATAGTTTAAATGGTCGCTATACGATAACTTCTACACAAGAGATGGATAAGGATAGGATTGTACAGAAATGGAGCGATTTTTTCAAGATAGACCAGGCTACCTTGCTAGAGCCTACCTATAAAAGTGCAGTGGAAGTCATAAATCGAGATTTGCTTTTATCTGCCATTGTTTTTGTCTTGGCTATTTTACTTCTTGTGTTAGTAACAGTGTATCAGCCGATGATGGAGATGAAACGAGTGGGGGTTCAAAAGTTACTTGGTTTTCAAAGTAGGGCGATTTTGGCTGGTTTTGTCAAGACTAATTTTTATCTTCTCTTGGGTGGAAGTCTTATCATTGACTTGGGGCTATTTTTAGTGCTGGACTACAGACCAAAACTTCTGTTCCCAAGTCTACTCTTATCCCAATTTCTGCTTTTACAGTTGTATTTGTTCATCAGTTGGCTGACCTACCTGATGATTCAGAAAATGACAGTCAGTTCCATGTTGAAAGGTTTTTCATCTGTCAAACTTGGTCTCATCTTCAATTATGTGATGAAAATAGGGACAACTATTTTACTGACGGCCTTATTGATTGGGGTGGGCAGAAGTCTAGAACAAGAAAACAAAGAACTTGCTTATCAGCAACAGTGGGTAAGCCAAGGTAATTACCTGACCTTAGAAACCTTCCAACTCAATGATAACCTGTGGCAAGAAGAGCTAGCAGGGTCAGGGAAATCTATAGATTATTTCTACCTATTTTATCAAGATTTGCTAGCAAAAATACAAGTAAACTATGTGCGAAGTGCGAGTCTTCCTATCAAACCAGTCATCAAGCAGAACAAGTGCAGCAGTACCAACTGCCTGATAAGGTAGATGTTTACTATGCTAATAGCAATTTTCTAAAGAGCAAGGGATTCAAGTTACCAGATACCGGCACAAAAAAAGTTATTTTGATGCCAGCCAGTGATAAAGGACAAGAAGGCAAGAATCAGTTCTTGGGAAAATCCATCGCCTATCTTTCTATGAGGTATGAAGATCAGCAAAAGCAAAGGATAGAAGATATGGATGTAGAAATTGCCTACTATGAAGGAGATTGGTCTTTCTTCCCTTATAATAATGAGCGAAAGGAAAACCTTCACAATCCAATCATTAGTCTGGTAAATGATCAAGACATGATGTGGGAAGAAAAGACTCGCTTGTCAACGACAGGTTTAAACAATCCGATGAAAGTTGAAAATACAGAACAAAATCAAAAAGTGATTACGGAGTTAGTTGAGAAATTATTAGATGGGAATTATTTAAAATTTTCATCGATTCAAGCCATTCAACAAGAGAAAGTAGATTCTTATCGAGATGCAGTTCGAAATTTTAATATACTCTTTGCTTTGTTTGGTCTCCTTAGCATGATGATTTCCTACTTCTTATTAGTAACAACTTTCTTATTGAAGCGAACAGATATCATTACCAAGAAGTTTATGGGGTGGAAACTGGTCGATCGCTACCGCCCTCTCTTAGTTCTGCTCTTGTTGGGCTATAGTCTCCCTCTTCTAATATTGATTTTCTTTGCCCATGCGCTCTTCCCACTTCTACTGTTTGCAGGTTTTACATGTTTGGATATACTATTTGTGCTAGTCTTGGCCTCTAGGATGGAGAAAAAAAGTCTAGTAGAATTATTGAAAGGGGGCATCTTATGATTGAGTTGGAAAATATTACCAAAACCATTGGAGGAAAAGTGATTTTGGATCACTTGTCTCTCAGGATTGATCAGGGGGATTTGGTTGCCATTGTTGGTAAGAGTGGTAGTGGCAAGTCAACCTTGTTAAATTTATTAGGTTTGATAGATGGTGATTACAGCGGACGGTATGAGATTTTTGGTCAGACAAATCTAGCGGTCAATTCTGCTAAGTCGCAAACAATAATCCGTGAACATATCTCTTATCTGTTTCAAAATTTTGCCCTGATTGATGATGAAACGGTCGAGTACAATCTCATGCTGGCGATGAAATATGTGAAATTGTCTAAGAAAGACAAGCTCAAAAAGGTGGAAGAGATTTTAGAGAGAGTAGGTTTGTCAGCTACTTTGCATCAAAAGGTTTCCGAGTTGTCTGGTGGGGAGCAACAACGAATTGCAGTTGCTAGAGCCATCTTAAAACCCAGCCAGTTGATTTTAGCCGATGAACCAACAGGTTCTCTGGATCCTGAAAATAGAGATTTGGTCTTGAAGTTTCTCTTAGAGATGAATCGAGAAGGGAAAACAGTCATTATTGTGACCCACGATGCTTATGTAGCCCAACAATGT
>BNJT01000509.1_pt1 | contig 52793 bp, 78 predicted proteins | sample 8540491 | NCBI WGS metagenome assembly BNJT01 (sample SAMD00202455, study PRJDB9452) | human saliva metagenome | host: Homo sapiens | reverse complement strand
CAGTTACGTACGGGCTGAGGCTGAACCTGGGAGCGGCTGTGGGTGCGGGTCCGCCAGAGGAGGGTCCCTCCTGGAGGATGAGAAACCGATCGGTCGACGGAGCTGCTGAGGCCGCCGAGGCGGCGCGTCGGCGCTCGGGTGCACGGGTGGGGAGTTCTCCCCGAGGGCTGGCGCAGTGAGGGAAATGGGTTCCCGACTCGTGCGGGATGCGCATAATGTGCGCAGAGCCCTGGGTACCACCGGCTGTCAACGGCCGGACCGACTAGTGAGCGGCGGCCTCGCTCGACGGTCCCAGCTTCAGAGAGGATGAGAGGAAACGATGTCCACCCTTCTTCAGCCGAAGCGCTGCCTTCAAGGCCGGCAGCCCGGCACCCGGCACCGCCTCGGCACTCAGACGCCCAACGGCTACCCCCACGATGCCTGGCTACCAGGCCGGCCAGCATGGCCAGCAGGCGACCGGGCTACGGTCAGCAGTACGGGCAGTACGGCTAGACCGCCAACCCGTACAGCAACCAGTACGGTCAGCAGACGGCTGGCTACGGCCAGGTGAGTCCCTGAGCAGATGGCTGGCCTGAGGCCCAGTACCAGGCGCCGTCGGCCACTCAACGCGGACATGCGCCGCATGACCCACGACGACGTCATCATCCGCACCGCCGGCATGTTCCGGCGTCATCCTGGTCACGGGCGCCCTGTCCTGGAGCCTGGTGACCAGCACTGATGAGGGGACTATAGGGCTGGGCATCCTGGCGATGTTCGCCGGTGTCATCGGCAGCTTCTGTCCTCGGCCTGGTCAACAGCTTCGCGCGGGAGCCCTCCGCGCCACTCATCCTGGCCTACGCGGCCTTCGAGGGACTGATGCTGGGCGGATTCTCCGGCGTCATGGAGGCCCGCTACGAGGGCATCGTCGTTCAGGCCGTGCTCGCAACACTGGCCACCCTTCGGCGTCATGCTCGCGGGCCTACTCCTTCGGAGGCTTCCGGGTCCAGGGCAGGTTCCGTCGGGTGGTGTCGTGGCCACCCTCGGCTACATGATCTTCAGCCCCATCAACTCTCGCCCTCGTGATGACCGGTGCGGCCACCGGCGCCTGGGGGCCTGCGCTCCCCTGACCATCATGGGATCCCCTGGGCATTCCGCTGGGGATCCTCGCGGTCATCCTGGCCTCCCTTCTTCCTGGCGATCGACTCGAGTCCATTGAGAACGGGGTCCGTAACGGGCTGCCCCAGCGTTACGCCTGGGCGGGGCCTTCGGCCTGGTCGTCACCATCGTGTGGCTCTACGTGGAGTTCCTGCGCCTGCTGAGCTACTTCCGCGACTGAGCTCACGGCGCGGGGCCGGGACCGGTACGTCCGAACCAGCCCTCATACCACCACCTGGCTGGGGCCGGACGCATCTGATGCGTCCCGGCCCCAGCTGCGTGCTCGCCGGGTTCGCGCTGGGCTGAGGCCTGCTGCGTGCGTCGAACTGCAGCCCTCGCGTAGGCTCGCAGCATGATCAACACCAACATGCCCTCCGTCGAGGGGCGCCAAGGGCACGAAGCCCACGCTCACCTTCCCCGGGCCCGAGGCCCCCGAAGGGCTCCAGGTCCAGGTGCTCGACGCCGGCGACGGCCAGGTGGTCGAGGCCGGCGACACGATCGTGGCCAACTACCTGGGCCAGATCTGGGGCGGCGACGTCTTCGACAACTCCTACGACCGCGGCCAGCCGCTGAACTTCCAGGTCGGCGTCGGCATGGTCATCCGCGGCTGGGACGACGGACCTCGTGGGCCAGCGCGTCGGCCTCGCCTGCTGCTGTCCATCCTCCGAGCTCGGCTACGGCGACCGCGGCGTCCCGCAGGCCGGCATCCGCGGCGGCGACACCTCGTCTTCGTCACGGAGATCCTCGGCGTCATGTGAAGCCCCTCCCAGGACGCTCGTCGTTCCCCACGACACCGCAGCGTCCTCGTTGTCGTGCGAGCGATAACGAGGACGCTGAGTCGTTAGGGAGCCGTCCGTGTTGGCTGCGAATATGGCGGCGTTGGTCGTGAGTGCCTGGACGGACGGCGACATGCTGCACCTACGGGGACAGGATTTACGTCCCGTAGGCGTGAGATACCCCCGCCGGGTTTCGGAACGTACCCGGCCGCGCCTTGTCCTCTGATTCAGTGATGTGTCACTTCACTTCTCCGGTGGTTCCCTTGATGGGGCTGGTAGACAACTGCGCGTCCCACAGATCAATGATGATTAATCCGGCCCAGCGTGTAGGAGTTCTGGGGATGGTGGACTTGGAGGCAGAACCTGGTGACCTGAGTGAGGTTGAAGGTAAATCAGCATATATATTTGGTGGGATGATGTCGAATCAAAGCAGGGCGGGTCCTGTGCCTGGTCCTAGCGTTTTGCTCGTTTATTTTGGTTGCATCCCGTGCTCGGCGGCATCTCGAATGATGCTTCATCGGGTACGACATCTTCATCTCCGGAGGCCGTGATCGGTTCTGTGGCGCCTTCTGCGCAGGAGGAGTATCCGATTGCCCAGGTATTCCTCGATCGTTCATTCGCCAGATGTTTGGTGAAGGTGCAGAGATGTCGAAACAATATGGCACTCTCGGGAATCAGAGTGTTCTATTGTGGTCAACGGTAAAGCCAGTATTCTACACCAGATATTGGTACCTCTATGATAACCATGACGAAATGGTATGGGCACATTATGACTTATGGAGTTCGGTGTTCAGTTTTTCACTCCCAGGTGTTGACGGCAAGGGGAAGGCGATGCTGGATACTCGGGCGCCAATGCCAGGTATGGTTCAACAGCTTTTACTTGCGGGAGATCATTATTTGAGACTCCGGTGTTGGACGTCGTCGGCGATGTCGGTGATATGCGCCAGAATCTATTGAATCTGACTGCGGCAAGCGTTCCATGGCTTTTGCCGGGGCAAGCGATCCCTGGGTTAGGTTCCACTACGGAGGGAAATTCGGCCGCACTCCATGCATTCGCAATGCTCCGCCAATGGGTCCAGAGGGGACGGCCAGTCTTCCATCCGATTCGTGACACGTAGAGATTTATTCGTGGGGTGGAAGCGTAGGTTGTTGTAGTCCCGAGGACTACGCGTGGTCTAGCAGGAGAATATGGTTCGACTCTGAACGCAAGGTCGACAGAGGTCGCTGTGGCACTTCTGCCCGCGGCTGTGTCGGCTGTCCCAGTGCTCCTCCTCGAGGAGACCGCGGCCCGTGCCTCCCATGACCGGAGCGGCGGCGTCGCCAGAAGGCGGATGAGGACTGGGCTCTCGACGTCGAGAGCGGGCTAGCGCCGTCACCGCGTACGATGACGCAAGCCCGATGTTCCGGCAAATCGCAGCGGGTGAGGGTGGCTCCCGGGACGGCGGGTCAGCGGCCGCGACCGCGCCGGATCGGCCCGAGCGTGTCTCGAGGGACAGGCGGGGCGGCGTCGCAGGCCGGCGGAGGCTACGCTGTGGCAGCACGGCGTCGTGAAGCGCCGGCCATTCCCTGAGGCTGGCTCCGCGACGCCGTTCCAGTAGCCCCTCCGAGAAGCGAACCGCTCATGCCGCAGTACCGCAGCGCCACCTCTCACCCACGGCCGCAACATGGCGGGCGCCCGTGCACTGTAGGCGCCACTCGGCGTCAAGGACTCCGACTTCGGCAAACCGATCATCGCCATCGCGAACTCCTTCACCCAGTTCGTCCCGGGCACGTGGGCCTGCGCGACGTCGGACGCCCCGTGGCTACCGAGATCGAGGCCGCCGGCGGCCTGGCGCAAGGAGTTCAACACCATCGCTGTCGACGACGGCATCGCCATGGGCCACGACGGCATGCTCTCCCCCGCCCAGCTGCGACCTCATCGCCGACTCTGTGGAGTACATGGGCCGCGCCCACTGCGCCGACGCCCTCGTGTGCATCTCCAACCGCGACAAGATCACCCCGGGCATGCTCATGGCCGCCATGCGCCTCAACATCCCGGCCATCTTTCATCTCCGGCGGCCCCATGGAGTCGGGCAAGATGACCGCCGCCGACGGCACCTACCCGCAAGCTCGACCTCATCGACGCCATGATGGACGCCGCCGACCCCACGGTCACCGACGAGACCATCAGCGCCATCGGAGCGCCTGGCCTGCCCCACCTGCGGCTCCTGCTCGGGCATGTTCACCGCCAACTCCATGAACTGCCTCACTGAGGCCCTCGGCCTGGCCCTGCCCATGAACGGCACCCTGCTGGCCACCCACGCCGACCGCGGGCGAGTTTCTTCAAGCGCGTCGGCCACCAGATCAGTCGAGATCACCCGGGCCTACTGACGAGCACGACGACGCCTCCGTCCTGCCGCGCTCCATCGCCACCAAGGCCGCCTTCGAGAACGCCATGAGCCTGACATCGCCATGGCGCCCACCAACACCGTCCTGCACCTGCTGGCCGCCGCCCAGGAGGCCGAGGTCGACTTCACCATGGCCGACATCGACCGCCTCTCGCGCAAGGTCTCACCTGGCCAAGGTCGCGCCCTCGACGAACCTCTACCACATCGAGGACGTCCACCGCGCCGGCGGCATCATCGGCATCCTCGGAGAGCTCGACCGCGGCGGACCGCTGAGACCACCACCCCAACGTCCTGGTGCACCACCCTCGGGCGATCGAGCTGCCGCCTACGACATCGCCCTCGCCCCGGCCCTGACGGCGTCCCCGGCTCCCAGGTCACTGAGGAGATCCGCACTGCTACCGCCGCCCCCGCCGGCGCATCTGCACCACCGAGATGTTCTCCCAGGCCTCCCCGCTGGGAGTCCTCGACACCGACCGCGCCGGCGGCTGCATCCGCGACATCGAGCACGCCTACTCCGCCGACGGCGGCCTGCCGTCCTCTTCGGCGAAACATCGCCGAGAAGGGCTGCATCGTCGAAGACCGCCGGCGTCGACGAGTCGATCCTGACCTTCTCCCGGACCTGCCGTCGTCTTCGAGTTCTCAGGAGACGCCGTCGCCGGGATCCTCGGCAAGCAGGTGACCTCCGGCGACTGTCGTCATCATCAGCCACGAGGGACAGCGCGGCGGCGTATGCAGGAGAGCGCTTCACCTGACCACCTCACATCAAGTCCATGCACTGGGGCAAGGAGGCGCCCTGCTCACCGACGGCGCTTCCGGGGCACTCCGGCCTGAGCACGGCCACGTCTCCCCGAGGCGGCAGCCGCTCATCGGCCTGCGCGCAGCGGCGACATCATCGACATCGACATCCCGGGCTGCTCCATCTCCGTGCGCCTGGAGCGAGGAGAGATCGAGCGCCGCCGCGCCGAGGAGGAGGCCCGCGGTGAGGCCGCCTGACCCCGCACGTGGACCGCCCCTGGCAGCTCCGCGCTGCGCGCGCTTACGCCATGCCTCGCCACCAGCGCCGACCTGGCGCCGTGCGCGACCCTCGGGCGCCTCGATCAAGTAGCTCAAAGGGGGCGGTGGTGACCGTCCGGGCTGACCAACCACATATTTGAAAAACATGTCGTTCCGCATTTCTAGGGTTTGCGTGACAATCGCTTTCAGTTCGTTGGTGGTGCGCTCCAGCGGCACGACGTTGGTCGACGACGTCGCCCTCCGCCTCGCCCCCGCAAGCCGGACCGCCCTGGTCGGCGCCTCCGGGGCCGGCAAGTCTCCTCACCTGCGCTGCGCGTGCTCGCGGGCACCCTCCCGGCTCGCTGGAGGCCGCCGGCTCCCTGACCGTTGACTCCGACGACGCCGACCCCGACAACGACTCACGCGCGAGCCCGACCGGAGAGGCGATGCTCGGCGCTCAACCCGCTGGGGCTGCCCGCCCGGCGCCCCCGGGCAGCCGCATCGCCCTCGTCGCACAGGACCACTCCACCGTTCGCACCCGCTCATCGCGGTCGGCCGCCAGATCGCCCCTGGCCTCCCAGGCCGCCGGACGCAGCCGGACGAGGCAGATGAGCGAGCCACCGATCACCTTCATGCCGTCGGCCTCGACGAGTCCTTCGCCGACCGCGTCCCCGGGCGCCTCTCCGAGTGTCGCGCCAACGTCGCCTGGCCCCTGGCCCCGCCGCCGAACCCGCCCTCATCACGCCGACGAGCCCACCACCGCCCTCGATGTCGTCGCCCGCGCCGAGATCCCTGCTGGGCCCTGACCTCCTGACCAGTCTGCCCTGGAGGCCCCCGCCCTGCTCCCTCATCACCCACGACTCGCCCGCCGCCGCTATCTGGTGAGAACATCGCCGTCCTCCACGACGGCGCTATCATCGAGTCGGGGGCGGACTCTGCTCCGTCCTGACCCGCCCCTGAGCACCCGGTCACGGCCGCCATGTGCGAGGCTGGCGCCGAGGAGACCATCGACGGGGCCCTGGCCGCAGCGGGACCCGCCTGCATGAGCGGGCTTGAGACCTGTGGCTCAGGCGCTCCCACCCGGGGGCGGGCGGCGAGTGGCGCGAGGTGCTGCGCGGCGTGGACCTGAGCCTGAGCCGGGGGTGAACGTGGCACCATCGGGCGCTCGGGCGCGGGCAAGACGACGCTGCTGCGGGCCCCGCTGCTGCTCGACTCCCCGGCCCGGCAGATGCGGGCGAGATCCTGCTCGACGGCCGGCCCGTGCGCCGAGGCGGCGCCCGAGCGCTGCGGGCCTCGGCGGGCGGTGCAGCATGCGCAGGACGCCGCCGCCACCCTCCACCCGCGCCGCTCGGTGCTGGCGCGATGAGTCACCCTGGGCTGCGCACCCTGGGGTGACGCGATCGAGAGGAGGCCGTCAGCCGGAGCCCGGCAGATGCTGAGAGCCTCGAGATTCGCCGCGAGAACCGGGTGAGCCAGCACGATCTCCGGTGGCCAGGCGCACGGGTCTCCATCGCTCGGGCGCTGGGCCCTGTCCCCGCGCTATCTCCTCGCTCCGACGAGCCGGTGCTCCGGCCTGACCCGGCCCGTCGCCAGGACTCGACCCGCTGCCGCCATCGAGGCCGAGCCCGACGCCGCCGCGAGCGACGAGGAGGAGACCGCCGCCAAGGTCGACTACAGTGGTGAGGGAGCGCCCGCCGCCAAGTCCGGCGGCGAGTGGCGAGCCGGAACCCGCCCCGGCTGCTTCTCGCGTCGTGCCCGCCCTGGCTGGTTCTGGCGCGTGCCCGCCCCTGGCTGGTTCCGCGCCGTGCCCGCCCCGGCTGGCTCGGGCGCTGTGCCCGCCCCGGCCCCGGTGGTGTCGCACGACCCGGCCGCCGTCGCCTGCGTCTGCCAACGGGCCCTGGTCATGGACGAGGGCGTCGTCGCGAGGACGCCCCCATGCGCCGCCTCCTGACCGAGCCCACCCACCCGGCCACCCGCGCCCTGCGCGACGCCGTCCCCACCCTGCCGACCGCCGTAACTGATCGACGACGACCCACCTGGGACTGATGACACCCTGACCCAGGCCCGAAGGAGCACCCATGTCCCCGCCCGCCCCCTGCCGTCACCCCGCCGCCAGGTCCCTCGCCGCCCCGGCGTGTCGGAGCAGGCGCCGCCGCCATCGCCCTCCCTGCTCGGCAGCTCCCTCGGGCGACGGTCGCATCCGCCTGGCCATGTTCCCACGCCCCCGAGGGCAAGCTCAACCCACTCACCGACGCCCCAAGCTCACCCGGTGGTCCTGCGCCGAGAGCCTCACCACGCTCAACGCCGACGGCGATGCCCAGGAGCTGCTCGCCACCGCCTGGAAGCGTGAGGGCGAGACCACCTGGCGCCTCACACTGCGCGAGGGCGGCCACCTTCCACGACGGCACTCGCCCCTGAGCGCTGGAGAACGCGGCTTGCCCCTCACCTTCGCCGCCACTGCGGCTGCTGCCGCGCGTCCTGGATGGAGTCGCTCACCGCGAAGGCCGACGGCAAGGACCTCCTTCTGACCACCGCGCCCCTGACCCCTCATGCCGCAGCGCCTCTCCAGCCCCGCTCGTCATCCGTCCCCGGCCGCCCACTCGAGCTCCGCCGACGGCGCCATCGACCCCGTCGGCCACGGCACCGGCGCCTTCATCCTCAAGAAGGCCAACGGCTCCTCCGGCGCCACCCTGGAGCGCAACGACAAGTACTGGGGCGAGAAGCCACCGCCCCGGCATCGACGTCACCCATGTTCCTGACGGCGCCGCCCGCGCCAACGCCCTGCGCACCGACACCGCTGACATCGTCGAGGCCGTCCCCTGTCGCCCAGGTCGGCCGGCAACATCGACAAGAACCTTCCACGAGGTAGCCACCGCGCACCCCCACCCTCTCACCTCAACACCTGCCCGGCCCTCGCTGACCTGGCCCCTGCGCGCCGCCGCCCGCAACGCTGCCGACCCCGCTGCCCCTCATCAGCACTGTCTCGAGGGCCAGCCGACTCCTGTCGGACCTCCTGGGGCCGGGCCGTGCCCTGACCCGCGCGCCCTGGCCTGGGAAGGAGACTCACCCTGGAGCCACGAAGGCGGCCGCTGTCGGCAAGGTCCCTGGCGCCACCACCGCGGAAGCGTCCCCGCCGGAACCTCCATCACTCGAGTGTCCTACACCGATCCGCCCCGAGCTCGGCGAGATGGTCCTCCTGGCCCAACAGCCTGAGGTCGCTGGCTTCAAGGTCACCCAGGACGTCGCGAGTACAACCAGATCGAGTCCGAGGCCCTGACGCAAGTTCCACGTCCGTCCCTCGTGTCGCGTCCACTGTCCTGACTCCGGCGACGCCGTCGCCTACATGACCGCGCCGACCTCTCCTCCTCCGGCTCCCTACGCCGCGAGCGGCCTGCACGATGAGAAGGTCGATGCCGCCATCTCCAAGGCCGCCGCCACGGAACCCGGCGATTGAGCGCGCAGCGCTGCCGCGGCCGCCGAGCAGGCCATTCTCGTCACCGGCGCCGCCATCCCGCTCGCCCATGAGCCGCCTCATCCAGGCGAGGCTCCTCCGGCGTCACCGGCGCCGAACGCGACCCCAACGAGCGCACCCTCATCACCTCGACCACGACCGTGAAGAAGTGAAACGGCGTGCTCACCTAGGCTGCCGGACGCCTTGCGCACGGGCGACCTCGTCACCGGCATCTCGCGCCTGCTCGCCCTGGCCTGCCTCGTCGGCCTGGTGGGCATGCTGCCGTGGCTCGGCAAGGACCCGCCCTGACGATCCGTGCGCCACCTCCTCCGACTGGAGCCACACCGGAGGTCCTGGAGTCCATCCGCCAGAGCATCGATTGACGGGCTCTCCACGTCATCGGCCACTGCTGACTGGGTGCCTGCGGCGACCTGGGCTGCCCTGGGTCCGGGGGCCGACGTCGGACTGGACGTCGACGCCTTCGGGGTCTCCCCTGAGCTCATGCCGCGCTCGGGCGTCGGGGTCGTCGTGGCCGCCGCCCCGGTCCTGCCCCGCCCTGCGCGACGGGCCGCGAGGTGGCGCCCCCGGCCCTGCGGCGGCGCTGCCTGCGGGTCCCTCATTCCCCTGCCCGAGTACCTCCTGGCCCCGATCCTCATGCCATCCTGGCTGTCTACCCCAGGATCCCGCTGCCCTTCGGTGGGCATGCCCGAGAAGGTCAGCCGCCGCGGCCTCAGCCTGGGCCTGCCCACCGGCGGATACCTCGGCGTGACTCCGTCCACGCCGTCACCGCCACCTTTCTCCGAACGCTGGCCACCTGGTCCACCGCCGGGCATCCGCGGCCGACCCTGGCCGGGGCCGTCCCGCGCAGGCTGGCGCCACTGACCGGACAGGTGGCGCTCGTCGTCGTCGCCCTGACCGGCGGCGCGGGTCGCCGGAGAAGATCTTCGCCATCCCGGGGCTGGGCTGCGAGGCCCTGACGCCGCCTCCGCCCAGGACGTGCCGGCGCTCCAGGCCCAGATCCTGCTGCTGCTCGCCCTGGCGCTCGCCGCCGCGTCATCGCCGGAGCGGCCTGGCGCCTCCTGGGGCGGGGCTGCCGGGGCGAGCGGATCGACGGCCCGCCCCCGTGGAGCACCCGCGGCCCGCGTCATCGTCGTCAGCTGGCGCCGCCCTGCTGGCCCTCATGGCGGCTGTCGGGATCCGCCGCGACCCCACGCCGTCGTCGCGGACAAGCTCGCGCAGCCCAGCGCCGCCCTCCCGCGGCGCCGACTCGCTCGGGCGCGACGTCTCTGGCGCGCGGCTCACGGGGCCGTGTCCACCGTGAGCGGCGCTGTCGTCGTCACGGTCGTGCTTCGTCATCGCCATGCTGGTGGGCTGGGCACCGCGGGGCCGCCACGGTGGGCTTCATCGAGGTGGCCAACGCCGCCCCGCCGATCCTGGCTGGCCCATCGTCGCCGGCGTATCCGCCCAGCTACGGGCGCCGCATCGCCGTGGCCTGCGTCGGCTGGGCGCCCCTGGCCTCTCCCACGCCGCTGGGCTCGTCGCCGAGAACCGGCAACGTCCCGACGTCCTCCTCGCCCCGGTCCTGGGGAGGGCGTGTGGGATCACCCTGACCCGGGTCCCGGCCTGCCGTCGTCGGGCCCCCTGGCGCGCCACGCGGCCCTGAGGCTGCCCGGCAAGGCCCCTCGCCCTGGCGGCCCTGGGATTCCTGGGCCTGGGCGCCCAGAGCCCGGCACCGGAGTGGGGACTCGTCCCGTCCGACGCACCGCCCACATCGAACGGGCTGCTGTGGCCACGCCCGCCGCCCCTCGTGGTCCTGCTCGATCACGCTCGGTCGCCGCCTCCCGCAGCATGCGGCGCTGAGACCGGTGAGGCCCGACTGCGCGGCCCGGCCTCGCTGGGTGCGAGGAGCCGCGCCGTCAGGCGCAGATAACGAGGCGGGCGCCGACCGCGCGCGGGTCGGCGCCCGCTTCATCGGTTGATCGGGACCTCAGCCTCCAGGGCGTGTGAGGCGCATCGTCGAGACGGCCTCACGGCGCGCACCACGGCAGTCCTCGTCGCGTCAGCAGCACATGGTGCACTCCGACTCGTGGACACTCACGCACGTAGGTGCGCAGGAAGCTCACCTCCGGCACCTGGGCGCACTTGGGAGGAGCCTGCCTCTGCGCGCCAGGCAGCTCCATGGAGATCTCTCTCGGGATGTCCCACTCCACGAGGTGATCGGCCTTGCGGGGGCCAGGGCGCGCACGTCCTCTCAGCTCGGCACCATTTCACGAGGCGGACTCGTCGGGCCGGTGATCCGGCTGTCGAGTAGGCAGCGCACCGGACGCGGCGCGGTCAGGTTGTCGACGCCGTCGGGATGGCGAGCCTCGACCGACGTGAAGACGTGCGTCAGGCTGAGCGGGTGACCCGCGACCGAGGACGGAGGCGCTGGCGGCCTCAACGCACTGAGAGCACCTGGGCGATGAGGGCCTCGGCGGCACGTGACGGAGTGGCGGGTATCGAGCTCGAAGAGCTGGAGCGACATGGCGGTTCTTTCCTCCGTAGGGTGTGCGTGTACCAACCTTGCGGTCCTCCGGTCCTGAATCATTCTGCTGGCTCCAGAACCAAGGGCGTGTTTCTCGCTTGTGCACATCGCGAGAGCGCCGCGCGTGGACGCGTCGCCGCCACTCAGCGCCGTCTGGCGAGGGACGGTGCGCGAGGAGTCACGCGCGTCCGATCTCTCGCTTTGTCTCTCGTCCCGGTGAGGTGTCGACCGAGCTGCGTGACGGGGACGGCGTGAAGTGCACCTCCAGGTCTCCTTCCACGCGCCGGGCGGAACTGCCGAGCCCAGCATCTCCAGCTCCTCCCGCCGTGAGCCGAGCAGACATGGCAGAGTAGGCGTTTTCCTCACCCGGTCCGCTTTTACGCGTTCCTCGGATGGAACGACGCCGTCGCCCCTGGGACAGCAGCCACGCGAGGCGACCCGCTGCCGTCACGTCCCAGGACCTGCGAGGGTGAGTGGAGCGTCAGCAACCCGACCCAGCTGCCACCGAGACGCGCCGCTGAACCTGGGGTCGTTCGCCCTGGAAGGCTGTCGGCGACGGTGCCGGCATCGATTCAGCAGCCGAGCAGCCCGCGGCCCAGAGGGCCGTACGGCACCAGGCCGACCTGGAGGTCCCGGGCAGCGGGCACGACACTGAGGCTGCACTGCGCCACGAGCGACCGCCATCTATCCGCACTGGCGCGATGGTGAACGGCGTGCGCGCCTGGAGCCCCTCAGGCGCCGCCTCCTCGACACGAGATGGCGGACCTTGCCTCTGGAGCGACCAGGTCACGCCATGGCTGCGATGGACTCCTCGATCGGAAACCTGCGTGGTCCACGCGGTGGCAGGTAGTACAGGCCGATGGTCTCCATTCTCAGCCGGCGCAACGATGTGCCGCAGTAGGCGTGCGCTGCGGCTGGGATGTGGCATCCAGCTGGACCCCGCCCTCGGCGTCGGACGATGCCGATGCCGTGGCGATCTGCAGACTGCTGTCGCGTGCGATGCCGCTGGTGGAGACGTGGCTCGCTGACGATCTCTCGTTGCGGTGGCCCTGCCCGCAGCCCATGGGCGGTGCCGAGCATCGTGATGCCGTGGAGTCGAGGGGCGAACTGGATGGCGGACAGACTCTCCGTCGTCGGTTGACTGCACCCTCGGGACACAGGGCTCATGGCCGCTTGTCCCAGGGCGTGGAGGTTTCAGTGGCGCCCAGATGGCGGGATCGTGGTGTCTGCGGATCTCGATGAACGTCATACCTGAAACTGTAGGTATCTCGACTTCTATACGTCCAAGACCGAGTCTCACATACATCCCATATCGATTTAGACGGAAGAGGTGGAACTGCGATATCGCGGCCGCCCGAGTGGCGATCGCGCGGTGCGGTGTCTCACCAGGGCGGCTGCCGACCTCCACCTGGCCTGTCGGTCGTCTCCGCCTGCACATCAGCCGGTTGAGCTGAGCTGGAGTGACGCTGCCGCACCCGCGCTCGACCGGTGTCCCTCAGCGCCGCCGGGGAGTCCTTCCTGCCAGCATACGTGCGTCGAGCCCCGGCGCGAGTCTTGATGAGGAGCGGCGAGCGCGCTCTCCGGTCCGTGTCCGTCGGGCACGTCAGAGCGGCTGCGCGACGGCCGCTCCCGCGGCCTCGACCTCGTGAGCAACAGGTCGTGATCGGCGGTTCCGGCTGAGGTATCCGGGAGTCACGGTGCCGCTGCGCACCGGGTCTCATCGCCGACCTCAAGCCTCGACGAGCTCCACGAGGATCGGGTCGACGTCGCCGTCGGTCCTGTAGGGGAGCAGTGGGAGCAGGAAAGCGATCCTTCGCCGTACCGAGATCGCGGACGAACGGCTGGTCCTCACTGGCCTCGCCATCGACCGCTCGAAGCGGGTGCGGCCTCATTGGCCGTACGTGGTGGACGACCGCTCGCGTGCCCGTCCCCGGACAGTGGATCGCGACGTTTGCCGAATACAAGGCATTCAGTGCGACTCGATGCGGTTTCGCGCGCGAGCTTGAGACGCACAGCCCGGCCAGTATCCGTGAGATGGTGGCGGCCGGTCGTGCGCGCTGATCGCGCAGTCGGCCGTGGACATAGGAGGGCCGGACGTCCAGGTCCACCGCATCCCGGGCTTCCTCCAGCATCCGCCGCCGATCGCCGCGCGATATCGGCGTCGGACGCGCCCCGCCCATCGCCCGATTCAGCAGTCGACGAGCTCGACGGCTGCGCGTTCTGCCCTCGCGTACGGTGCAGGTGCGCCGCCGCTCGGCTTGAGGCTGACGGTCGTGCGCCCGTTACGCTGTCACTCGTGAATCAGCTCGACAGCGCCGCAGCAACGGACCCGGCCTGGGACAGCGGCCCGCTACCCGCGGAGATCCTCGCAAGGCTGCCCACGAGGCGGCCGAGCGCCACGCCGCCCTGCAGGAGATGCGATTCCTGTCGGCCTGCCTCGCAACACTCGGTCGTGAGGTCGCCGCGAGGACCTCCAGTCGGTCCACCTTCATAAGATCCGGGTGGCGCCTTACAACGCCATGTGCGCTCCCTGAGCCCGGCTGAGCAGTGAGCGCGCGGGCAATGTCACCTGCCTGGCCGGCAATTCACGCCCAGTGGCCTGCACCTGCCGCCCCTGCTGGGGATGAGCGCCATCATCGCCGCGCCCACCGTCACAGATCGCGTCGATTTTGCCGCTACCCGCGCCCTCGCGGCGAGGTCCGCGCTCACGACAACTCTCTGACGCCTGCTGCATGCCGAGGCCACGTCCGGCCGGAGTGTCGAGGGCCACTCCCACATCGCCTCTCGGACGAGACTGCCGCCGTGCCGGCCAGGCACCACTCGGCCTTGGAGCTCATCCAGCAGGACGCCCACCTCGACCGCGCGCGTCTGTGCCCGTGGGCGGCGGCGGGCCGGGCGGCCGGCGTCGCCGTCCTCATCACTCAAGCCAGCCCGCGCCCGGCACTCAAGCTGTCATCGGCGTCGAGCACGAGGAGCCCGCCTGCCTGGCAAGGCCGCCCTGCCGGGCGGTGAGAGCCCATCAACCCGGCACCACGTGGCGTCTTCGCCGAAGGAGCGCGGCCGTGCGCCGCATCGGTGAGGAGCACCTTCCGGCATGCGCTGGCCCCTGCTCGACGACGTCGTCACCGTCTCCTCCGACGAGACCTCCGCCGCTGCGTGCGAGCCGCGTCTTCGATGACGGTGCGCCAGTATCTCCCGAGCCCTCCTCGCCCTGGCGAGCGTCTCAAGCGCTACGTCGCCGAGCACCACCTGGCCGGCGAGCGCCTCGCCCTGTCCTCTGTCCGCCGCGCCACCCTCAACTTCCTGCACCAGCTGCGCCACGTCTCCCAGCGCAGCGAGATCGTGAGCAGCGTGGAGGCCAACCTCGGGGTCACCATCCCCGAGGAGCAGGGCTCCTTCCTGCGCTTCGCTCTGTCCTGGGGGCCCGCTCGGTCACCGAGTTCAACTCATCAGCCTCCTCCGCGGCCCGCACTCGAGACCGACGCCCGCATCTTCGTGGGCGTGCGCATCGCCCGGCGCCAGGAGCGCGCCGCCGAGATCGTGGCGGACCCGGAGGGAGGCTGGCTACGACGTCGTCGACCTCACTCGACGACGAGCTTCGCGTCAAGTCGCGCGCGCTCCATGATCGGCGGGCGTGCCACCCCGGCGTGCCCGAGCGCCCTCTCTCTCCTTCCCTCTTCCCCGAGTCGCCCGCGCTGGCCCACTTCCCGAGGTGCTGGGCACCCGCCGTGGAACATCACCCTGTTCCACTACCGCGCACCGACGGCGCCGGACTGCGGCCGCATCCTGTGCGCCTTCGCGGCCGGTCCCGACGACGTCGGAGCTGACTCGAGCACACGTGACCGTCTCGGCCACTCCTACAACGAGGAGATCGGCGACCCGCCTTCCGCTTCTTCCTGGGCCTGATGATCCGGGGAGGACCAGGGGTGGCTCCACCTCGTCCTCATGGGTGGGGCGCGCGGACGGTGGGCCCGTGTAAAGGTGGCAGGCATCACCATGCAATAAGGGCTCGCTGCCTCTGTTGAAACTCCCATACAGGTCGGTCGACATCATTTAGCTCGCGGCTGGCGAGCCGTGAGAGTCTCCGCCTGACCCAGCCCTTCGACCCGGCCTCATCTCGACCAGGAGAAAAATATGACCCGCATGTCGACGTCGTCGCGTTCCTGCCTCGCCCTCACAACCGCGTGGGTGGGCATCGCCCAGTGGCGCCCATCGCAGGCCAACACGATCGAGGGCGTCGAGGCCGAGATCGTTTACACGCGCTCCTTCCAACCTCAGCCCCTCGTTCAAGCCGAGTGAGATTCGCGCACGGTGGTCGTCTCAGCGTGACCCGGGCCGGCGCCGCCTCTGACGAGAGCCCTGAAGTCCCTCACGCGCTGATCTTCGTCACCCCCGAGTGCTAACTCTCCATCGGCGCGCGCTGAAGAACGCCATCGACTTCCTCCAGCCCGGCGCCGTGGCCACCAAGGGCGCGGGCGTGGTCGGCTACTCACAGCGTCGGTATCCGGTGCCGTCAGCCACCTCCAGCAGATCCTCCAGGGCATGGGCGCCACCGTCGTGGCCTCCAACGGGTTCCTGTCGCTCACCACCGACTCCCCGCCGACGGCGCCTTCCTCGCCGGGCCTCTTCCACGACGCCGAGGTGCCATCAGTGTGGCGCGACGTCGTCGCCCACCTGGACGCCCTCTGGCCTCCTCGCGCTGGAGAGGGACTCCCTGATGTCGGCTGTCCGGCTGAGCCGGCGATGCCAGTCCACCACGTCGCCGGCTCGGCGGTACCTGCGGGCGCGGGCGGCGACGTCGAACCAGCGCGGCGGCTGCCGCGCGCGGCATGGCGGGTGGGTAGGGCTCTCACCCTGGGCGACCGAGCGCAGCGGGCGAGGCGGTTCCCAACGGGACGACAGGAGGCGGGATCACGGCGAGCGCAGGTACCGGGATGGCGAGCACGGTTACCGGCGTGGCTCCGGGCGGCGGGCGACCGAGCTACCGAGGAGCGGGCCGCGGTGGCGAATTGTCAGCCACCGAGGCAGTGACCGCGGCTACTGGGATCAGCGAGCGCGGTCAAGCTCGCGCCGCGTCTACGACGACGAGCCCCCGCGACGGCCTCCTGGCCGACCTCATCGGCCACCTCCACGCCCCCGATGGACGCTCCCTACGCCGCCTTCCAGCGCGCGCGATCGACGTCGGACGGTACCGGGCGCCCGCCGGCTGGTTCCTGCAACATCGACCGCGTCCCGTCCGACCCGCGCCCCGCCCACGCGCATCTACACGTGGACGTGCCCACTGATCTGCTGCGAGCTGGAGTCCATCGCCGACGAGGGCGACCTGCTGGCCGACGTCGACCGGGCGCCCGCCGTCGGGAGCACTTCCTCACCCGCGAGCCGCACGCCGGATCTGCGCACGGCGCGGTCCATCGCCTCCCCGGGCCAGGGAGAGGATCCTGCAGCGTTCTGCAGCATCATTCTGCGCTCCTGACGAGAAGAAGGAGGGGTCCGGTTGCCTGGAGGTCCGCGCCTCGCCTGGCCCCTGCCTGCCCAGGGCGCTCCATCCAGGGGCACGAGGCCTCCCGGATCGTGGGGCGCGACCTCGTGCGCGAGCTGGAGGAGGCCAGCGGACCACCGGCGAAGCGTGCGATCGCCGCCTCGTGCACCACATCGCCACCCTCGAGGACTCACTTCGGCCCTGACCGCGACGGCAGCCCGCAACGGCTGGCAGTGTCCTTCCTCGCCGACGGTTCCGTTCCTGCCGCGCCGCTGCTCCGGGTGAGCGACGAGCTCCCCGACGGCGGCGCGTCCCCTCGAGGCCCCCGAGTCCATGGCCGCCACGGTGGAGCCCCGCATCGCAGGACGGTGCGCGCGGCACCGTCATCGAGGTGGCGGGCGTCAACGTCATCGTCGGAGTGCGGCTACCACGGCAAGTCCACGCCGCTGAGCGCCATCGAGCGCGGCGTGTCCAGCACGTGCCCGACGGGCGCGAGCCTCGTCGCCACGGTCTGACGCAGCTGGCGCGTGCGTGGGCCGCCGGACGGGCGCGCGTGCCAGACCGGCGTCGACCTGACCCCTTCATCTCCCGGCGTCGGCCGGGCGCGCGCCAATTCCGCCTTCACCACCCGCAACGCCCGGGATCCACCCTCCCCAGGCCGCCTCCATCATCGAGGCTCACGGAGGCCGGCTCCACCGTGCTGCCGCTGCTGGACGAGGACACCTCCGCTGGCCCGTGAACCCAGCTCATCCAGACTCGACTATGCGCATGAGCTGGCGCCGCCGAGACCGCGAGCCCATCACTCTGGTGGGACCGTCATTGCCGCGTCGACACCTGCCAGCGTGGCGTCTCCACGGTCAGCGGCTGCAGCGGCGGCCCGCTACCTGGACGTGGCAGACCGGGTCCGTCATGACGCCTACCACCTGCGCGATGCGTCACCGAGCAGGCCCGCCGGGTCGTGGCCGACCAGCCCCGGCCCTCACCGAGCTGGAGGACTTTCGCCGCGCCTCGCAGCGCGTCTGAGCCCGCCCTGCCGCGCGCACCTGCCGGGGACCGGTGCGCACCCGCGCCCAGGGCACTTCCACCTCGTCCCGGGACCGGGAGGACATCTGACATCTTCCGGACGTCGGCGGCGTCACCCACCCCGGGCAGGCCGAGGCCATCGCCGGCCGTCTGCGGGCTCGCCGGAGCAGCGCTCGACGGGGTTCCCTGCTGCGCGAGTGCCTGGACGTGACCCTTTGGAGGCTGCTCGACGAGGAGGGCCTGGACGCCCTGACCGACGAGCGCCAGCGGCCTGCCTTCCTCGAGCGCCCCCGCATGGTCGACGACCGGCGCGGGCTGTCACCGCCGCTACCGCAAGCTCGAACTGGCCGACCGGCGGAGCGAGGACTGACGAGGCGAGCACCTCGACCGCTCGCCTTTCCCACCCGCATTCTCAGTCAAAACCACAAACGACGCGGCTCCGGTCACGTCTTTGAAGATCTGGTCGAAGTCATCCACGATGCCGAGGTGTCCACAATACAACGGCGCCGCCGGCTGTTTCCACAGGGCGTGCGAGTGCGCCGGGCGTCGCGCCGCGCAGCAGTGAGGATGTGACCACCGCGATCTCCTCCCCGCCCCTGTTGACGACGCGCGCCCTGCAGCCCGCTGCCGTGGAACGAGACCGGGCTCGACGGCGCCGTGTGCGCGCCTCGACCTCAGCCACGACCGGCTGCGTGTCGCCGCTGGTGTCTCGCTGCGCCCCGTGCGGCCTGGCAGGAGGCTGCGTGGATGGAGCGCCACGAGCTGCCGCTCGAGGCGGCGCATCGGTGCTATCGTCACGAGCTGAGGCGCTGGCAGGCGCCTCCCGCTGTCGCCGCTTACGGCTGCCACTGGTGGGGACGGTTCTGCGCCGCGGAGTGTCGCGGACGGACACCCCGGCTGCGTGCGGACCTTCCTGCTGAGGCGCCACGTCCGGCGCCTCGGCACTGAGGTCAGTCAGAGTGGGCGGGAATCTTCGCCGTCGCGTTGCCGGACCACTCATCGACCTGGTCTGGTGGGAACGGGCCTCATGGCGGGGTCGCCGCCATGGATGCGGCCCTGCACAACGGACTGCAGCCGCGCGGAGGCCCTGGAGGAGGCGCTGGCGCGGTGCCCGGAGACGGCTATCGTGGCGCCCCTCGTGGAAGCCTGGCAGGCCGTGCGCTTTGGCCGACGGTCGCCCGAGTCGCCGCGAGCCGATGCTCGCGCGTGCGCATGTGGGAGCACCGGCCTCTCACGCCGGACCCGCAGGTGAGCGAGCGGTCGGTCGGAGCTCTACATCCGGACTTCTACCGCCTGGACTGCGGGTGGCTGTGGAGCCTCGACGGTCGGGTCATACAGTCGGCCTCCTTCGGGTGCAGGACCCGGAGGACGTCGCGGCGTGAGAAGCTCCGGGAGTGACGCGCTGCGGGCCCTCGGCTTGATGGTGGCGTGCCCGCCGGACATGGGCGCAGGCCTCGGGTGATGCCCGGGCGCAGATGCTGCGGCGGCTGTCCGCCGCCGGGGTCAGGCCCACTGGCCGACGCTGCGCGAGCCCCCTCCTCCTTCCCCACTCCTCATTTCGACCAAACTTGCAGAACTCGACCCGGAGCCGCGTCGATTCCTGGAAGTCTCTGTCGAAGCGGCGTGGGCTGGCGGCGGCCGGTGCGGCTCGCGCTGCGAGCGTGCTGAACCCGGTCCGCACTCGGTGCGGCACCTGCCAGTGCGCGGGTGACGAGGCGACTCGAGATGGTCTTGTCGGAAGCGGCCGACGCGGTAGCCGGCCTGGAGATTTGAACAGCACCACGCGAGTCGCAGCGCCGCCGGGGTTGCGCGTCACGGGCCACGCTGACGCAGCGTCGAGTATCTGCATCTGGCGCAGGATGCCTCGCGACTGCCGGCGTCGCGCCACGCGCCCGCAATCAGTACATTGAGGCGCTTGAGGGCCTCGACCTCGCGCAGGAAGAAGCCGAGCGCCTTCCTTCCGGCCGCGCGCCACCAGCCGGCGCGTAGGTGGCTGAGCTGCCTGACGGCGTCGGCACAGGGCGTCGTAGTCGACACCGACGACCTCGGTGCGGCGTCCCGCCCGGATCCGCTCCAGGGCGGCGTGTGCGCCAGCGGCAGGATGACCCGGCGACGTCATCGACGGCGTTGTTGCGGGTGTGAGCTTTTCGCTCGACCTCCCGGCAGCTTTGCTGCCATCACGGGCAGGCGCGCGTCGACCCTTCCGTGGTGCGCGACGGAGGAGCGCAGCCCGCCGGTGAGGCGGGCGGTGGAGCGACATGGCGATGAGCAGCCTCGGTCGCGCGCGCCACTGGAAGTCCCTGTCCCCAGACCAGTGAGTCTCGCAGACGTCCCTGCCGGAGACCGGTCCGGCGGGGTGCTCTTCCGTCCGCTGGCTGCCCGCCCGCTGGAGTCCCTGTGGTGCGCAGGGAAACGGGTCAGGAAGCTCGCGGGCGCCCGCCAGCTGGCGTGCGGTCACAGCCTGATCGGCGTCCTCAAGCACAATGTGTGAGAACGCTGGCGATTGACCGGGCAGCACAGGTGGCGCCCTCAGTCCGGCAGTGCGTCTTCAGCCAGGATGTCCGTCCAAGGGTAGGTCCGTGATGCCGACCGCGGTGCCCACCCCGTTGCCGTGGCTGCAGTAGCCGTTCGCGTGTGCAGGCCTTGGTGGTAGTCCTCGGCCAGGCAGTAGCCACGAACGAGCCGGCGCGTCGGCGGCGTCCTCGATGGTGGCTCGTCGCAGGTCCCCAGGCCCAGGCGCGGGTCAGCTCGCCTGGAAAGGTTTCGCGGATCCGGCACGGCCGCCTCGTGCAGGCGGACGTCGTCGTCCACAACCGCCGAGCGGTACTGCGCCGACGTCGCTGCCGTGACGGTTCAGGTGCGTGGAGTCGCGTTCTCAGAACGTCCGCAGGCCCCCGCCCTCGCCGCAGACAGTCGGGTCGTAGACGACGCGGCACCGCCCCGGCGTGGCTCGGTCGCCCCGGTGCACACCTCCTGGCGCGGGGTTGCATCTCACCTCCCATGTAGCTTTCGACCGACGTCGAGAGCCGACGCCGTCCTGGCGCCACAGTGTGATCCGGCCCACGCCCCAGAAGCAGCCGGCTGCCGATAGATGGACCCGGACCGCCCTCGGGCCACGGTCCGTCCGGCATGGCGTGCCCAGCACCGGATGGTCCCTGGGGGCGGTTTTGAACGGCGTCCGGCATGGCCGGCGCCGATCCGCTGAGTGAGTGACGAAGGGCGCGGGACATGAGAACAGCTGGTACTGCGCCCCGCCTCTATTCCCGCCCGCGCTCACTGACCGCGAGGAGAGGTCAAGGAGGTTCAGGGCAGGTGTCAGTCAGGAACTCGGCGAGGGCCCGGGCCCGGATCCGTTCAGCTCCAGACGGTGCAGCGCCCGCTCGCGCCAGTCGAGGAAGCTCTGGGAACCCGCCGGTGAGCAAGGCCTGAAGCCTCGCCGCTGTCGACGGCGACGATGTCCCGCCGCTGATCCTCCTCGCCTTCACACCTTGCGTGCATGGCGCGCAGACTCTCAGCGGTGTGGTTCTCGCGGACGATGCAGCTGGGGCCTCGAGGGCTGACGATCGACTTTGAAGCCCGCCGGAGACGCGCAGATCAAAGATGAAGCGCACCGGCGGTGAGGTGGGCGCCTCGGTCCCCGCCGTCAATCGCTCTCATCCTCGAGTCACATTGGAGAAGTGAAGTCTCTGAAGCCCATCGACATCGATGTCGGTTCCGTCCTCGCTGGCGCGACGTCGCGGATGATGTACCGATCTGCGCTGGAGGGCGTAAAAGACTCTATCGTGCACTCGACGCCGTCGCAAGAACTCCCCGCATCGCCGTTGCGATCCGGATCAGACGAGTTTTGTCCTCGTCGATCTTGTAGCCACAGACAGAGAGAGAAGCCCATGGGTGGACACGTCCCGTCCGTGGTCGAGTCCCTCGTTTTGCCGGAATGCGCGTCTACTCGTACTTTAATGCGGTTGCATTTCGCCAGCTGCTGTGGCTACAACAATCTCAATCTCACCTCGGTCTGCGTCATCCTCACTCTTGCGGCAGCTGGTCGATCCTGGTGATTCCCGACCGGACCGCCGTAGAACAGCAGGGGCAACCGTCACGAATGAACGAGGAAGCTCGTCGACCTGGCATGCGGTCGTCGAGCAAGCCCGCACTCGTCATCGCTGAGATGCAGTGTAGCAAAGCGCGCTCAGCCCGAGTCGTAGGAATGGAGGCGGAGGACGAGATCTCGTGGTAGCGTCGTCGAACAACAGTGTCTCGACCCGTCGGCGTCTGCCAGGTGTGTGTGTGTCGCTGAGAGTGTGCTGCGCTGCAGCTGCCCAGCCTCGGCGCTTCAAGAAAGTTCGCAACCCCGCTTCTGCCGCCCCTGATGCTGCGTCCATCGCTGAATCTGTAAAACACATGGCGTGACCCATGACTCTCTCGCACTCATCTCAGGTTGGTTGTTTTCCTGGCGTGTCGATAGGAGCCGAGCAGCTCGCGCAGCCCCACGAATCCCCGGTGGCTGCCGCGAGAAACGCCCGGCTCGCGGAGCGGGTTCAGGACCCGCCTCGACCTTGACGATCTCGGCTCTTGACCCTCCCGGCCTGCGTGGGGGCCCTCGCAGGCATTTGCACGGTGTCGCGCAACGGCAGTCTCCAGCGGAGGGCCTCACCCAGCGCGTCGGGGGAGAAGACCTTGACGCCATCGGGCACGTCCTCGGTGATCTCCCTGACCGCCCAGGGCGAAGCACCTGCTCCTGCCGGCCACCTTCGCGGTGACGATGGTGCCGGCTGAGACCGAGCCGTGCCCGTCGGCCGCCTCGCCGATCTGTGCGTCTCCAGGGTCTCCTCGAGCGGGATGATGCGCGCCCGCTGAGCCCCGCCTCCTCGCGGGCGGCGTGGTAGCCGGGCGCGTTCTCCCGCAGGTCACCCTCCTGGCGGGCCGCCTCCACGCGCTGGGCGATCTCCTTTGCGCTCGGCCGTCTTGCGGTGCTCGAGCTCGGTGGATAGCCGGTCGTAGGCCTCCTGGGTGAGCCAGGTGCCCTGTGACTGCTCGGACATGGGTCCTCCTTGATGACTGGTGCTGGTCGCTCGGCAGCCGGTCGGGTCACCTTGCGACGACGACACCCGGCGGCTCCTCGTAGGGCCGACCGGGGTTGAAGGGCGAGTCCACGCCGCAGCCTGATGCTGTGAGTTGGCGAAAAGGTGCTGGAATATTCCGGGTCCGCGGTCGGGTGCCGAGGCGGGTGAATCTCGCCGGGCCCGCCTGATCAGCGGCGTCGCGGGGGTCGGAAGACTCGGGTAAAGCGCTCGGCTCGACGGTGGCGGCTCGTGCACCGGCCTGGCGGCTCGGGGTCGCCTCACGGTCGGCCCGCCCCTCTAGCGCACAACCGCCAGGAAGCAGGCCACGCACTGGCAGGCCCAAGCGGCCACGGTGCACACGTGGAAGATCTCGTGGAAGCCGAACCAGCGCGGCGAGGGATCGGGCGTCTTGCGCGCGTAGACGACGGCACCAGCGTGTAGGTCACGCCCCCGGCCACCAGCAGCCACACGATCGCGGGGCCGCCTTCCGCCAGAACTGCGGCAGGAACCAGACCGCCACCCAGCCCAGGATGATGTAGAGGGCGGTGGTGAACCAGCGCGGAGCGTGCATCCACAACAGGTTCGTGGCCGTGCGATCGCGGCTCCCGCCCACACGATCCCCAGGACCAGGGTGGCCGTGCGTTGGCAGCAGCGCCGCCGACAGGGGCGGTAGAGTGCCGGCGATGAGCAGTAGATGTTCGCGTGGTCGATCCGCCGCAGCGTGGCCGCCACTCGCGGGCCAGTGCGCCCGGTGCCGATGTGGTAGACGCCGGAGTTGGCGAACAGCAGCAGCGAGCAGGTCAGGTAGACGGCACAGGCCCACTTCAGGCTCCTGCTCGGCGCCAGCGACCGTCAGCACGATGCAGGGCAGCCAGGGGCCAGTGGCGCGGTGCCGGCGTGGATCCACCCGCGCAGCCCTCGGCTTGACGGCGGCGATGACGCCCTTGGCGCTCGTGGACGCGGAGCGGCGCGAGGCCGGCGGCGCTCGATGGCGATGTCGCGTGACATGGGCGTGAGCGTCCTTCTGGGTGGCGTGGGCTGAGCCCGGGACCGGTTCTGAACCTTACGACCCCGTAGGTTACGTGAGCGTAGCTGTGGTGGTAGCGGTCCGGACGGTGATGTGGACGCGGCAGGCCGATCACGTGCCTCGAGGTTCCTCGGCCGTCGTCGCCTGAGCCGGTGCGGTCGCGCGTCCTCGCATGACCTGCCAGCCCCGGTAACCCTGGATGAACCTGATGACCGATTTTGACCCGGCTGTTAGCCGACTCGTCCAGCACGGGAGGGGCATCGCGCGATAGCGTTGGAGATGGCCTCGAGCTGTCGGGCCCTCGTCCCCATCAATCCCACCGAGGAGTCCGAGGAACACGCGCATGGCAGGCGACAACCTCCTCACGGACATCTACGAGCGCCGGCTGGCTGCGCGCATCGACCCGGCCACGGTGCCCCACCACGTGGGTGTCATCCTCGACGGCAACCGGCGCTGGGGCCAAAGTCCATGGGGGTTCGGGGCCGCGCAGGCCACAAGCGAGGCGCGGACAAGATCGAGGAGTTCCTCGGTGGGCCGAGCAGATGGGGGTCCAGGTCGTCACCCTGTGGCTGCTGAGCGACCGACAACCTCTCCTGAGACCCGGCCGAGCCTCGCTCCCTCGCTGGCATCATCGCCCACGCCGTCGACGAGCTCGCTCGAGACCGGCCGCTGGAGCCTGCGTCTCCGTGGGCGCCGTCGACCTCCTGCCCGAGTTGCTGGCCGAGCGCCTGCGCGCTGCCGTCGTCCGTTCCCGGCCCGCGAGCGCCGGGGCCTCCGAGTCGGACGGGGCGGCGGGTCATGTGGGCCGAGACCGCCGAGGTCGAGGATCGGCGCATGCAGGTCAACATCGCCGTCGGCTCGGGGGCCGCCAGGAGATCGCCGACGCCGTGCGCGAGCTGCTGCGCAGCGGGCTCGCCGCCGGGGCGAGCCTGGAGGAGGTGGCCGCCCCGCTCAGCGAGAGAGGACATCACCGAGCACCCTCACACCAAGGGCCAGCCAGACCCCGACCTGGTCATCCGCACCCTCGGGCGAGCAGCGGCTCTCCGGATTCCTCCTGTGGCAGTCGGTGCACTCGAGTACTACTTTCTGAGGTCAACTGGCCGGCCTTCCGACGCGTGGACTTCCTGCGTGGCGCTGCGCGACTCCGCCGGCCGAGAGCGACGCCTGGGCAGGTAGACGGGCCGGGGCGCCGCACCGAGACTCGCGGAGGGAGCGCCCGAAGAGGCCGCAGCGCAAGTGACAATACGGGCGTGATGAGCGGTGAATCCCACCCGCCCCGAGGCCTGAGCAGCAGCACAGGCGCAGGTGGTGCGGGCAGTGCGTTGGCGGGAGGAGTTCCGGCGCCGCTGGTCTTCGCCGCCTCCGCCTTCTCTCAGTATCTCGGTGCGGGCTTTGGCTGTCTCACTGTTCTCGCTCATGCCCTCGACGACGGTGGCCTGCAGGCGCCTGCGTGGTGGGCGCTGTCGTGCCCTGGCGCTCCGACGCCCGTGGCGCCGGAGCTGACGCGTCGGGCTCTGGCGCTGGCGGCCGCCTTTGGGACGGCCACCGCCACCACGAACGTCATCTTCTACGCGGCGATCTCACTGCTTCCGCTGGGAACGGTCGTCTCCTTGGAGTTCCTCGGACCGGTCGCCGTCGCCGTTGTCACGGGGCAGCGGGTGGCGACCGCGCTTGGCTGCGCGCCACGCCCCACGCGTGTGAGCGGGGTCCTTGGGGTGGTGGGATCTCAGGATGACGGTTTCCTCGGTCCGGGCGCCGCCCGGCCTGGCTGGTGCCCGGTCCCGGCGCGCGTCGACTCACCGACGCCTCGCGCGTCGGCCGCGTACGCCGGCACTCACGCACCGACGCACGCTGCCAGCGACACGCGCCGGCGTGCTCGCGGTCCCAACTCGACAGGATCCTCGTGGCCGCACACCGCACCTCCGCCTCACACCGCTTCGCCTCCGGGAAAGACTCCGGCCGCGGGTGAGCCACCGCCGACCTCGGCGTGACTCCTGACCTCGCCGCCGACCTCGACGCCCGCGGCTTCACCGCACCCTTCCCCATCCAGGCCGCCACCCTGCCCGACACACTCGCCGGACGCGACGTGCTCGGCCGCGGCGCACCGGCTCGCAAGACCCCTGGCCTTCAGCCTGCTCTGCTGGTCCAGCGCCTGGCGCAGCAGGACAGGCCCGCCTCGGCCACCCCATCGGGCTGGTCCTGGCACCCACCCGCGAGCTCGCCCTCCAGATCGCTGAGGTCATCGAGCCTTCTGGCCCGCGTGGTCGACATGGATGTGACCACCATCTTCGGCGGGGTCTCCGCCAAGCCCCAGGAGAAGGCCTTAAAGCGGGCGTCGACGTCGTCGTCGCCCGCCCCGGCCGGCTCCTGGACCCTCATGGGACAGGGGTCGTCAGCCTCGACGAGGTCGAGATCACCGTCCCGGACGAGGCCGACCACATGGCCGACCTCGGCTTTCCCTGCCGGGCGTCCGCCGCATCCTGCGCGCCACCCCGCAGCGCGGCCAGCGCCTGCTGTTCTCCGCCACCCTGGACAACGGCGTGGACACCCTGGTCAAGGAGTTCCTCCACAACCCGCTGCAGCACTCCGTGGACCCTCGACCTCGCCCGTGGACGCCATGACCCACCGCGTGTGGATGGTCGCGGACAAGACCGCCAAGGACGGCATCGTGCGGCGCCTGGCCTCCGGGAGGGGCAGCGCATCCTGTTCACCCGCACCAAGCACCTCGCCCGGCGCCTGGCCCGCAAGCTCGTCCAGGCAGGGATCCCGCCGTCGAGCTGCAGGGCAACATGAGCCAGAAGGCGCGCGAGCGCGCCTGCGGGCCTTCTCCACGGGGCAGGTCCACGCCATGGTCGCCACCGACATCGCCGCCCGGGGGATCGACGTCTCCGGCGTCGAGCTCGTCGTCCACGTCGACCCGCCCGCCGAGCACAAGGCCCACCTGCACCGCTCGGGCCGCACCGCCCGCGCCGGGGCCGCCGGGAGCGTCATCACCCTCGTCCTGCCCGAGCAGAAGCACGATGTGCAGGGCCTGCTCAAGAAGGCGCGGATCCGTGCGGACATCGAGCGCATCCGTCCCGACGACGACGCCGTGGCCGCCCTCGTGGGGCAGGTCGCCGAGGCCGTTGCACCGGAGGACATGCCCGAGGGCGTGGCCATCAAGGGCGGCAGCCCCAGCGGGCGGGCCTCCACCGGGCGGCCGGGACACGGTCACGGAGAAGCGGGACGCAGTCGGTCCGGTCGCGCAGATCGCGGCGGTCGCGGTGCGAAGCGGCGCGGCGGAAGTGGTGAGCGGGGCTCCGGGCAGCCCTCCGGCCGGGGTGGCCGCAGCGGTGGAGCTCGTAGGCACGGATCCGCGGCCGCGGGGCCAAGGGAGGCCAGGGAAGTCCCGCCTGACGCCTTGCGGTAGACGGCATTCGGCGCGAGGTGCTGGGCGTCGACGACGCCGTGCTCGCGACGAGCCCCCCCCGTACCCGCAACGCTGAGCGGCGTCGTTGGTGGAGCAAGCCGGTCCTGGCTCGGGCCGGGCGGAAGTGGGGCGTCAGTGCTACCGTCGAGTGGCTGACGGCAATTGGGAGGGTGGCTGGAGAGCGTGGCAGTGCACCTTTCACGGCGAGCTCTGACCGGAGTGATGACGGGTCTCATCCTGGCCGGCTGCGCTCCTCGGGGCCGCAGCGAGCGGCAGAGCACTCGACTCCGCCGTCGTACCTGCGCTCGCGCGGGGCCGGCGTTGCGCCGAGCCTGCGGCCGACGTCAGCAGAACTGTCGGTTCCTGCTGCGTTCTCCCTACACCGACCCTGAGGGCGAGACCTCCGACTGCATCTTCTACGCGGCCACGGACGTGCCGGTCGGACTGGTCGTCTACCCTCGACGGCGACGGGCAGTCCTTCCACAGTCAAGGGAACCAGAGCCGGGACGAGAGGTCCCGCGGAGGCCTGGCCGGCGTCGGGGAGTCGTCGAGGCGGCGAGCGCTCGCGGGTACGACGTGGTCTCGGTGCGATCTCCCGGAGACGACGGAATCTGGTGGCTGGAGGATCAGGACGGCAAGGTCCGCTACCTGGGGAGGCGCTCGACTACGTGGTCGCCGAGTGCGGTGCCACCATGGATCGGGTCTGGTTCGTGGGCTACTCCGGAGGATCGGAGTTCATCAGCCAGTGGTTCTTCCCGGTCTACGCCGAGAGCATGGCGGGCGGGGGCTTCCTGCTCTTCGGGGGTGGTGATGCGCCCGAGGAACAGGCGATGTTCTCCGACGGTGCCAAGGAACGGCTCTCGCTGAACTGGGTGAGCGGGACGCGCGACGTGCCCGCCAACAGCCTCGACGGATTCGACGGCATCGGGCACGCCAGGAACAGCCTGACCTACTACCGAGCCGCGGGTTTCCGTCACACCTGGAACGAGTGGCCCGACGACGACCACGGCAGCATCACCGAGAAGTTCGGTAGCTACGTCGGCCGTGTGCTCGATGCCGCTTCAAGCGGAAAATGACCAAGCTGTCTCGGAGGTTGGTCGGCGAGTCCCCGGAGCAGTCCGTGATCAGTAAGGCGCGGTCCTCAGGGCCGAGTATGTCATTGCGGCCGCGCGACCTGTGCTCACATCCGGCCATCTGGGCTGGCGCCGATCGAGCCCAGGTCGACATGAGCGTCCTCTCCCGCTCCCGCTGGACGGGGCGTCCACCCCGCGTGGATCGGCGCCATCTGAGTTCACCGGATTCCAGCAACCATCACGCAGCCCGAAAGCTTGTGCCGGCAGGATGGTGGGAGGGTGTCGCTGTCTGCGTCCCAGGAACGAGTAAGGCCCCGGCCCCTTCCGGGATGACCGAGGCGGCCGGTACCCCCTGTGGGGCTCGAACCCACGACCTTCGGATTAAAAGTCCGCAAGTGAGCCGCTGCCTGGTGCGAGCACGCCAGTGCTCGCCAGCACTGGTTCGCTCACTGCGCCATCATTGCCAGCAATAGCGCTGTGCCGGCAATAGCAGCAGGGGATGCTCCGATGGAAAGCAGGCGCCCCGACCCAGCGAGAACCCGCAACGACGCGCAACCTCCCTCCCAAGAGGCCAGTCCTCCCAATTGCTGACAATGACGCAAATGCGGCAATAGCGGCATTGCCAGCAAAGCCAGCAATGACGGCAACCAGCAAGACCTGACCTCAAGGGAGACAAGCACATGACCAGCTACGAGTACGCCCCCAGCCTCGCCCACATCATCCAGCGCGAGGCCCAGGCCCTCATCAGCGCCCTCGTCGACGGCGACGACGTCGACGCGGCTACCACGCTCGCCACCATCGCCGAGCTCGTCGAGCGCGATGCAGCGCTGGCTCGGCCCCGACGCTCCGCTAACGCCTGCTCGGGCACCTGGGCCCGACAGCCGCCACCCGTCACCCCAAGCACTACCGCTACCGCCTCGACAGTGCCGGCCAGCGTAGCCAGCCTCACCCCGGCAGGCAAGACGGGGAGGAGACGGCATGAGCACCACCGCCGACCCCGCAGGCACCAACCAGACCGATGACAGTTCGCAGCCCCTGCCAGGGCAGACGAGCATCTACGACTTCCTCAACGCAGAAGGAGCGTTGCCGTACGGCGATTGACCTTTGAGCAGCACCTCCTCCTCATGGGCGCTAAAGCAGAGCTCACTAGCAAGGTTCGCGACCGTGTAGCCGACGGTGAGACCTACCTCCAGGACACGCTCAGAACGCTGGAGACCATCGAGAGAACCATCGCCGACGGCACCGTCCACATCGAGCCGGCGAAGCGCCCGACCGCAGCCTGAAGGAAGGAGCAACCGATCGCGAAAAATCAACACCCATGAGGGTTCTCCTTCTCCAGGCAGCAGTCAACGAGCTCGCCACTGAAATCAGAACCAAGGTCGAGGCCGGCGACTACTGGCTGGCCAGCACCCACGGCCACCGTCGAGAACCTCGACCACAAACTCCACAACGCAGCCATAACCCACCGTAGTCAGAGAATCGGAGAAGCAGCATGACGCTCGAAACCATCACCCTCACCTTTAGACAGTATGCACTCCTCATCCTCGCGATCGAGAAGCAGGTCACCGACCTTCGCAGCAAGGCAAGCAACTCAGGCTTGACCAAGGAGCACCTCGACGAATACGAGACGCTCCTCGACCTCATCACCCACGACCACGCCTTCCAGGTCGAGACCCCAGCACCCGAGGAGACAGCATGACCGCCCCAAGCGTCACAGCCAGCCCTCTAGACCTTACCGACATCCGCGCACGCCTCACCGCCGCCACAAGCGGCCCCTGGAATCAGGGCTCTGACGAGCTCACCGTCACCGCCGGCACATGGCCCATCGCCATCGTCGGCGTCGGGCTCGACGACATCACCGTCGACTACGAGAACGGAGAAGTGTTCTTCGACCACGTCAGCAACTCCGCTGACGCCGACCTCGAACTCATCAGCCACGCCCCCGAAGACATCAAGAACCTCCTCAACGAGGTCAACCGACTCACTGAGGCGCTCAAGGAGATCGACTGGCTCATTGAGACAGTCGGTCCAGACGACTTCGTCTACAAAGTACAGCTCGTCCTTGAAGACAACCTCTGAACAATCCACAACCACTCAAGGAAGGACAGTCTCATGGCTGAGAGACACCATCATCCCATCGTTGAGAACCTCACCAAGGACCCCCGAGATCCACTACACACCCACCGGCGCGGCGGTGGCCTCCTTCACCGTCGCCTCACGCCGCGCACCTTCGACCGCCAGGCTGGCCAGTGGAAGGACGGGCAGCCCCTGTTCATGCCCTGCCAGGCATGGCGCCAGATGGCCGAGCACATCGCCGAGTCACTCACCAAGGGCACGCGCGTCATCGTCCAGGGCCGCCTCACCCAGCGCACCTACACCACCCGAGACGGAGAACAGCGCACAGTCGTGGAGACGCAGGTAGACGAGATCGGCCCCTCCCTGCGCTACGCCAACGCCCAGGTCACCCGCCAGCCCCGCGACGGAGGCCAAGCCAACCGCCAGCAGGGCGGCTACGGCGGCCAGGGCCAGTCCGGGTACAACGCCCCCGCCGGCGGCGCCATGCCGGGAGATCCGTGGGTCACGGGCGGCTCGACCCCCTACGGTGACGAACCCTCGTTCTGAACAGATGACCAAATTCTCGCGAACAAGATAAGAAACTGTGCTCATGATCAACTGGCCACGTACTATCCTCCGAGCTATCGCTATCGGCATCCTCGTATTCTCATTTCTCGTGTGCTCGATAACCTGTATGCCTTTTTGAGGAGTTCGTGGCGGCATCCCCAGTGCCTGAGCGCAGATCGTCTCCCTCATCATCGTGCTCGCCCTGTCGGCGCCACGCCCTCTGGGCTCTCATCGTGGTCGCAGCCAGGACAGCAATCGACATAATCAACAAAGAAGCTCTCCAGAAGAACCGTACAGGGGACCTGGAGATCTGGGTGCAGATCCAGCCCAGAAGCGGCACGAGACGCTTATCGACGCCATTCTACCGTCTGAGGCCGGCCTGGGATGAGGCACACAGCAGCAAGTACACCGGCACTATCAAGCACTGCCGGCGCCACGAAGCCGCCCACGCCGTTGTCACCTGGGCACTAGGCGGAACCGTCCTCCATCGACGCACACCGAACACGCACCGTCATCCGATTCCACACCCCGGAGCCGCAGCGGCAGCGTGGTTCAGACTCCGTCGACCTGGCCGGCCTCGCACGGGGAAGTCATCGACGACAGCCAGGCGCACGGCGCCGATGACGAGCATCGACTCCGCCTACAGGGCATGCCCGACCGTGCTAGCCGCCATGGGATACCGCCCCGACGGCTACAACGGACCCCTCACCCCCCAGCGACCTTGTCGCGTGCCATCGAAACCGAGCAAGGCTCCTGGCCCGAGCACCAAGAGTCGTCACCGCCGCCGCGAAAGCACTGAAGAAACACGACGACAAGCTCGACGGGTCAGACTCCACCGCATCCTCGACAAAGGTCGCCAAAACCACCTCAACGCCCGTCGCTCGAAGCGGTCGGCTAACCCGCTATGCGCCCTACCAGCACCCCCGAAGACAGGAACCACCAACTATGACCACCCCATTGTTGCCGTCGCCAGCCGAAGGGCGGTGTCGGCAAGACCGCCACCGCCGTCAACCTGGCCGACGCCCTGGCCCGCGCCGGCCACCGCATCCTGGTGATCGACGCGGACCCCCAGTCCAACGCAACCAGCATCCTCGACGTTGAGCTCCGATCCGTCGAGGCCGGACCCTCTCGACGTCCTCGCTGCCGTGGCCACCGGCCAGGCAGGGCGCCGGCGCCCCTAGCCGCCGCCGTCCACCCTGCCGGCCCCGCCTGGGAACGGTATCGACGTCATCCCGCACAGCGCGAGCTCGCTCACGCGAAGTCGACTCTGCTGCCGGAAGGGAGTTTCACCTGTGCACCGCCATGGACGGCGCCATCGACGACTACGACGCCGTCATCGTCGACTGCCCACCATCGCTGGGTGCGCTCACCCTCAGTGCGCTCACCGCCGCCACAAGCGTCCTCATCGTTACTGAGCCGAGGCGTCGTCTGTCCGACGGCGTCGCCGAGCTCACCGTCACGATCGACACGGTCGAGCGTTACTACAACCCAGGCCTCACCACCGCAGGCATCCTCATCAACCGCTGGCGAAACGATCGCCTCGAGACCGCGCCGTATGGCGACAAGAACTCGGAGCCATCATGGCGCCGCCATCATCGACCACCCCTACCCGAGCGCGAGGGTGGTAGCAGTCGCAGCAACCAACCGCGTCCCAGTACCCCGACGTGAGGGCATACGACTACGTCGCCGCCATCGAGGCCGTAGCGCGCCACGTCCTCACCAACCAGGGCAAGGAGACGGCCTCGTGAAGCCGCAGCCCCGACCCCGCCGAACCCCAGCGTGCCCAAGGCTGTGGGCCAGACCCCGCAGCACTCACCGCCGGCCAAGCCGCTAATGCCAGCATTGCCAGCAATGGCAGCAATAGCGGATTGGCTGGCAGATCCAGCAGCGGAACTGGCAGTGCCGACGTGCCGATCCTCAAGAAGGTCACCATCCCTGTGTCCCAATCAGAGAGCTCGCAGGCCGAGCACGAACCGTATGGCGCCTGAGAGCGCCCAACCAGACATCCCCACCGTTCCTACAACGAGGCTGATGACCGACTTCATCGAGGCCGGCGTCACCGAAGCGAGGAACGCTCTCAACGGCGGACAGCCCCTACCCCAACACCCACCGGCCAGAGTAATGCGGGCCGGCCGCCGCACCCTAGAAGGGAGACGCGCCCGTGGGATAATCTGATGCTGCCGCCGCGTCACGGCGCGGAGTGGAAGGGAACGCCGGTGCACCCGTGTTGTCACGGGGCCCGGCGTTCGCGCTACATGCTGCGAGGACTGACCTGCTCCGAAACCTCAGCGGAATGTGGCGCCAGGGATCAATCATTAAGTAATGACAACACCTTTAAAATTGTCGGTGACGCACGACGCCCCCACCTCCTCTGGTCAAGGCGTGAGGCGTCCATGCGGGGACAAGGCCTCTCCGCCCGCACCATCACCGAACGAATCCGCGTCATCAACCAGATCACCACTACCACCGGCACCGACCCCGCAGCCCTGACCCCACAGACCATCAGCACCTGGCTCGCCACCCTCCCCAGCGCAGCCACCAAGAGCACGTACTACGCGGTGCTGCGGGCCTGGAGCGCGTGGCCCTCCAGTCCGACCAACGCACCGACGACCCCACCACCCGCGTCCCCAAACCCCTGAACCCCAGCTGGCCACCCCCGACCAGTCACCGACACCCAGCTCGACGCCGTCCCTGCACTCCCACTGCGCCAGGACACCCGAAACCCAAGATCATCCTCGGAGCCTGGACCGGCATGCGCGTCCACGAGATCGCCAAGATCCGCGGAGAGGACATCAGCCCCGTCGCCGGCACCATCACCATCACCGGCAAAGGCGGCCGCACCGACACTCTGCCCGCCCACCAGCTCTCATCCTCCAGCAGGCCAGCCTCTACCCCCGCCGCGGTCTCTGGTTCCCGTCCCCCAAGGACCCGACCGTGCCGTAAGGCCAAGACCGTCGGCGCCGTCATCAGCGCGGCGTTCGACCGCGCCGACGCACCCGCCACCGCCCACCAGCTCAGGCACTACCGCGACATCACCCCTACGCAGGCACCGACAGCAGAGTCGTCCAAAGCCTCATGCGCCACGAGTCCCTAGCCACCACAGGCCGCTACCTCGCCGTCAACACCGACCAGCAGCGCGCGGCACTCAGCGGCCTGCACCCACCCCTCAACGCCACCCAACGCCGAGTCGACGCCGACGTTGGCCGAGAGCTCGCGTAGGTGTGGACAGGCAGAGCTCGGCGCTAGCCATAATGGTGGGGAGCCACCCGATGCCACCCGGATGACTCCCCTAGCAAGGGGGCGGCTTAGCTGATCCACTCTGCTCAGGGCATCCACAGAGGACACCGACGGCCCGGACCAGGCGAGCGACTGAGTTGATGACTTCGCTCACCTTCCGGGTCGTTACCTTGTCCTTGCGGACTTTGACGTGCCGACCTCTCGGCTTGGACACGGCCCTCACCTCCTTCCCCAGCTCCTTTCCTCCCCGGCCAGGGACACTGAGTGTTCCGGGGAAGGTGCCGAAGGAGGCGCCCCCAATCATGCCAGCCCGCGCCGACATCTCGGACAGAATGGACCGATTCTGAACGCTTCCCAGTTCGTCGGCGACACGCCGCCGTTTTGGTGTCCAGAACCCGTGTTCAAAAGAGATGGGTAATCTCGCCAATCCTGAGCCCTGGTGGAGCACGTGATGTCATAAGAGCCATGGCCACCATCGGTTACGCCCGCGTCTCCACCGGCAAATCAACGCTCTCGACATGCAGCTCGACGCCCTGAAGGCGTCGGGCTGCACTCGTGTCTACACCGACACCGCCTCAGGTGCCCCTGTCCGCTCGCCCCGGCCTCGACCAGGCGCTGGCCGAGCTCGACGAGGGTGACACCCTCGTCGTGTGCGCCCTCGACCGCCTTGGACGCTCCCTGCCGCATCTCGTGGCCACCATCGACACCCTCACCCGGCGAGGCGTCAACCCTACGCAGCCTGCACGAGGGCCATCGACACCACCACCCCCCACCGGCCGCCCCATGGTCCACCCTCATCGCCAGTTTGGCTGCGTTCGAGCGCGAGCTCACCATCGAGCGAACCATCGCCGGCCTGGAAGCAGCCAAGCGCCCGAGGCGCCAACCTCGGCCGCCCCACCGTCTGGACACCCCAACGCGCTGAAGCCGCCAGGGCCCTTCTAGCTGCCGGCGCCACCGTCACCGAAGTCGCCCATGCACTCAACGTCAGCAGAGCAACCGTCTACCGGCACGCCAACCCCTGACCAATCAGACGCACGAACACGGCTGCAGGAGGATTCGGGTCGGTGGTCGGCTACGCCGGCCCACGTCGTCAGGCGCACCGCGCCGTAGGGGACGTACTCGTGCGCCCACGAGCCCGTGTATTGGCACCCCTGGGCCAGGACAACGCGGCAGTGCTCGCACCGCCAGGCGTCGTGCCACCAAAAGCCCCCGAACATGAGCACCGCAGCGGCAGGGCAGCATCCCGCCCAGCACCCGCCAGCTGGCCCCACACCCCGGCATACCCCAGGACACCCACCATCAGCATTCGTCTGCGTCGTCATGCCCACGGACCCTAACGGAGAGCACCGACACGAAAAGCCCTCGCACTACCGGTCCACCGTGCTCCTCGGGTCACCAACCTGTGGTCACCTTTCAACCCCGTCTCGTGGGACACCCATCCTAGCCCACGGTCGGTCAGCCGATCGTCAAGGCACGTCACAGCCTGCTGGCCCCGGCACTCGTCACAGCTCCTGCGTCGCCATGACGAGTGCCGCCGCGCGGGCCGTGACCTTCGGCCTTGACGATCACCGGCCGGGCTGCCACAGGGCGCGTCCCCAAGCCTGGGGGACACCGGTCTCGCAGACCGGCAAAGGAATGACCCCAAGGAGGTCAACATGCACATCAGCGCGCCGCGCCAGTACACCCCGGACCAGGGTCAGGGAGTTCGTCGCCGAGGCGATCGAGAGCTACGTCGAGGCCGCTCGCACCGACGCCGACACGACCCTCGATGACCTGGAGTACACCCTGGACATCGCCCGGCACGTCCTGGCTCAGGGGACCCGCTCCTGAGATTCCCGGGGCCGGGAGAGCTGGATCCTCTCCCTGGCCCTCGGCCGGCGCGTGACCCACCATGGATGCGGCCTCGCAGCCGCACCACCACGTCGCCGGACCCCAAGGAGGACATACACGGCGACCCGGGTGAGTCACCCCAATTGTAGCTGGTTCACCTGCCCAGCCGCAGGGCTACCGAGCCCGCTGACGCACCTGTGGAGGCCGCCGGCTGTCGCCGGGGCCGGCGGCCACACACAGGTGGGACAGCGGGACCCCGTACCGGGGCCGTGGACAGGCCCGGGCGCCGCCGGCCAGGCTCACGTCGCCCGACCAGGCCGAGCGCGCACCGAGTCTGCCCACCGCCCCTCAGCCACGCTCACGACGTCACCGTCCGTGGTGGGGCCGGCCTGCACCCCGGCCGCCACTCACCTTGACCCGGCAGCGCCGGCCCCCGTCGAGGCGGCCCGGGCACAGCCCTCCTGCCGTCACCTGCACCTCACCCACCGTCGTTGGTCACCAGTCTTGGGTCACCTTTCCCTGTCTCGTGGGGTCAGCCCGTCGGCGCCCTCCACCAGGAGGACACCGAGCTCTACATCTACAGCTACGCGACGCCAGCCCGCTTCGACTGGGAGGCCATCGACATCCTCAAAGCCCTCACGTGCTACGAGTACCAGGCCTGCGAGGCACCAGGCTGGGACACCTCCACCCCCGAACATACCGCCGGCTGACGACCGAGTCGCGGGAGTCCCGGGTGAACCCTGGGCTCCCGCACCGGTGAGAGAGGTACGTGCGATGTCCCAGCGATTAGGGTGGTGGTCTTCCAGCAGCTTTCTGTGCCGGCCTGGCCGGCGGCGCTGACGCGCCGGTGGGTAGCTGGGTGGGTTCCTGTCTCGGGACACTCCATCGTAGCCCGCGGCCGGTCAACCGATCGTCAAGGCACGCTCCGCCGAACTTGCCTCGGTACTCGTCACAGCTCCTTCGTCGCCATGACGAGTACCGCCGCGCCCGGCTGCGCTCTTCGGCCTTGACGATCACCGGCCGCAGGCTGCTGGCAAGTGCGTCCCCGAACCGGGGGCAGAACGGAAGGAGCCGATCGCGATCACCGTCTACACCAAGCCCAACTGCGTCCAGTGCGCAGCGACCAAGCGCGCCCTGAGCAAGGCCGGAGTCACCTACCGCGAGGTCGACCTCACGGTCGACGCCAACGCCCTGGCTCACCTCAAGGCCCTGGGTTACGCCCAGGCGCCCGTCGTGGTGGCAGGCCCGGACTCCTGGAGCGGCTAGCCGCTGACCGGCTCCAGAACCTGCGCCAGTGACAAGGTGGGGCTCTCGCACGCGAGAGCCCCCCACCCCTTCATGCCGTCGCCTCAGCCGTGGCGTCCGGCTTCTCCCCACCCTGGTCCTCCTCCGCTGCGCGCGCGCCACGAGTTCACCTTCCTGCTGGAGACTCCCAGCCACGTCGCTACCTCTCCCTCGTGGTCGCACCTTCCAGGCCCAGCGCCTCACGAATGAGCTCCCTGGCGTCCCGCCTCGATGTGGGCGACCTCCTTGTCGTAGCGATCGGTCGCGCGCTGGCGAGCGCGATCGATCGTCTCATCTCTTTAGACGCCGCCCGTCGAGCCTCTCGTCGGTGGGCCGCCCACCGATCGGCGACGTCGGCCAGCGCCTTGCGCGCGCGGACGGCGCGCTGCGCGTCCGCGCGCGCCCTCGCCGCAGCTGCACCCTCGACGCCTCGACGTCCTCTGCTCCAATTCCTCAACCTGCTCAGTCTGATCCTGATCACCCATGCCAACCATTCTACCCTGATCCACCCACACCATCCCTACATTCAGGCAGAAAAGCCCTCAGGCATCTCTGCCTGAATGTGAGTCTACTGATCGACCAAGTCGATCAGTAAGAATTCTTCACATCTGGCATCATTGACGGCACAGCGGCTCAGCCGGCTATGCTTCGCCCACGATGACCATCCACCGCGTGAGCGCAGGGATGGCAATGAGTACTACACCTGTGAGGTCGCATCCGACGACGAGCGTCGAGAGCGAAAGCAGGAGCTAGGCGACTACCACCTCAAGTCCGGGGCTCCAGCAGGCGTGTGGATGGGAGAGGAGATCACCCGTCACTTCCATGTCACGGTGAGGTCACTGAGCAGCAGATGCGACCTCTTCGGTCAGGCAAGCGCCCTGACGCCTGCAGGCCATCCGTGACGCGAAGGACGGGGTCGTTGACGAGCGTAATCTCCTCCTTGGCAACCCTTACGCCGTCTATCCGGCGTTTCACCAGGAGTTCACAGACGCCGTCCGCAAGGCCGTCGACGACTTCCGCAATGACAACAACGAGACCGAGCCCAGCAGCCGGAAGATGGCGCAGATCCGCCGCCGGATCGCTCACGACATGTTCGTTGCGGACCGGCACCGCGAGCCCGCCAGCAGCGACGAGCTCACACGCTTCCTGACGACTCAGGCCTCGACCAGCCCGCAGGCGGTCGCCGGCTTCGATCTGACGTTCTCCGTTCCCAAGTCCGTCTCCATCATGTGGGCGCTGGGAGACAAGGACCTGCAGAAGCCAGGGTCGAGCAGGCGCACACCAAAGGCTATCGAGGAGACGCTCAACCGGCTCCAGGCGACGTCATCGGCCTCGTGTGCGGGACGTAACGGCGTGCGCTGCGTGAGCGTCGACGGCGTCGTCGCCTGCGTTTTCCGCCACTACGACTCCCGAGCAGGCGACCCGCAACTGCACGACCACATGCTCGTCTCCAACAAGGTCTTCGTGCCCTTCGGGTTCGAGAGAAACGACGACGGAACGCCCGCAGGGGTGTGGCGAACCATCGACTCCAAGGCCTCTGTACAAGCGCAGTTGTCGCATCCTCGACACGCCACGACAACGCACTCATGAGCCACCTGACGGCACGACCTCGGTGTCACCTTCGAGCAGCGCGGAGGCGGCGACCAGCGACGAAGATGGAGATCGCCAGTGTCCCTGAGGCCCTTATTGAGCAGTTCTCGACGCGACGCACCAGCATCAAGGAACGTCTCAACGAGCTGATCGAGCAGTACACCCGCACGCACGGCTCGCGTCCCGGACGCGTCGCCACAATGCACCTGGCGCAGCAGGCGACACTGAGACACGTCGCCCCAGCGCGGCGTGCCACCGCCCGACCGCATCCAGGAAGTGGCGAGACGCCACGCCCGTGCGCTACACGGCCGCCAGCCTCGACGCCGCCAAGGAAGCACAAGCAGCGCAGGCACGCCATGAGCCCACCGCCCGCCAACGACTAGCGCAACCGCTGCGCCGCCAGCCACCAGCAGATACGCTTCCCAGCTGAAGCCCGCTGACGACGCCGTGCTCGCGCAGCGCGTCGTGGCCGCTCTCGAGGAGAGGCGCTCAACCTGGACGCTTCGTCACGTCCAGGCCGAGTCCGCACGCCAGCTCGCCGCCGCAAATGCCGGAGCCAACTGCGACGGTGACCGCATCACGCTCCTGGCCACGCGTGTCCTCACCGACCCTGACTCGATCCTCCTGTCCAAGCCCGAGCCCATCCTGCACAAGGCGCGGGCCGACAAGGACGGATATCCGTATACGACCACCCGGACATGTGGCGCCACACATCACCAGGCGTCATCAAGCGCGAGACGCAACTGCTGGACACCGCCGAGACAGAGCTCATCGCGCCAGTCACCGAGGCCGTCGTGGAGCGCGTCCTGGCAGACGCCGCCAACCGAGGTACCCCGCTCGGTGCCGACCAGGTGCGCATGGTCCGCGCACTGGCCACGAGCCCACGGGCCGTCGTCACGGCCGTCGGCCCGGCCGGTGCGGGCAAGACCACCGCCATGCGCGCCCTCGCGCAGGCGGTCACGCGCCAGGGAGCAACCCCTGATCGGGCTGGCACCTCAGCAGTCGCCGCACGCGCGCTCGGCGAGGCCCTGGAGGTCGAGGCCATGACGGTCCAGCGGTGGCTGACCAAGGAGGCATGGGCCGACCTCAAGCCCGGAGACGTCGTCCTCATCGACGAGGCCGCAATGGTCGGAAACACCTCCCTGACCGCCGTCACCGAGCGCGCCGTGGACGCCGGCGCAACCGTCCGCATGATCGGAGACCCCGCCCAACTCGGTGCCGTCGACGCCAGTGGCGCGTTCGAGCTCCTCCACCGCATTCCAGCCCCGACCCCGTCGAGCCTCGACAGGGTCTGGCGATTCAGGACCCGGCCGAGGCCGACGCCTCCCTCGAGCTACGGTCCGGCCGGCCAGCGAGGCGTTCACCTGTACCAGGACAACGACCGCGTCCGTGGCGGCGCAGAGCAGGAAACTCGCAGAGGCTCACGCCGCGTGGAGAGCAGACCACGACGCCGGCCGACCACACCCGGATTGTCGCCTCAACAACTGAGCGCGTGGCGCGCTCAACGACCAGATCTCCGTCTCCGCGCAGCCGCCGCGAGACCGCCGACGCACCCTACGCGTCACCACCGTGACAGGGCAGGTCATCCGCCTCGGCGACACCGTCCTGCCCCGCCGCAACGACCCCTCCAACAAGTACGGTCGACGGGACCAGCACTTCGTGCGCAACGGCGACCTGTTCACGTGACCGACGTCGCCGCCGACGGGTCACTGACCGTCCGGGCCACCGACCAGTCCCTCGTCCAGTCTGGAGGCCGACTACACGGCCAAGCACTCTCCAACTCGGCTACGCCGCCACCGTCCACCGCTCCCAGGGCGTCACCGTCGACACCGCCCACGCCGTCCTGGACGCCAGCGTTGACCGGTCACCGCCCACGTGGCCATGACCCGTGGCCGCCAGCGCAACAGTGCGTGGCTCGTCGTCGAGGATGACCAGCCCGTCTCCGCAGTCCTGACCGCGATCGCCGAGCGCACCAGCGACAACCCGGCAGCGATCGCCGCAGCTGCCCAGGAGGCCCGCGACGCCCACGACCCGGTGCGGATGCGGGACATCTACAACGACCTGACTGGCACAGCCGACCGCATCCGGTGGAGCAAGCGCCCGACGAGCTGGCGAAGCAGGTAGTATCCTGCACGCAGGCAGCTCGGTCCCGAAATCCGCAGAGTTCACCGAGGTCATCTCCCGGCTCAACCGGCTCGAGGCCGACGGCGTCAACGTCAACACCGTCCTGGCAGACCTCACCCACGACATGGAACGCCAGCAGGAACGCCCTCAGGACCCCGCCACGTTCCTGGTTGGAGCGCACTCGATGAGTGGCGCGACAGCACCCCAGCATCACCGACCCCAGCCACTGACAGGCCGGTCGATGACGATCTCGCGGCCCGCAGCCTGCCGATATCCAACGGCGTCGGTGGCGCTCTACCCGAGGAACCGCACGCCCAGGGGCGCGAGCGAGCGGTTGTCGGCGTGGACCGCCCTCGAGGCTGCCCTGTCCGACCCCCGTACGCCTGAGACATGAGGCAGGCCCTCATCCACCCAGCATGAGCAGCTCGACCGACGCCGTCAGGGCCGCCGGAGCCCGAGCCCTCAACGAAGCTCGGGACTGCGCAAGGACTCAGGCGCCCTGCGGACATGTCCCAGGCAGGTTGGGAGCAGGCGATCGGTGAGGTCGCCACCTACCGGAGCGTCAACCGCGTCCGCGACCGCGTCCCCCTGGAGCAGACCTTCAACGCAGAGGCCGGCGACGAGGCCCCTGTGCGCGCCGTCGTCGACGAGTCTCACCCGCCCGGCGGCGCGCAGACACGCGCAGCGATCGCGTTGACGACGCGCCCGGCCAGGCCGAGCGGGCGATGGCCTCGGCCCGCCGGCGAGCTGCCATCGATGACGCTCTACAGGCCGCGCGCAGAAGCCCGTCTCGAGCGCGCTAGCAACAGCCACACCTACTGACTCAGGCCAGCCGCCGTCCCCTGCGCAGGCAGGCGCCACGCGGCCCTGCACCTGTGAGCAGTGAGGCCGTCGACGGGGGTGTTGAGCTCGTCGAGCACCCGGACCATGAACGTCGTACGCGCCGTAGAGGCTCATCTCCGCCAGGAGTCCTCGAAACGGGCGCGCCGGTACTTCTCCTGGGCCCCAGTGCCCACTGGTGGCTCAAGACTGAAGGAGACGTTGTCGCTGCGCTTCCCCCAGGCTGGCTGGGACACGGGACCGCACACCTGCTGCAGCGAGGGCACGGCGCGGTCCTGTGCAGCCTAGCATGTCATGGCCGCCGCCGGCCAGGGGGTCTCCGGTGGTCACGCGCAGGCCTCGACCCAGGCCTCACACAGCGCGGCAAGGTGCATGACCGCAAGCGGGTTCTCCCACCAGCCGGCGGTGATGTAGAGCGGCGCGACGGCGGCCATGGCGCTGCGTACCGAAGGTCGCGTTCAGCATCGACGAAGTCGCAGAGCCGCAGCCACGCCCCTGCCGCAGTGCCGGAGCGGCGATCACCAGAGGGTTGAAGGGCTCAGCCGCCGTCGTCTCCTTGCGAGACGAGCCACCGGACTTGGCGAGCTCAGCCAGCAGGCCGGTCAGCTCGACGACCTGCTCCTCGAGTGCCTCGATACGAGCCTCAGCAGTCTCGATGTCGGACATCACGCGACCTCCCTTCACTTCAAGGCGGTCCATCCAGCCCGCCAGCCGCAGCCGCCCCGGAGGCGCTCGGTCGGCGTCGGTGCCTGCTGACGAGACGTGGGTGCTCGTCATGGCAGCGCCGGCCCTCATCGACCAGCTTCTGCCAACGGGCGTCGTTGACGATATCGGTCAGCCCCACCTTCACGGCAGGATGGCCTGCAGGCAGCAGAGCCGTGCCGAACTGCAACCCGGCCACATCGGACTCCCGCAGGACGTGCCGGCGCTCGTGTGTGTGGCAGTCGAGGTGCCACGTGCTGCCCGCGTGAGGAGATACGTCTCCTCGAACTCAGGCGAGAGGTTAGCCATCCGCTCGTTCCACTCGGCGTCCTTGGACCCACCCAGCACATAGACGATACGGGACCGCTGGAAGATGACCTTCGCCGTATCGTTCCCCACTTCTTGACCACCTGAGCCTCGTCCTGGAAGAACGCCGACGTCACAATCACCCGGCCGGGACCCTCGGGTAGAGCTGATCAATGTACGGCAGCGGGCCACGTTCGCCGCCTCATCCAGCACGCAGGAAAGAGGCGGGGTCAACCTCTGCCCGGGCACCGGGTCACTCATTCGCTTGGCCGCATTGACCACGTGGTCGGCAAGCATTGTCGTCACCGAGGGCGACTGCTCCCTCACTCTCCGGAGATGATCCCACAGGACGTCCTTGGAGGAGAGGAACGACTCGACGTCGAAGGACTCCTCCTTCGACGGAGTCAGGGCCTCAGAACCGAGTTGATCATGATCGGCTCCAGCGCGCCCTGCATCGTGCCGACGAAGCCCGACATTGTCTCGCTTGCCATCTCAACCATGAGATCGGTCAGCGTGGAGACCATCATCTTGGCGGTCGGTGAGCCCACCGAGCGGAGTGGATCTCGACGGCCTCCTCAGGGTGGGAGACCCACCGATGGACAGCAGTGATGTCCTGTCCTGACAGAGCAGCTGCGTGGAACAAGTACCCCAGGATCTGAGCCCCACGCTCCATGAACCATCTCGTGTTTCCTTCGTCGACACGGGTGGTGGCGCCCATGGCAAAGGCTTTGCCTCGTTCCCTAGCAACGCTGAAGTCCTCGCAGCCCAAGATCGGGTTCCACCGCACGGGCGCCGGCCCCAGGGCCTGCCCCATCGGGTCGAAGACCAGGGTGCGTCCCCCAGTGGCCTGCCGGCGTGCGTACCAGGTCAGCGCGATGCCGTCGACCTTCGTTGACGTCGCCAGGACAGCACCCGGGTGCCTCCAGAACACGGCGCGTAACCAGAAGACGCGTCTTGCCCGACCGGGTGATCGCGTACGTCGTCTCAGGATCCTCGTGCTGGGCGTACAGGCACCGCTTGCCCAGGTCCCGACATAGCGCACCAGGTCGTCGTCCTCCAGGTGCGTATCTGTTGGCAGTGAGTCGGCCAGGATGCGACGTGCCCGGGCCACAGCCGCCCGGTACTCCATGTCCCGGTACGCGCGGGTCGACCCGCCACCGGCGTCAGCGTCGTCGGGGTGCAGCACCCGGCGCAGCCACCCGACCACGAGAAACCGTGCTCACCCCCATGATCGCTAGCAGGATTGCGGCGACGACCCACGTCGTCGTGTCCGCCGCCATCATCGCAGCGACCTTTCCGGAGAGCCCAGGGGCAGCAGGCTGCCCTGTGATCTTCAGTGCGGCAGCGCTTGCTACGGTGGCTTCCCCAACCACCAGCGACCCCCACAACACAGTGTTGAGATCCTGACTCTCCATTGCCTCTTCTCTCTACTCCTGTTTTCGTGACCTTCTCAGTAGCTCAATGAGCTGCGCCTCCCAGGCGCTTACTGTCACGGCGGCGTACAGCGACTGTGTCGCCGGCCGGCCGGCGATGAGTACCAGTGGTGGGTGCTGGAACTCGGCCGCCGGGAACGAGACCAACTGCCAGTCGCGCTGCGACCAGCTCCAGGACAGGAGCCTGCCGCCCAGCAGCGTGTCCACCTCCTGGCCGGTGAGGCGTCCCACTGGACCGCTGGCCGTCGTGGCCACGCGCAGCCTGTGTGCCTCGCCGGTTGAGTCAGCGACCTCGACGTAGATGCTCTTGCCCTTGGCCCCATCGGCCCCGTCACGAGCGACGAGGGAGTCCATGCGAGCCGGCCGGCCATCGGCAGCAGCGCGGTCGCCGGCATGAAGACGTAGTCCAGGTCCTGGAGCGTCTGCGCTCCCCTACGGCGATCGATACCGGAGTAGACCGCCACCAGGCGGCCTCATCAAGCTGCTTGGCCACGCGGGGCGTCTGCCGCATCGCTTGGTATCGGGCAATCGCATCGACCTGGCCGCAGCCATCACCGATCAGACCCTTGGCTGCCATACTCCACCTCGCCTGGGTGAGCCCGGGCCGATGACACCAATGCCGTTGCTGTGGACAGCATCGCCTGGTTCTGTGTCGCCGACCTCGAGCTCGAAATCACTCATGGTCATGGACACACTACCGGCGGGGTGGAACCGATCTGAAGAAGCGCAACACCCTGATCCAGGGTCATGAGGACATCCTTCAGATTCGGATCCCACCCGAACAGCTCGCACATGCCCGCGGCGTCGTCTGCCTTGCCCTGCCTGAAGACGATGATCGTCTGGGCCTCCTTGATCATCGCGGCAGCCGGCGATCCGGGAGGAAATGTCGCTGGGGTGCTGAAAGATGGAGATGTTGGACAGCGCGATGCCGCGCGCGATCTTCGCGTTGCGTCGCGCGATATTCGCGTAAGGCGCCTCGACGAGGTGCCACGCCTCGTCGATGAGCAGCAGTGTCGGCACTGGTGTTCCCGAGCCGACCAGGACCGGACCTCACCCAGGTGTTGATGACCGTCGCGAGGATTGGAACTGCTCGGCCTTCCTCCGGCAGGAGTGAGATGTCGAAGGACGTGAACTGTCCTACTAGGTCCAGTGACGGGTCGGTTGGGCCGTCAATGAGGCCGGCCAACTCCTCGCCGACCAGCCGGTCCAGTGCGAACCCGCAGTCGCGCCGAACTCCGATCAGCTGCTGCGTACTGCCGACACCCGGGGTGGAGTGTGCGGTCTCCTCATCTGGGTCGAGCAGGGCCGTCACTACGTGGCCGACGTGGGCGATCTCGCCGGCTACCTGAGCTCTGTGCACGGCTGTGCGTCGAGCCACGGCGACCGCCTTGCGCTCCACTTCAGTGAGGTCCCGATCCATCGCCGCGCTGATCACAGCCTCGAGCGGCATCTGCTGGCCGGCGACCCCGTCACTGGTGTGACCGGCGATCCGGGGATCGAGGATGTTGATCTTGACGCCTCCACCACCTGTGCGCAGTGTCACCGGGGTGTACCCCAGAGCACGGGCGACCGCAGAGTACTCCCCTCCGGTTGCCTGCCGTCGGTGTACTCTGCCGCTTCTTGTCCACGACAACAATCCGTCTGCCAGCCAAGTTACGGATGATCCAGGCTTTCGCCAGCTGGGACTTACCGAATCCCAGGTCCTCGAAAATCACGCCGTTCGGGGACGAGAATCCTCGACCTCTCGATAGGCCACGAAGGATCGTGTACGACTGCGCTGCCCGTCGTGACGTCGACGCCCAGCAGAATCCCGTGGTTACCAGTGGGTGGTGAAGCTTCTGCCAGGGCGAGGCCAGCCATCCGCTTGCTCGTCGACGGCGTCGTGTGCAGCGTCGACTGCGAGAAACTTCATACCGAGCTGACCATCGATCCACGGCGTGCGTACGGCGCGCCCGTGCTGCCGCGACTAACGCTCTGCCTCACTTCTACCCGCCACCTGAGGTGCGCTGTTGGACTTCTTGCTGCGCCTTGATTTTCTGAAGAGCCTCATAGCCCGACCCACTCCGTCAACTCTCGATACGTGTCTTCGTACCCGCTCGGGTGATCGGCATGATCAGACCGATAGCGGCGTCTCTGGCGATAAGCGCAGCCGCAGAGGAGTACCGATGTAGGAGGTCAGCCAGCGCACCGATCATCCTTCGGTCGATGGTAATGCTCCTTCGCTGCGCGAGTGGAACGCCACCGCCATAGACCAGTTAACCCCCACTGTCTGCCGACCTGGAGCCAGGTCCTCCAGCCGTGTGCGAGAGGCGATCGCCTGCACCTCGTTGGTTCCGTCGCTGACGGTCTCCTGCTTCGCGACAGCGGCACTGTCGGAGGTGACGTCGGCGCGTGCCGCAGCTCGAGCCTTGCGGGTCTCGACGAGCTCGCAGGTCACCGTAATGGTGCGGTTGACCTGCCCCGACAGGGCCGTCGCCAGCGGGTACAACCAGTCGGTTGGCAGCCACGCCGCCTCGATCGCCCAGGCGGGCACCTCCCAGGTCGTCATCCACCGCTGCCCGGCGGCACCGTCGACCACCACGGAGCGACGGTCCTTGCTCGTCCTAAACGCGGGGAACGCGCCCAGCCAGCAGTCAGCTCCCTCGCCCAGACCCCGGACATCGTCAGGGGAGACCCTCAGGGTCCATCAGGTGGCGGCACAAGGCCGCCTGCCCAACAGAGTCCAACGGTCGCATGCCAGACCCAGAGTATCTGCCCGGTCAGCCACGGCCATGGTCTGATCCGCGACCCGGCGACGCAGGGACTCCTCGTCGTCACCCGACTCACGCAGGGCCGGCGTCACCGGGAACCGTAGCGCCACCCAGGTCCGTCGTGCCGCCGCGACCTCAGAACCCGGTCAATCACCCTCACCGTACGAACCAACCAGCAGCGGGTCGACGTCGCCGGCCTGCTCCAGGTCCTGGCGAGTGGGCCCACGTGGTCGGTCGCGTCCCAGTCGGTCACGGAAGCCACCGTCGTGACGTGAGAGGCCAGGCTCGCCTCAGACCCGAGGTACTCCAGGAGCGAGCTCCACCGAGTCCCCTCAGGTCCTCTGTGCTCAGGGTCGCCCTGAACCTCCAGGACCGTGATGAACGCCCGGCCCTTCCCTTGCAGATCCACCGACCTGCTCGGCTCCGTGACCGCGATGAGCTGACCATCAATCAGCTCATCCGTCGTCGTCAGCGACTCAACCCCCGCCGGGACAGGTGTCTTCGCGGTCGGGGTGAAAAGACGTCAGCCCATGGGCCCTCCTCCACCGGAAGCCGAGTGCGACGCCCAGCCAGCCGAAGTGATCGTACCGCCCGTCGCGTCTCGATGAACTGCCAGGGCAAGCACACCCAACGCCGGCAGCCGCGATCCCAGCAGCGGACACAGCCGACCACATTGAGGCGCCCCACACCGTGAGCACCGCGACCGCCCCGGCACCGAAGACACCCAGCGTCGCTATATCGCCGGCCTCAGCGCGGCTCGTCGCACAACCCCGCGTGAGACCGTGTCACCGCCAAGAAAAACACCGACGCTCATCTTCCTGCCTCCTCAACAGAGCGCGCAAAATTCGCTCCCTCGTAACCCGCGACCCGGCCCACCGAGGCTGCGACGGTGCCCACCGCAACAGCTCCCGCAGCAACGGTCCCGCCGGCCCGCACGACGCCAGGAGGCCGCACGCCGGCCCGCTCCCGCCAGGGTCGGCTCCCCGCAGCCTCTGCCCGGGCCCGGGTACCGGCGAGGACTGCCCGGAGTACGAGCCCCCAGCAGAACTCGGTGACACCTGCCTCATGGGCGACGCCGGCCGCCCCTGCGTGGCCGGCCCACCACCACCTGAGGTGCCAGGGCCAGTAGGCCCGCACCTGCATGGCGAACCACCGGCAGGACCAGCGTTTTACAGGGCCTGGGAGCCAACCGGACCTGGCACCCTGACGGACCGGAAGCCGGTCCTCCCATCGATCCCGGTGCCCGTGACTCTGAGCCCCACCAGGGGCTCGAGGGGAGCCCACCGGCTGGCCGCCAGTCGGGCCTCCGTCTGCTGGCCACCACCGCCGGCTCCCCGTACCGGGCTGGGCGGCGTGGCGTCCACGCTGGACACCACTTGTCGAGCTGCGGCCCTGACCAGTGCTGGCTGCCTGAGCGGCCTGCCAGGACGAGCACCACCTGGCCTCCTGCTGGAAAGCCACCCAGCACCGTCCGGGTGCCAGCTCCCCACGGCCCCCAGGGCGCTGCCCTGATGATGAGCCCGGTCGGCTACCGCCGTCACGCCTGGCACCGAGTCGCCTTCCGGCGCCCCTCATGCGTGATGCGAGCGAGTGCATCCGAGCCCATCATGCTTCCCGCGACCGAGCCGCCGGCCAGGCCACTGAGTAGCCACCACTCAACTGAGAGTGCCCACAGTGACACTCCGACGGGCATGAAGCGTGACAGGCTCGCTGGTGAGAAGCAGACCATGAGGATTGCGCCAATTCCCAGAGTGATGCGGAAAAGTGTGCCCATGGGGTCGGTGCCCCACCCGTCGGCACTCGCAGTGAACTGGCCCGAGAGGCTTCATAGCCACGCCGATCATGAACAGCAGGATCAGGGCGGGCGAAAAATCGCGCCGAGCGCCACGCCGAGAGCAATCTTCAGGCGCCGACGCCCCCTTTCCGAGTCACTTGCCCCCACGCCACTCCAAGGCCGGTGGACCCGAAGTACGCCACCAGGAACTGGATGGCGAACGTGACGACCAGCATGACGCCGGCGACGAAGAACAAGATGCAGATCACGAACGCACCCAGCCACCCCAATGGCGAATTTGCTGTGGTCAGTGCATGGAATGGATCAAGTAGTGATCCGGTGATGGTCTGCGGCGAGGACCCCATCCAGTCCACGACCCCGGCCGACAGGCCGTCAGCAAGGTCTGTGCACACAAAAGTCCACATAGGGGTGAACAAGAGCCCGAAGAACCTAGTGTGAGACTATCTGCCCAGTTCTGTAGCACTTCGGTGGCCGGCAGGCCCCGCGTCGTAGCCGGACCAGCGATATCACTGAACTGCCCGCGAGCAGCACGAGTCCCACTCCCGCAGCAGCCGCGTAGGACTCCCTGTATGTCTTCAAGGCGCCGCTGAAGGACGTCCCTGACTGACGTATCCCAGTCCTTGGGAGATCGCCTTTCCAGAGTCCTCCTTGATCTGGTTCGTGGTCTTTGTCCAGCGACCCTTTCAGGTCGGCGACGGCGTTGACCATCTCAATGGACGTATCATTGTCTACGGCCGCTTTGGCGCCTTCCCTAGCCACAGTCTGACTGACGTCTCCTCCACCATTTCTCTCAGCAGCGGCAGCCGCCGTGTCGCCGGCCAGCTTCTTCTCCGCCTCTTTTTTCTCTTTATCGTCAGCATCCTTGGAGTGACTTAAACTGAGGAACTGATTTCCTCGCAGAAGGTCCCTCATGACGTGGTTTGGATCGATATTGCTGATGTCATAACCGGTCTGGAATGGAAGCGCAACGTTTCGCGAAGCCTGATAAGTGCGGCATACGTGGGCCTCATCATCGACGTATATCCACCCGCTCCAGCCCATCCATCCGGCGCCATTTCGAGCGTAGTTGATTTGCTCCAAGCATTCTTTCCACTGAATGTCAGCAGCCTGCTTAGCCTTGTCGTCATATCCATCCATTACCCGCCATCCATCTTTTGAATAGCGAGTAGTCAAACTGCTTTGGCAGCTTATCATTGTTTTTGGATGCGTCAATATACTCGGCGAAAGCCGCGTGCGATAGGGCGATTGAGAGAATGAACACGACAAGAGACGCAATCCCAATCTTGCGGAGTCGACTCATTCTTATCACTTTCCGTGTATGTAGGCGTGGCCGCCGGCCCCGAGAGCTGGCAGCAGTGCGTCCTGGGCCTTCTTCGACTGGAGAGTGCCTTCGCTCTGGTACACCCCACCCCACGGTCAGTAATCCATCCTGCCGTCACATGCTTATCGGCGAGTAACCTCATCCTTGACAGTCTGGATACGCCACATTCCGTCCACCGAGGTCAGGGTGTAGGAGTACACGATCGGAGTCTCGAAGGTGCTGCCGTCCTCCGTCTTTGAGGGGAGCCGCCTCGCCAGCCGTTCGTGTGACCGACCCTGGACTCGTTACCTGAGCGCGTGGTGCTCGTTGCAGGACACGAGCTTTGAACGCCCCGTCCCAAGGTGCACTCATTGACGGGGACGCCGATTTGTCGGCCTCCCAGTTCGTCGCCGCGCTCACGACGTTTTCGGCTGGGTCATTGCCCAATGGCGTGCGTTCGTAGGCTAGGGCGAGCACCCTCGTTCTTCAGCGTCCCTACCAGGGTATCTGCTGACGCACCGTTCTGGGGAGTAAGACCGCCCAGGAGGTCGATCGTCCATCCCGCCGATGCCGCAGCCGCACCGACGCAGGTGTCGGCGTAACTGATGCCGACGCTAGGAATGTTGCTGACTTGCCACCGGCGCCCCTGACCAGGAATCGCCGTATCCAGTGTGACGAGGTGACGACGCTGATGCTCCCCTGACCGTCCTTGCTACCTGCCCTCATTTCGCACCAGGACCACGGTTCCTACCACGAGAGCTACCACGACCGCGGCCACAGCCAGCACCAGGCGGCCCCTGCCCTGCGATTGTCTCAACCACCATGACCGTGTTCCTTTCCTCCCGTAAACGACTCAGAAACAGATTCACCAGAGCGGTGAAGATCGCCGCACCACCCGACAAGCCGATGATTGCGATCGCCGATCTTCAGATCGGCCGCAGCATCCTCAAGAGCATCCGGATTGTGCTGCACCTTTAGCGCCCATGAACTTGACGAACGCTATGAGCAACCTGATTGCGGCATACACGAAAGTCAGTGCCCAGATTCCTCCAAGAATCGCGTACAACTTGTTGGAGAAACGACCCCCGAAGACCGAGATCAGGGCTTTGTCTGGTCGAAGGGTTAGTGACATCATCCATGTTGAGCATTTTCCAGTTCCCGGTTCGTGTTCTGTCGCGAGATGTCGTTGATTGCACCCGCAAAGGTGCAGGCAGGACTCATGAGTTCCTTCACTCGTCCCGGACCATGTGATCGGTCCACGAGCGGCGATATGCCTCGTCCAGACCTGAAAACCTCTGAGACCTTCTCGCTGAGGAACCTCTCCCACTCAGGATCAGCGTCCGGAACCGGATCGGTCACCACCGTCAACGACTTTCCTGGTAACCCTCGCGCAGGTCCTCCAGGGCTCAAATAGCGCCAACGTCTGATCGACCCGTCGAGGCGCAAGACTCAGTGGCACCACAACGATCGTCAGCGCGCTTGACGGCGTTCTCAAAGTTCGAGAGGTCACCGTGCTCCCGGTATACAATGACGATCTGCGGAACCGCTGCGAGAGCTTGCTGTAGATCGTCCGAAACTCCCGCCATCGGTGAAGGGCCCAGGAGGGATCGGTGAAGGATCACCTGATACGCCTGCGTATCCTGGTCGATAGCGGCCGCCTCGACCTGCGAGGAGCACCGTCCCGCGCCGCGGCTCGGCTCAGCAGATGCAGCGCCGTCCGCAAGAACAGCGTGTCCTCCGTGCGCAGCCGCCAGCGGCCGCCAGCGTTCTCGTTGCAGTCCCACAGTGATCGGCGACAGGCGGGCGAACTGCCCCAGAGCACAGGCCGCCAGCACGGCGGTGGTCGACTGCCGACACCACCCTTTGGGCTGGGCAACGACCAGAGTTCCACACCCGACGTCCGCCGGCATAGGTGCCAGCGCCGAGCCTCAGCCCGACGGTGACGCCACCCTCCTGACTCAAGACCCTTGTAGACGCCGAAAGTTGCGGCACGCGCAGCGCGCGCCTGCCCGGCGAGTTTGCGCCGGCCATCAGCATCCAAGTTCGGCGCCGCCATTTTCCACTGATCCACCACCGACGGCGGCGGAGGCGGCGGCAGCTGAGAGTCATCCTCTCCGCCTCAGGCGCCCCAATCACCTCCAGCTCCTCGGTCACGTCACCCGTGTCACCCACCAGGGCGAGCGCGGTGCCCGAGCGGTAACCAGCACTGGCCCACCTATTTCCCTCGACTCATACGCACAGGGCTCCTTGCGGCTCGGACCGCTCTGGGGAACAGGCGGCCTCTATCCATCTACTTTACGCAATTGCAATGATATGTGCAACTTAGGTATGCTGTCTACGTTACATACCGCCGAAAACGAGGAAACCATGAAGAAGATCACTGCTTGATCGCCGCCGGAACTGCACTACGTCTTGGCTCTCATCGGAGTTGTCGCCCTGCCTCGACGAGGTCCCAGTCCGCCTCCCGCCACGGGGCCGCCTCCGATCAGGTCCCAGCCGAGTACCGAGACCTGGTCAACGCCGCCAGCTCCGTGTGCACGGCATCACCCCAGGTCTTATCGCCGCCCAGATCGCTCAGGAATCCGGCTGGGACCGGCGCCACCAGCCCAGTCGGTGCTAGCGGAATCGAGCAATACGTAACTGA